>Ga0209542_10003011_pt1 | contig 36750 bp, 39 predicted proteins | sample RifCSPhighO2_01_FD_184028 | JGI IMG/M metagenome (GOLD analysis project Ga0209542, IMG submission 184028) | Soil microbial communities from Rifle, Colorado - Rifle CSP2_plank highO2_0.1 (SPAdes) (version 2) | ecosystem: Environmental > Terrestrial > Deep subsurface > Rock core/Sediment ...
CTAATTCTGCTTTGTCGTCAGTTAGGGTAGCAACAACGTGATCGCCGTTGATGATAGTAACTTCAGGAGGAGTTTCGAAATCTTTTGCTCGTATAACTCCCTTTCCTTTTTTAACAAGTTTAATTTCAACAGGATCTTTGCTTGTGGAAGAAACACGAATACCTTTTACGTTGAGCGTAATAGAAACAATGTCTTCTTTTACTCCTTCAAGAGCAGAAAACTCATGATCTATTTTTTCAATTTTCATCTGCGTGATAGCAGCTCCAGGAAGCGAAGATAAGAGTACTCGTCGTAATGCGTTCCCAATAGTAGATCCGTACCCTGGATGGTATGGCTTAATAACGAAGTGACCAGTATGCTCTCCTTCGTTCGTGATCTCTATTTCTTCTGGTAGATAAATTGCTTGTAACATAGTGATAAAGGTTAATAAAAAAGTTCAAATATTAGCGGGCGAAGAATTCTACGACTACTCGTACGTCAACTCCGACATTCGCCTCTTCATACGAAGGAGCAGCGGTGACGGTAAATCCAAACGCTTCCGGGTTTACGAGTATCCATGAAGGGCTTTGATGATTTTGCATTCGCTTATCGAATGAGGAAAAATATGATTTCGCTCGCTTGCTTTCTCGAACTGCTACTACGTCGCCAGGTTTAAGTGAGTATGATGGCACATCTACTGGTTGGCCGTTTACGGTAAATAATCGATGTGTTGTCATCTGCCGAGCCTGCGGACGAGTTTGCGCAAATCCTGATCGGAAGATTGCGTTATCTAATCTTCGTTCGAGGAGTGCAATTAAGGTTGGGCCAGTTTGTCCTTTAAATTTGAGTGCTTGCTTATAATACCGCTTGAGCTGCTCTTCTCGAAGTCCGAAGATCTTTTTAAGACTCTGCTTTTCTTGCAAGCCAACGCCGTATCGGCTTTGTGGGCGTCGTCTTCGGCCTTGCTGTTGTTGCTTCTGTTGTGGATTGGATGGTTGTGGCATAGGAGCAAAAAATTATACGCGGCGTCTGCGAGGTGCGCGAACACCGTTATGAGGGATAGGAGTCATATCTCTAATCGAAGTAATGGTCATTCCCGAAGTGCTGATGGCTCGTATTGCGGAATCCCGGGCGCTCCCAATTCCTTTTACGATGATCTGCGCTTCTTCCATTCCAAACGGTTTGATTTGTTCCATCAGGTTTGCAACAGCTTGCATTGCAGAATACGGAGTGGCTTTCCGTGTGCCAGCAAAACCTACTCTTCCAGAGCTACTCCAAACCAATACTGCTCCCGTAAGGTCGGTAATAGATAAGAGCGTATTGTTGTACGTTGATTTGATATAAATAATACCAGACTTCACCTTTCGGCGAGCCTTTGATTTTTTAGTCTTCGTTTTCGTTGACTTTGTTTTTTGGGTTTCAGATGCCATAGGTACTATATTAAGTCTTTTCGTTTGTAGACTTTCTTCCGCTTCCTGCAGTCTTGCGTACGTTTCCGCGAACTGTTCGAGAGTTTGTTCGAGTGCGTTGTCCTCGTACGGGCAAATGCTTTGCATGGCGGAGTCCTCTGTAGGTACTAATGTCTTTGTGATGCTTAATGTTCATCACAATATCGCGGTGTAGTTCCCCTTCTACTCGAATATTTTTCTCAATGTATTCACGCAGAGACTGTTCTTCTTTTTCTGTTAAGTCTCGTGTTAAAACACCCTGATTGATGTGTAATGCATTTAAAATTTTTGCAGAAGATGCTCTGCCGATTCCGTAGATATCAGTAAGTGCAAAGAGAATGTGTTTCTTGTCTTGGAGTGTTACTCCGCTAATACGAATAGGCATAGTGAGTTATCGTTGACGTTGCTTATGTTTAGGATTTTCACAAATAACAACCACTCTTCCCTTTCGACGGGTTGTTTTGCATTTTGCGCACATTTTTTTTACTGATGCTCGTACTTTCATATGAATATATTATTGCAAGCGAAGGATAATTCTCCCTTTTGTGAGGTCGTATGCTGACATTTCGACCCGCACTCTGTCTCCTGGCATCACCCTAATACGGTGGATTCGCATTTTACCGCTTAAATAGCCGATTACTTCTTGGCCCGTATCGAGTTGAACCTTGAACTGGGCATTGGGTAGAGTGTCTGTTATCTCCCCATCTACTTCAACGGTATTTTGTTGCTTGGACAGATGATGAAATGATTATGAATGAAAAAGTCCTGACACTACATCAGGACCTTTTCTGCTAAAGTCCAAAGTCGTGTAGAGCAGATAAAATGTATACTATATGAGCGCGTGCCCAGAGTCAAGAGCCATTTTATGGCCTACCTACGGTTCCCTATCTGAAGATATCTTGATATCAATTCTCTTCTGGATTTCGGGGATGCTTTGTACCCAGAACGGCCATGTGTCTACTGTTGCATTTTGAACTCCTGGTAAGCCTTGAAGGTAGTTAATCGCTTCTGCTTTGCTCCGGCCAGAGAGCTTATCTTTGAGCGTATTTATAGAAAACATCGGGATTGTTGTATGGGTTACACGTGTAATAATGGATATTTGCTTCGTATCCCAGTCTATTTTTTCGATAGATTTTGTGTAAGAGATAGGGCCTGGGAAGAGCATGTAGTCTGTATCGAGCGCTGCTTTCAGTGCTTGTTCTAAGGTCGCCATAAGAGTTGCGTCCTTAAAGGCCATAACTCGTACTGTTCCACTTGCGGAATATGGGATAGCGTCTACGCGGTCGTTAAGTTTGCCTGTCGGCGTAAATGTCTCAAACGTTGTCTCCCAGCTTTCTTCTAGCAATGACCAACCTTTTTGCAATTGTGTGTTTGCCGCGGCAGATACCTGTGTTTTGGCCTGTGCCTGAGCAGCTGCCTTTGCCTGCTCTAAATCAGACTCCCGGATAACGTTTACTTGTTTTCCGCTTCCTCCTGTCAGTGTTGCATCATTTTGGCCATATACTACTGTTTGTGCGCTGGAATCAAGTGCTGCAAAATTCAGTTTTTGCGGAGCAATATTGCCCTGCTCCCCAGCTTCCGCAGCTTCTACTTCTATTGTAATGCTCGATACTCCAGAGGAGCTGGCTGCAGGAATAGTTGCTGATTTCGTCATATAAAAGAGTACATTGTCTTTGGTAACGAGCCGGCTACGTTCCTTTATTTTTTGCTCATCAAATGTCTTATTTATGAGCTGTACTTTGCCCTTAGCCTTTGTGCCTACTACTTCTGTGCTCGCAACAGGAGAAGATCCCTGAATTGTTATTTTTTGTTCAAATACATTGCCCGGAATTGCACTGGGAATAGAAGCGGTATCTGCGGCAATCGTAAACTTCTGATCAATTAAAAGTGGAGAGGTTTTGATTGTGAGGTTAATAGACGCAGATGGAAGAAAAATAAAGAGGGCAATTCCAGAAGTCACAACAAGTACTCCAAGGAGCGAAACTAAAATAGTTCGTTCCTTTTTTCCGAGCCGCATAGACCCACTTCTCTTTATGCGGTGGACGCTTTTTGTAATGTCTACTTTCGCAAAGAGTGGCCTACTCTCTTCTCTCTTCTCTGGAAGGGATTGTTTGGGTACGTGGACACTTGTTACGGGAATTTTTGATCCGGTAAAGCGGCGAGTTGTTGCCTTTTTTGCATGTTCTTCGTATAGCCGTTTAGCCTCTGGCGGTAGATCCTCAGGAGCACTACTGCGGGGAGTTTTACGTTTATTCCCTGTTGGTTTAATGTCTCGCATCAATTGGATTATATCCTTATTATGCGATTATTCCAACACTTCCGTTTTGTCGTTTGAGATTTTCTTGATTGCGTACAAGCATCGTTTTTGCAGACTTGTCTGGTCGAGCTCATCCAGCTGGGGGTACTGCGCCTGTGCTGCTGTAACCAAAAATGGTAATGCAGCAGCATCTTTTGCATCTTTGAGCATATCAACGATCCATTCATGGTCTTTGTGCCATTGTTCAGCTACTAGAGGTCTCAATATTTTCAGACGTGCTTCATCTACCGGCTCTTTTAAAAATCCCCATAGATACAACAGATAGGTTAAACTGTCAGCATCTTTTGTTGCAACAATACGTCGCAATGCATCGAGGATAAAATTCTTATCGGTAGCAGCAGACCTGGCAAAAAACTGCAGAAACTCTTCAAGGGTTATCTTTTCGCTTGTTAAAGACAATATAAGGGCTTTTTCAGATTCATTGAATTCCATACCAGAAGTATAGCGTATCGAGAAATTATTCCAACACGGCCTTTATCCGCCGTACCCCTGCGCTGGCTGATTCTTCTTTGGTAATTTTGAATGTTCCAAGTGTTCCCGTGTGTTCAACGTGTGGGCCACCGCATATTTCACATGAAAAGTCGCCTACGGTGTATACGGAAACCTTGTCGCCATATTTGTGTTCGAATAACCCAAGTGCGCCTTTTTCTTTTGCTTGTGCAACCGACATCTCTTCATGCGTTACGGAAAGGTCTCGCTGAATTTGTTCGTTGGTTATCTGCTCCGTTTGTTTTATTTGCTCAGGCGTCATTTTATCTGGATGCGAAAAATCAAAGCGTAATCTCTCCGGGGTTATATTACTCCCCTTTTGCTCAACATGATCGCCCAATACAATTTTCAATGCTTTATGCAGCAAATGGGTCGCAGTATGGTATTTTACCGACATGTCCGAGTGGTCTATCAGCCCGCCTTTGAATTTTCCTGCAGAAGCAGTTCGTGATAAATCTTGATGCATTTTCATATTTTCATGGAATTCTTTATGAAACCCCTCTACGTCAACCGTTTTGCTAAGTTTTTGAGCCTCCTCAAGTATCATTTCTATCGGAAAGCCATACGTTGAATAGAGTTCGAACGCTTGCTGACCGTTTATGCTTCCTCTGTTTTGTAAATCTTGGTTAATTTTGAGTAATCCCGCTTGCAGAGTTTTCAAAAACTTATTCTCTTCTTTAGTGCATTCAGACAAAATAGTGCTTTGTTGCTTACGCAAATTTTGGTATGCGTCTTCATATGAAGTAATAACGCTTTGCGCTAGTTCTGATACAAACGGTTTTTCGATACCAAGAAGACGAGCAAATCGAATCGCGCGGCGAAGTAACCTGCGCGTAAAATATCCTTGGTCTTTGTTGCTTGGGAAGACTCCGTCTGCGAGCAAGAATGTTGCAGCGCGAATGTGGTCTAATATAATCCGAAAATATTGAATATCTACATCAGCATATTTTTTTCCAGAAATTCGTTCCAATATAGTAATCATTTCTTGAAACACATCAATCTGAAAAACATCTGGATTGTCCAACACAGCTGCAGTGAGCCGTTCTAGCCCTCCACCAAAATCAACGTTTCGTTGCGGAAGTTCTGCAAAACCACTTTCCGTTTTAATGTATTGCATGAATACGTTGTTCCCAATTTCCATAAATCTGCCACAATCGCAATTTACATGGCAGGGTAGGTTTGCGTATGCCGAATTGGCGTGAATTGGTTCGGAGAGCCCGCCAGCGACGGCGGGTGCGCCTACGGGCGCAACGTCCCAAAACATTTCCGTATCTGGTCCACCTGGTTCTCCAACTGGCATATTGCTCGGAACTCCAGCACGAGACCACCAATTTTTCTTTTCGTCATAAGAAAATATTCGTCCGCCTTGCATGCCGTTAATTTCTGCATTGTCTACCACGTTTGCAGTTATATTCTTTGTTGCAAATGCCGTCTTCCAAAGTTCGGCGCTTTCTGTATCTTTCGGAATTCCAATAGAGTTATCTCCCGCAAAAATTGTGACGTAGATTCTCTTTGGATCAAGTCCGAGACCAGTTTCTGTATCTGTTAAAAATTCAAACATCCAAGGGATTTGTTCTTCTTTGAAGTAGTCGCCAAGCGACCAGTTCCCGAGCATTTCAAAAAAAGTGGTGTGCCTGTTATCTCCAATGTCTTCAATATCTTGCACACGCAGACATTTTTGAGAGTCTGCTATTCTTTTCCCGGCGGGATGCTTTTGGCCAAGAAGATACGGAAGCATCGGCTGCATTCCGGACCCAGTAAACAGCGTTGTTGGATCGTTTTCTGGAATTAGTTTTGCAGACGGAATAACGGCATGTTCTTTAGACGCAAAAAAATCAAGATATTCTTTTCGTATTTCAGAAAGACCCATGTTGCTTGTCATGCTTTAGAGCGTACCTGTCTACCTTAATTTTTTCAATTCGGCTCTGCTGATGCCATGTCTGGATCGTTTGTTTGTACTGTTGATGTAAACAGAAGAGAATCTCGATACTGGTTTGGGAGTAGTGAGTGAAAAAAGTCAGAAGCATCAAGCAGCATCTTTCTCGCATCTTGTGCTGTTTTTCTCCCGATTGTTATATCGTGTGCAAGGTTGATGAGAAATATGTTTGCGCGTTCGCTTTCGCAATACGCCGTCATCTCTCCGCGCGTTCTATCAACCAATATACTACCGTCAAATTTCATGATCTCTGCAATTATATTTGGCTGTACCTTTGCATCTACTGTTTGTTCTAAAATATCTATATGCGGATGCGGTACGTTATGCCGCGCTCCGTCTCGATGAACAATAGTGCGTTTCCAATTTCCGTTGTAGTTCCATATGAGCATACTCGGAGTTGCTTCATGGGGCGTACCGTATGTTTCGATAAGAGAATGAGCAAGATGGCGCGATTTTGCGGGCCAGGTAGCAATAAGACTATTTACCGCTGCCCCAGCAACGTGATCATAGCGAATTGTGATATTTGGAGCCATATTGCAATCGTTCCTTGTCTACACGTTGCAGTCAATGAAAAATTGCTTTCATTTAGTCAAAAAATGCTGGCAGATTAAAAATACAGCTCCCCTCTCCCCAATTGGGGAGAGGGCTCCTCGCCGAAGGCGGGAGGGTGAGGGCTGGTTAGGCGGTATGCTGTATGGGTTGCCCTCATCCGCGCCCAGCACAAAGGCTGGGCTAACCTTCTCCCCAATTGGGGAGAAGGGAGCGACGACTCTAGAAGTATTTTCGTTCCTTTGATTCTTTAATAATATCGAATGCGTCTTCTGCAGTATCTACAATCGTATACAGATCTGTATCTTCCGGGGAAATTGTTTTGTATTCTTCCATAAGAGATTTTTTTGCCCACGTATCGAGTGGCTCCCAAAAATGTTTTCCCATACATATAATAGGTACTGGACTCATCTTCCCTGTTTGGACAAGTGTGATCATTTCAAAAAATTCATCAAGTGTTCCAAATCCGCCGGGAAAAAAGACGTATGCTTGCGCAGATGCAGATAGCATTACTTTGCGCGTAAAGAAATAATGGAAACCGATTCCGCGCTTTACGTATGCGTTGCGTCGTTGTTGGGAAGGCAGTTCAATATCTAACCCAATAGATTCTCCGCCGCCTTCGTATGCTCCTCTGTTTCCGCCTTCCATGATACCAGGGCCGCCACCGGTTATGACTGCGAACTGATGTTCCGCGAGCATTCTGCCCAACTTGCGAGCTTCCTCATACCATCTGTCCCCTTCCGGAAACCTAGCAGAACCAAAAAATGTAACTTCTTTTCGTAAGGGATAGAGAAACTCGAATCCGTCGATAAACTCTGACATGATCCGGAATATTCTCCAGTTCACATCCTCTTGAAAATCAAATGGTTTATCAATTGGAATTTTATTCGACTCCGACCTATCGTATCGCATGGAATGAATTGTAACATAAAACGTTTCCCTCTCCCAATTCTGGGAGAGGGCTAGCCCGCCACATCGGCGGGCAGGGGTGAGGGCAGTGGAGCGCATGCCGTTGAACCAGCCCTCATCCGCGCCCTTCGCACAAAGGCTCAGGGCTAACCTTCTCCCCAATTGGGGAGAAGGGAATGACGATTATGTAAAATAAAAAAATACCCGCTGGTTGAAAACCAACGGGCTGTGCGAATGTGTGCAATTCTACCGCCGCAGGGTGGCTATTCTGATACGTAGGAGAACAAATCTCCTACAGAGTTATCGTTCTCGTTGTAGTAATACCCGACTACAATGAGAACAACAGTTGCGATCAAAGCAATTACGCTTCTCAACGTTTTCTCCCTGTGATTTGAAACAACATGAATAATCGACTTTGCCCATCATACACCTGATGCGACTAAAAGTCAAGTACTATAACTTCGGTGGCCGTGGTGGAGTAAAAGTTGGAGGTTTTTGTCGGTTTGGTGCTTTGGGGGGCTGGTTTAGAGTTACTGTTATCACTTGCTTTGGTATAGCTTGGGAATTCTTTTCCAGTTTTCGTTTCTCATAGCATTCTTTGCAAAATACTTCTTTTTCAGGATCTGGCTTGAACGGAACTTCGGTATGCTTTCCGCACGAAGAGCAAATTGCAGGGTATAGTTGTGAAAATTCCAAGGATTATCCTTGGAATTGCGTTTTCACAGTTATCGTTTCAAAAAAAGTTCATTTCGAGTAGGATTGAAATGCATTCCATACTGTAACTTTTTCAAAAAACCTATACCAATATACGGATCCCCAGGGAGTATAATAACTTCCAAAGAAGCTACAATATCCTCCATTTCGGAATACACAAGTGAAGCCGGAATATTCTGCAAAGAACCATCTCCGAACCTAATTGATTCCGTATGCGTTACAGAAAGACCAAGCCCTTGAGCAATATCCGGAGAAATACGAATGTCCCCATCAAAACCCGTATCAATCAAAACAACCACATCCAAGATTGCAGATCCCCATCGGATGAGAATTTTTATATACGGCCGATCAAAATGAACTTTTCCACTAATCACACACGTGACATGCTTGCGAGAGTTTGCGTAGCAGAATATCCTATTTTTACCAAATAAAAGACATCCTCAGGGTATTTTTCTTTTGCTTTTTCAATTGCATCGCTTCCAGTATTTCCTAAAAAATATTCACCCGTTTCCACATGAATTGCAGCAAATTCACCTTTGTGCGAACGAGTTAAAGTTTTTTCTTTTTTTAGATATATTCGAGCTCCTCTTTTTGCAATTTCCTCAATATGCACGTTATTCATACATCAATAATACTGTTAACTGACAAAGAATGCTACTGCAAAAATAAAAAAAGCACCCAGGGTTTCCCGTGGGCGCCAACGTGCGTACTACTGCCGCGCAAAAGGGCTATTTGTTTGGGACGTAAACGATTACCAGCACCGCATTGTTTTTATCAATAAGGCTCGAGGTTATGTGAGTAATGGTCACATCATTTCTCAACAACCATGCGTTCAACATAGATTCATGCTCTTCTACGGTTATTTTCTCCCCAAATTCGTACCTGCCAAAATCAACAAGTTTCAGTTTCTGCTTCATTTTTTTATTCCTCTGAGGTATATTCAAACCCTTCGGGTTTGAATTGTTAAAGAGACGCTTGGGGGAACTCTTTTACTACTGACACGGGTGTTGTAAGTTTCAACACCAGGTCAAACAGTTGCTGAGCGTATTCCTCATTCATGTCGTTTTCTTTGGCGCCTCTGCTGTATTCGATATACCAACCCTCTGTGGGTTTTGGTTTCCACACTTCGTCAATGATGTCATCGGTGCCGATGTCGAAGAATTTTTTGACGGACAGACCTTTGGTGAGCACGGTGAATTGGTTAACCAGCTTCTTGCTTTGTTCGTTGTACTCATCCGGATCAAGCGCGAGAATTTCTCGCGGAGTATCGTCATCAGATATGGAATCACCGGACACATGACTCCCGAACAAGCCCAACAGCAAGATTGTAACAAAACACATTATGGCACCAATCATGAGGTCTCCCATACCAAATCCTTGGTTTTGTGAATATTGGACCATGTCTTTCTAAGCTCCTTAGGCGTTTTTCGGCTGCCTATGCCGTTTTGGTTGTGAAATTGCAGGTGAAAACTGACTAGCGCAATTGTACACTTTTTATAGAAAAAGTCAAATTTATAATTTCGGAGGTCTTGGTGGGGTAAATGCTGGAGGTTTTGGTCGAGTTGGTGCTATGAGCACCTGTTTTGGGGGTACTGTCGTAGTCTCTTTTGCTACCGCGGGAGAATTTTTGCCTGCCCCGCGTAGCTCTTTGAGCGAAGTGGGGGTCTGTTTCCTTTTGTCATAGCATTCTTTGCAAAATACTTCTTTTTCAGGATCTGGCTTGAACGGAACTTCGGTATGCTTTCCGCACGAAGAGCAAATTGCAGGGTATAGTTGTGGGCGAGTTTTTTCCCTATCGGTCGTCGTCGTGAGCGACCCCCTCTCGCTCCCCCTCATATGAGGGGGAGAAATATCTGCATCGCTCTTCTTCCCCAATAACCCAGCTAAATCGGTAATTACTTCGTTTGTTGGTGGAGCAATAACAATATCTTCTAATTCTGCGGGTTTTGATTTTGGTGTATCGATTATTGCTTCGCCGGTTATTGAGTTGAATGCTGGTTTTTGTTTCTCCGCCGAATTGTCCGCAGTAGCTTTAGCAAAGGTGGAAGCCTGGGCGAAGATTGGTTGCTGTCGCTTTTGTTCTCGGTATTTTTGCTCGGCTGGTTCCTTATGGCTCTCTTCCGCAGCTCCTTCGAACGCAAACCCGCTCCAGCGTGCAATTTTTTCTTCGATGTCTTCCCTTTTGTTTCCATATCGTTCTCTCGAAACCGCGATAACTTTTTCCTTACTATTGTATGTTTCCGCAACAGGCGGGATTGTCTCCATAGAAAAGGGTTGGCTCGTTACTCCGTTGATCATAAGCTTTACGTATGCATTATATTTATCGAGGTTTACTAAATCTGTCTGCATAAAATACGGCTCGAATTCCTTTTCCATATACTCGGCGTCGAACGCACCAATGCGGAATGAAATAATGGTACCTACGTTTCCAAATACTGCGTCTCTCACCACTTCTTCCATTTGAGTAATGTATTGATGAGCGATGATTAAATTAAGTCGGTATTTGCGAGCTTCAGACAATATAGTTGCAAACGATTCCGTTGCAAAATTTTGGAATTCGTCAACATACAGATAAAAATCTTTTCTTTGCTCTTCTGGAATGCTTGCGCGATCCATTGCTGCAAGTTGGAGCTTGGTAATTAACATGGCTCCGAGCAACGCTGAATTATCTTCCCCAATTCTTCCCTTAGATACGTTAATCAAGAGAATTTTTCCGTTATCCATAATATCTTTCATATCTATAGTGCTCTTTGGCTGCGCAACAATATTTCTGATAATAGAAGAGCTTAAAAATTGCCCCACCTTGTTTTGGATCGGAGAAATTGCTTCACTCCTGAACCGCTCGTTGTAATTTGCGAACTCGTTTACCCAGAATGCTTTTACCACCGGGTCTTGGATGGTGTCTACAACTTTTTTCCGATAATTTTTATCGGCAAGCATGCGCATAATCCCAAGCATGGTGCTGGACGGGTAATCAAGAAGGGCAAGAATAACGTTTCGTAAAATGTATTCCAGCCTCGGCCCCCAAGAGTCTGCCCATATTTTTTTGAGTGAACTCACCAAACCCGACGCAACAAGGTATTTGTATTGCGGATCAACGGATTCTAGCGGATTAAATGCTACCGGAAAGTCAACGTCTGCAGGGTTGAAATATACGACGTCGTTTGTACGTTCTGGCGGAATAACGTCCAAAACTTTTTCTGCTACGTCGCCGTGCGGATCTACCAGTGCCAGCCCTTTTCCATTTTTAATATCCTGAATAATCATATTTTCTAGTAACGTTGTTTTGCCCACACCCGTCTTTCCAATAACGTAAATATGGCGACGCCTGTCATCGGTGTATATGCCAAAAGCTCGCCGCTGGTTGCGGAACGCCGTCTGGCCCACTACGGTAATGTCGTCGCTCATAGTGTGTTATGCATAGGGCAAGTTTGGAGGAGGGCTGGTACGGCCTGATTTTGCTCGTTCTACGCTTGGAGCCGACACATACTTTACGGGGAAATGATACAGCGAAGCTAACTCTTCTGCATTCATCATCTGTCCGGAATCTGTTCCAAAGAAATTTCTCCATTGGAAATTTTGCAGGATATTTTTTTCTCGTAAGAGGCGCCTTCGATCTCGCATGATGAAATTCGGGCCATTTGTTTTTGTCTCACCATCTGGCATAAAGCTATTCATATGCCCTGCAGCATATTGCTTAAATGTGCCAATACCCCTTCCGATGTTTGGTTTTTTCATTTGGCCGGGAGGAGATAAGTGTATTAATCGAACTTTTACTTTGAATCCGTTCTTTGTAACTTTTTCTAATATACCTTCCATTTTTGCTTGGTCTGTTGGGTTAAAAAACCGTAGGACTTTCTCTTCTTTTTTTGCTTCAAAATCCAGTGGCCCACGGAATACAATAGATAGAAGTTCACCCGGAAGTGCCGAGAAAAACGCTCGAAAATTTTCCCACATACCAGGCTTTGCTTTTTTTGCTTGGCCTGATATTTCCGCAATCTTCTTCTCACCCTTTTTTTCCCACTCTTTGATTTTTTTACCATCCAGTGCGCGCACTAATACCTGTACCCAAAACTCTTCACCTGGCTCCAGATTTGTAAGTGTTTCTATTGTTACTTGCATAGGGTCTACAAATGGAATCTTTTCTGCGAGTTTTGCTTCAAATTCTTTGTATGATTTAATGGGGTAGATATCATCTTCTACTAACACCATTTCAGATCCCCAAATATCATACTTCTTTCGTAGTTCTCTCCAGTCGTAGCGAAGTGTGTAATCAGAAGTTTCTTTCACGTCTGCTTTGGGGTACTGACCATACACAATAGATTCAAAAAGTCGTTTGTGGGCCGTTGGTACCACAATAATAAACTTTGCTACACCTTGTGTGCAAAAAATTTCAAAACTTGCCCAAGCTTCTAGGTACCCATCGAAGTATTTTTCATTAAAATCAGGATTTTTATGAATTCCACCAACAAATTCAAAAACGCCCTCCATTGATTTTGGCGTTTCCTCGGTGTCTCCGGGCATTGTAATTTGGTAATATGTCCATTCAATTGCACTTTCAAAATCTACCATTTTTAAAAGAAGGTATGTTTTCCATGCAATCCAAAAAATCATCCATACCGCAAGTAGCCACCCAAGCGTAATGATGGGTGGGCCAAAGTTCTGGAAGAATTCAGCTAAAGTGTAGGGCATATGGCGCATTATACCATACGCCACAGCTTACTTTTTTAGCGTATACAGATCTTTCTCTGTTTTCGAAAAGCGATCAGTATTCTGGAGCGAAAGAAGAATAGTGTTTTTCTTTACCATGCGTTGTTTCAACACTTCTTCTACTAATTCCTGTTTGCTCATTGGTGCAGTTGCTTTTGCGAGAATGGATTCTAATACGTCAGCAACAGTGCCAGCCATGTAGCCCCATTCTTTCAGGCCGTATAATCCACGTCCAACAAGTATAAACCTACCATCTTTTATAAGCTCGTTATGTACGGTTTGTGGATTTGCCTTTTTTTGATCAAATGCAGCATCGTTGATCATCTTCGTGATGTCACGAAAATGTGCGGGCTTTCCATTGCGACGTAGAACGGCGAATGCTTTGTCACCTACTCCACGAGGAGAAGTTTCTGCCCAGCCAATAAGACCCCAGTCTCCAAATGCGGTTTTAGATACATGTTTACTTGCCTTTAGCGCAGCTCGGATGTGGGTATCTGGTACATTACCCGTAAGTTTACGACTAATTTCAGACGTAAGATCCGTAAGTGCAATCGGCGCATTCTTTTCTTTGAGTATTTCCATAGCAACAAGAACAATAGTCTCTATTTGCGCATGCAAAGACTCCTCGTGTTTCCAATGTGTCTCAAACAGGTTGTTTGGTTGCGCAGGAGCAAAATGAGGAATAATCGTTAAGTAAAAATGCAGGGTATGAGTCGATACATTTGCACCCGTTGCATCGTTTACAATCTCAACAGCGTGGTGTTCTGCAAGTAGACCCCCATGCTCCTGAAATACACGTGTTAAAAGAGTTTCAATGCTGCCGAACAAGTCACGCATCGTGGTAAGTTCCTTTTTAGCATTTGCTTCAATTTGACGCACTCGTTCACGGGTAATGCCATATTCTTTTCCAATACTTTCAAGCGTCTCTTTTTCTTCTTTGCCTAACCCAAAACGACGGACAATTATGTCGCGAGACCGTGCATCCAACGCTTGAAGCGCTGCATCCGTAAGTTCAGCAAAATTGACTGTCTGCCCGCCGGAATGGTGGGTTGGTTGTTCTTGACTTGTAATTTCGCTATTCATAGAACCTTTGTAGCATATGAAGTAAATGTTGTCAACTTTTTATGCAAATATGCATATATGACCAATCACCGTACCCGATATACAAAAATTTGTCCAATACCATATTTCTCCGCTTTGTTAGCCTTTATTGACAGTTTTACGAACAGCGGCATCTAGCGGCCCCGCACTAAAAAAAAGAGCAAGCGAACCGTTTTTTACATGATGTAAGAAATCAACACTATTCTCGTTGTACGTTGCAAGTGTTCCTTGTGCAGAAAGCTCATTTTTGAGCCGTAGTGCATCTTCTTGTGCACCCTTGTCGCGTCCTGCGGGTATAAATGGTGGAACAATAACAACATCGTCAGCAAGCGAGAGAGCGCGAACGAAGTCAGGTAAAAACGTACGGAGTCTCAGCGGCATATGCGCCTCGAAAACTACCGTAATAGTTTTATCTGGGTATACTTCGCGAGCACCGGTAATAGTCGCGGCAATCTCTGCGGGGTGGTGTCCGTAGTCTGAGCGAATATCACATCCGTTTATAGTTCCTAGTAATTCGAATCTTCGTGAAAGTCCGGGAAATGTTTGTAATGCGGCAAGAGAGCTTTCCTTCGAAATGCCGATTTTTTCTGCAAGGGCTACAGCAAGTGCTGCGTTCATGCGCATGTGTTTTCCGGGCAGTGGCAGGTGAATAATTGGTATGTCACTTTCTTTTATTTCAATCGTATTTGTTGGGAATACTATATTTGGATGAGCGCTTTTTTCGTGTTCTGGAATAATTAAAAATCCATTTGGTTTTAGTTTCATACTGAATTCTTCGTATGCTTGTTCTACATCTTCTAGCGAAGAAAACGCATCGGGATGGTCGAAATCAATAGTTGTAATAATACTATGTGCAGGAGATAGCTCTAGAAAATGTTTTCGGTATTCATCCGCTTCAACAATGAAATATCTCCCCTTCCCCTTTTGTGCGTGTTTGCCACGCAAGCCTCCCATACTTGCACCAATTAAAACACTTGGATCAAGACCCGACTCTATACAAATATGAGCAAGTAATGCTGTGGTAGATGATTTACCGTGAGTTCCTGTTATGGCAATCGTTTCATAGTCTTGAGAAAATTCTCCCAGTGCTTGTTGGTACGGGACTTGTTCTATGTGGTTTTTTTCTGCTGCAATACGCAATGGGTGTTCAGGTACTGCTGCATCTGTGTATACTAAGCGATCAGCATGCGCCAGTGCTGCAATTGCTTCTTCTAGCGAAACTTCTGTTTCCTCGTGAGTATCGTCAAATCCTATGATACTTTCACCGCTTTCACGCAGAAGATATGCTAATCCCCTCATACCAGCACCTCCAATGCCAAGAAATACGGAACTTCTCATACAGGGCGGAAGCCAGTTGCTAGTTGGAATACAAGTTTTGCAATATCGCTTGCCGCATTGGGAAAATCCAACGCTTGTACATTTTTAGCTAGCGTTTCTTTTAGGGGTATATCGGATACAAGGCGCAATATGCCTTGTTCCAGTAAGTGTGGGCTGAGGTTAGAGGGATCTAAAATAAGTGCGGCTCCCGCAGCTTCAAACGCAAGCGCGTTTTTCCGCTGGTGGTCGTTTGCGGAATCTGCGAGCGGTATAAGGAGGGAAGGAATACGAAGCCGAGCAATTTCTGCGAGACTGCTTGCCCCCGCTCTGGCTACTGCGAGATCTGCTGCCACAAGCGCCGATATCATTGTTTCTCCGAGATATGGAACACCCTTGTACAGTGTTTTTCGAGGAGAATGTGCAAGTATTTCTGATGCTACTTTTGTAACTGCTTCATATTGTGTTGTACCGGTAATATGAAGTACGCACATTTTAGTAATAATAGTTGGAAGGATGGCAAGCAAACTTTCATTGATTTGTTTTGCGCCCTGGCTGCCGCCCATAACAAGAAGGAGGGGCTCATGTTCTGGAAACCCAAGTGTTTTTTTTGCTGATTGTTTTGTGTATTGCTGTCCGATTGTTCTCACCGGTGTTCCGGTGAGAAAGAGTTTACGTGCAACTTTTGGTAAATATTCTTTCGAAACAGCAAACCCTATGGAAATTGCGGAAGCAAATTTCATGAGCGATTTGTTTGCAGATCCAGGAACTACGTCGGATTCATGCAAAAGGATTGGTATACGGTATATATATGCAGCAAGTACAGAAGGTACACTGCCGTATCCACCTTTGCTCACTACAACATCTGGCATAATTCTCCACATGCGCCAGAGGGCGACAATGATGCCGATTGGCAGCTTGAATAGAATATCGATAATAGTTAACGCTGATGCGTAGCGTCGCATCTTTCCAGAAGGAACATGCTGTACGGGTACATCGTATCGTTTAAAAAGCTCAGTAATTTCAGGAGTAGTTACTCCAAGGAAGAATATATGAAGCTCTGTAGGATCTAAAAAACCAGGAAGCGTACTTTTCGTTTTCAGGTGTTCTGTGCGCAATGCTTCAATAATCGATTCAAACGGCATTACATGGCCGCCTGATCCTCCCCCTGTTAATACAATGCGCATAGTTAGTCTGTAGTATACCGTGAAATATTAAGAAGTACTCCAGATGCGAATAGTAACGCCGTAAGCGCAGAGCCGCCATAGCTAATAAAAGGAAATGGAATTCCCGTCAGTGGTGTAATAGCAAGTACAGATGCCATATTGATAAACGCCTGCATAATAATCCAGCTTGTTATGCCTGTTGCTAATAGGCGTCCAAACGTATCGGGCGCATGTTCTGCAATACGATATCCTCTAAATGCAATGACCATAAAAACAACTACTAAGAGAAATGTTCGTATAAATCCAAGCTCTTCTGCTGTTACGGCAAAAATAGTGTCGCCGGCGGGTTCTGGCAGATAGTTGTATTTTTGGCGACTTCGCCCAAACCCGAGCCCCCATAATCCCCCAGTGCCAACCGCAAGAAGCGCTTGGTTTACCTGGTAGCCGATACCTTGAGGGTCAAGTTCCGGGTGAAGATATACAAACAGCCGGGCTAGTCTGTATTGTGCAGTGCTGACAAGTATAGAAAAGGCTGCAAATCCTGCAAATCCTATAAATGCCAAATGACGAAGTCGAAAGCCTGCTGCAAAAACCATTGAAAGTGCAATTGCAGTAATAATAAAAAGGGTACCGATGTCTGGTTGTAATATAATGAGTAATCCGATAAGCGATGTAATAACAAGAAAAGGGACAACGCTCTTCTTGAAATCTTTTATTTCTGCCCCTTTTCTCTCAAGCAGCGCGCCAAGATATAAAATGAAGCATAATTTTGTAAGTTCGCTTGGTTGAATTGTAAAAGGTCCGATTCCAACCCACCGTGCTGCCCCGCCAGAAGAGACTTGCAAACCAGGAACAAACACAAGAATCAGGAGAACAAGCGATAATAATAGCCCGGGTAAAGCGAATGCTCGTAACTTGGTATATGGGGTAAAAAAGCCAACAAAAAATGCAACTAATCCGAGTCCAACTCCGTATGTTAGTTGATGTTTTAAAAAATAAAATGGATCATCTCGTAATTGGTCACCAAGAACAGACGATGCGGAACCAACCATCATCAGGCCAAATACAATCAGGCCAAATATTGTTACTAATAAAACAGGATCAGCATGTTTTGGTGCAGATGACATCCCTTATAGTATACCTGAAAAAAGAAAACCCTCCCGAACAAATAGTCCGATAGGGTTACGATTTTTGAATTCTCATACGGGAAAGGATTCTAAGTATCTGTAGGCACTTTGTATTTTTGCCAATTTTTCTGATTTCATCGATAGCAGTCTCGGGGCGTAGTTCTGCAAGTGCGTGAATGTGGACAAAGAGAAGAATATTACACGCGACAATATCTTTCCAATGTGGGTCTTTTTGTAAGTCCTTCAGATCGTGTGCCCAGTTCTCAATTTGCTCAAGCATCTCATCCGCGTTTTGCTTGTCATGTTCCCAGTGGCGCAATAAAAGGTATACCTCTCTGTACTGACTTCGACAGAGTATACTGAATTTAAAACCTCTTCTCCGCATCCAGTCGTCATCAAATACTTTGAGATATTTTGTTAGATATCCGTTGAGTTGCAGTTTTGTTCGCATCTCTAATCCTTTTGCGTATTGTAAAGGGCGGGAAAAATCAGAACACTCCTACTGTATGCCTCTCATTATAACTTTTCAACTGCACGTATAAACGCATCGCCTCTATCAAACTCATGCAAAAAAAGACCAAAACTTGTTGCCCCAGGTGAAAGCAACACCGTATCGCCTGGTCTTGTAAGCGAATGAGCTGTTTTTACTGCATTATTCATTGTTGATGCGTCGTAATGTTTTGCGTGCGTCTGCATGGAAACTAATGCTTTCATGTTTCTTGTTGCCGTGCCGGGAAGCCAAATAATATGCTTAATATTGTTGTGTGAGGCTACCGTTTGTGCAAGCTCTTGAAATTCTAGAGCTTTATCGCTTCCGCCCAGAATGAGAATGAGCGGTTTTTCTTGAAAACTTTCTATTGCTGCAATAGTTGCATCTGGCATGGTTGCGGAAGAGTCGTTCACATAGCGCACACCGTCTAAAGTACGTACAAATTGCAGACGATGCGCAAGCGCAGGTGCGTTTTGGAGTGCGGTTATAATGAGTGGAATATCTGCGCCGTGCAATATGCCGATTAATATTGCTGGCAACTTGTTGCGTAGCTCGTGCGGGGATGTGTGTGGGATGTCGGAGACAGAGCAGATTGCTTGCGTGTTTCCCCTCTCCCAACGCTGGGAGAGGGAGGGGGTGAGGGCCGTCGTCGAGTTGTGGTCTGCCCTCATCCGCCCGCTCTTGCGAGGCACCTTCTCCCCAATTGGGGAGAAGGGATTCGTAAATATTTTCCTATCTTTTATCCATATCCCCTGTTCATGTTCTTTTAGTGGTTTTAGCGAAAACCAATAAAGCGCACCTCGCACATCATTTTCCCATGTTCTGATTTTTTCATCATCTGCGTTCAAAATTGCAATATCTTCTGTAGTTTGATTTCTTATAATTTGTTTTTTTGTATCTATATATTCTTCAAACGACTTATACGTATTTAAGTGATCTTTATACATTGATGTTACAACAGCAATGTGCGGACTTATCATTTTTTCTTGCAATGCTTCTAATCTCCAGCTCGAAAGCTCAAAGACAACGGGAAACGTAGCTCCCGTAGTTCCCCTCTCCCGTTCTGGGAGAGGGCCTAGCCCGCTGGCAGGGGTGAGGGGCGTTAGCGCTCCCAACGGCGAAATCCCATCAACCCCAACCGTTATCGTCTCCGAATCAATCGCATTCATCACGGCTGAAATAGCAGCAGACGCCGTTGTTTTCCCTTTTGAACCAGTAATTCCAATAATGTCCTTGCTGTCTGAGTATGCAAAAAATAAACTGCTATCCATCTCTATAGATATATTTTGTTTGCGTGCTCTATCTAGAATAGGCGCATTTCGAGGAACGCCAGGGTTACGAATAATCAAATCTATTTTAGCAAAATCCAGATCATCTTGATTACCAAAATAATACGAAATATTCGGAATATCTTTTAGCTTTTGTATAGAAGAAACAAGATCTTCTTTTGTTTTTGCATCAGACACAGATATAATAGCACCTTGTTTCGCAAGCCATGTAATAGTTCCAATTGCACCGCCATGTAACCCTAGTCCGAGAACGAGAACGTGTTTTCCTTGAAATGGAGTATTCACCATAGAGAAATAGTAAGTCTAACTTGACTTCAATACAACAAACTGATATACATTTTCTGGTTAGTCAAACGGTTCTTTCTAGGTTTGAGATTTGAAAGGTTTTGAAAATGAAGTCAAAATGGATGTTGGTAACGGCCTTGTTGATCGGCATGGGGGCATCCTATGCTGTCGATCTGTGTGATGACAAAAGAAACGAGCTCGCAGAGTGCACGTCTGCTCTCGACTTTTATGAGACGACCCTTGCTGCATGGAACGAACAACTTCCAGCTGCAGAAGCAGATGTTGCTACGGCTCAGGCAAATTGGGCAGCGGCAAAGCTGCTATACGAGAACATGGTGCTGACTCCCGGGTCGGCCATGGCATTCCTAGCCGCCCAGCAGGCATTCTATGTGGCAACGGCTGAACTGGCTGCTGCTCAGGCGCATTTAGAGGAAGTTCAGGCGGCAATTGCACGGATAACTGCGGCAATAGCGGCTTTAGAACTTGAGATTGCGGAATTGGAGGCCTATTTGGCCGAACATTGCGAGGACTGCGGCTGACAATACAGCCGCCAAGCAGCAAAACACACAGTGAGGTTTCTTTCTCTGAAGGAAACCTCTTTTTTATGTCCCCATTCCGAGCAATCCAATGACCAGTCCCATGCTCGCAGATACTGCAGATACAATCCAAAATCGCATCGTGACTTTTGTTTCGGGCCAACCCAGCGCTTCAAAATGATGATGAATAGGAGAAGAAAGAAATACTTTTTTGCCGCGGATTTTTTTTGAAAGCACTTGAATAATGACGGAGAGGGACTCGATGACGAGCGGGAATGCAATAATTGGCAAGACTAACGCAGAGTTTGTGAGCATCGCGATAACGCCGAGCGTGGTGCCAAGGCTCATGGCTCCAGTATCTCCCATAAAAAATCTTGCTGGGTATACGTTAAACCATAAGAACGCCAGTATTCCTCCGGCGATGGCAGAACAAAACATAGCAAGTTCTATTCTGCCCATTGCAAAGCAAATAGCCGTGAATGCTCCAAAAGAAAATAAGAGAATTCCGCCCGCCAATCCATCCAACCCATCTGCTTCATTTACGGAAAATGCTGTTGAAACAATAACCAACATGAATAATGGAACGTACCACCACCCTATTTCAAAATCTCCAACTCCAGGAATGTGAATTAAGCTCCAGTCTAGTTTGGTATAAAACCACCATGCACCAAATGCGGCAACCACGGCGTATAGTCCGATACGATGCTTCATGCGGAGCCCTCCGCCGTTTGGTCCAAGACCTTTCACGTTTAAATAATCGTCGAACAGTCCAACCAATGCGGAAGCTACAAGCGCTCCCAGTGGTAATAATGTTTGTGGACGAGTAAGAAAATTAAGCGTAAGGAAAAAGTTGGTAGGGAATAATTCTTTTAATATCCAAAACGATACCGCAAGTATAGTGACTGTGCCCCAAATGATAATCCCCCCACCTACTGGCGTACCCGTTTTTTTTATGTGCAGTTTTGAATAGAATGGCGTATTACCAGACGCGCGGATATTTTTTCCAAATTTATACAAAAACAGCATCTTTGTTAGAAGTGGTGTAAGTATAAATGCCACAATAAATGTGAGCGTACCTGTTGCGACAACTCGCGCAACACTCATTACAAGAGTTGGATCTGAAAATGCAATCATGGCCATGTGTAGTTTCTTACAACATATTCTACAACAGTTTTCATATCCTGGAAACGGTTATCGCTCCCGAGAATAACAGCCCCTATTTTCTTATTTATAGGAGTAACGGTAATAATCGCAAGGTTTTCTTTTGCAGCTAGTGTATACCCTGTTTTGCCTGCAAGTATTTGTAGATACGTTCCGAGTAGTTCATCTGTTGAAACGAATGTTCGTGTTACTCCTTCTTGTGTAGTGAGTTGTCCTTTTTGTTGCGATAAGAACGGACGAATGTGCGGGTCCGCATATGCTAAGCTCAACATTTTCTTTACGTCATACGCCGTAGAATATTGTTCTCCGCCCTCAAGCCCAGTAGCGTTTGCAACCTTTGTAGTAAAAAGACCGTTTTTTGCAGCAAAATCATTCGCGTATACAGCAAATGCGCTCTCCGACCCCTTTGCACCTATTGCAAGTGTTACCATTGCATCATTTGCAGAAGGAATAAGGCTTGCTCCAAGCAGTTCTCGAACAGATGCATGCTGACCAATCGGAAGCTTAATATTTGCACCTTGTGCTTGCGCTTTTTTCGCCTCCGGAGGAATGATGAGTATATTGTTTGAGTTCGGAAGAAGGGTGCGTATAGCAAGTGTAGATAGTAATTTATTTAAGCTTGCAATTGGTCGTTTAGTATTCGCTTCTTTTTCATACAAAATCGTATTCGTTTCAATATCCCATACGAGTGCTGCCTGGGCAGTTAAAGCAACGTCGATTGCCGGCCCTGTTTTTTTTGGTAATGGAATAACGCTCTCTTGCGCAGAGTTGGGAGTAAGTGCATATGGAATACACGTGTGTAAAGGTTGTTCTAGTATGATGCAGCTTACAACGGCAGCAGTAATGTGAAATATACTAATCATGATAAGTTGTGTGCTGCCAGTTCTGTAAAGTTTGGTAGTTCGTGTTTTGTAGTAATACCAAGATGCGATAAAAATTCTTCTGTTACGTCATATTGTGGTGCTTTGCTAGACATCCGCAGTTGGCGAACCAGTCCTCGCAAAAAGAGTTGGCGAATAATGCGCGTTGAATCTACCCCGCGAATCGCATCTATTTCAAAACGCACTAGTGGCCCCCTATAGGCAATAAGCGAAAGCGTTTCCAATGCAGCTTTTGATAGTTCGTGATTGGTATCTTTATTAAATTGTGCAAGAAACCCTGCAACATTCGGGCTCGTGACTAGTTGTACGTGTGTTGCCGTTATGATGATTGTAAGTCCGCTCTCTTGCGTGTGTTGTTCTAGTTCTTGCAGCGCGGCTGTGAGCTCACCTTCAGATGTTTTCGTTAACTCTTGCAGTTCAGTTTTAGGTACGGCTTCACCCGCAGTAAATAATAACGCTTCTATACGCTGTGAAATCTGGTTCATATTTTATGTACGACCAGTGTACCAAATGCCTCTAATTGTTCCAGTTGGACTTCTTGATTGCGTGCCATTTCTAAAATTGCCAAAAAAGAAACTGCTTGCTCTTGGCGAGATATACCATGAATAGATTCTTGAAAATTAAGTATTGATGAAGTAGTAAGGCGAGTTTGAAAAAGAGACAGTATTTCTGTAAGCGACTTTCCGCGCTGTGTAAGATGCGCCTTTGGTTGTATAACTGGAATGCTAGCAGTTTTTTGTTTGAGCGCATCTGCAAGTGCTTCAGGTAGTAACCCCGCCGGAAAAGAAAATGCCTGTGTCGCTTTTTTATTTCCTTCTGCAAAAAAAGAAGCAGGTAAAAGCGGAGCCTTTCCCCATTGTAATCCAAAATGCTCGCCTGCTTTTCTGTAGCGTTCATAAAGTTGGAGCCGCTGTGTAAAATCAGTAATTTCTTCTTCCTCTTCTTGTTTAAGTTGTGGAAGCATCTCGCGTGCTTTTATTAGGAGAAGTGTAGATGCAACAATAATAAAAGATGCAACACTTTCTGGAGGTATGTTGTGTTCTTGTATATAGATAAGAAAAGGCTCAGTAAGTTTTTGGAGAGAAATTTCAGAAAGATTTACTTTTTGTTTTTTTGCAAGTTCAACGAGCACATCGTACGGCCCTTCAAATTGGTCGATTTTTACGTCGGGAAACGCTGGGTGCATAAAGAATATATTAACATACTGCATCGTTCCCCTCTCCCCAATTGGGGAGAGGGTCTGCCGTAAGGCAGGGGTGAGGGCCATTTAGGCGGCATGCTGTATGGGTTGCCCTCATCCGCCCGCCTCTTGGCGAGGCACCTTCTCCCCAATTGGGGAGAAGGGAACGCTACCCAACTCTCGGTAGCGTCTTCCCTCGAAACTTCCAAAAGTATTTGAATGCAGATTTGATATGTTCTCGTGTTGGTCTGTTTGCTAAAATTCCACGCAGTGCTCCCCCCTCGCTGCTGCGTTGGTGGAAATGGGAAAATACTGCTTGTGGTACGTAGGTAACGCGCCACCCTTTTTCCCAAAACCGCCTACACCAGTCAACGTCTTCAAAATATAAAAAGAAGCGTTCATCCATGCCGCCAACTTCTTGATATGCTTTTTTACGAACTATTAAACATGCACCCATTAGCCAATCAACGTCTTGTTCCCTCGCATGATCAAAATCTTTCATTAAGAAATTGCGAATTACATGTTTCCCAAGCGCAGTTTTTCCTAAAAATGTTCGGCGATACACAATTGTCATGATTGTGTAAAATCATGACAATTGATATTGGAGTTTTCCGTTTGGTGATATGAGCTTTCCGCCTGCAATCCCTACATCAGGATTTGCATCCATAAACGTCACAAGTTTTTGTACCGATCCCGGAAGCGCAATCATGTCTGGGTTGAGTACTAGATAATACGTTCCCTTTGCAATTTTAAGTGCAGTGTTCACACCAGCTGCTAACCCGAGATTTGTTTTATTGTCGATAACAGTAATTTCGGGGAAATCAGAACGCAGTAAGTAAACACTGTCATCTCCCGAGTTATTATCTACCACAATAATTTCCGTAGCTGGCGGCAAATCTTTCAGCAAAGACTCAACAAGAGCTCTTGTAAGCTGCCACATGCGATAATTTACAATGACTATTGACAGTTTCACGGTATGAGAGTATAGTTACCAGTTAGTGGCTAGTTGCCCTACATATGCCATTTTGGCACAAAAAGACAAAAAAACAAACTTGAAGAGGAGGAGTACTTTGGACATTCAGATTAAGTTGGACGCTCACCACGGAACGCTCTGCGTAATGATCGAGGCAATTTTTGAAAATGCCAACGACGGAGAATCTGTCGTAGTCTTGCATCCAGATGAAGTTGAAAATGACGCGGAGTGGATCAAGAAGCGAAGCGAAATTGCAGTCGCTATATTGGAATTAAGTTGGAAACAAGATAGCGAAACACCATCTTTGGCTGTTCAGTATGTTGGTAAAAGCCTTGTACTGAAGGACATGGTACTCGATGGGTGAAAATCGTCATTCCAACCAAGCTCATTCGCGTACCCGCCCTCACCGGCTGGTACGCTTTTTCATTATTGTCGTTCCCCTCTACCCATATGGGGGAGAGGGCTAGTGTGCCAACAGGCACACAGGGGTGAGGGCCGTTGTTGCGTTGTAGTCTGCCCTCATCCGCCCGCTTCGGCGAGGCACCTTCTCCCCAATTGGGGAGAAGGGAGCGCTACTTACTACGCTTCCCGTGCATCTTCTCAATCCCCGCAAACGCTTCTTTCCACACAGAAAATAAGTTCCAAGAAAATAGAGACAGTATAAAAAATATTGATAACCTGATTGCAATAAAAACGCTATATTTTAATTCATCCGCAAACGTCATATTTTTCGCAAGCATCCAAATGTAATTACGAAGTGAAAGGCGGGTTCGGTTATTTGTAATGCGTTCTGAAATATTTTTAGGTCCAATTCCCCAGTTAAATAACCCGCGCCTTCCCATCGTACGTGCATGGTACCCCACTAAAACGGGAATATATTGTACTGCCCAACCCGCTTTATTTAATCTCCAGCCTAAATCCACATCTTCTTTGTAAGCGAAGAAGTCGGAGTCAAAAACTTCGGCGTCATCCCGGGCCGTGACCCGGGATCCACGCGTGGATGCCGGCTCGGGGGCCGGCATGACAGTGTGCGTGTGTGAAACACTCCTCAGCGCCTCCATTCTGTACATTCCGCATCCACCCGTTACCGCAAATAAGTCTGTTTTTATTTCATATTGCCCAGTGTCTGGTTCATTTGAACCCCGTTCTTTGCCATTTAAGGCAAGTGTCGCAACAATCCCAGCAGAGTCCAGAATCTTTTTTCCTTCTTTTCTGTACAGCTTCCCTTGTACAGCGCCTAATTTTGGATTTTTGTCTAATTCATGAATCAGTTTTTCTAACCCTTCCCAATTAACAGCAATATCTTGATCTAACGTAAGCACGTACGGCGTGGTGCACACTGCAAACCCTGCGTTATGCGCCCCAGCAAATCCTTTATTCGTTTCAAGTCTTAAGATATCCGCATGTGGCAGTAAATCCTGCACTATTTCAAGCGAGGCATCTTCCGACCCGTTGTCTATATACCGGACAATAGCCTGGTCGCGAGGCACTTCTTGCAGAGCAGGAGCTGTTTCTTGCAAGTGTATTGCCCCGTTCCACCCAAGCAGTTGTATCGTCAGTTTTGGTGCCATACATGGTATGATACACGATATGCAGCAATTTTTGCTTATCACTCTTGGTGGAGTAAGTGCCCTTCTTGTATGCCTATCTCAGGTTTCGCTGTGGCAACGGAAAGAATATAGATTTGATAGGATGAAGGCACATCTGTTGTCTCCAGAAGGAGCGCCTTCAAAAGAGTGGTTTGTAATAGTCCAAGGGGTATTTCTACTACTTGCATGGATGAGCCGCTTCGAACTGTTTGCAGTCGCAAGTATCCTCAGTATTGTACTTGGCCATAGCTTGCGTATATATAGAAAAGGCGTTATGCGCCCAGATTTCACGACGCGGGCAATTCTCGTATTTGCAGCCACGGGTATATTTGGGCTCGTTGTATTTTTACTAATTGTTCCGTTTATGATCAATGCATTATTTCTGGCAACATGCATATTCGTTTTGCCACTTCTCATTGCACTTTCGGTATTTGTAGTTGGGATTCCCGCACAACTCCAAAAGCAAAAAACGATTAGCCGTGCTAAATCATTCCGTGCCCACCTAAAAAATCTCGCTGTTGTTGGAATTACAGGTAGTGTTGGTAAAACGTCTACAAAAACATATCTCGTGCATCTTCTGGGTGGTGAAAGCGAAACTATTGTAGCAACATCAGAACATCGCAACTCGCCCTATAGCGTAGCGCAAGATATGCTCTCTCGCATATCGCAACAAACGAAGATATATATTGCAGAAATGGGCGCATATGTTTCTGGTGAAATTAAAGAACTTGCAGATCTTACAATGCCGAGTGTTGCCGTTATTACCGCAATTACTAATCAACACGTAGCACTATTCGGCTCCCTTGAAGCGCTTGCTCGTACAAAATGGGAATTAGTAGATTCGCTCCCAGAACATGGCGTTGCAATTTTGAACAAAGACGATGCGCAGATTATTGAGCAGGCAATAGGCTTTAAAAAGAAAATGTTCTGGTTTTCGTTGCACGGACAAGCAGATGTATATACTACGGATATTCTTATGCAGCAGGATTGTATTGTTTGTACAATACACATCGGCAAAGAAAAGCAGGATGTTCGATTGCCTGTTATTAGTCGTGGCCAACTTGTACCGGTTATTGCTGCAGTTACGGCTGCACATGCATTAGGTAGTGATTTTCTAAGCATTATGAAGCGCCTTGCAACACTCCCGCAATTACCTCGGACTATGGAGGTATGTAAAGGAATAGCCGGTTCGACACTGATAGACGATAGCTATTCTGCAAGTGAAGCTTCTGTTACAAATGCAATTGAATATCTTAGAAACAGCCCCATAACAGATACTCGTCTTATTCTTGTACCCATTATAGAGCTTGGTGATGAAGGAAAAGTGGTACATGAACGCATCGGCGCGCTGCTCGCAAATCTTCCGGCTCGCGTGTTTATCTATGGCCATGCATATAAAGATGATATATTGCGCGGCCTTGGTAGTAGCAAAATAGCAACAGTTACATGGCATACTGATACACAAGATATGCAACAGGAAATTATGAAAAACGTAACAAGCAAAACACGCATTGTGCTTGAAGGGAGAATTCCAAAAAATATTCGTACCGCTCTGCTATGAAGCGTCCTATTGCAATTTCATTATCGCCAAACACATCAAAAGAAGATGTTCGTCTTGCCTGGTATCTTTTGCTTGTTCATATGTATTGGAAAGACAAACGGATTCTTTCGCGTGTTGCAGAAAAGGTAGTAAAGCGGTTCCCTGGGCATTTTGTATCGCTTACGTCTTCTGGTCGACAGGCGCTGTATGACCTGTTGCGTTCGTATGGCATTAAAAAAGGCGATGAAGTTATTCTACAAGCATTCACATGTATAGCAGTGCCAGAACCGATTATATGGGCGGGAGCCACGCCGGTGTATGCCGACATAAAAGAGAGTTCGTATAGCATTGATCCGGAAGATGTGAAAAAAAAGATTACTCCAAAAACAAAAGTAATTATTGTACAGCATACGTTTGGAATCCCTGGGCCTATAAAGGAAATTCTTGCAATCGCAAAAGAGCACAATCTTGTTGTTATTGAAGACTGTGCTCATGCGCTAGGGGCTACATATGAAAATCAGAGTCTCGGAACGTTTGGCGACGCAGCAATATTCAGCTTTGGAAGAGACAAATGCATTTCCTCGGTATTTGGAGGTGCAGTTATTACCAAAGATAAAAATCGCACACGCATGCTTCAAGAAATGCAATCTGCTCGTCCCCTGCCGCCTAAACAGTGGGTGGCCCAGCAGTTATTTCATGTTGTTTTGTTCTCATTTGTATTACCACTATATTTTTGGCACGGGGTTGGGAAAGCGATTCTCGTTATAGCTCAAAAATTGCATCTAATAAGTCGCGCAGTTGCGTTTGAGGAGCGAGTTGGAAAACGCCCCGTACATATGGAGTATTCATACTCCCCTGCGCTTGGGCTTTTGTTGATTAAGCAGTTAGACAAACTCGATGATATGACGAAGAGGCGATGTGAAATTGCAGCAAGATATCAGAAAGAGCTTTCTCCCACCCCCCGCCAGTCCGGCGGGCAGGCCTCCAGCTCCCCCTTCGTAAGGGGGAGAGAACGCGACTCTTCACCTTCATGGCTACGATTCCCTGTTCTTGTTGAAAATCCACAAGGTATTATTTTAGATGCCAGGGAACAAGACATGCTGCTCGGCGATTGGTATGACGCTCCGTTAGTACCAGCATCCTCTAGTCTGATAGCGTTTGGATACAACATAGGCTCGTGTCCACGTGCGGAGGAAGCTGCAAGAACTACAATCAATTTGCCAACATATGCTACTCTCACTGATACTCAGGTTACAAAGGTTATAACATTTATGAATCACTATGGAAATACGGAAAATTAACGATAAAAAAACCTGGAATGATTTTCTATTTGTACAGCATCCAAATACGTTTTTACAATCTTGGGAATGGAAACTAGTACAAGAGGCAGATGGCGATCATGTACAAACATTAGGTTTTTATACACAAGAAGGGCTTGTGGGTGTTGCGTTATTGATAACAGTACAGGCAAAAAGAGGTATTCATTATTTGTGTCCGCACGGCCCGATTGTAAAAAATGCAGAAGACATGAAAGAAGCTTTACGTCTGCTAGTGGCCCGCCAGTCCGGCGGGCGAGCTCATGACAGTGCAATCTGTTTGCGAATTGCTCCGCTTATTGTAAACACTTCTGGTAATAGAGCGTTGTATTCTGAGCTCGGCTTTAGGCCATCCCCGACACATGTGCACGCAGAGCTTACATGGGTACTAGATATAGCAAAAGCAGAACAAGAAATTCTTGCTGGTATGCGGAAAACAACTCGTCATGCAATTTTTAAAGCGCAAAAAGAAGGAGTGAATATAGAAATATCATCTGATCAACATGCACTAGAAAGATTTTGGCCCCTGTATGAGCAGACAAAAAATCGCCATGGCTTTATGCCATTTACAAAAGAGTTTATTACATCTCAAACAAATATTTTTAACTCGAGCAATAACATGTTTTTTGCAATTGCGAAATATAGCGGCGAAGATGTTGCAGCTGCAATATGTTTTCAATTTGGCAAAACAGTTTTTTACTATCATGGTGCTTCAAAGAAAGTTTCATCTTCCCCTCCTGCGGCACAGCTACTTCAGTGGGAAGCAATTCGCGAAGCGAAAAAGCGTGGAGCAACTTTGTATAATTTTTGGGGTATAGCAGCTGAAGATGAGCCAAATCACCCCTTTGCTGGGATAACTATTTTTAAAAAAGGGTTTGGTGGATATGCGATAGATTATATGCACGCACAAGATTTACCGCTCTCATGGAAGTATTGGATATTATGGGTTGTTGAAATGATTCGTAAGAAAAAACGCGGGTTTTAGCTACTCTATTCCAGATATGAAAAACCGGCAAAAGGAACATTAACTTCCCTCTGCCGGCGTATACTTCGGATGTTCTCAAAACTCTCGAAAATGTCCCCACATTTTTAGGTAATCGAGAACTTCCGATATAACCCTCGCACCCATTGCGTCCTGCCAGCTGATGCGCCGTTCTCGTGCATTCACAGCTAACGTGCCTTGCCCCGTTGCTTGAATGATAATATTCTCACGAAGAGAGTAATCAGCAGAACCAACTTTTGGGAGATCAAGCTCACCTCCTACAAAGATGATGTCAACTCGATTTCTTTTCAAGTCTCTGGCAATTGCTTCTGGAAACATTGGTTTGGTAAAATCTAAATCAGCTCGTCCGTCGCCTGCAGAAATTGTTCCCGCAATAACTTGATCCAGGCTGATTTCATTTTTGCCAATTTTTTGTTCCCAAATGTGCATAAGAGCTTTTCCTGTTGCCCAGCTTTTTCCGAGCTTCAATCCGTTCAGTTTTGGTACGATATTGATTGCAGTTCCGATCACTTCAATGTCAACCTGATCACTGAATCCCTCGGTTGTAATCATGCTGCGCAATCGCTCTGCGTACGGATCCTGATCAAAATCATTAAAGTACCCTTCTTTGTTGCGAATCTTTTCAAACGTTGCAAATGCCTTCTTACTCGTTGCCCAAATATATGGGTGGCATATTGGTGCAACGTGCTTCGTTCGGTCAATGACGAAGCCACATTCATTTGCATCGTAGATCACCTCCTCTGCGGCTTCAAGCTTCCTGCCATTAAACGATTCCAGTTTTTCCGGGTCGTACACAAGCGCACGAAGTTTATCTCGAACCCCGTTCGCATTCATTTTCAGAGGGTGATTTTCAATTTCTGAATCGAATCGCTCCGTTACTGTTCCGTCATCGGACACTCGTTGGATAACGGATCCCACTTCGCCGTAGAAATCGAGTCGACCACGAACGTCGTTAAACTTGAAGAAAGGAATTAATCGGTCAATCACCTTGACCTTCATCCAGTCGGCGTCCCTACCCGTGATGAAGCTGTGAAAAACACGTTCGTTCAGTGCAAGATTAATGATCTTTGCGGCGACCTCTTCGCTGAGTGCACCGTTCTCGTCAGTGATGGTTCGGTCAATATCCCACACAATGTGTGAATACTGTCGCAAGCGAGTGAAGTCTCGGATTGTAAACAACATAACTCTTTCTCCTCTTTTCTTGTGGTAGCGCTTTAAATAAACGCCATAAAACGAACAAACTCCATTTCCGTATTAGCACAAGCGATTATACTGGTCAAGCGCTATATTAGTGTATAATTTCCCTTATGCGGGTTAAAGAATTTTTTAAAATTTCAGCAATCCCCATACTTGTAGCTTCGCTATGCTGTTTAAGTCCTGTTGTTCTTGTGCTGACAGGGCTCGCAACCGCTTCCTTCGGGGCGTCTCTTGCAGATACATTATACGGGGATTATAAATGGCTGTTTCGCTTCGTTGGTCTTATAGCACTGACGATAAGTTTTATTCTGTATTTACGCAGACAGAAGAATATTTGCACGATAGATGAAGCAAAAAAGCGACGAAACGAAATAATAAATATGGCAGCAATTATTCTGATTGCGGGTATTGTTGGATATATAGTATTTCTCTATGGCGTTGTTCACTATATTGGTGCATTTTTCGAATTATGGGCGTATTAGGAAAATCCACAAATATAACGATAGGTATCGGTCTCGCTATTTTTATGGGATGGTATGTATTTTTCGCTGTGCGTTCGCATTCGACCACTGTTGCTCCGAGTAGTACTCCTTCTGAGAAAACCGCCGTTGCAATATTTGCGGGCGGTTGTTTTTGGTGTACAGAAAGCGATTTTGAAAAAGTCCCAGGAGTTAGGAGCGTCGTTTCCGGGTATACAGGTGGAACTGCAGTTAATCCATCATATACAGACGTTTCTTCGCATACAACTGGGCACTTTGAGGCAGTACAAGTATACTACAACCCAAATCAAGTCTCTTATGATGAGCTTCTGGATTATTATTGGAGACACATTGACCCCACCGATCCAGGTGGCCAATTTATTGATCAGGGTTCTTCGTACAGAGGTGCAATATTTGTAAATAATGCAGAAGAGAAAGCGCTTGCAGAATCATCAAAGCAAGCATTGATCGATAGTAAAATATTTCAAAAACCAATTGTTACAGAAATACACCCTGTATCGCCATTTTATCAAGCAGAAGAATATCACCAAGATTATTATAAGAAAAATCCAATACGATATAATTATTATCGTGACCGAAGCGGACGAGATGATTTTCTTGCAAAAAACTTTACTGCTGAAGCAGTTGCAAAGTACGCGGCACTTCGCCAATACGCAAAGAAAGAAGGGTTTTGCGGTACTTGCTTCATAAAACCTTCTGATGAAGAGCTGAGGAAAAGACTTACACCGATACAGTATGCTGTTACACAAGAAGCAGCAACGGAAAAGCCGTTCGAAAATCTCTATAACAATGAACAAAGAGACGGTATATATGTTGATGTAGTATCAGGAGAAGCGCTTTTTTCCTCTCGTGATAAATTTGACTCTGGTACAGGGTGGCCAAGTTTTACAAAACCACTTGTGAGCGAAAACATCGTAGTGCAACAAGACTTTTTACTTATTTTTCCGCGCTCTGAGGTAAAGAGCAAATGGGCAGGGTCTCATCTGGGTCATGTATTTGATGATGGCCCAGAGCCCACATATAAAAGGTATTGCATGAATTCCGCAGCGCTTACTTTCATCCCAAAGGAAGAATTAGCGCAGAGAGGATACGGAGAGTTTATCCCCTTGTTTAATTGATGTGTGAGAAATAAGCGCAGCCAGCGTCCAAAATATCGCATTTGTGGGATACACGTCCCAAATATCTACAAACAGAGCTTGTATCATGAATGCTGCTAGAAATCCGATGCATGCAATTCCCAATGCGCTTGGTAATGCCTTTTTAGCTGTGAGAAAGAATCTAAAAAATAGCCAGAATGTAAGCACAACACCAACCACGCCCATTTCAATAAATGTCTTTAGATATTGATTATCTACCAGTGTCTGATCTTTCGAAAGCTGTACGGTACGAGATTCTCCAGATGCAATATCAAACGCTGTTGCGTTCCCCCCGTCTCTTGTTTTACTTATTGTGTTGCCCAGCCCTTTGCCAATTATTGCATCCGTATTAGTTGTTTGTGAAATCAACTGAACGATAAAGACGATACGATCAGCATTGCTTGCATAGTTAGCGTCGAATGCACTGTTGAGAAATGTTCCAACAGGAGTAAAACGGAAGAGGGCGAAGCCAACAACGCTAAGTAGTACGAGTAAGGTTACGATAACAGATTTCCGAATAACAAGTGAAGTGGCACGCGTAAGGTATGTTGCTCCAACTGCCATACCTGCCACTACGAACCCGATCCATCCTGCTCTGGTATACGTGAAATACAGAAGCAACGTAGCAGATACAAGGAGGAGAAGTTCAGCGATAGGTACGTGCGGTTTCTTTTTCTTTAGGAGAAGTCCGAGCAAAAGTACGATGCCGGTAATTAAGAACTCCGCAAACACCGTAGGATGTGCAAACGTACTTGCAATACGAGGAATCCAAATTTGACGTACGGGATCAAATCGAAGCACGGTGCTATCTGGTAGATGAAGAAATTGGAATATACCAAGTAGCATCACGATTCCAAGTGTTATAAAAAAGACAATCATACGAATCCTCATGCGTTTTGCTGTGTGCGGTAAGTAAAGTACGCCGAAATATAATAGGATATACAACACGATGTCGCGCAGGCGCAATATAGACAACGTAGTTATTCCTGCGCGTACTACTTCAAAACATGCCCATATCGTGAGCGCAGCTATGGGCGCAAAGAAGGCATTTCTCCGGTATGGAAGTTTTTGAGTAAGCAGTGGTATCAAAAAAATCCTAAAAAATAGGGTGATGATAATAATGTCCTTAATAAGCGTTACATTCCCCAATGTTTGAGTTGCTTTAATTAATGGCAGTAATGGCGAAAGTATAATAAGGGTCAAAAAACTTTTCTCCGGATATTCGAATGTCCACCAAAGCACTAAAATTCCTAGCAAAGCAAGAATCGCACTTTGTATGCCAAATGCAGCAAGAAAAAATGCCACACAGCAAGCTGCAATCACCCCCCATGCAAGTTCTGGGGCAACGTTCCCCTCTCCCCAATTGGGGAGAGGGCTAGGGTGAGGGCTGTTTTTTTGCAGCATCTTCATAAACACGATATATTATATTTCCGTTGTTTTATATGTTCAAACGATGCAATAATAGCGATTAGTAGCCCGATTGGATAGAAAGCAAGTAATGTTATGTACGCTGTAATTCCGAGATGCTTTTTTGTATACAAGATTGAGCTTTGCGTAAATAATCTTGTCTTGGTAAAACCTGCAACCTGGCCAAAGCTAGTTCCGCCATGATGTGTAACAACTGCACTTGGGGTATATAAAGTACTCCAACCAGATTGTTTCGCACGTTTACAAAAATCTACTTCCTCAAACCATATCCAAAAAGACTCATCGAGTAATCCAATTTGTTTAAGCACCTCGTTACGAATCAAAAAAGCAGCACCCATCACTTGATCCACTTGCTGTTCTTTCAAGTAATCAAAATTCGTCATCATGTATCTCTCCCAAATCGAAAGACCAGGAAATAGACGCTGTAATTTTAGAAATAATATAATAAACACAACGAACGTTGGAAATGTTCGCACAGATTTTTGAACTTTCCCAGTTGTTTCTAGTAGTTTTGGCCCAACGATTCCAACTGTTTTATTTTTTTCAAAGACTTCAACTAGCGATTTTAATGCGCCTGGGCGAACTTCTGTATCCGGGTTTAGTAATAAAATATGATCATCGTTTCCCTCGTGTTCCTTGATAAATTTCCAAGCAAGATTGTTTGCTTTTGCAAAACCAAGGTTATGTTTTGCCCGAATAATCGCATATCCGTGTTCTTGTGCAATTTCTTGAGTTTGCAAAACAGAATCATCCGTAGATGCGTTGTCGACTATTACGACATGGCGGATAAGGTCTTGCTCGGAAAGCGCAACAATTGACTCAAGACACTTTATAAGTAAACCCCCTGTGTTCCAATTTACGATAATAATCGAAATTTGCTGCATATGCATATGGTATACTAAAAGCCTATGATAGAGCGAGACATAATTACAAACTATCTAAATGAACTCCTTCCCGTTGGAAGCTTAGAGGATGCAAGCTGGAACGGGTTACAAATAGAAGGAAGTGAGCGAGTACAGAAAATTGCAATAGGAGTTACTGCCGGGACAGATTTATTTAATGCTGCTACCACCATGAAAGCTGATTACATCGTGGTACATCATGGGCATTACTGGAGATACGGTACGCCATCTATTACGGGGTGGGAAAAAAGAAGGATCGATATTCTGCTCAAAAACAACGTATCGCTGTACGCATCGCACCTCCCGCTCGATAAGCATCCCGTTATTGGGAATAACGCACAATTATTAAAAATGCTCCATGCTGAAATTACAGGAGATTTTATGTCTCATGGAAATGAAACAAGCAGTTACACGGGTATGATTGTCCGTGGAAAACATAGAGAAGAGATTGTATCTCTGTTAGAGTCCTCTCTGAAAACACCTTGTGTTACGCTCCCTTTCGGTCCGCCTATTATTCGTTCTGTTGCAGTATGTTCTGGTGGAGGTGGCTACCGTGCATTTGCAGAGGCACTCGATCAGAAAGTGGACTTGTTTATCACCGGCGATACTGCAGAAATATATAATGACGCAAAAGATTCAGGTACAAATGTTATATTTGCTGGCCACCATGCAACAGAACGACTTGGTATACAAGCGCTTGGTCAGCTACTTCAGAAAAAATTTGAGATACACGTAGAATTTATCGACATTCCAACTGGGCTTTAACCCCACATTGCAACAATTACACCCATAACAACCATTGTTACGAGTTGATACCCTGTATTTATTTGGTATAATCTCCACGATTTTCCTTCCCATAATACAGAACTGAGGAGAAGAGGCACTGCGAATCCGAGCCATGCCCATAGTCCAATAGTTGCGCCGTCAAGAAGAGTTACTGCTCCTGCAACTTGAGTGAACTGGGATAGAACAAATGCAGTAAGTAAAGAGCCAACTGTCATGAGTCCATATGCTTTTCCCATACCACCTTCTGATTTTTTCTTTTCCATGTCCATATCTGACCACCCTTGCTCCTTAGCCCATGCTTTACCAAACAATGGCCCATACCATGCAAACCCAATCGCGATGCTTGCAATAGTCGCCAATATAATGGAAAAAATACTACTACTTTCTAGCATCATAGTGTAGTCACCTCCTTCAAAACGCGTAGGGTTTCTTGAGCGGCTTTGTCCCATGAAAACATGGATGCCATATGTATACTTTTTTTAGTATATAATTCTTTGTTTTGCAGAGCTTCTTGTATGCCCTCTGCAATTGCTTCGGAATTTTTAGGATCAACGAGCACGCCCGCATCTCCCACTATTTCTTTCATACTGGAGCAGTTACTCGTAACAATTGGTATTCCACACGCGGCTGCTTCAATAAGCGGGATACCAAAACCTTCTTGCAAGCTGGGTAATACAAATACTTCTGCGTTTGCATACAGCGTTGGTAATAGTTCATCGGGCACGGCGCCGGTTACAACAATATTTTTTCTTACCGGAGATTCTGCGATTCGTTTGTATATTTCTGTATTATTCCACCC
>Ga0209542_10003012_pt1 | contig 36745 bp, 43 predicted proteins | sample RifCSPhighO2_01_FD_184028 | JGI IMG/M metagenome (GOLD analysis project Ga0209542, IMG submission 184028) | Soil microbial communities from Rifle, Colorado - Rifle CSP2_plank highO2_0.1 (SPAdes) (version 2) | ecosystem: Environmental > Terrestrial > Deep subsurface > Rock core/Sediment ...
ATATCTAAATTTTCCGTCTACCTCGCTGACAACAAATCCACATTGTTTCAAACGAGATAAGTCATGCGATACAGATGTTTGGTCTGCCCCAAGCTCAGCGGCAATTTCACTTACATTTTTCTTTCCCTTTCTTAAAAAATTAATAATTTTTAGTCTTGATTCAGAAACCAAAGTCCCAAAAAATATTTTGTAAGCTCCATAAACTTCTGTCTCTTTGAAACCTTCCGCATGGCATGATTTTAGTATGGTTTTGTTTATCATATGAGATTATCATACATATCACTATTTAAGGTTTTCTATGATTCATCATATATTAACCCTTAGAAGTCTCAGATAAATGATATCCTCTTTTTTTAAGAAAAGAGATTATTTCCTTAGGACTAACTCTTTTATAAGTCACTAAATGAACTCTTTCTTTCATCAAATCGACATCTATCTCTTTGAGTGCAAAATGCTGATTAAGAGTCTTCTTCATGAGTTCAGCACACCAGCTGCAATAAACTCCCTTCCGTATTATAAAATTAATCTCTTTTTCCATTTAGTTAAAATATTTCAAGCAATCCTGCGTCTCGGAGTGATGCCCCAAATGTTCTTTCCATGAATCTACATCTTGTCCAGCAGGCAGTCTGCATTTTTCTGGCATGTCCCCAGAAGCACCACCAGCCTGAGCAACAGAGCCCATATTACTATCTGAAGACCCAAGAATAAACATTCCAAAAGTGCCAACCAAAAGCAATAATAAAATAACTATGACTGCAATCGCTTTGCCATTGATTTTAATAGTATTTTTATTTTCGTCAGTCATCAATCTTAAAACCTCCTTTCATTTGTTTTGTCAAAAACGAATGATTGAGCGACTCAGGTCGCACTTTCATTTGTTTACCCGAACGAATGATTGAGAATCTTTGATTCTCTTTCATCTTTCTTTTATGATTGAGCATTAGGGTAACTCCAACAACACTTGACAAAATTCCTATAGAAAAGAATGCTTTCTGATATGTCATTAAAAACGAGGTGAATGCAGTCAATCCCGTAATTCCGATTATAGGAATAATGCTCAATAGATAATGACTGCAGCAAGCCACCATAGAGCCTCCTGAGATTGTGCCCGACGTAGCAACGCCTTGATTTATAGCCGCATCATGTTTTATCGAAGCATATAAACCAATCTGAGCTCCAAATCCTACAGCTAGAGGAACAAGCCAAATCCATAATCTCTTAAACTCAGACAGAGCAAACCCATAGCTTTGAAATAGAGATAGAACAGAAATATAAAATAATAAAATTCCTGCTCCTGCCAACACTCCATAAATTAATGCTTTGCTATTGACTTTCATCTTAGTTCATCTCCCCATATACAGTATCATCGCTAATAGTCTGAGTTGAGTATTTCTCTTCTAATGATTTTTTGATTTCTTCTTTTGTCTTCCCTTCTCCGTACAATTTTTTCGCATATAAAGCATCTTCATAGCACAATCCGCATTCTGAAGCATGAGCGTCCCATTCTCCGCCATTGTTTACATCACCCTGCATAAAACAGTCTATCAATCCTCTTGCATGCAATCTGCCACCATGATTCGCAGCATCAGTCATACAGCCGCAATTGCAAGGCAAGCTGGTTAATTTATCACCCTCAAGCTTGGCAAAAGAGTAAGCATCTTTTATTCTCGGCTTAGTAAAGGCGTAATCAGGAAGACCCAAAGGATTTGCATAAGCCATTTTTACGACAAGAAAAGTTCCAATTATAGAAAACACAAAAATGCCTATCCATATATAATCGAAATGATGCTCTTCTTTTATTCTCATTCTTTACAGCACTCCAATAATTTTTTTATCCCTGAAAAGATGCTTTTCTTTTCTTTGTCTTCATATGAAACGGAAATTCCTTCTGAATTATCCATGTTCAACTCCCAGAACAAACCATAAAGTTCTGCGGCGTCAATATATGACTGCTTTGCTTCTTCCATTTTCTTCTCATGCAAAAGTCTATTTCCAACTTCGTAGAGTCTCATTGAAGATGCAAGCAGATGTTTGCTCATGCACCATTTCTCACCCTCATCTTTCCTGACAATTTTTGCAAGAAGTCTCTTTCTTAGTTCTCTGCATGTTTCCAATATCTCAAGAAACTTCTCATCTTGCGTTTTTACATAACTAAAGAAAGAATGCTCTTCTAAACTTACAATATTCATTAAAGCAATGCTCAAGTCCTCTCCAGCCGACAAATCTAACTCGTTCTTTTCCCTCACTTCTAAAATTGTTTTAATGAAGTTTTTAGTTTTCATCTGAACACCATCAAGAAGAGCAAAGCATTCAGTATTAGAGTTCCCAAGGTAAGAACCATTGTTTGATAATTGAATAAAACCCTTCCTTCATTTCTTTTCTTTATTTCATTGCTTGCGAAAAAAGTGGCAAACGAAACTACTGCCCCTGAAATTGTTCCAAATATTATTTTTTCCATTCCAAATATTCTATAGGTATTAGCCGGGCCAAATAGTCCTGCAAAATAAAAACTTAATATTGTAAGAGCAAAAGTAGCAACAGTTATACTCCCAATTCTTAAAAATGCATGGCCTCCGACGTTTCTTCTTTTGAATATATTATTAACCCAAAGTGCTGAAGAAACAATCATTGCTCCTACAAATACTCCTACGATAGAGTCATCCCAGCCCAATGACCTCGTCACCCCAACTCCAACTATCGTAGCCGCAGTGCAAAGAGGACAATGAGCCATTGCATTTGGCATAATTATAATCAAACTCAGTAAAGACATTAGTAATAATCCCAGCATCTTACGAGTATGACTCTTTCTTTCAATCTTCTTCACTCTGCTTTGTATTTTCATTTTCATGTTTCTTTTCTCTTTATATTATCTTAAAATAAAAAAATAAAAATTAAAATTGTTTTTTACTAACAGCCTCCAACCATGCCTGTTCCGCTTGACGCACTGGATGCTGCTGCTTTTCCTTGAAGTCTTGCAGGAACTGTTCCATGCATCTCATAGTTCATCTTTTCATTTGCCGTCCAGCCAGTTGTATCAATCTCTCCTGAACCAGCAGTCGCGTTTCCAGTTATAGTTGACGCTTTATACGTCAAAAAAAGTACTGATAAAAACAATACCCCGATGACAACCCACATTAAAGTGTTTTTTTCTACTTCCATTTTATTTTTAGCATCCTCCAACCATTCCGCTAGATGCAGTTGACACCGCTGTTCTAGTTGCCGATGCTGTTGTTTGTGCGGCTCCTGTTCCTATTGAAGAAGCTTTGAAGGTTAGGAATATCGTTGCTATCACTAATATTCCTATTACGATCCACAGCATAGTCTTCTTATTGATCTTTGCCATGCTCTTACCTCCTTTCACGCTTTCTTCTCTGTTTTCTTTCTTTGTGTTTGTATTACAGCAATCCATTTTTGTTCTCCATATATTTAATTAAAAATGCTAAAGGGAAAAATAAAAATAAAAGCCCCCATTTAGCAGCCGCCAACCATCTGACTGCCCCCGCTTGAACTTGCAGTTGCCTGATTTTCTGCGCCTCTGTAAACGTTTGAAGCAAGATAGATATACCCCAAACTATCGTCGGTATAATCGACGCCATTTGCCTTCAATACTTCAGCTTTCTTCTCATGAACTCCTGGAAAGAATAAAACTTTCCACTTCCCTAGTTCATTCAAAATCTGCTCGTCAGTCATATCAGGATGCTCGGTTAGCAAATATTTTGCTAATCCCCTCATAGCATAACTATGGGCACATCCGCAAGCTCTTTCTCCGTTACTAAACACAAGTGTTTTGGCGCCGCAGCAATACTCGCATGCAATTGAGCTCCCGATTTTTACATATCGCTCCATCTGCGTGCTGTCTAGCTTTATGTCTTCATATTCTGCTAGTTTTTCCATAGTTGCATCTGCCAATTGAGGATTACTCGCAGAGACATCATTGTATGATACTCCAAGCTCGCTCCCGTAAATATCCGGAGTTCCCTTTGGCAATATATCTAAAGCAGAAACACTGCCTATTCCTGTAGCAATATTTCCCGATATATTAGAATCGCCCGCTCCATAAATCTTGACTCCGTTATAAACTAGCAAGATTGCAAGCACGGCAATTATAATATACTGCACGGTGGTTTCAGTGTTGGACTTTTTTCCTCCTTTCATCGTTTGATTTTCGTATTCCATGACTTTTCCAGGAAATCAAATTATATATGCGCTTTTGCGGAACTGGTTCCGCACTGCAATTTAAAAGAAAAAATAGTTAAAAATTAAAGAGAATATAAACCATATCAACTTATGATTTTATTGCATTATATATTTTAGCATAAAGCCATCCGGCAATCAAACCTATAACAATAACTTCTACAGTCCCAAGCAATGCTCCGCCGAGTGTTATTGTCTTCGTTATTTGGCTAATATCAATGCCATGAAATATTGCTCCAAACAGATTCATAGTTGCCTGTGGTGCAATTAAGATTAGTAGGGCACAAATTATAGATATTATTCCTGCGACTGCTGCTAAGCTTAAAGATACTCTTTTTGCATTTAATTTCTCCGTCATTTTATTTCACCTCCTTTCAAATATCCCTGATGTTTGAATGGAAATTTCGAATTTCCTTTCATATTCTAATAATGATTAAAAAATAAATTTTGTTTTTATCTTTTCCTATTTGCTGTTTTAACAAGCCAGTAGATTCCTGCAATCATTAAAGCTATCGTTAGCAAGTAAGTTATCCAGCTAAGCAGCACCGCCCCAGCGTTGTAACCGCCATAGCCAGCCATCATGTTCATCATCCCAGTCATTCCGCCAACGCCGCCATTATTTACTGCGGTAAACTGTCCATCATCTCCCATCATCCCATACTGGACGGCGGAAACTACGCTTAAAGCAGACAACAACAAAATACAGAAAGCAATACTCATCTTATGCATTTTCATTTTTCACCTCCCTTTTCATTTTTGTTTATGGCATATTTTGTTATCTCAAGATTACAAGACTTATGCTTCTTGCACTAGTCTTGACATCTTTTAGCAACCTTCTTATCGCTATAAACAAGACAGCATCCTACGCATTTATACCTTTTCATATTTCACCTTAACATTTACCTAATTTTCTTTTAGCACAACAACATTCGTCATTCCTCTTCTTTTTCTTTCTGCAAGTCCGTTTCCTTCAAGTTTATCAACAATTCTCGTCATACGAGCCTTGCTGAATCCTGTCTTCTCGATTAAATCTGCTTGAAACATTGCTCCATTTTCTTTAACAAGGCTATACACTTGTTTTTCTTCTGGTCTAAACGAAGATAAATCAATCTTTCTCCCAATTTTTCTCTCTTTAATCTTTCTAACAACCACTTTCTCATCTGGTTTAGAAAATATCAAGAACAGACTAAAGATGACCAACACTCCAACAATGCCCAGCGCAAGATATGTTTGATAGTTTACAGAATCATACATTTCGCATGACGTAACATCTCCATGCTGAATAAAACAACTATTTCTGACAGAATCCATCAAAGTATTATTAAACAAAAATACCAGCAATACAATTAAAACTGAAATTCCAAGCATTATCCATCCGACATTTTTATTTTCCATTTCCTTATTCCACAATCAGCGTTCCAGTTCCCATTCCCATCGAGCATGCAAACCTGTAAGTTCCTTTTTCAGTCGGAGTAAACTCAACATAATCATTAGGCGTCGCAAGATATTTGGAAATTCCAAAATCCCTTATCGTAAAAGAGCGATAGCATCCGACGACGCTTTCATCTAATCTTATCCTAACTGTTTCTCCCGCTTTAACCTTTATCGTGTTCGGATAGTAATTGTAATTTTTTATGCTCAGTGTTATTTCATTTACATCGCCTCTGGAACCTCCCGTAACATTCCCTGTAATGTTGCCGTCGTTATTTTTCATTATTAAATAACCCCCAATAACAATCAGCAAAACAATTCCAAAGACATACATCGTTGATTTTTTCATTTTATCCTCCGCACCCGCATCCCCCACCCATGCCACAGCTGCTGCCAGTATTTAGCTTTTGTTCAACATAATCTGAAGCAGAGCCGTCTGTTTCTAAAACACTAAACGTTCCGCGATACATGTTCATCGAGCACGCAATGTTAAACGTGCCAGTTTTGTCAGGAATAAATTCTATTGTGTTATCCTTGGAAGAAACTGTTTTAGAAACTTTAAAAGCAGGAATCACAATTGACTTCGAACATCCAGGCATCTGCGGCAAATCTGCTTCAAGCCGGACTTTAACGTTTTTCTTCAACTGGGGGGGTTCTAGTATATACTCTCCATTTTTCACAGACAGCTTAACTATCTGAGTTTCTTGATTATCATCTGAATAACTTTCCAGCGAACTGCCTTGGTTCAAAGACAGAAAAATAACTCCAGCCACGACTAAAACAACAATACCAACGCTGTAAAGAGAATTCTTCTTCACTATCATTGGAACAGCACGCTCCTCGGCCCGAAAATCATCAGCCATACTGTAAAAATTGTCAGTACAAAACTCCAGAAAACTATAAAGAACTCATCATCTTTATGTTTTCTCTCAGCCCCTCTTGTCTCTTTGTAAATCATAAAATTAAGTCCAAACATAATAAATCCTGAAATGACAAATACAATAACCGCCGCAGCTTTCAGATTATCATTAAGCATCATCACAGCAGTCATCGCCCCCATCAATCCGCCCATAAATCCTGCCATCACCCCTTCCATCAAGCCCATAATCCCGCAGCATTTCCCGTTCCATACGCCAAAGAAAATTCCAACAGACATTCCAAAGACACCTCCCCAGAACATTCCGTTCGTCGCTCCAACATAAAACGCCGGCAGAAATCCAGAGATCATTCCGATTGTCATACCTATCATCATTCCGCTCATGCACGGAAATTCCTTGTACGCCCGAACCTGTCTTACCGATGGAAGAATCAAAGCATAGCTCAAAACTGCCAAAAATAAAAAGAAGCCGTATTTTGGAACAAAGTTTTCTATGTATCTCAGTTTAAGAAAATAAACAACTGCTAAAACAAGAAAAGACGTTATAAGAGAAATAAAAATTGTTTTAATAAGTTCTCCTTCTACGCCATCTCCATGCAATGCTTTCTTAAATTCCTTAATTGTCATGTTTCTCCTACAGAATCTACCTTTATAATAACTTTGATGAAACTAGTTTCAGTCACGTTTTAGTACAACAACGTTGTTCATTCCTCTTCTTTTTCTTTCAATAACCTGCTTTGCTTCCAATTTGTCCAATAGTCGTGTAATCTTAACTTTTCCTGAGCTTAATTTTTCCATCAACGCAGACTGAAATGCAGCGCCGCCCTCGCTCTGTAAAATTTCAACCACCTTCTTTTCATCTCCGTCCAGCCCTTCCAAATTTATTCTCTTCTTTCTCTCCCTTACTTTCTTTACTACAATTTTCTCATGCTCTTTTGCAAAGATCAAAAATAATCCAATGACTAAAACAAGCAAGGCAATCGCTAAACTCACATACGTCTGAATCATAATAGTGTCATACATTGTGCACGAATCTCCGTGCGTGCAGGTTTGTCCAACAATACTTTTCAGCCCGAGATTAAAAATCAGGACGATAATCCCGATTACAATCGCAATTCCAACAACCAAAAATCCGACATTTTTATTCTTCATTTTCTTTCCTTCGGAGTCTATCAAAAAATCCGAGATAAATAACCTTAATAAACCTTATGATTACCATAAATAATATGTTATCCAGAAATAATGCCTCTAGAATGCGAAAGCCACAAATAGTTCGCGTTCTCGTAGGCACGAATGTGTCTTTCGTTTGGCCACGCCTAGACGAACGAGTTGGCATGTGCGACATGCCTCTATAGCTCAGCGGTAGAGCACGAGTTTCGTAAACTCGGGGTCCTGGGTTCAAATCCCAGTAGAGGCTTACCTTCAGGCGATCATTTTTAGAAAGGTTTAAAACCCGGAGGTTAATGAAAGAAGAATGCCGAAAGAAACAAAATACATTTTTCAAGTAAAATCTAGCAGACAAGTTAGACCTGGTCAACCAACAAGCGGCCCCGCTACAAATTTTGCGTATTATAATGACCATAATCAACTGTATGTAGCTCAGAGTGAAGAAAGAGCAAGGGTACTCGCAGAGCAGGACGGATTAATAATTGACGAAATAAGGCAGTTAAGGGAAGCTACAGAAGAAGAGACAACTACTGACAGAATTCCAAGCGCGGAGGATCTAGAAAGAATAGCAATACTTTGGGATAACCAAACCAAAGCAAAACCATAATCAATTTAGACTATATTACTTTTAACAGATACCGATAGAGGCTTAAACTCCACAACAAAAAAGTTTTTTAACCCAGAATATTCTAAATGCACATGTCAGGCAGCAATCGCGACTTAAGAGATTATCAGGACGACGACAAGATATTAGACGCGTTCTCCAAATTTGTTTCAGGCGGAAAAATGGGCTACAAGACAGTTATAGAAAGAAAGAAAATTCCCCCTAAATGTATAAAATGCGGAAGAGGCGGCGACGAAGGCCAGAAATTCTGTCCGCAATGCGGGGGGAAAATGCTAGCTCCCCTGACTAAATGCCCTGGATGCAGCAAGAGCGTCGATGAAAATCAAAAGTTCTGCACGAACTGCGGCAAGGATTTGGTTCAGGTATAAACTATAATAAAAGACTTTAATACCTTGCCAACACCTTTCATTTACACAATAACCTATCTAGATCAACTGAGGATAATTAGGTAATCGGCAAGCATATCGAATTTACATTAATTATTTTTTCATACCGAATGAAAATTTATGCCCAGGCCGTAACATTGCTAATAAAAACTAATTAAAAAATACCCTCAACAAATAGAAGTCATATCAAATCTATATTAACGATATTTTCATACCCTGTCGTTATTTACGTCTTATTCTATAATCTTGCCCCCAATATCCATAAACTAAAAATTTATTAATTCTCCTTTCGCTTCACTCCGATGAAAGAGAAAATTATTTCATTACTAAAAAAAGAAACAAAACTCCTTGAAAAAGAAATAGAAAATCTAATTGAAATTCCGCCGTCAAAAGAACTCGGAGATTACTCTTTTCCCTGTTTCATCCTCTCAAAGAAATTTAAACAGCCGCCGCAAAAAATAGCAGAAGATTTGGCAAAGAAAATCAGAGATGATAGCTTTGAAAAAATAGAGTCAAAGGGCCCATACATAAACTTCTTCATCAATAGAAAAGAAATCGCAAAAACAATTTTAGAACAAGTGCAAAAAAAGGATTTCGGAAAAAAGAATCTAAAACAAAAAGTCATCTTGGAGTTTCCTTCGCCAAATACAAACAAACCGCTCCATATTGGGCACGCAAGAAACATTGTCTTCGGGCAGTCAATCGCAGAACTAATAAAATTCTGCGGCGCAAATGTCAAAATCCTGAACCTAAACAACGACAGAGGAATTCATATCTGTAAATCAATGGTTGCCTTAGAAAAATTTGGGAAAAACGACTCCCCAGAAAAAGCGAAAAAGAAATCAGACCACTTCGTAGGCGGCTATTATGTAAAATTCGCAGACGAATCAAAGAAAAATCCAGAGCTTGAAAACCTTGCAAAAGAATGTTTAATAAAATGGGAAGCGAAAGATTCTGCGACGATAAAACAATGGAAAAAAATGAATTCATGGGCATTAAAAGGCTTCAGGGAGACATACAAAAAATTCAACTTGAGTTTTGACAAAGAATATTTTGAATCAGGCATTTATGACAAGGGAAAAGAAATCATCTTGGACGTAAAAAATAAAAAATTTATCAAGCAAAAACCAGACGGGGCTTATTACATCAATCTTGAAGAAGAAGGACTTGGGGAAAAGATTCTATTGAGAGCTGACAAAACCTCAATCTACATTACTCAAGATATTTATTTAGCCCTCTTGAAAAACAAAGACTTCAAACCAGACAAGTCAGTTTACATAACAGCCACCGAGCAAATCTACCACTTTAAAGTTTTATTCGCTCTTCTTGAAAAACTCGGATATGCCAAGCAGTCAAATTTAGAACACTTATATTACGGAATGGTCAATCTGGAGTCTGGAAGAATGAAATCGCGCGAAGGAACCGTCGTAGACGTAGATGACTTAATTTCGGAGTTAGAGACTATTGCAGAAAAAGAATTGCAAAAAAGAGATTCTAAATTAAAAAAAGAAGAAAAAAAGAAAAGAGCAGAAGCAATAGCAATGGCCGCACTAAGATATTACTTTCTCAAGATTGAAAGAACAAAAGACATGATTTTCAAGCCGGAAGAGTCAATAAACTTTGAAGGCAATACAGGCCCTTACCTTCTTTACACTTACGCAAGGGCAAAAAGCATACTCCGAAAATCAAAAAAATCTCATTCAAAAAAAATCTCTCCAAGGGAAATAGAAGACAAAGAAAAAAACTTGCTCTTCCAACTAGGCCAATTTCCTGAAGTAGTCGACAAAGCGTTCGACGCTCTCGCTCCCAATCTAATCGCAAACTACGCTTACCATCTGGCTCAAACCTTTAACGAATTCTATCACTCAACAAAGGTCCTGGGTTCGGAGCAAGAACAATTTCGCCTTGTTCTCGTCGATTCATTTTCAAAAGTTCTTAAAATTTCTTTAAGTCTTCTCGGAATCCAAACTCTTGAAAAAATGTAATACTATAATCTTATCGGATAAACAACAAATTGTTATATCTATATCATAATACCTAAACATTCCCCCAGCATAAAAACCTAATTAACATAAATTCGATACGATTGATTATTATCTGCGGTATTTTAATTAATTCAGATTGATTATTATACAAATTAACAGAGCTGGTGATAAAATAACATTTTGTTCTATAGTTTATCTTAAACTCCAGAATATATCAATATCGAAGATAAGTCAAATTCAGATAATTATTTTGGGTTATCAATAAAATAAATAATTTCCGTCATGTGTCATTATCTCGGCAGCACCGGAAAATGTAAAAAAATTTAAATACATATCTTCTCGATTAGTTCTATGAATTTCATCATACCGATACTTGCAAACACTTTAGTCCTTTTAGTTTTGCTTGCAATCCTAACGGCGTTTCTGGTAAAAAGCAATAATCACACGAGCAGAAAAACAAAAGAAGACATTAAGAGAATCAAAGAGCAAATCAGCAAACATTAGTTTTATAAACCCGTAGTCTTCTCTCTTTATACAAGCGAGCCGGCGTGCTAGCCCCGCGCCATTCACAAACGGGCTTTATGGTGGGCTTAAAGGAGTGCGTGAGGCAGAAGATTGTCAGTCCTTTGCCGGACGTTGACGTTTTGTCCTGCTCGATCGTACTCTTATGAAACGGGTCAGGCCTTGATCGGAGCAGCCCTAAGTAGGAGATGCGGTGCTTGCAGGGTTGCAAAGCCGAGAAAAGCAAAGGGTAGCTCATAATCCTAAACCGAGCAATCTCCCCGCTTGTATAATCTTCATTTATTCTCAAATAAAACAGATTCATGAAAATATAGTCAGCAGATAATAATCGCTCGAATTCATAATAAAAGAAATTAGTTATTCTCCATTTATGCTATGACTGACTTAGATTATTGAGAATATCGTCGTTAATATATTAATCGCTCGAGTTCACGTTAATTATATTTTTGCGATTGGCAAATACTCACATCTTGTGTTATAACAACTTTTCAATGTTCCAAACCCCTATAGTTAATAATAAAAACTCTTTTCTCCTTATTGAAAAATGAAAAAGAGGTTCGGCAAGAGGGCTGTTACAGAAGTCGTGTCTTATTCAATCCTTATTGTAATAGCAGTTGCAATAAGCATCTTTGTTTATGCCTTTCTTCGTCTTTATCTTCCTTCAGAAAATCCTGAATGCCTGCCAGATACCCAATTAACAATAAAATCTGCATCATGCATCGCAGGAAATCTTAACATTGTCCTTGAGAACAAAGGGCTTCACAATGTTACCTCGGCATTCATAAGATTTGAAAAAGCAGACAAAGACATAAAACAGCAAATTGCCGACTTTCTGCCAAAACAACTTGCCCCAGAACAAAGTACTCTGCCGATGTCCTTTGATGTCTCAGATATCGTCGGTACTGATTACGGAGACTACGTTGTTGAAGTTCAAACCGCAATTAAGAAAAGTCGAGAGACGGTTGTTTGCGAAGGAACTGTTGTGACGCAGGAAGTTGAATGCATCGCCGCCCCAACTTGCGGAGATGGAACTTGCTCTCCAACAGAAGGTTGCCCTGTCGACGCCACAGACTGTACAACCCCTGGAATCTGCCAAGCCCTCCCAGCAACATGCACAAATGGCTGCGGTTATACAAATGTTCCAACAAACCAACAACAAACTGGTATTTGTGATGATACTACTGGTTGTACCACTACTCCTTGTGAATGCAACGGAGCAGGACAATGTATCTCTCAAACTGCTCCACCAACCTGCACCGATGTAGACGGAGATCATTACTTCTTACAATCTTCTGGTTGTGATTCAGAACCCGGATTCTTAGGACATAATGATTGTGACGACGGGGATAAAGACAGTAATCCAGCAATTGCGATAGAATATGATTGTTTTGATAATCATGATAATGATTGTGATAGTCAGACAGATAATTTAGATACTGACTGTGATTCTGGAGCGACTTGTCCAAGTGGAGGATATTACACAAATGGAGAATGTTGGTATGCTGGACAGCGAGGTGAAAGTTGTACTGCCGTTTGTGGAAAAGTTGGGGGAACCTGCAGCGATGGTGGCTGGGCTGGCGCTCTTAATGATGTTGTATGTAACCACTTCTTTAATCCTTCCGTTTCTTCATCAGCATCTACCTTGAATATTTTACCAGCATTCTATAGCCCGGATAGCAAATGCTACGTTAGATCTACTGGAACAGCCACTTGTAGCCCTACAAATGCTCTTTATCATAGACTTTGCAAATGTGACGGTACTTTACAAACTCAAGATGTTCTTGTTATCTACCTCTCGACTATCGACACAACTAGTAGTACGCATAATGGGGCTCTTGGAGGAAGAGCAGGAGCAGATGCAATCTGCGCGAATGAAAAGCCTGCTAACTTGCCGATGAATTGCGGGAACATCCACGCGTTTATTAGTGTTGATGCAAATGATGAAATAAGAGATATGCCATCTAATCATGGTTATAATACTGCTAAAAAAGTATACTGGTGGAAAGCGTCAAATGGAGCAGTTACATTGTTAGACAACAACTGGAACGATATGCTTGGGAGCATTTTAAGTGATCAGTATTCAGGAACTGGTGTTAGCACTTCTGCACAGTCAGGATCTGCAAGTTTTAGCGGAGATGTATCGGTAACAGAAAACTGCGCCGGGTTTACTTCTTCTAGCCCAGGTTCAACAACAAAAATAGGTGTGTCTAGCACAACCGCTACATGGATCTCAGCAACTTCTCCGAGCTATACTTGTGCTGACTTACGGGTGGTGAGATGCGTTGCAGAATGTTCAATTGTTATTCCGTAATCCCCCTAACACAACAATAATTAAATATTCCTCGACAAATCCCTAATTATGAAATTCGCTCATCTCGGCGACTGTCACCTCGGAGGCTGGCGCCAGCCCGAACTAAGAACCTTAAACTTCCAGAGTTTCCAGGAAGCAGTCGCGCGCTGCATAAAAAAGAAAGTAGAGTTTGCCCTAATTGCCGGAGATTTGTTTGACTCGCCGTACCCTCCGATAGAAACTCTGAAAAATACTTTTGCAGAATTCAGAAAACTAAAAGACGCAAAAATCCCAGTCTTTATAATCGCCGGCTCCCACGACTATTCTGTTTCAGGAAAAACATTTTTAGATGTCCTGGAAAAAGCTGGCTTCTGCAAGAACGTATCAAAATTCGCAGAAAAAAACTCAAAAATATTTCTTGAGCCAACACTTTACAAAAACATAGCAATCTACGGCTTCTCCGGAAAAAAATCAGGCATGGAAGTAGAAGAAATAGAAAGAATAAAAATTCAGGATTCTCCAGGTTTATTCAAAATATTAATGTTGCATACGACAATAAGAGATGCGATAGGAAACGTTCCTGTAAAAGCAGTCGACGAAAAAAGCCTCCCCAAAGTAGATTATCTTGCGCTTTCTCATTTGCATATAAATTACGTAAACAAAAACATTGCATACTCAGGCCCAACCTTTCCCAACAATTTATCAGAGCTGGAAGAACTGCAGGGCGGTTCATTCTGTGTTTTTAACAACGGCAGAATTGAAAGAGAGCAGATTAAAATTAAAGAAGTCGTTCCCATTCATCTGGAAATTAATAATTCCCTTACAGCAACAGAAAAAATACTTGATTTCCTTAAAGACAAAACGCTCAAAGATAAAATCGTTATCGTTAGAGTATCAGGAATACTTGAAAAAGGCAAAATAGTAGATGTCGACTTTAACAAAATAGAATCTTTTGCAAAGGAGCGCGGGGCCTATACATTCTTGAAGAGCACGTCAAAACTTCACATGCAGGAGCCGGAATTAAAATTCGGCGTTAGCCAGTCAGAAAATCTTGAGGAGCAGATTATAAAGCAATTCATGGAAAACAACCCGAACAAATTTAATTCATTCATTAACGAACTGATGAAAAATCTTTCAATTGAAAAACAGGAGGACGAAACCCATTCAGCATTTGAAGACCGCCTGCTCACCGAAATAAAAAACTCGCTCAGCCTGAAATGAAATTTAAAAGAATAAGGATGAAAAATATTCGTTCATACAAAGAACAAGAAATAACCTTTCCAGACGGCTCTTTGCTTCTCGCAGGAGATGTAGGCAGCGGTAAAACTTCTGTTTTACTGGCAATTGAATACGCTTTGTTCGGGCTTCAGCCCGGGCAGAAAGGCTCGTCTCTTTTGAGAAATAATTCCCCATCTGGCGAGGTTGATTTGGAAATAGAAATGCAGGGAAGGAAAATTATCATAGAGAGAAAATTAAAACGGGCTTCAAAAGGCGTCGTAAACGATTACGCAGCAATAACGGTTGATGGGGAAAAGCTGGAAACTTCAATTACAGAATTAAAATCAAAAATTGTTTCTATGCTCGGTTATCCGCCTGAATTTATCAAGAAAAACAACATTCTTTATAGGTATACAATTTACACTCCGCAGGAGCAGATGAAGCAGATAATCTCAGAAGACCCTGCGACAAGGCTTGATATTCTCAGGCACGTGTTTGGAATAGACAAATTCAAGAAGATAAGGGAAAACCTCTCAATCTTCCTTCTGCATCTGAAAGGCGAAACAAAGCTCATCCAGGGCGAAATCATGTCTCTGGAAGAAGACAAAGAAAACATGAAAAAAAGAAAATCATCTCTTAAAATTCTGGAAGAAAAATTAAAGTTAAAGCAGGATGAGCTTCAGGAAAAAACAGAAAAGCGAAAGCAGGTAGAATCTCAGTTGCAGGAAATTGAGAAGAAGATAGATGAAAGAAAGATATTTGAAAGAGAAGTTGAAAAGACAAAGATAATGCTCCAGACAAAAAAAGAATCTCTGTCGTCGCTAAAGTCAGAACTTGAAGAAACAATAAAGTCTTTAGATGACGAGCGTGACAAGTTCAGCGAAAAAGAATATTTCTTAATCCAGGAAAGCATAAAAAATAAAAAATCTTCGGTAGAATCCATAAGCACGAGGCATTCAGAATTAGTAACTCGTCTTAACTTTTTAGAAAAAGAAAAAAGGGAAACATCTGAAAAAAAAGAAAGAATTTTTAGAATAGAAATCTGCCCGACTTGTCTTCAGGACGTTCCGGAATCGCACAAGCATAATATCCTAAATGAAACAGAATCAAGGCTATCGGGCATAAAGAGAGAAATCGAGTCCATGTCAGGAGAAAAAAGTCTTCTTATGGAAAATTTTATTTTGCAAAAGGCAGAACTTCAGAAACTAGAAGACTCAAAAATAAAAATGGAAATCCTGAAATCCAAACAGGATTATCTTAAAAAATCAAGAGAAAAACTTTCTCACCTTCAAAAGCAGGAGCAGACTATTATCGACGACATTTCGCTCTTGGCAAAGCATATAGAAAATCTTAAAGAAAGCATCTTGAAATATTCAGTCTATGAAAATCAGCTTTCAAGAAAGAGAGAAGAATTAAGGCGCGAGACTTTTGAAGAGAGAAATCATGAGATAGAAGTTGCAGGGCTAAAAAAGGAAATTGAACTCTCAGGAAATGAAATCCTTCTTCTTGAAATAGCAATCCAAAAAAAAGAAGAATCAAAACTAAAACTCCAGAACCTGCAGGAATTGATGGACTGGCTCTCCACGCAGTTTACCAATCTCGTTGAATTCGCAGAAAGAAATGTTCTGATTAAATTAAGAAAAGAATTTTCAGCGCTTTTCAGAAAATGGTTCATTTTATTGATTCCCGAAAATTCCCTTGATTCGCAGGTTGACGAGAACTTTACACCAATAATAATGCAGGGCGAAGCAGAAATGGATTACGATTTCCTTTCAGGAGGAGAAAGAACAGCCGTCGCTCTCGCTTACCGCCTCGCCTTAAACCAGACAGTAAACTCGGTTTTAAGCAAAATAAAGACAAGGGGAATAATAATTCTCGACGAGCCGACAGACGGATTTTCAGAACAGCAGATTGGAAAAATAAGGGACATCTTTGAAGAGTTAAACGCAGAACAGCTGATAATCGTCAGTCATGAGCAGAAAATTGAGGGTTTTGTTGACAATGTGGTGAGAATAACCAAGCAGGGCAGCACTTCCCTTTTAGAAAACGCAAACCAGACGTCGTCAGATTATAACGGAGAAGTAAAAATTAAAGATAACAATATCGCGTCTCTTGCTTAATTCTTTCTAATAATTATAACTAAAGACATTAGTTTTTTACCAGCACCGTTCATTCATGCCATAGCCAATACGAATTAATTTAAAATACCTTCGGTAAATAGTAATCGTATCGAATTTACACTAATCATCTTTTTGTACTGGATAAATATTTATGTCCAGGGCTATATTAATAAATAAAATGCCTTGGGTATTGACTGTCTATTTTAACAGGAAATTCTTGTCCGTTCAATCAGAATACTAGACAAAATATCTGATAAATTTTAATGTCCGCAAACCATAAAACTTAAATACACATACTATTTCAATCCTGTATCCTATGGATTCTATAAACATGAACGAGGAAATTTCTAAAAGCATTCTGAAAACAGGAACAACCCTAGTTGGAATACTCTGCAAAGACGGAGCAGTCATTGCTTCAGACAGAAGAGTTTCCATCGGCGACGGCCATTTAGTCGCTCAGAAAGATTTCGCAAAGGTAAGAAAAATAAACGACTATCTCTTAATGGCAATAGCCGGAACCGCCTCAGACGCCGTCTTGCTTTCAAAAATAATCGCGGCAGAATTAAAACTAAAGCATCTCAAAACAAGGTCGCGCCCGACTATAAAAGAATCAGTTAACTTGCTCGCTCTTTCAATTTACAGGAACATAAGAACTCCGAGCATGATTCCTAACATTGTCGGAACAATCGCCGGAGGATTTGACGAAGACGGCTCAGCAAAAATTTTCTCAATCTCTCCAGCAGGCGACTTAAGAGAAATAAACGACTACGACGCAAGCGGAAGCGGAATGACTTTTGTAATCGGGCTTCTTGAAAGGCAGTTCAAAAAAGACATGTCAATTCAGGAAGGAATCGAGCTGGCAAAAGAATGTATAAAATCCTCAACACAAAGAGACACAGCGTCCGGGAACGGGCTTGATGTCTGGACAATAACAAGAGGCGGGATAAAACACGCAGTTTCTGAGGAAATCTTGCCCCAATACAAGTAATCATATTCATCTATCATGGCAGACATTTTGAAGACAATTAAAGAAGAACTTAGTAATGGAAAGGTTAGCGACGCAACTTTTGAAGGCGCGAACATAGTTCTCTACACCACAGACAAGGAATTTTTCAAAACAGGAGAAGACAAAATAAAAGAAATAGTCTCCAAGTTAAAAAAGCGAATAGAGTTAAGGGCAGACGAATCAATCCTCGCAAAAGAAGAAGAAACAGAAAAAACAATCCGCGCCCTTGTTCCAGCCGAAGCTGAAATTACAAACATAATTTTTGACGTGCAAAGAAGCACCCTCATAATAGAAGCAAAAAAACCAGGGCTCGTCATCGGCAAGCAGGGTTCAATTCTCTTCGACATAAAAAAATCAACTTTCTGGATTCCTCAGGTAAGGCGCTCTCCGGCAATCCCCTCAAAAATAACAGAAAAAATCCGCTCAGTTCTCTACGCAAACAACAATTACCGCCGAAGATTTCTGAACAGCATCGGAAAAAAAGTCTACAATGAATGGAACCCGGAGAAAAAAGACATCTGGGCCAGGATTACTTATCTCGGCGGCGGACGTCAAGTCGGGCGTTCCTGTATTCTTTTGTCAACGCCAAATTCAAAAATTCTTCTTGACTGTGGCATAAATCCTGCAATCCACGAGGGCTCTGAAAAATATCCCTACTTAGATGTCTCAGAAATAGGGGACATAAGCGCAATAGACGCTGTCATTTTAAGCCACGCTCACCTCGACCATTCAGGTTTAATTCCTTACCTCTACAAAATGGGCTACCGCGGCCCGACATACATGACAGAACCAACAAGAGACATTTCAGCTCTCTTGCAACTGGACTTAATTGGCGTTGCGTATAAAAAAGCCGAATTCCCTTTATACAAAGCAGACGATATAAAAGAAATGGTTAGGCATTCAATCTGCTTGGATTATGGCGAAGTAACAGACATAGCACCTGACATAAGAATAACATTTTACAACGCAGGGCATGTTCTCGGCTCTTCGCAAGTCCACATCAACATCGGCAATGGTTTGCATAACTTTGTTTACAGCGGCGACACAAAATACGCAAAAACCAGGCTCCTGGATGCGGCAGCAAATCGTTTCCCAAGAATTGAGACATTGCAGATGGAATCAACTTACGGAAGCAAGCAGGACGTTCTTCCCCCAAGAAAAGAAACTGAGCAAAAATTCATAGAACTTGCAAAAGAAACAATCGCCAAGAAAGGAAAAATTCTCGTCCCCGAACTTGGACTTGGGCACTCCCAGGAAACAATGCTAAGGATTGAAGAAGCCATAAGAACTGGCGAACTCCCCAGAATCCCAGTTTACATCGATGGAATGATATGGGACATCAACGCAATCCATACGGCTTACCCTGATTTTCTGTCATCAACAGTCAGAACGCAGATTTTCCAGGACAATAATCCATTCATCTCTGAAATATTCAAAAGAGTCGGAAGCCAAGTAGAAAGAAAAGAAGTAATTGAAGGAGGCCCCTGCATCATAATCTCAACGTCCGGTATGTTAACCGGCGGAGCCTCTGTCGAATACTTCAGGAACTTCGCAGAAAATCCAAACAATCTTATCGTGTTTGGATGCTATCAGCCGGTGGGTTCTCTCGGAAGACAAATCCGCGATGGAGCCCAGGAAGTTATGTTAGGCCCAGATTACGACAATCAGAGAGTGCATGTAAAGTTAAGAGTTGAAACCCTTTACGGCTTATCAGCCCACTCAGGCAGAAACGAACTCATGCAGTACATTTCAAGAATGAATCCCAAGCCAAAAAAGATAATAATCAATCACGGCGAAGTTTCCAAATGTCTTGATTTGGCTTCTTCAATTTACCGCTCAAACAGAATAGAAACGTCAGTGCCAAAAAATCTCGAGACAATTAGATTGAAGTAAATTTGGAATATTTTCAAACCTCCTGCCCCGCCAAAATCTCCCCCCGCAACCAAAAACCGCCTGCGAGCAGCCATTCGCTCTGCTCATTTTCCCTGCTCGCCCCGAAAAAATAATTAATATAAAATCCAATCACATTAGTTAAGTAGTATTCTGCAAATAAATATCTAAACCTTCACAACCCCTCTCGTGATTTTACTTTATTATCAACTTCCCCTCGTCAATCAATCGCTCACAAAGTATGATTTTACCAAGATAATTACTTTCCTTTCTGCTAATTATCAATCCCGCAATATTAACCTTCATTAATCCTTCTAGCAACAATTAAAAACCTTCTTCCCCAAATCATCCCATGAAACATTCTATCAAAATAACTTTCGTTCTTCTCGCAATGTTCCTGCTGACTCAATTCATCGGAATATTTGTAGTAAGCCAGTATGCTCCGCAAACAATCCATGTTACAACGCCTGAAGGAGAAATAATAAACGCAACCTCTTACAATCTTCCTTATGGCATGGACCCGCCGCAGGACATCTCGCCCCGTTCAACTCTCGTGTCAATCATATTCGCGATAACAATCGCAGTCTTCATAATGTTTCTTCTCATGAAATACAACGCAGAAATCTTTCTCAGAGTCTGGTTCTTTATCGTCGTTACTCTTGCAATCGGCATAACATTCAACTCTCTGTTGTTCAATCTAATTCCCTATCCATCTATCCTCGCTCTGATTCTGGCGCTCCCTCTGGCTATCTTAAAAATTTTCAAAAGAAATCTTCTTGTTCATAACATCACAGAACTTTTAATCTACCCGGGCATCGCCGCAATTTTTGTCCCGCTTCTAAACATCTGGACAGTCATCATTCTCCTTATTCTAATTTCGCTTTATGACATGTATGCTGTCTGGCATTCTGGATTCATGCAGAAAATGGCAAAATATCAGATTGAAAAATTAAAAGTTTTTGGCGGATTTTTTGTTCCTTACCTAGGAAAAAAAGAAAGGCAGATGCTTAAGCAAACTCCAAAATCCAAGCTCAAGGAAAAAAAGATAAAAGTAAACGTCGCGATTCTCGGCGGCGGCGATGTCGTCTTTCCGATTATCCTGGCCGGAGTTGTCCTTCGTTCTCTTGGTTTAATTCCAGCCCTGATTGTTTCCTTCGGAGCAGCCCTCGCCCTCGCAGTTTTGTTTTACATTTCAGAAAAAGGCAAGTTCTATCCTGCAATGCCTTTCATAACAGCCGGCTGTTTCTTAGGATTGGTTATCGCTTATCTAATCTAAAGAAGGAGTTCTCGCAAACAAGCCATAATTGTCTTCTCTCGTCGAAGGAAGATATTTTCTTGCAGTTTCTAAGATATCTTCAGGTTTAATAGCTTTAATTCTAGAGTATACTTCATCAGGAGTTATGCCTGCTCGTAGATAATTCCAAATCATTTCCATTCTGCTCTCGTTACACTCATACCTCTTTGCTATAAAAAATTCTGTTTTTCTTTTTCTATCTTCAACCTCAGACTCAAAAGGGGGTTCTCTCTTTAATCTTTTAAATTCCTCAAATGTCAAATCCAAGGCTTCTTCCAGTCTGCTTGCAAGAACACTTCCCTCAACTATTATTAAACCGTATCCAGAATTTCCTTCATATTCTCCGCTAATGTTATATGCTAGTCCTCTTTCTTGGCTAATTCTCCTGAATAATCTTGAATTAGATCCGCAACCTAAAACATCAACTAAAGCAATCAATCTAGCAAAATCTTCATCTTTTTGTGAAGGTACAACTTTAACTAATGTAAAATGGGCGTTGCTTTCAGAAGGGTGCTCTTGGTTGTATAGGTCTCTGGCAGGAACCATAAAAACTACTCTTCTGTCAGCAGATTCAGGAACCGGATGTCCCACATACAAGTCTTGCCCTGCAGGAGCACTTCCGAAATGCTTTCTCGCCAAATCACCAACATCTCTTCCGTTAATATCTCCTGTAAGAATCAGTTCTATATTCCCGCCAGTATAATTTCTTGAATGAAATTCAAATAAATCTTGTCTGGAAATCTTTCTTACAGTTTCTGGTTTACCCAAAGCGCTAACTGAAGCAGGGTTTTTTTCTCCAAAAAACATTCTGCCAAAATTTTGACCATCAATCTTGCCGGGTTTACTCCAGTAGTCTATTGTCTCTCTAAGAATTCTTGCCCTTTCCTGTTCCACAAGTTCTTGATTAAATCTTGGTCTTAGAACAGTAGACGAAGTAATATCAAGCCATCTTTCTAATTCTTCAGGTAAGAACTCTCCTTCATACTGAGTCAAAAAAGCGTTAGTTCCAGCGTTAGTCCAGCCAAATCTCTTTTTTATTTCTCTCACTTCATCAGAAGAATAATCCTTTGTTTCTCCGTCGTCTATGCAATGCTCTACAAAATGAGCAATTCCGTCAAGGTCTCCGTCTCTTGCAGCCCCAGACTTAACAACAAGTCTTCCACTTACGGTTTTATTCCCAGAAGGCTGCCAAGCAACTTTCATTCCATTATTTAATACAACCTCGCGATAATCTTTTAATTCTTCCATGCTATTATTTTCAATCAACCCTATAAAAACCTTCCCATTTCTTTATCATTCCCAAGTTACAACATAACAGAAAACTTTAAATACCTCTTATTTATCACTTCTTCATGATACTAAAGCAAGAACTAGTCAAGAGAATCAAGGACTACTTCAATTTGAACATCTATGAAACAAAAGTCTGGTTAGCTTTGCTCACAAAAGGAATCGCATCAGCAGGCGAAATCGCGCAAATTTCAGGCGTTCCACGTTCAAGAACATACGACGTTTTAGAATCTCTTGAAAAGAGAGGATTCGCAATAACAAAACTCGGAAAGCCAGTCAAGTATATCGCAGTTCGCCCAGTTGAAGTCCTTGAGAAAATGAAAAGCAAGACAATGCAGGACGCTCAGGAAAAAATCAAGTCGCTTTCAGGTTTGAAAGACACTACAGAATACACAGAACTTGAAAAACTTCACAACTCAGGAATCGCGCCGATAAAGACGCACGAAATCACAGGTTCATTAAGGGGAAGAGCAAACGTAATCGCAAGATTAAGAGAATTAATTCAAAATGCAAAGAAAGAAGTCATTGTAGCAACATCTGCAGAAGACTTTGAAGACAAGTCGCGTGTTTTGCTCCCAGCTTTGGAACAGGCATTAAAATCAAATGTAAAAGTCAAGCTTTCAATTTCCGGGCAATCGGAGAAAGTAAAAAAGATTTCCTCAAGATTCAATTACAAGCTCAAGCCATCTGACTCAAACACAAGAATTTTCATTGCCGACAGAGCAGAAATTATTTTCATGCTCACGCCGGAAAACTCCGATGAGGAAATAGGTGTCTGGCTTAACTCGCCTTTCTTCGCCCAGTCAATCTCCGGCATGCTTGATAATCAGAATAAGAACGGGGTTGTTAAGTAAACATGGAATATGGAAAAACTGAAACAGATAAGCCAGAAAATCCGCCAATAGATTTGCGCGTAGTTCCAACTGCAAGAGGCGACTTAATTATCTCTCTGGCATTCGGCCCAAACACCTACAAAGCAAATGTAGAACAAATGCAAGGAAATTATTCTCACAATTCCAGGAATTTAGGAAGTCATCCGAAATTTACATTCAACCCAGCAACAACTTTTCAATCATTAGATGAAATTGCATACGATTTTGAAAACGATGCAAAGCCAAAAATCTTTGACCCGAGATGGTTGCAAGCAGGAACAATTGTCAGAACACCAGAGGGAGTTTTTACTAATACTCAAGAAACAAACGATGCAGAGTTAAGAAAGATGTTAGCAAAAGTAAAGAAAGTTAATGGGATTTATTTGATAAATGATAAAATTGCTTATGTGCCTTATAAATCTTTCACAAGAGGCGTCCAAGAAGCGGACGACTTTGTAGAAGGCGGATTAGCAAGAGCATTAGAACATTCAAAAGGTAAGAGAGCAGAAAACCTTGCGAAAATATTAAAGTCCTATAATCGCGGAGTTAAGGTTTGGGGTTTTGAGCCAACCGATAAACCAGTTTCAATGGTTGTCAGTCTTGGCTCCGGCGGGGGCGCGGACAGCGACGGGCTGGGCGTTGGCGGCTACGGCTGGAGCGGCAGCGACGGCGGCTTTGCTTTTGGGGTGCCTGATTTTGTCGCCGAAGGCAGCGGCGCCGAAAAAATAATCATCTATAGCACAAGACCTAAATAATGCCTAAGCACGAATTAATACAAATTCAATATGACTTATATTATCAACGGTATTTCCAATTAATTCTGATTAGGCACAGCTAAACAAAAAATCTTGATGAAAACTAATGTCTTCCATTATAGTAACTTATTTTCAGTATAAGAATTATCTGTTTGCCTAAGAATCTATCCTTCTATTTTCATCCCACTAATCCCCATTCCCCCAATAACTTCCCTATCAACCTTCTTCAAGTAATCCTTAGCACTAAAATCAACTTTCTCAACACTCCACAATCTCCCCTTCCGAGAAACAACTTTCTTATTCACGCGTTTGAACTTCTTAACTTCCTCAACCATCGATAAAGGCGGCCCTCTCCTCTTCACAATACCTCGCGATTTAACAACCAAATAAAAATCCGCGCCTCCAGAGCCAGAATAACTAAACTCACTTCTCAAAACAATAAACCACTTCCCCAATGAATCAACCAAATACCTAGAAAACTTTTTCATCTTGGTTCCAGCAATATCTCCTTCCTGCCTGTCGCTCTCCAAACGCAAATGCAAAAACTCTGCCTTCCGTCGTTTTGCCTCCTTAATCAAACCATCAACATTTATTCCCTTAACCGAAAAACTTTCCTTCCCCTTAAAGTATCCAAGAGCATGTTCTTTAAACTTGGAAAAACTCTCCCCGCTCAAAGCAGCCAAAACATTTCTCTCCTTAAACGTCGGATCAACCAAAATCAAAGGCCCTGAAGTTTTAGACTCATTCATCTCAACAAAAACATCTGCCTTTCGTTTATACAATCGCGCATCGTCGATAACTTCTCTTTCTTTTGCCTTCAACAACCCGCGAAGCATCTTCTCAAATCCACCGTAATAAATCACAAGACACTCAAGAGCATAACCAGAAAATCCATTCACGTACGACTCAGCTCCATAAACTCCAGCGGCCTTCGCAAACTGCTTAGCAAGGCGAACATCGCGAGCCAACCCCTTCAAATTTTTTCGGACATAATTAACATGAAGATAACTCAAGTCAGTAACATTATCTGCTTGCTTCGCATTAGAAATTTTCTTAACAGGAATAACCTCAAAAGTCACGCCCTTAGAAGAAGAAACTCTAAAGTAATCTCTGCTTCCGTGCCATCTCTCAAATTTAATTCCCGCGCGATTCAAAATCCTCTCCAATTCCGACGACAAATCCACAGATTTAGAAAACCTGACAAAAACATCAATGTCATAATCATCCGACTTAGTCAAAGTCCCTTTCACAAAACTCCCGCCGACAAAAATCTCAGCTTTCTTCCCGCAACTCTTCCTCAACCTGTCTAAAAATTCTTTAGTCTTCTTTTCAAGTTCTTTCATCTCTTCCGCAGGAATAGCAAAATCAATCTCATTAATCTTTTTCATTTCTATAAAACGAAGCCATCACTTTTAAATTCATTGATATTTCTCAAAAAACCCGGCAGCACAAAATATAAATGTTTGCCAATCGCAAAACATAGTTAACATAAATTTGAGACGATTGATATTAGCGAAGGTATCTTCAACTAATTTAACAAAGAACGTTGGTTAAAATTTAATGTCTTTTGTTATAACTATCTCTCTAACATCCCACTAACACAATACCATAATTAACATAAACCCGAGACGATTGATTATTACTGATAGTGTCTTCGTGTTTTATATTAATTCTTCCCCCGCTCAAAATCCTCAATCTTCAGCGCAGTCAAATCAACAATATACTTCCCGTCTTCAAGTTTGTAAACCTTCGGCCTTTCTCTGTCAAACAATTTTGATAAGTCTAAAAGATACTTTCCTGGCTTTACAATCTTAATACTTTCAAAATCCAAAAATACCGGAGTTTCCTCGCTCTCCTCGCCGAGAATATCCCTTACATCTCGTTCAATCTGCTTTTTCTCAACCGCAGTCAAATCCGGTTCGTATTCCTCTTTCTCAGCAATCTTCTGCAGCTGTTCTTTCCGCATATAAAAGAAAAACTTGCTGTGGCAATCTCCGTTGCTGCAGCCATTCAGAATCTCCTGCGAACCGTCGTCATAAACCTTGCTGCAATGCACGCATCTATATGGCATATAAAACAAAACAGTTCGGTATTAATAAAGATTTGTTTGTTCAAAATACTGCTTACAGAATAAAACTTAAATGATTGTTCGGAGAAAAAGACATAATTAACATTGATTCGATAAGATTGTTATATCACTGAATGTATTCTGGTTATATCTTTTCCTTGAAGTAATATCAGCAAAATCAACTAAGCCACAGTTCCAGCTTCTTCGGATCCCTCTTTATATCTTTAATCACCGAAGCCGGTCCAATAACAGTCAAGGCAGAATTATCCCCCACCAATCTCTTCGCCATTCCATATCTCATCTTGACGAAAACCCCTCTTTCCCTCAAGTCCGGCTCAATCACAGCAAGTTCAATCCCCTTAAAACTCTTCACATGGTCAACCAAAGCCATTGTATCCTCAATAAGCCTGGCTTCTTCCTCAGGCCTCAATCTTCCATGCAAAATAACTATTTTATTCCCAAGAACCAAATTCAGAATCTTCTTCACTCTCTCTGCAATTCCTAGGCTTTGCACTTCTGAAAACGGAATCACATGCAGGCTCAATCCTTTTATTTTTCCTATACTCTTTTTCATTTTATACTCTCTTTGCCAGCGCAAATAATGATTTGTAAAAGTCATCCATATTTTTCCCGTCTCTCGCTGAAATTCCGACGACTTCATACTCGGGGAAAGCCCCTTCAACCTTCTTTACATCAGCATGCTTTAAATCTATTTTGTTTGCCGCAATCAGAACAGGAATTTTTCTTGCAACAAGATTCCCGATAATCGTAATATTAACCTGCGAATACGGATTCTCGCTCGCGTCCAAAACAACAATAACAGCATCCATGTCATCAAGCCACTGAATTGCCTCAATTATCCCTTGTGTTGCTTCTCTCGCGCGTTTCTTCGCAATATTTTTCTTTAGTCCATGCTTAAGAAAATTCTCATAATCAATCTTCGTTGCAATTCCAGGTGTGTCAACCATCCTAAAAGTCATTGTCTTGCCTTTGTACTCAATTTTAACCTGCTCTTTAATCTGGACGTTTCTTGTTTCATGCGGGATGCCGCTTACTTTTCCAATCTCTTCGCCAGTCCAGTCTTTGCAAATTCTATTAGCCAGCGAAGTCTTTCCGGCATTCGGAGGCCCGTAAAATCCAATTCTAAGATTATCTCTCTTTCTGAAGATACTTTTCCAAATTCTGGACGAAAATCTCTTAAGTATCTTTAACATATTCCTTATTGGTTTGCCCTTTTAATAAACCTTGCGTCTATCTGCCTTCCAGGATTCTTTTTCTCAATTTCTTTCCTGACTTTTTTGTTTTCAAAGTGCTTGAATAGAGGAATCTCCCACATGCCAGTCCTCTTCCCATCGATTTTCCTGAAAGCATATCTTACTTGTTCATTGCTCCATCTTCTATCTTTCAACTTATTGGCTATATAGTTGTCCTTCAAGCCGGCTGCCCTAGAGTTGTAAATAAAGTTGATTATATTATACAAATCATCAGGGTTCCTGAACAAATGCCTTTCATAATTCCTCTTGTACCATTCTTGCAAAACAATGTAAACAATTAAAATCATAAAGAGCATAACAGCCAGTCCAATCAGGAAAAGCACCCAGTTAAAACCGGGGATGGCGCATTCAGGATCTGTTTCAGGATTGCAAATCGGCAGTTCCACGCCAAGCTCAGAAACAACCGGAGAAATGTAGACTCCCAATTCAGAAACTTCAGGCGCCTCGCCATTTATCAAAAATTCAATATTCTTCGCAGAACTTCCCGAAGCAAAATAAATATAAGCTGCGTTTCCGCTGGCGATTTCCTCAGCTTCATAATCCTGCTTGAAAACAATCTCGCTGAAATCATTTCCTATAAACAAATACGCCTCGTCAGCGTCTGCATTCACTGGAGAAACAACCAACTTGTAATCTGCAAGTATTGCCTCACTGCCTCCATCCCAATCAGCAGAGAACTTCTCAAACTCAATTGTAACATCATAGTTCTCATACATCCATCCGATAATTTTATTTTTCGCATCCTCTTCATCGTCAACATCAGAATCAGAAACTTCCTCAATAAGTCCAACGTCAATACCGTCAAAACCAAGTTCAGCAGGCACATTGCCGCTGCTGCTGACAAACAAGCTCTTCGGAACATCAAGCTCTATCAAATCATCAATAATCTCAAGATACTCCGAGTCATTCGCGCTTGCCGGAAGACTTTCGTAATCATTTGAAATCTCAGTCAGAGAACTTTCTATTCCGGCCAGCTGAATTCCCTCCTCAAGCTCACTTTTTATCCAGCCGGGTTTACTGCTCAGAAAACTCTTTATCCCGTCAACTCTGTCTTTGTACTCGTTCAATGTCCGGTTTGCAGACTCCTTCGGCTCGCCAACAACAATCTGAAACATCTTTATTGATATATCTCCGTCGTCATTAACCATTGTGACTTCAACCTGATAGTTTCCTTGTTTGGTGTATCTGTGCTCAACTCTGTTGTTATCGGAAGTTATTATCGTGCCGTTGCCAAAGTCCCATATTGAAGAACTTATGTTTTCATCGCTGAATGCAGTGAAAATAGTTGGTGCGCCGATATAGGCAAAATTAGGCAGAACGCTAAAATCAAAGCCAACTTCTATTTCAACTTCCTCCTCTAAAATTTCTTCATCGCCAAGACGAAGTTCAAACGTCTCATCGCCTTCTTCATTCGGCGCGATAAAATTCATTTTTTCTAAATCCAAAATAAGGAAATCAGAGTCAATCAAAAACGGCTCAACTTCAAGCTCATAAACTTTGTCGCTGTCCTTCCCAATATTCCCGCTTCTGTATTTGACGTAAACAGAGCTTACTTTCATATTCTTGTCTAGCGCAGAAACTTTTAACGGTAGAACACAGCCAGTGTCAGACGGGCAATCGTTGTCATACTGCTCTTCAAGATAATTATTCATTTCATCAAGAGTATTTTCATTTTTGCCGTCTTTGTATTCTGCATTAACACTTCCAAACGCAGCATACTGCATCGGTTGTGCGAAAATTGCAAAGTCGCCTTCAGGAACCAGCGAAGCAGAAGACGATAATTTGGAATAGCCGCAAGAGTTAGAATCCTTTTCATTGAACTTTATTTTATATCCTTCCAAATCTTCATTATTTTCCACACACACAACAGCCTCCCAATTCTTATCCGAAGAATAATTCATAATGCAGTCAATAGAGACATCTTCATCACCGCCGAGCAAATCGCCGACAGGCAGAGAACAATCTTTTTTGAAAGCCCCTGCAGAATCACGCAGCGTCACTTTCATTTTATCATTGTTGACAACATTTTCCGTCTTGAAAATTGCCCCAACTTTATAGCCCGGAGCAGATGTTAAATTAATTTTCTCGCAATAAATCTGGCTGCCAACAAGAGCCCAGTCGCTTTCTTCACTAAAATTGAAGCATCCATAAGCTTTCTCTCCGCAAACCCCGCTTCCGATTTTGTTGTTGTAGAATTCTATTTTTTCGTCGCTCAGCAAATCAGCAGAAACCTGGCTGGTGCAGCTTGCCTGTCCGTTTACGTTTTCAAGTTTAAATCTTAATTCTTCCAAAACAATATTATTGCCGCTCATGACAAACCCAAAAAATCCAGTGCCATTTACGTTTTTCTCTTTGCTTGTCGTCCCGTCAGACGGGCTGTAGCCGTCTCTGCATCCAAACGGCGTGCATGCAAAATCCTCGCCGGAATCATAACTCATATTTTTCAAAACATCGTATAATCTCGCCCCGCCGTCAAAATTGCTGTTAAACATTTCATTTTCCTGCTCTTCAAAACTCATGTTAATCTTTCCCTTTATTTTCAGCCCGCCAAGATAATTCTGCTCAATATCGGTATAATCATCGTCAATCTCAAAATCAGCGCTCGCTAAACTCAAAAAAACAACAAAAACCAATGCAAGCATCACCGCCTTTTTCATGCTAGGGAGAGAAGAACTAACTTTATAAAATTTGTTCATGAGGATTTTCTCCAGATAAAAATTTTCAGGATTTTGTTTCCACTTTCAGCAGTAGAAGTTATTACTCTTTCTTTGGAATAAAGGCTTCCTGCAATATTCGTAGGATAACTTTCAATATTGCATGTAATCGGATTTGCCGAGTCAAAATCGCAAATCTCAACTTTAACGTCCAATGAAGGATTATTAAGTTTAGTCTTTATGTCATTTTCAAGATTATTAATGTTTATACTTCTCTCTAAAATCTGCCCCCTCAAAATATTATCCTCTGCAATCTCCTCCAAAATTGGAGGCAAAAGTTCAGCCAGATTTGCTTCTTCTCTTTCTCCGCGTTGTGAGGCAATCAAAACCAAGGCAGTCAGAATTATTATTATTGCAATAACCGCTTCTACCATCCTCATAAAACCTTTTTTATTTACCATATTGAAATCGTCAGCTCTGCAAATTCGGCTTCCCCGTCGCTATTCAAGACTTTAACTCTTTCCCGTGCTGTGAATACTTCCAGCCCGGAAGCAATGTTTCTTTCAGCAGAAATATCTTCCGTACCAGAATCAAAATTTAAAACAAACCCAAAATTCGCCCTGTCAGGCAGATTAAATTCTCTTTTCAAGTTTAAGTAATCTAAATCATATTTGCTTTTCAACAGGGCAATCCTCTTCTCAGAAATCATTTCTTCAGAATCGTAAGAAATTATATCATATAATGCGTCGTCATGAGTCGCAGTTCCAGGAGAAGGAGAATACGCCGTAAAATCATCAGAAATATCAACAAAGATAATATTACCATCAGTTAACCCAGTTGAACCGATAATAACAAAATCATTTTCAGTACCTTCCTCAATCTTTGAAGATAACACAGTTCCAGAAACATCCTTAACCCTGGCTTTCTTTTCATTATTAACCTTAGCAATCTGAATAGCCAAAGGATTAGGAATGCTTGTTCCAGTTATCTCCACCCTATAACTTTCAATTTCCACGCTCGCATTCTTCTTTATCTCCCTAAAAGTATAATCCATTGTAGAATCAACAACTCTGTCAGAATTTCCCGGATAAAAAAAATAAAGCGCAAATCCAACTACTGCTATAAACAGCACAAAAGCCAGTATAATCTCAACGTGACTTGCCCCCCTTTTTTCCATAAACATTAAAAGATAAACCTTTTTATAAATTATATCATTAACATAAATATGGCTTCGTCTAAAGAACTAATAGAAAAAATCAAGGAAAAGAAAGAACTTTCAGGTATAGACAGCACGTTGATAAAAGAAATCCTTGAAAGCTATCTAAAAAAATACAAAATCTCTCCCTCCAATCTCGCCAAAAAAGAAGAAAAAGTCATAATAAAAGAAATCAGGGCAAAACTAAGAGACAATGTTGGGCAGTATCAGACTTCAGCAAAAAACAGAATAAAACTTTTAGAGCAAAACAAGCTCGATGAACTTCTAAAAACACACTCGTCTACGTCAGAGCGCCTTGACTTCTACCCGCAATTAAGAAAAATAATTGAAACTCTAAAACCGAATTCAATCCTTGATTTAGGCTGCGGCTTAAACCCTCTTGCGCTCGCCTCTAAAAAAATAAACTACTTCGCATCAGACATAAACAATTCAGACTTAATAATAGTAAAAATATTTTTTGAAAAGAACAATCTCCAAGGAAAGACCTTCGTCTACAATCTGAGAAATCCCTCAAAAAACCTGCCAACAGCAGATTTATGTCTGCTCCTCAAAACCATTGACACTCTCGGAGAGAAAAACCATAATCTCACAGCGCATCTGCTTGAAAAAATAAACTGCAGATATTTCCTTATAAGTTTCTCAACAAAATTAATCTCCGGAAAGAAAATGAATCAGCCAAGGAGAGTTTGGTTTGAATCTCTCTTAAAGAGAAAATCCTTAAAATATAAAACCTTCAAGTCAAGCAATGAAATCTTTTACCTGATTAAAAATCAATAGTAAAAGATGTTTTTCTATCGTCATAACTAATCCAGATTAATTGAAAAAATCGTAGGTAATTTAAAGTCATATCGGATTTGCATTAATCATATTTTTATGCTTTGAAATTATTTACGTCTTGTGTTATGATTGTGAAATCAGTTTTTTGTTAATTAATATTGGTTAGTTATCTCCAGAAACAAGAGCTAGCAAGTGTTCTCCTGTAGTTCTTGAAGCAACAGCCTCTGAAGCATCGAAAGGAACATTCCCCCCAGGACCACTTAAAGATAATAATCGAACAATCGTTAAACCAGTATTAGGATTGCTTAGATAACCCATAGCAAATTCATCTGCCTGCTGCATAGCCAATCGATAAGCTTCTTTAGGAGTATCTGTATGAAATGACTCCTCTCTTCTCACAAAATCAGGATACTTAACACCAAACCCTTGAGAAACACCGCAGTCAATTCCAAATGTTGCATTATACTCCATTCAAAGTGAATTTTAATTTAGTTTAAATAAATTGTTGTAATAAATTATCTATAACTAACCGCCAAACAAACTAGCCCCCGTCGAAATCAAAAACGCAGTTATCATAAGAACAAAAGAATGTTTTATCCCGCTTTTCAATTTCCCTTCAGTCAGTTTGCCGATGACAAGCCCGACAAAAAGCCCCTGTGTGAGAAGCAAATACAAGAAAGGGCGTGTAAGTTCCTCTGTGTTAAGACTTCCCCCTTCAACAGGATTTTCCAGCGCATCCAAGTCAGCGCTAAATTCATTAAAGCCGCTTATGCCCTCTGTAAGCGGAAGAATTTTGAACTGCACAACTAGAATAATCCCTATGAAAATAAAGAATATAATATAACCCTGGACAACTAAACTATATATCGCAGCCCTCCTTTCTTTTTTCAGTTTTTCAATTTCAGAAATCGCTTTCGCAGTTGAGTCAAGTATGTAATCAATCTCGCCTCCTGCCTTTTCAGCTTCTTTGATTAATTCAACAGCCCTTTTTATCATAGAGCTTCCAGTATCATTAGCAAAAGTTGCAAACGCCTTATCAACAGGCACGCCCAAATCAATCTGGTTTGCAAGTTTCTTTACATAAGGCCCGAGTGAGCCGTATCCTTTATGCCGCATATTAACTATGCTCCTGCTGACAGGCGTTCCGGCTGAAACAGCCTCTGCAAGATTTCTCGTGAACTCAAGGAACATCTCATTCATGTTCTCTTCTTTCTTGTTTTCTATCATCACTGCGACGACAAAAGGCAGAGCGCCGACGCCAAGAGCAATTCCCATGAGGAACAGCATCATCTTCTCATTGTTCATGAAGAAAATTAAGTCAAGAGCTATAATCAAAACTCCAGCGGCAATTCCAAACCAGTGCATTTTTTTTAGTTTCATCTTATTCTCCTCTTATATTAACTAATTTTTCTATTTTATCATCTCTCTCCTCTTTTATCTCTTTACTTCTCATTTTAATATCTCGGCTGTTTTAGCTGCAAGAACCATAGGAAAAAGACATTTAATAATCCTATCACAAGGACAACTAAGAAGCTTAATTGTCCCGGGCTGAAAATAATATCTGCCCCGGTAATAGAAAGCATAATCAAAAGCAAAAGTAAAACCATCGGCGCGGCAATGACGACGCTGATATAAATATCCATGAATGTCTCGGCAATTTTCGTATATTTTTCTCTCTCCAATCTGTAATTCATCAAAAGCGTTTCAGCTCTTTTCTCAAAAAATTCCATCAAGCTGGCGCCGGAAGTAATCGTCGTCGCCAGCCCTGAAAACAATTCCGCAAGTCTCTCACTTGGCGCAGCCTTTGCAGAATTAATAAGAGCAGTAACAAGATCATATCCGTAAAGATTAATCTGGTTCAGAATTTTCCTCACTTCTCTTCGCAGATAAGGATATTCCCTGCTTGTTCCTATGATTTTAAAAATTTCGGCAGGAACAATTCCGCTTCCCGATATCGCGCTCATATGAATAACCGCAAACGGCAGTTCTTGGTCTATACTTTTTCCAATTGACTTCTTTTCCGTCGAAGGATAAATGTACAACAGCAGATAAGTTGCAAGCGGAACAGCCAGCAAAATCCAAGCTATCTTGCCCATTCTGATTAGATAACTCCCATCGTAAGCAGAGAAAAAAGGCCAGGCAAAGCCAAAGTCAACAAAAATAAAAACAACATAGACAATTATCCCGAAAACGAAAGCAAGCACGGTTGAGAAGAAAAGCATCGCAATGTACGTCTCAAATAAGATGTCAAGATTGGCTTTTCTTATTTCACTTGACAGCCCCTTGAAATAACCTTTGTGAATTGCCTTTATAGAGCTGTTCAGGAAAAACTTGTTTGAAATCTTCAGATATCCTCTCGCGCCCTTGAACTCGCCGGGTTTTTCCTCTTCTCCAGCCTTGTTTTTTTTCCTAAGTCTGCTCACAAGACTTTCGTTTATGCTCAGCTCTTTGAAGAATTTTTCCTTGTCTCCCTCTTTCAAAACAACTACAACATCTGTCTTCGCGCTTCTGTAACTGACTTCTTCAAGTCCTTTTCTCTCTATCTTTGTCTTCTTCTCCGCAGTTATAGACGGCAGTTTCTTGCTCAGCGAAATATCTCTCAATATTTCTGGAATTGAGTCATTAATAAGTTTCATGCTTCTGATTAACGCATCTCTTGCCCCAGTGAGAAGTTTTCTTTCATAATCAGTCGCATAATCAAGCCTATTAGTATAACTCGAGATTTCTCTAAGCATTTCAATTTCCCGCTCAATATTTTTCTTTAATGCGTCTATCATAGCATCTCGTCAATCTTTTTTTGAAAACTAAGAATCTCTCTTTTAGCAATTGCAAGCTCTTCCCCATCCTTGCTCCTTTGTGCTTCCTCCAGTTTTTCTAAAGCATCCCTTATCCCAGTCAGCAGCTGTGCAAGCACCGGCACATCTTCTTTTTTCATTTTTGGTTCCTCCAAAAATGAAAGCATGAAAATCTTTGATTTGCTTTTTTCATTTTTACCTCTTCTTATAACAGATATAAAAGAATAACTCGCTTTAAATAATTTTCAATTCCCCCAGAAAACGATCTTGCAACAACCAACACAGAATCTTTGCCGTAACATAAAAATAATCAATCCTAATTAAGTCTTATTGTTATGTTATCAAATGTATTTGTCTTTATCTCACTCCCGAATATTAAACTTCGTAATAACAGAAACAGGATTCTTGTAATATTGGTTGATTATACTTCCCACTTCGTCAAACCCGAAAATTCTTCTTCTGTAAAGTTCAAAAAGCAATTTCGCTCTTGTCGTTACGTCTTTCTGCAGCTTTTCAATCGGAATTCCTTTTCTTATAGAAATCTTCTCTAAAACCTTGCTCTGTTTTTTGAAATAAAAAATGTCTTTGACAGGATCCCATTTGAAAGGCGTGTTCACCAGTGCAGTTCCATCTCTGTCTATGTTCACAATCTCAACAACCTCCCTGACTTTTCTTGTTTCTTGATTTCTCACTGTCGCATGTGTGCAGATACTAACGCAATCAAGAGAATTAATCAAAGTTGGAGACAAACTAATCGGCGGAGTTTCCAGTCTTCTGACTAAAGTGTCAACAGACTCAGCGTGCATTGTGCTTATTGACGCGTGCCCAGACGCCATTCCCTGAAAAAGAACAGACGCCTCTTTCCCTCTGACTTCTCCAACTATCAGATAATCAGGATTTTGCCTGAAAGAACTTTTTAAAATTTCAAACAAGTCAACCTCGCCAACTCTGCCGACGCCAATTGAAGTTCTCGCAACCGACGGCAGCCAGTTTTCCCTCGGCAGATTAATCTCGCGTGTGTCTTCAATCGAAACAACTCTCGCTTCAGGCGGAATAAAGAAAGCCAGAGCATTCAGCAAAGTTGTCTTTCCCGACGCCGTGCCTCCTGTAATCAGAAGATTCGCTTTGTTCTCAATAATCAGCCAGAAATACGCAAGCATCTCAGGGCTCAAAGTATTCATCGCAATCAACTGCGTCGGCGTCCACGGAACTTTCGTGAATTTTCTTATTGTAAAAGTAGGCCCGCGCGAAGACACGTCTTTTGTGTAAGTCGCATTGACTCTAGAGCCGTCAGGCAAAGTTCCGTCAAGCAAAGGCTGTGCATAAGAAACATACCTTCCAGTCCTCTGCGCAAGCTTCTCAATAAAACTCGCAAGTTTATCGGTATTGGTGAATTTTATGTTTGTCCTAAGATTTCTGTAGGCTCTGTGAATTATAAAAATCGGAGTGTCAACACCATTGCATTCAATGTCCTCAATAAAATAATCTCTAAGCAAAGGATCAATCTCATTCATTCCGATAAAATCTCTAAAAAGATAATAAAACATCTTGTCATAACTTTCCTGCGAAACTTTCAGGTTTAACTCGTCTATAAGCAGTCTTGCTGTTTTGTCAATGTAATTTGACGTCGCTTCAAGAGTGTTCTCAATTGCAACATTAATGTTAATGAGTTCAAGCATCGCCTCTTCAACCTTCTCAAGCATTGCCTGCTCCTGTTCAGACATAACCGGCTCTTCAAGTTCGTAAACTAATTCATTGAGTTTCTTATTCCAGTAAATATGCGCCGACGCATATGGGGGAATAAGCATATACCTCACATCAACCTCTTTTTTATCCTTGGCTCTCGGCAGCGGCGGAACCGTCGGATTCAGATTAATCTTCACCATTATCAATTCAAGTTAAAATATTTATTTAAAGCTATTGCTTTGGATAAATGCTCTTTTCTTAACAATTCCAGGTAAACTATTTTCTCCTTTTCTATAACAAAATAAAGATTATGTAAGGCCATGTTGGTTTTATTATAGCATAAAACATAAATAGTT
>Ga0209542_10003013_pt1 | contig 36734 bp, 34 predicted proteins | sample RifCSPhighO2_01_FD_184028 | JGI IMG/M metagenome (GOLD analysis project Ga0209542, IMG submission 184028) | Soil microbial communities from Rifle, Colorado - Rifle CSP2_plank highO2_0.1 (SPAdes) (version 2) | ecosystem: Environmental > Terrestrial > Deep subsurface > Rock core/Sediment ...
CGGCGGAGACGCCGTGCTCTATGCCGATCCTTCCGATACCAAGGCGCTCGCTTCGCAGATGGAGCGGCTGCTCTCGGATGCATCGCTGCGGACAACGCTTATTTTCAAAGGCGCGCGACACGCGCTACAATTCAACTGGGAACATTTCACAGGAAAAGTCCTCGAGGCTCTCGAGCGATAAAAATTTTTCATTATGGACAATCAAGCAAGTATGCTCACGATGCCTTTCGGATGGAGCGTAAACAAATTCCTGCTCGTCATCGGCAATATCGTAGCCGGGAGCGCTCTCATCATCCTCTCGCATACGAACGTCTTGCCTCTCGACCCGGTCAATTTTCTCTTTTTTTCTTTCGTGGGTTTCTTGTGCGCGCTCTATCGTCCCGGCTGGGCATTTCTTTTGCTCATCGGGATGCTGCCGTACGAGATCATCACGCTCGCCCCGGCAAGTTTCGGCATCGCCATCAGGCCATACCAATGGCTGCTCGTCTTGGTGACGATCGCGCTCATTGTCCGTCTCGCGCTCAAACGTTTCCCAGTAGAGAAGTTCGCTCCGAATGTCTGGGATATCGCGCTGCTCGTTTTCGGAGCAAGCGCCTTCCTCTCCGCCTTGGCGAGCGGCGATCAGGCGGCGGCGATCAAGATGAGCGTCATCCTCGCGTCTTTCATCCTGCTCTATTTCATTACGCGTATCTTCGTGCGTTCGGCCGATGACGCGCGGATGCTTGTGCCGTTTCTTTTTTCTTCTTTGCTGGTCATCGCCGGCTATGCCATCGTCCAGAACATCCTCTTTATGAATGGCAGGGAGAGTTTCGCGGTGATGGCTGGCAGGCCCAATGCCGTTTTCTCCGAGGCGGATTGGCTGGGAGGATATCTGGCGGTGATGGTGACGCTGCTCGCCGCCTTGATCGCAGCGCCGCGGCTTGTCGAGCGATATGCCGCGTTCAGGCCGACCCGCCTGATTTTTTCCGGACTGCTGTTTGTCGGTTTCGTCGCGCTCATCATCACGGTGAGCCGGAGCGCCTGGCTGGCGGCATTCGCCGGGATCGCGATCGTGCTCTTCACTTTCGCTTGGCAAACGGACGTATGGAAGATGCTGAAACGACGGGAGCGATATGCTCTGCGAGCGGTCGCGGAGACGAAACTTTTCATCCTTGTCCCATTGCTGCTCGCAGTGTCCGCTGTTGCTCTTTTTGATCTGAGTCCGTTCGATCTCCTGGATCGCACCAAGAGCGTTTCGTCCGGCGAGCAGAAAATCGCCATCGCGTGCCAGACGAAACAAGAGCTACCGGAAAAAATCGCCTCGCTGGAGATGCTAATGCAGTATGGCTGTGAACATATCGCTTTGGAAGACAGGGCGGCGCAGGAGGCGGCGGGAGCCTACGTGACGGAAATATTCCGCGATGATCCGAATGTGAGCATCCGGCAGGATATCTATGGCAAAGTCATCTCCATTCTCAAGGAGCGCTGGTTCGCCGGCATCGGTTTCGGCGTCATTTCGGAATACCTGGGAACAGACGGGCGGGGAGCTGGACTGAATGCGAGCAATATTTTCTTGGAAGTCTGGCTCGGTTCAGGCATCATCGGACTCATCGCCTTCGTCGTGTTCTGGTTCGGACGGGGATGGCGTTCACTGCTTTCCTCCTTCAAAGACCGTGCGCCGCTCGGACTCATACTGCTAGCGCTCTTCATTTCAGTCACGACGTTCAATCTTTTCAATTCAGGCCTGTTTCTCGGCTGGTTCTTCGTTTTGCTGGCTTTTCTGATGATAGCTCCTGACAATACGTATGACTCAAAGTAGGACTCCTGAAAAAACCATCGCTATCGATATCCGCTTGCTCGGCAAGAAGCGCACCGGCGATGAGACGGTATTTTTCCATCTGACGAAAGCAATCTTGAAGCTGGACACCGCCAGTCAGTACCGCTTGCTGACCGATGAGCCCGATCCTACCAAGATACAGGCGCTTGCCGCGCGCCTCGAGTGCGCAGGACAGAAGAATGTAGCCATCGTCCCGCTGTCGGCGCAAAATCGTTTTATCTGGAATCTGTGGACGCTGCCTCGGTACCTGTTCCGAAACCGGATCGATGTTTTGCATACGCAGTATATCCTGCCGCTCTGCATACCGAAGCGTACCAAGATCGCCGTCCATATCCACGACGTTTCCTTCCGCGCCTACCCGGCATTCATCGGCTGGTCCGATCGCCTGTTCCTGGCGCTCCTTATCCCGCGCTCGCTCCGGCAGGCAGCGATCATCATTACGCCGTCGCAGTTCACCAAAGACGAGATCGTCAGATACTACGGCACCCGTGCAGAGAAAATAATCGTGATTCCCAATGCTGTCGGGGAGGACTTTCTGGCGGACGTTCCAGAAGATGCGGCGCGCGACCGAGGCTTAAGAGAAAAATATCATCTGCCGGAACGTTTCGTCCTGTATGTCGGGACGCTGCAGCCGCGCAAGAACATCCCGTTTCTTATCGAAGCGTTTTCCCGGCTGAAACGGCAGGTACCGGAAATGAAACTCGTACTCGTCGGCAATCGCACAGCGCACAATGCCGATAGGCGCCTGGATGAGGTGATCGCCCGTACTCAGATGGAGGGCGAAGTGATTTTCCCCGGATTCGTCGATCAGGCGGATCTGCCGCATATCGTACGGCTGGCGGAGATATTCGCCTTCCCGTCGCTCTATGAGGGGTTCGGCATCCCGCTTCTGGAAGCCATGAGCCAGGGGGTGGCGGTTGCTGCCTCGGATATTCCATGTCTCCGGGAAGTCGGCGGGGATGCGGCGGCCTATTTCGATCCGCAGAGCCTTGATGCTTGCGCAGAAATGTTGTATACTCTTTTTATTGATCAAAAACAGAAAGAGACCCTGGTACGGCGCGGACAAGAGCGTGTCCGCTCATTTTCCTGGCAAGCCAGCGCCGTTCTTTTGCATAATGAATATAACAAACTCTGAAAAATATGAATTTCAATACCGCACCAAATACGACTCCTGAAAACAGCTTGCCCGAAAAGCGGCGTTTCAGACGCCTCGCGCTTTTTTTCGCGATTCTCTTGCTCGTTGCGGGCGGGGTGTTCGCGTGGAAAACAGGCTTCGTCTTGAACAAGATCTCTTCGGGCAATGCGAATATTTTCAAAAGCCTCATCAAATCCCTGCCAGGCGTGGACAAAACGCTCTCTGGCGAGAAAGAGGGACGCATCAATATCCTGCTGCTCGGGATGAGAGGGGAAGGCGTCGAGGGTGGCGGACTGCTCGCGGATACTATTATGGTACTGTCCATCCATCCGAAACAGGATGACCAAGATACGACGCGCGCGTCGCTTATCTCTATCCCGCGGGATCTCTATGTGAAGGTTCCCGGACAGGAATGGCAGGCGAAAATCAACGCTGTCTATGCGGAAGGGGAAAAACGCACGCCGCATAAGGGCGGCATCGATGATATGCGAACGATAGTCGGGGACATCACCGGACTCGATATCCCTTATGCGATCACGATCAATTTCCAGGGCTTCAAGGATTTGGTGAACGCTTTGGGCGGCATTCAGGTGACGCTTGAGCAGCCCTTCGAAGAAGCCCTCCAGTTCCGCGAACCGCATGTCTGCGACTCGTATATCTTTACGATCCCGACCAATCCGCCGCAATATGAGCACAAATATTACACCCGCACGGAAGGTACGCGCTATATCGCCAAGAGCTATCCGCTCTGCTACAACCCGAATCTCGAATGCGGCGGCGCGTTCAAGCTGGAAGCCGGCGAAAATACGCTCGATGGCGACAAGGCGCTCTGTTATGCCCGGTCGCGCGTCACATCCAACGATTTCGAACGCGCCAAACGCCAGCAGCAGGTCATCCAGTCTATGAAGACCAAGGCCCTATCGGTTGGCACGCTTTCAAATTTTGACACCATCAACGGTGTGCTGGATAGTCTCGGCGACAATGTCCGTACGAATTTCGAAGCGTGGGAGATGAAGCGGCTTTTCGAGCTCTACCAGAAAATCGGCACTGAATCGAAACTCGTGCAGAAAGTGCTCGATACGACCGATGAAGGCCTGCTCTATAATCCGTCGAATACCGCGCCTGAAGTCGGCTATATCCTTTTGCCACGCGGCGATAACTACGACCAGATCCGCGCCCTTTTCAGAAACTCGCTCAATCCGTAAAAGCGGGAGGAATGGACACCACAGAACTGACTATCGCTATCAACGGATACAAGAGTCCGGAATTGCTGCGGCTCTGTTTGCAGTCGATTCGCGAGCATATGGAGGGGGCTGGCATCGCTTATGAAGTGCTCGTCACCGACAGCGCGACAGAGGAAGATACCGAGATGCTGATGCGGGAAGAATTTCCCGATGTGCGTTTTTTCCCGTTCGTAGAAAACGTCGGCTTCAAGACGCTGGTGAACAAATCGCTCGAGGAAGCGCGCGGCACCTATATCTTTCTCATCAATAGCGATATCATCCTGACCGCCGAGGCGGTGCCCACGATGCTCGGCTACCTGAAGGAGCATCCGAATATCGGCATCCTGAGCCCGAAACAGCTGAATTTCAATGAAACGCTGCAGCCGAGCTGCTTCCGCTTCTATCGACCGATCACGATCCTCTACCGGCGCACGTGGCTCCGGAATCTCCCATTCGCGAAGCGCCATCTGGATTGGTTCACGCTGGCAGACTATGACAAGCGGACGCCGAGAAGCGTCGACTGGGTGATGGGCTCAGCGATGCTCACATCGCGAGAAACCGCCAAGCGCGTAGGACCGATGGACAGGCATTTTCATATGTATATGGAGGATGTGGATTGGTGCCGACGCTTCTGGGAATACGGATACAGGGTCGTCTATTATCCGCTCGCTTCCGTCTATCATTATCACGGCAAAGGAAGCGCGCGCGGCGGCTTTTTCGGTTCCCTTCTCTTCAATCGCCTGACCTGGTATCATATCGAGAGCGCCCTCTGGTATTTCTGGAAATATCGCGGGAAACCGCTGCCAAGTACCCGCTAAAATCAGATCACGTCAAAAAATAAACCCTATCGCATATATGGCTGAAATCACACCGCCGCTCTCCGCACCGGGCGAGAAAACGGAAAATATAGAGGCGCACGAGCGCGGACATCGGCTTTTCAAGCAGGTCTTCGTGTTTTTCTCGGTGCTTTTCCTGATCGGCGCGGCTTTCTGGTCAGGCCATGAACGTGGCAAGGGCAGCGTATCTGATACCGCTCAGACTGACAGTATCCTGCCGCCAGAACAGGCGATCATCATCAACAAGCAACCCCAAGACAAAACTATCGACTTCGCGCTTTTTTGGAAGGTGTGGGGGATTTTGAAGGATAAATATGTCGATAGTGGAAACTTGGATGCGCATACGCTTTTCTACGGCGCTATTGATGGGATGCTTTCTGCTACCGGCGATCCATACACGACCTTTTTCGATCCGAAAGAGAATAAGGAATTCCAAGAAGATATATCTGGAACCTTCGAGGGTATCGGCGCTGAAATGGGCATCAAAAACGAGATGCTGACGGTCATCGCTCCGCTGGAAGGCATGCCGGCTGAAAAGGCTGGCTTGATGGCCGGTGACAAGATCATCAAAATCGATGATCAGCCGACCGTCACTATGTCGCTCGAGGAAGCGGTGAGCAAGATCCGCGGAGCGAAAGGCACGGAAGTGAAGCTCACCATCTTTCACAACGGGGACGAGGAGACGCGCGATGTCACCGTCAAGCGCGATATCATCCTGGTCAAAAGCGTGCGTTTCGAGATGAAGGAGGGCGGCATAGCCTATATCCGCATCAGCCGCTTCGGTGAAGACACGGAACAAGCGTTCCAGGCAGCCGTCAAGCAGACGCTCGCCGCCAAAGCGGCCGGGCTCATCATCGATATGCGCAACAATCCCGGAGGATTCCTCGAGACATCGGTCGTAGTGGGCAGCCAGATGCTGCCGAGAGGCAAGATCGTCGTAATGGAAGAAGACGGAGCAGGGACGCGCAAAGAGATCAAGGCGCGCGGCGGCGATGTACTCTCCGGGATACCGACGGTCGTCCTCATCAATGAAGGCAGCGCCAGCGCCTCCGAGATCCTGGCCGGAGCCCTGAAAGACAATCGCGACAACGTGACGCTGGTCGGCAAGAAATCCTTCGGCAAAGGCTCGGTGCAAGAGCTGATTTCCGTCAGCCGCGACACGTCGGTGAAAATCACCGTAGCGCGCTGGCTGACGCCTGCCGGCCATCAGATCAACAATGTCGGTATTACGCCGGACATAGAGATAGCCCTTTCGCGCGATGATAGGGAGAATAACCGCGACCCTCAACTCGACAAAGCGCTGGAAATATTGCAGGGGAAGCTTTGATTTTTTTCTCTACGAGCCTCCCGACCGCAAGCAACCTTCCCGGGAGTCAGTCGTTTGCCCCAGCCGGCAAACTCCTTTATGAACTTTTTTCGATCCGTCGAAACGACGGCACCGTGCTCGAAAAAACTTCAACTCTCCCGGGAAGATTCTTGCGGCAGGAGGCTTTCCTGACAAACATTTATTGAGTTAGCACTCATTTGACGGGAGTGCTTATATTTTTTATTATCAAACGAAGCGAGCGAAACGAAAGTTCACTTTCGTTGCCGAGCGCAGTGCCGGTAAGAACGAGGGCTTGCCTATCGAGGTAAGCCCCGTTACAATAGATGTACACTAATCAGTCAATCTGCAACACCTATGAAAAAAACGAACGTCAAGCCGCTGGGCGAAAATGTGCTGATCCATCCGGAAAAACCGGAGCAAAAGACGGCGGCCGGGATCTACCTGCCCGATACCGCCAGCCAGGAACGCTCCCAGCTCGGAAAAGTGATGGCGGTAGGGGAAAGCGATAAGACCAAGGTCAAAGCCGGCCAGAAGGTCATCTTCCGGCGTTATGGAGGCGAAGAGATCAAGATCGAAGGCGAAGAATACCTCATCACGAGCTACAAAGACATTCTCGCTATCGTCGGCTAGATTCTCAGAAGCAATATAAGAAAACACCTGCTATGCGCAGGTGTTTTCTATGATTTTTACATCTTTTACGGCTCGAGAGGGAGTCCTGATTCGGCAGAGAGATATCGGTTACCGCTCAGAGTTTGAGCTGAGAAAATACCGAGATCAGAGAGACGCACGCCGCCTTGGAACGACACCAGGTCGTTCTCCCCATACACGACAATCTGTCTTCCGGCCGGGACTTCCCCGATGCGATTCTCAAGCGTTTCCAATGGGATATTGACGGCATTGCGCAGGTGTTTGTTCTTGAAATTCTCTTCGGCCTGCACATCGAGAATGAAAAGCGGGGGAGTATTCTCTGCAACGAGTTTCTTATACGCTTCTACCCCGATATACGTCACCTTGGACTGATCAATGAAAGAATTGGGGTCGCCAGGAGAGACAACCGGGGCATACGTCGCTTGCCAGCCTTCGAAACCGCCTTTCAGGAAAAAATAGGCGAAGGATTGCTGGCTCATGATGTTTTTCGCCGTCTCGAACACCGCCGCGTCGCTCTCGGAGAAGATGATCACCACCGTCTCGTCTTTGGCCGGAGAAAAATTGCCGAGCGATCCGATCGGCACCGCGCGGGCCTGCGGGATGTGCCCTTGCTGGAAGGCGGGTTCGGCGCGGACATCCAGAAGCGCTACCGGATCGCCATTCTGGATTTTTTTCAGTAGTACGTCCGGAGCGAGCAGCGGCACACCTGTTTGCGTATCGGCCGCTTCCGGCGCAGACGATCGGTCAGCATCGCCTTGGCCGAAAAAAACATTCTTCCCGATGAAATAAATACCGACGCACAGGATCAGTACGCCGCCGATAAGGAGTGCGCGTTTGTCGCGTTCAGTGCTCGCATGTGACTGAGAAGCCATAGGTTGTGTGTTATTGCAGAAAAGAATTGATGATTTCCTTGTTGCCGAGCAGGAACTCGGCGATAGGCAATCTCGTTTTGCCTTCCAGCTGCACCTCTTCCAGAAAAATGATACCTGCGCTCGCCTGTACGCCGATGCGCTCGCCTACCTCGAAGACTTGACCGATGGGATGGGAAATCTGCGGGGATTGTTTCTGATATGAGATGCGATGCAGTTTCAGGCGCAAGAGTTCGCTATCTTTTTTCCAAAAAGCGAATACTCCTGGCCACGGGCAGAGTGCCCGGTAGCGATTGTAGATGTCTTCAGCGCTCTCGGTCCACAGGATATGCCCATCCTCGCGCTCGATCAGCTGACAGAGCGTCGCCTGCGTATCGTCTTGCGGTACCGGAGTGATGGTACGCTTGATCCAGAGCGGCAGCGTTTCCAGGAGAGCATCGCGGCCGACATCCGTCATCCGCGCGCTGAGCGACTCCCTGGTATCCTCGGGCATGATCTCGATTTTCTTCTGTGCCAGGATATCGCCCGTATCCATACCTTCGTCCATCAGCATAAGCGTGACGCCGGTTTCCTGAGCGCCGGCAAGCAGCGCGTTCTGGATAGGGGATGCCCCGCGCCATTTCGGCAAGAGCGAAGTATGCACATTGATGCACCCGAAACCAGGCAAAGAGAGAAGCTCTGGAGGCAGGATTTTGCCGTAAGCGGCCACGATGATGATATCCGGTTTCCAGCTTTTTATTTTCTCTACGGCTGCCTGATCCAGCCTTACGGGCTGCTCGATCGGGAGATCGTATTCGATGGCCTTTTGTTTGACAGCGCTCGCCACCGCTTCTTGGTCGCGGCCGGCAGGCTTATCCGGCTTGGTAACGACGCCGACGATAGTATACTTTTTTTCTATGAGGCCCGTCAGGATAACGGCGGCCAATTCAGGCGTCCCCATAAAGACCGCGCGCACTTTGGGCGCGTCAGTCGGCAGGGTGTTCTGGGCCGATCGGACAGGCGTGTCTTGCGCAGACGGCTTCTTGGAGAACATCTTCTTCGCGAGATCAAGCAAGGCGGTCATATTTTTTATTCAACGGCTTATGTTTCTGTTTCTGCTGCTTCTGGTAGCGGTTCGCGATGAGAATGCCGTCGAGATGGTCCACTTCGTGCTGGATGACGATCGCGAGCAAGCCGGTGGCGCGGAGTTTCTTGGGCAAGCCTTTCTCGTTCTGGTAGCGGACGGTGACTTCTTCGGAGCGGATGATGGGGAAGAATTCTCCCGGCAGGCTCAGGCAGCCTTCTTCGAAGAGTATCTTTTCCTGAGAATAGGAGGTGATTTCCGGATTGATGAGATAGAGGGCTTCGCCATCCACTTCGGCGACCGCCAGACGGAGAGAAAGATTGATCTGCGGAGCAGCCAGGCCGACGCCTTTTTCCTTGTGCATCGTCTCGATCATTTCAGGCAAGAGCGTCTGGATCTCTTTGGCAAGAGGATCCTTCACGCGCTCGGTCTGTTTGAGCAGTATATCGGTTGTGGCGCCGGTGATAAGTGGCAGCATAGTTTAGAAAAAAGAGAGCGGGTCGACATCGATGATAATGGAAGCGTTCGTTTTCTGGAATAATGAGCGGAGAGCAGCAGGCAGAGGCGTATCAGCCGGAATGCGCAGCAGAAGCGAACTCTCGAATGTTTTTCTGGTCATCTGTTTTTTGGCCGGCTGGGGAGCGCTCAGGCGATAGGCACGGTCGCCTTGCGGCAAGAGTTCTCGGAGAGACGCAGCCAGTTTTTCTGCCGCGGCATCTGCTTCCTTTTCGGTTTTTCCCGTGCAGGCTATGGCGATCAGCCTGGAAAAAGGTGGATACCAGAGGTCTTCGCGCTCCGTCAATGTTTGCTGCAAGAATGCCTCTGCATCAAGAGCCGCTATTCTTTGAAAAAAGGCGCTTTCCGGATGAAATGTCTGGACGATGACTTTCCCTCCCTGACCCGCATGGCCGACCTGTTTGGCGGCACGGGCGAGAATATGGAAGAGTTTTTCATCGGCCCGGAAATCAGCGAAGGAAAGCAAACTATCCGCGTCAATCATACCAATCAAAGCGAGTTTCGGCAAGGCAGGACCCTTCAGGATCATCTGGGTTCCGATCAGGATATCGATGCCGTTCCGGGACGCCTTTTCATAGAGCGCTTGGGCGCTGCCAGGCGTGCGCATCGTCGATCCGTCGACGCGGGCCACGCGGGCCCCAGGAAAGAGCCGCGCTACCTCGCGTTCGACGCGTTCGGTGCCGAAGCCTATATGGCGGAAAGAGAGGTGTCCGCAGGAGGGACAGCTCGGGAACGCTCTCGTCTTGTAGCTGCAGGCGAGACAGCGGAATGTCCCGTCCTTGTTGTTCGAGAGCGCATGCCCGGAATCCGGGCAGCGGAAGATATTCTTGCAGTGCTCGCACACGGAAAAGGCCTGCATCCCTTGGCGGTGGATATAGAGGAGCGCCTGTGCCTTCCGCCCGAGCGCGGTTTGCAGGGCATCGATGAGGGCCTGGGAGAGCGGCGAATAATTTTTCCTGAAGCGCTCCAAGCGCAGATTGACGATCTCGAGCGCGTTGCCAAGCGCTGGCGCAGATGCAGTTTTGGTAAGCGGAATAGAGTGCTTCTCTCTCAGATGATGATAGCTCTCGACGCTCTCTGTCGCTCCCGTCAGGAGCAAGGTCGCGTTATGCGAGGCTGCCAGATGTTTGGCGACCCGCCGGCCGTCGTAGCGCGGGCTCATATCCCACTGTTTGTAGCTCTCGTCCTGCTCTTCGATGAGCGTCACGAGACCGAGGTGCTTGAATGGCGCGAATAATCCCTGGCGGGTCGCGAGGATGACAGCGGCTTCACCGGAGCGGATGCTTTCCCACGCGGCGAAATACGGCCCATCGGCGAGCTTGCTGTGCAGGACCGCGATCTTTTTGGCTGGAAAATACCTGCGGAACGCTGCTTCCAATTCCGGTAGCAGGGTGATTTCCGGAACCAGGAAGAGGGATTGCCGTTTCTCGGAGGAAAGCTGTTTCGCGAAGTGCGCGAACAGACGGTACGGATCCGGAACAGCGGAGGTGTCCATATATCCGGGAGTTTCCTCCGGAAGTGCCAGAAAAACCTTGAGAATGGCTGATTCCTCCTTGGATGAACGCAGGGTCTGGATGGCCTGCGCCTTCTCCGGTTTCTTCTTCCTGGCAAGCGTGCGCTTGGGGAGGAAATGCTTGAGCGTCTTGCCGAGCGGCGTGAAATATTCCTCGCTTATATATTCCGCGAGCTCCAATTGCTCTGGGGTCAGGAAGGCCTTCTCGATCGTCTCGCCGGCCGATTTCATCCACGTGGGCGCCGGTCCGGGCAGGGGAGCGCAAGCGAACACGACGCCTGGTACGGTGCGCGTACCGAACGATACGGATACGTATGAACCCGTTGCGACAGGCGCAGCCGAGAGGTAGCTGAACAGAGGCGATCGTCCGAGCGGCAGGATGACGAGGGGAGCGATTTCCAGTCGATAGAGGGCTGATGGTTTCATGTGCTTATTCTAACACAAAAGTCTGGCTGGTTTTTTCCGTATCTTTCCCCGAAACTTTTCATTTTCTTTCCCTTCCCCTCCGCCGAACATATCCGACGGAAGTCGCCGAGGAAAGCGCTGTCCAGCTAACTCAGCCACGCGTCACGCGCATTTCCTAGCGGCACTTCCGTCGCCTATGTGACCGGTGTCGGCCGGAGAAAGAAAATGAAAAGTTTCAGGGAAAGGGCGTGATAAGTTGTTTTTTTGAAGTTTTTAGGCTAGGCTGACCCTATGAACAAGACCCGCAGACTATTCGTCGGTATCCCGCTGTCCGCGCCTTTACGCAGGCGCCTGACCCAGGAAATGGAAGAGTGGCCCAAAGACGCCGTGTTTCGGACTGCCCAAGAAAACCTGCACGTGACGCTATTTTTCTTGGGCTTCGTCCAGGAAGAGCAGGTACCGGAAGTATGCGCCAAAGTAGGGGAAGCGTGCCGGGATACCGAGTCTTTCGAACTCATATTCAACGGGATGCGCTATGATGTCGATGATGCCGAGGCGCCGAAAATGATCTGGCTCGCCGGCGAAGCGAATGATGCGCTGAAACACCTCCTCGAAACGATCGAGAAGGCATTCTCGGCCTTTGTCGCCGAAAAGAAAGTCTATCGTCCGCACGTGACGCTTGCCAAAATCAAGAAATCCAAATGGCTGAAGCTCGCCGAGAAACCCAAGCTCAAAGAGACGCTCTCCATCGTCGAACCGGTGGAAACCATCGCGGTCTTCGAAAGCCTCTCGCTCGAGGGCAAGCGCCGCTATGAGCAGATCGATACGTTTCCCTTGCAATAACTATGCGCATCTTCGGGATTCCCATAGACAATCTTTCACGGGAAGCGATCCTGGAGCGCGTGGATTTTTTTCTCGATGAGCCGCGATTCCATCGGATCGCGACTGTCAATCCGGAATTTCTCCTGGAAGCGAAGAAAAACGCATCGTTCCGGGAAGCCTTGCTCGCGGCGGATCTCCGTATCGCGGACGGTTTCGGCATCGTGCTCGCCGGCTGGCTGCAGGGAGAGCGGGTGCGGCGCGTGCCCGGCGCGGATCTGATGGAAGAAATTTTGAAGGTCGCAAATGTGAAACAACTCTCGATTTTCCTCGCCGTCCGGGCGGATGGTCTGAGCACCTACGAGGAAATCCGTTCCGCAATCCTGAAAAAATATCCGTATTTGAAAATCAGCGGCGCAGATATTGATCCGCAGATTCATGATTCCAGATTCATCCCGCCTGCTCGCCTCGCTGAAGCTTGGGCGAAGCGGGCCGGACGAGCGGGGATTCACGATTCAATCATCCTCTGCAATTTCGGAGCCCCGGAACAAGAAATATTTCTCTCGCATCTGCGCGATATGTCCGAGGCGCCGCGGCTAGCGATGGGAGTCGGAGGAAGTTTCGATTACCTCACCGGCAGACAAAAACGTGCTCCAGAGTGGGTGCGCGCGATCGGTCTCGAATGGCTGTGGCGCCTGATCCGACAGCCGAAGCGATGGAAACGGATATGGAATGCGGTGTGCGTTTTCCCTTTTCGCGTGATTTTCGATACAATAGGTAAGTAACCGCTCTGAAATCCCAATAACCGCTATGACCAATACCTCAAAAATCCGCGTCCGTTTCGCGCCATCGCCGACTGGCTATCTCCATATCGGCGGCCTGCGCACCGCCCTCTACAACTATCTCTTCGCCAAAAAGCACGGCGGGACATTCATCCTGCGCATCGAAGACACCGACCAGAGCCGCTTCGTGCCGGGGGCGATCGAGAGCCTTATCCAAAGCCTAGACGAGACGGGGCTGACCCCCGATGAAGGCGTGTTCTTGAAGAAGAATCATGGATCAGGAATCAGGGATCAGGAAACTAAAGAATCAAAAAGTTATCCGGGTATCATTGAAAGTGGTGATTTTGGGCCGTATATCCAATCCGAACGCCTGGATATCTACAAACAATACGCCGATGAATTGATCGCTAGCGGCAAAGCCTATCACTGTTTCTGTTCGGCGGAGCGTCTGACAGAAGTACGCGAAGCTCAGGCGAAGAATAAGCAGGCGCCGAAATATGATAAGTATTGTTTGTCTCTGGCGGCCGATGAGAGAAAACAGAAAGTGACCAGCGGCGTACCCTGCGTGATCCGTCTGAACGTTTTGGAGGAGCACGGCGATGTCGTCTTCGCCGATCTCGTGCGCGGCGAGGTGAGGATCCGCACGCAGGATATCGATGACCAGGTGCTCGTGAAATCGGACGGATTTCCGACGTATCATCTCGCCAATGTCGTCGATGATCATCTGATGCGCATCAGCCACGTCATCCGCGCCGAAGAATGGCTGCCATCGACGCCCAAGCATATTCTCCTCTATGAGGCCTTCGGCTGGGAGATGCCGCAGTTCGCACATATCCCGCTCCTCCTCAATCCGGACAAGAGCAAGCTCTCCAAGCGCCAGGGCGATGTCTCCGTCGAGGAATATCTGAAGAAAGGCTACCTCAAAGAGGCCCTCATTAACTTCATCGCGCTCCTCGGCTGGAATCCGGGGCAGGGCAGCGTGCAGGAAATTTTCTCGCTCGATGAGCTTGTGCAGGCGTTCGACCTCGGCCATGTGCACAAGGCGGGCGCTGTCTTCGATCTGCAGAAACTCGATTGGATGAACGCGGAATATATCAAGAGACTTCCCGTTGACGAATTGTACGAGAAAATTTCTACAGGAGGGTTCCTGGAGAAAACGCTCATCGCCGCCGCGCCGGAAGCGATGCGCTCGGAGGAATATCTGAAAAGAGTGCTCTCGATCGAGCGCGAGCGTCTGGCGAAACTCTCCGACATCGGCGAGAACAATCCGTTTTTCTTCGCTGCCGAGCTCTCATACGACACCGGGCTGCTCCACTGGAAGGGGAATGCGCCGGATATGACCAGGGAGGCGCTTACAAAATCTGAAAAAATCCTCTCTGATCTGAACGATCTCGAGTGGTCCAAGAAAGAAATCTTGGAAAAGATACTGCTCGAAGCGGCAGGGGAGAGGAAGGGCGATCTGCTCTGGCCGCTCCGCGTGGCGCTCACCGGCGCCGAACGCTCGCCCTCGCCCTTTGAAATCGCCTGGGTCTTGGGCAAGGAAGAAAGCCTGAAACGGCTCGAGAATTCCATAAAACGGCTTTCTTAAAGCCCTATTTCGGCTGTGGTATAATGGAAGGACCATTATGCTGCAGCAAAACAAAAACCTCAAAACAAGCCTTTTTCTGGTGGCGCTTCTGTGCGCCGGCGCTTTATATATCGCTTTTTCCCAAGCGGCGAGCGACAGCATCGCCACTCTGAGCAAAAAGAAGCTCGAGGATAAGTACGCGCTGCTCACTGCCCAGATAAAAGCCGCCAAACAGATCCTCGCCCTGAAACAGCACCAGGGATCGGCGCTCTCCGATCAGATCCAGTCCCTCGAGGCGCAAGCCAACAAGCTCGAGCTCGAGATCAATCTCAACAAACAGAAAATTGATGATCTGGCGGGAGATATCACGAGCCTGTCCGCGCGCATCGCAGAAAAAGAATCTACCGTCAATCGGCAGAAGCAGATGCTCTCGGAACTGATGCGCGCTTACCAGAGCGATTATTCCGGCAGCGCCGCAACGCTCATCTTCTCTTCCGATGAGGCGCTCGCGTATTTCAACCAGGAAGGCTGGAACACGGAAGTGAACGACCGGATCAGCGATCTGCTCGATTCGATCAAGACGCTCCGCGACAGCCTGATCGGGGAGCGTGTCGCGCTGGAAGAGAAAAAGAAAGAAGTGGATACTCTTCACACGCAGCTCACCGAACGCAACGATTATCTTGAAAGCGCCAAGGACAACAAAGCGAATCTCTTGGCCAAGACGCAAGCCGAAGTGAACAAATATGATAACCTCGTCGATGAGCTGCAGAAACAGCGCGATGAGATCGAGAGCGAAATCGAGGAATTGGAAGCCGGCAAACTCGACGGGCTGAACCTGAAAGATATGCCGGCGTTCAAGAGCGGCCTCCTCGCGTATCCGCTCAAAAAATTCACGGTGAGCCAGGGATACGGCAAGACGAAGTTCTCCAAATCGGCCTACAAATCCGGCAAACATAATGGCATCGACTTCAGCGCTCCGAGCGGCACAGCGATTTACGCGTCTCTCGGCGGCAAGGTCGTCGGCGTCGGCAACAATGGCCGCTATGCCTATGGCAAATGGGTGGCGATCGATCACGGCAACGGTATCATCACCCTCTATGGCCATATGAGTTCGCAATCCGTCAGCAAGGGGGAGAAGGTCGATGCGGGCGAGAAGATCGGCGCTGTCGGGAGCACGGGCTATTCGACCGGGCCGCATGTACATTTCTCGGTATTCTCATCCAAGTCATTCGAACTCGTCCAATCCAAAGTCGTCAAAAATCTCTGGATCCCGATCGGTGCGACCGTCAATCCGAATAACTACCTGCCGTAGCCCTCATACTTCATATTGTTTCTATGCACACACTCATCCTGTTCGGCGCATCAGGGGACTTGGCGAAAGAAAAGCTCTATCCGGCTCTGTTCGACCTGTTCCAGGCCGGAGAAAAGCTCCGCTGCATCGGATTCGCCCGCACACCGCTCGATGAGAAAGCCTTCCGCACGCTGATCCATAATGCGATCAGAGGGCAGAAAAAGAATGCTGCAGCAGATGACGTGGAGAAGTTTCTGAAACATTGCTCCTACGTCAGCGGCGCGTATGACCAGGCAAGCATCGCTCATCTGAAGAAGCATCTCACGCAGCTCACCGCGACAGAGCACGCCGGCAGACTCTCGTTCTATCTCGCTACGCCTATGGATCATACTTTGATCCGGAACATCGTCGGCGGACTGATGAAAAATGATCTGATCGATAGTGAATGCGCCATCGCGCTAGAAAAACCGTTCGGTTTCGACGGCCCATCAGCACAGAAGATCAACCGGGTACTCGCGCGCTCCTTCAACGAAGAGCAGATCTATCGCCTCGATCATTATCTGGCCAAAGGGATGGTGCAGGACCTCTTGGCGCTCCGCTTCGCCAATCCCATATTCGAGCCGGTCTGGAATGCGCGCCACATCGAGCGCATCGATATCGCGATCAATGAGACCGCCGGTATCCGCAAGCGCGGCCAGTATTATGAGCAGTCCGGAGCGATCCGCGATATGCTGCAGAATCACGCGCTCCAATTGCTCGCCTTTACCGCTATGGATCAGCCGGAGAGCCTGCAAGCCGCCTCGATCCACCAGGAAAAGATACAAGTGTTCCGCCGCCTGCGCCTCTTCGGAGGCCAGGGGATCGAGAATATACGGATAGGGCAGTATCGCGGCTACCACGAGGAAGCGTTCGTCGACCCGCAGTCGCTGACAGAGACATCGGCTGCGCTCTGCCTGGAAATAGATACGCCGAGATGGCGCGGGGTGCCGATCACCGTTGCATCCGGCAAGAAAATGGGAAGCCGTTCGACGGACATCACTATCCTCTTCAGAAAAAAGGAATACTCGCTCTGGGACGAGATGAATCATCAGCTCGCGCAGAATTCATTCCATATCAATATCCAGCCGGACAATGACATCCGCCTGCGCCTGAATTCGGAATTCGATTCCCAAAAAAAATCCGTGCATCCGACAGATCTGCGTTTCGGGTTCTTGGATAATGCGCGCCTCTTCAAAGATCCGTATGAGAATGCCTTGCATGATTTTTTCCATCGCGACCAGGGGATTTTCCTCAATGCCAAAGAGATCGCGCTGTCCTGGAAATTGATAGACTCGGTGCTCCGGCTGATCGCTCCGGTGCGTGAAAAAATCCTGCAGATATACTGACATATCTGATAGGAAAAAATAGACTCCAGACTCCCCTGATGCCGAAGCGGAAAATCAGGGGAGTCATTCTTATTGGGCGTCGCTGTTTATAAAGAGGTCTGAAAAATCAGCGGCTCCTGAGAATCTGTCGAGCCAGACGAGAGCGGGGCAGATGATCCGTTTCCCAGATACATAGATGTACCCGCAATTATTTCAAACGCCGCAGACGCGAATATACGCGGTCATTGCGGAGGATATGCGGGGCAGTATCAGGCATCCGCATTGCCAGCCTTGTTATATGAGAGTAATGTCGCATAAGTTACATAAGACGACGTTACATATGGAAAGAGAGTACCTAGAGAACGATAAAAAATGTGGACTATTTCAGTATATGATAACTACCCCCTGGCCTGCCCGCAGCAGCCGTCTCCGAAAAAAATAAAAAGGTATAAAAAAGCCGGAATATATTGATATTGCAAAATATATTCCGGCTATTCAATCGAGCTTTTTATTGTCTGCTCATCCTCCCCTCAAAGCCGATTTGACTTCATACATAGTTCCATCAGCCTGTTTTATCGCTGCTCGGAAAGAGTCTACGATCTTCTCAATCGGCATCTCGGATCGAAGTTCGAATGCTCCGCCAAGTCCGGTGCTGGCCTTTATCACACAAAGACCTTTGCGGGTACGCGCCTCGTTGAGTTTATCGATGTTCTCCCCAAGTATTGCGACGAGCTTATACGCTTCATCCAGGGTCATTTTGTTAAGAATGATACAGAACTCATCTCCGCCCCAACGACACACAAGATCGGAAGGTCGCTTGAATGTTTCAAGCAGAAGACACGCGAAGGCGCAGAGCAGCTCATCACCAACATCATGACCGTGGGTATCATTGACTGCCTTGAACTCATCCAGATCGATGAAGAGCACTACAGCATTATGGATAGCTTTTCTCCGATCGGTTCCCAGGTCATGCGAGTCGCGTCGAATGATGTCGGCCGTTCGGTTTAAGAATGTTTCCAAACCGTGACGATTTTGCAGGCCGGTCAACGAATCTACCGTTGCTATCTGCTCCATCGCTTCGAGTTCCGCTTGCTTCGCTTTAAACTCTGCTTTCAACGCCTTGAGTTCTGCTTCTTGTTTGATGACTTGAGCCACGCGAAACTTGTTGTCTTGGTCCAATTGCTCATTTTTCTTAGCAGTGATATCCGCTTCGCTTATGAGTGAGACGATTTTTTTCTCTGCACTGCGAAACATCATCCAGCCAACTATCATCACAGCGATAACGACAAGCCAGGGTAATACAGTCATTGCTGACATGGTAATTCTCCTCTACTCAGAAAAAAATGTGGTTTGGTGGAACGACAATAGAAAGCAAAAGTTGTGAAGGTACAATTACCATTTTAGCACAAAACAGCAATTTTGTCAATCCCATTGCCCGGATCGGCAAGATGGGCGCAGGCAAACTTCTCTGCTACAATACAGGATATATTCCCCTCTTTTCACCTATGCGCATATCCTATTCCACCCTCGATACCTACCAGAACTGCCACCTGAAATACAAATTCCGGGAAATAGACAAGATCAAAGAGCCCAAATCCAAAGAGGCGGTCTTCGGTACGCTCATCCACTCCGTGCTGAAATACGTCCATACGCCGGCGCTTCTCGCTCCCAGCCTGGAGCAGGCGCTCGACTACTTCGCCAAAGGCTGGAATAGCGAGGTCTACGAAAACGAGATGGAGGAGCGCTCGGCCTTCACCCAGGGCGTGACCATCCTCCAGAATTACTACGCCCACAACAAGATGGCCGATTACACTATCGTCGATCTGGAGAGCCGCTTCGCCATCGAAATCGGAAACGAGGAGACGGGTAAACACATCGTCTCCGGCATCATCGATCGCATCGACAAGACCGCGGACGGCTACGAGATCATCGATTACAAGACGACTCGCAAGATGCCGTCGCAGGACAAAGTCGACAATGACATCCAACTTTCCATCTATCTCAAGGCCTTCCTTGCCCGCTATCCCAAAGAAATCGACCGCCTCGACAAGATCACCGTCAGCCTCTACTACCTGAAGCACGGCGTGAAGCTCTCCTCCGCGCGCACAAAGGAGCAGCTCGAAAGCCTGGAAAAGACTTTTCTCGATGTCATCAGATCAATCGAGGAAGAAAAATTCGATCCTATTCTCTCCCCGCTCTGCGACTGGTGCGGCTATCAGAAGATCTGTCCGCTCTGGAAACACAAATTCGCCGAGACGCACAAAGTGGAAACCGAGGAAGTGAAGCAGGCGATCGGCGAGTACCTCGACCTGAAAGGAAAACTGGGCGAAGAAAAACTGCGCCTCGTGAAGCTGCAGGCGCTCATCCTCCAGTATATGGAACAGGAAGGCGTGGATCGCGTGTTCGATGACCAAGGCATCATCGGCAAATCGCTCCGCAAAACCTACACATACGATGCGGAGAAATTGAAAGCCATTCTCGAGCCGCTCGACAAATGGGAATCCGTCCTCAAGGTCGATGGCATCGCGCTCAGAAATATCCTCGCCGTTCTCCCCTCTCCGGCACGCAAAGAAGCGGAGGAGGCGAAAATACTCGACAAAGAAAGCGTCAGCCTCTCCGTCAAGAAGAATAAGATTGAAGCGGACAGCGAACTATCTTTCTGATCATACCGCTCTCGGCTAGCGCACCGTTGTATAGCCGCCGGGCACGCCTTTTTTCGATAGGACGATCTGCCACAGCTGGTTCTGCCGCGCCCGGAAAGAAGCTGCACAGAGGAGGAGATAATAATTCCACATCCTAAAGAAACGCTCGTCGTAGGCGGCTTGCAGCTCCGGCCAATGCTCATTGAAATTGCGATGCCACGCCATCAGGGTCTTGTCATAGTCCGGACCGAAGTTGTGCCAATCCTCCATCACGAACAGCCCTTCGATAGCGCCGCCTATCTGCCTGATCGACGGGAGCATCCCGTTGGGGAAGATATATCTGTCTATCCAGGGGTCGGTGGCGACTATCGATGTGTTGCCGCCTATCGTATGCAGAAGAAATAGTCCGCCGTCTTTCAGGTGCCTCTCCGCTACTTCCATATAGGTCCGGTAATTCTTGTAGCCGACATGCTCGAACATTCCGACAGACACGATATGGTCGAACATCCCCTCGATGTTCCTATAATCCGTCAGGATGATCTCCACCGGCAAACCCTCGCAGAGCTTCCGCGCCAGGGCAGCCTGCTCTTTGGAAATCGTCACGCCCGTTACCGACACCCCGTATTTTTCAGCCGCGAACTTGGCGAAACTCCCCCAGCCGCAGCCGATATCGAGAATGTTCTGGCCGGGACGCAATCCCAATTTCCGGCAGATCAGATCGAGCTTGTGTTCTTGCGCTTCATCGAGCGTATTCGCCTTATCCCAATATCCGCAGGTATACGTCATCCGCTTGTCGAGCATCGCGACGTACAGATCATTGCCGATATCATAGTGGCGCTCCCCTACTTCGAAAGCTCTCCTTATAGACTGCCGGTTGAACAGGATATGAGCAGCGCTCTGAAGCACACTGCGGAACCGGCCGACCTTCGTACGCAGACCAGCTGCGAGCACTTTCGTGAAAAATTTGTCCAAGCGTTCCACGTCCCACCAGCCGTCCATATAGGCCTCACCCAAAGCCAGCGACCCGCCCAGAAAGACTTGCCGATACAGACGCTCGTCGTGAATGACGATGTCATACGGCTGGTCGCCATTTATGGTGATACCGGCAGCCGAGAGCAGCTTCCGCGATTTTTCTTTCAACAATGGTGATGGCATACGGATGAGTGATAGATGCTTCTAAAGTACATCAATCATATCCGTGAAGCAAGCGTTATCAGACACGCGGCGCCTTCCCTATCGCTTCGGGAGCAGGCCTCTGCTTATGAGCTTATCCAGCGCCAAGCGGAACCAATAGGTGTATTTTTCCGGGTCATCCGCGATATCTTTTCTGAGTGCCTCGATAGATATCCAGCGGAAATCAGCCGCCTCTTCGGGATTGATGACCGGATCCTTGTCATAATGACCGATGAAGATATGAAGGTATTCGTGTTCGGTGAGACCGTTCGGGAAATCCACCTTGTAGATGAATTCGAGCGCTTCTTCGAGTTCGCAGTCGAAGCCCATTTCTTCCTGAAGGCGCCTGAGAGCCGCGGCAAGCGTCGTTTCGCCTGGACGAGGATGGCTGCAGCAGGTATTGGTCCACAGCCCGCCGCAATGGTATTTTCCGAGCGCTCTTTGCTGCAGCATCAATTCGCCTCGGGAGTTGAAAACGAGGATGGAAAAAGCCCGATGCAGGAGGCCGAGCTCGTGAGCCCGCAGTTTCTCTTCCTCTCCGATCGGCCGGTCATGTTCATCAACGAGAATGAGAGTATCTGAAGTCATAGAAGCTATGGAATACCTGATACTCACTTAATATTTCCGCCAAGACTCAAAAATAGCAAAGCCATCCTGAAGCCTTGGCGAAAGAGATGGCTGGGGAGGAAGGGATCGAACCTTCGCATGGTGGGACCAGAACCCACTGCCTTACCGCTTGGCTACTCCCCAAAATGCAAGAATCATGAATTTTGAATCAGGAATCATGATTTAAAGTCATAATTCGCCATTCTTGATTCATACTTCAACTCAAAAAGCACTCCCCTATCCTAGCGAAAAAGAGGCTTCTGGTCAAGAAAAATGGCTCTAGACCTTGAGATAGCGGCGGATGGCGATGGCGCTGCTCAGCACGCCGAGCGTGATGCCGAGTAGGATCAATCCTCCGAACACCGGCCAGAAATAGGCGATATACAGATTCATAAAGTTGCCCTGAGGCAGAGCCCCTTGGGTCAGCGGAGCGATATAGTAGGCGATGCCGAAAAGCGATATCGCCGTCACAACCGCCGCGACCAGGCCATAGAGCGCCCCTTCGAAGACGAACGGCATCCGCACATAGATATTGGACGCTCCCACCAGGCGCATAATCTCGAACTCCTGGCGATGGGAATAGATCGTGATGCGGATCGTGTTGAAGGTGATGAGGATAGCGATGAAGATGAAGATAGTCCCGAGCGCGATACCGGTTTTCTCAGTCGTCTTGTTGATATAATCAAGCCGCTCGAAAATCTTCTTGTTCTTGGCATAGTTGATGCGACTGATATCGTTCTGGAATGTCGATCCTTCGATCTGCTCCACGATGAGCGGATAGTCCTCAGGCGTCACCGCCTTGATGACGAGCGATGCGAGGAGCGGATTCTCCCCGATTTCCTCGATGGCCTTGGCGATTACCGGATCATTGCCGCTCTCGGCGAGGAATTGCTTCAGGGCATCGTCGCGGGAGATATAGTCCACCGAAGCGATTTCTTTCTTGTATTTCGACAGCTCGTCTCGGATCTCGAAGATCCTACCTTCCGTCACATCGGGATTGAACGACACGCTCACACTCACCTTGTCGCGCAGGTTCTCCAGTATCAGATGCGTCGTCAGCCCGAGCAGGAATGAAAGGCTCACAATGAAGAGCGATAGCGTCAGGATACTGACCGTCGCGAACGTCAGCCAGCCGTTGCGGCGAAAATTTTCTTTGCCTTCTTTGAATGTACGCCAGAGCTTGAGTGTTTGCATAAAAATAAGCTATGTACTTTTAGTTTAAGATATATTTCCCTTTGTTCTGATCATGGACTATTTTTCCTTGGCTGATGACGACGACGCGCTTGCCGAGCGTATCGACAATACCCTTGTTGTGCGTCGCAAGCAATACCGTCGTACCGAAAGAGTTTATCTCGAGCAGGAGCTGGATGATCTCATTGGCCGAAACAGGGTCAAGGTTGCCAGTCGGCTCATCGGCAATGATCACTTTGGGACGATGGATGAGGGCGCGGGCGAGCGACACGCGCTGCTGCTCCCCTCCCGACAATTGTTTCGGGAATTTGTGCATCTTGTCGCCCAAGCCCACGATTTCGAGGATTTCCGGCACTTCCTCATTGATTTCCGCCGTACTCTTGCCGTCGACCTCGAGCGCATACGCGACGTTTTCGAAGGCAGTTCTCTGCGGCAAAAGCTTGAAATCCTGGAATACCGTCCCGATCTGGCGGCGGAAAAACGGCAAGTGTTTGCGATTGATATGGCTCAAGGGACGCTCATCGAAATAGACTTCTCCTGAGGTCGCGTCTTCTTCGGCATAGATCAGCTTGAGCAGGGTCGATTTGCCAGCTCCGCTCGATCCGACGATCGACAGGAATTCCCCCGGCAGGATAGTCAGATTCACATCCTCGAGCACGGCGATATCCGGCGGGAAAGTTTTCGCGACCTTTTCAAAACGGATGATGGGCTGGATATCTTCTGGCATAGATTTGAAAATTTGTATTTTTAATGGGATTGGAAATAACGGAGTTCGCTTTCGATAAAGGCTTCCAGATCCCCATCGAGGACGCTGCCCGTATCGCTCGTTTCGGTAGCGGTGCGGTGATCCTTGACCAACGTGTAGGGATGGAGGACGTACGAGCGGATCTGGTTGCCCCATTCGGCGCTTTTGACTTCGCCGCGGAGCTTCCTCTTGGCAGCCGCCTGTTCCTCGATCTGCTCTGCCACGAGCTTGGAGCGGAGCATCTTCATCGCTTCTTCCTTGTTCTGAAGCTGCGAGCGTTCGCTCTGGCAGGCAGCGACAAGACCGGTCGGGATGTGCGTCACGCGCACGGCACTCTCGGTCTTGTTGACATTCTGTCCGCCCGCTCCCGATGCCCGATAGGTATCGACGCGCAGTTCGTCCGGCTTCAGCACGATCGTCGTCGTATCATCGATGACCGGCATCACTTCCACCGAAGCGAACGATGTCTGGCGCAGGCTGTTGGCATTGAACGGAGACTGGCGCACCAATCGGTGGATGCCCGCTTCGCCCCGCAGATACCCGTAGGCGTAGACGCCGGCTATCTCGACCGTCGCGCTCTTGATCCCGGCTTCGCCGCCGCGCGCTTCATCGAGCACATGGGTCTTGAAGCCCTGCTTCTCGGCATACCGGAGATACATCCGGAGCAGCATCTCTGCCCAGTCCTGGGCATCGACGCCGCCTGCGCCGCTTCTGATCGTCAGGAGAGCGCTTTTGGCATCGTATTCGCCGCCGAGGAGCGTCTTGAACTCCCATTCGCCGAGAGCTTTTTCCGCCGCCAGATACTCTGTCTCGAGAGCGGCCAGATCTTCCGGTTTCAAATCCTCGAGCGCCGTGAAATGCTCCAGGTCAGCCAACGTTTTCTCCAGAGCCTCGAAGGAAGCCTGTTCGCTCTTGAGCGCTTCCAGTTCCTGCATCACGCGCCCCGCGGCCTGCGGGTCATCCCAGAATCCCGGGTGTTCGCTTTGCGTACGGAGCTCTGCAACGCGGCTTTTCTTGCGACCGAAGTCAAAGATAGTCCTGCAACTGCAGGAGTTTTTTTCGAAGAACAGCGATGTTATCTTGCGTCACATTCATAGTGCCTATTATAGCATAATTCTTGCTCGGCCAATAGTAGCGAAGACCGAAGGCTTGAGTTTTTTCGCTTTCTCGCCTACAATAGGAAAAGTTTTCAAAAGCCACCTTAGCTCAGTTGGCAGAGCGGCGCACTTCCGCCCAAGGCGGATAAACTCCGCGCGCAGAGCCATAGTTGAAAATATGCCGATGTAGCTCAGTTGGCAGAGCGACGCACTCGTAACGCGTAGGTCACCAGTTCGATTCTGGTCATCGGCTCCACAATTATTCTCCAGTTCCCTGCCCGCCTCTGGAAGGGATCCTGGAAGGTGGCTCAGAAAGAAGAAAACAGCCTGGTTGAAATCAGGCTGTTTTTTATTGTCATCATTGTCTCACTTGACCAGTTCCGCGTCGATCGCCTGCTTCAGCGCATCGATGCCGACGGCGCCCGGCAGGAATGTGCCGTTCACGAATGTTCCCGGCGTACCGCTTATTGAGAAGCTTTCCGCTTCCGCCTTGTCGGCATCGACTTTGTCCTGATATTTCTTGGTGTCCAGACATTTGGCGAACTCGCGTCCGTTCAGTCCGAAGCGCCAGGAGTAGTCCTTGAATTTCTGCGTGCCGACGCTCTTGCTCCACTCATCCTGCTTGGCGAACAGGTTATCGGCATACGCCTGGAACTTCCCCTGCTCATTCGCGCACGAGGCAGCCAGAGCGGCATTCTCCGCCTGCGGATGGAATGAGAGCGGGAGGTGCTTGTACACGAACAAAATCTTCCCCGGATAATCCTTGAGCGCTTTGTTCAGATCAGCCTGGAAGGCCTTGCAGTACGGGCACTGGAAATCGGAGAATTCGACGATCTTCACCGGAGCGTCCTTGGGCCCCATCGTTATATCGTTGTCGCTGATTGTCGGCAGATGCAGGTACTTGCCGACCGGCAATCCGATCTTGCCCATATCGAAGAAATATCCGTTTCCCTCGATATCGAACAGGCTCGATGCCTGAGTATAGAAATCGGTATCGGCGACGCTAGGAGAAAAGATGAATGCCGGCAACGACGCGATCTGGAAACGCTCGATCAGATTCTGCCCCAGCTCCGAATCGCTCTCGATCGGCGCGGCTTCGATGGTCGGGATGACGCGGCGGAGCCACACGAGAGCCTCGCTCGGATCGCACTCGCTGCAGCCCTTTTCCGTGATCACTTGGACGCTCACTTTGGGTTCCTGATAGGCGACCCACGTTTTGCCGCCGGCCGTGAGCAGGTCGTAGGTATGTACCGCATTGCCGGAGAATCCTTTGCCGGTAGCCAGTTGCACGAAATCCACGAACAGGCTGCCGATAAACAAGCCTGACAATACGATGATCAGCGCCATCAGATTCTTCAGCATCTGCTTGTCCGCTTCCCCTGTTTTCCCTGAAAAGAAAGTCTGCATATCGGTAGCCCCGTTAAAAAATAATTATTGCGTGCAGACGTTTCCCGCTCCGGCGCTCCCCGATACGAATGCCCCTCCCTCATCGGTGAGCTTGCGCTGGATGGCATTGAGATCGTAGAGCGTCCCTTGGTGTCGGAGGGTATAGTCGTCGTATCCGATAGTGATCGTCTGGACGGCGGCTGACTTGAGCGCGATACCGAGCAGTATCGCCAGTATGAAAAGAATAATCAGGTCGCGCTTCGTATACTCGCCGCGCGTCACCAGCCGCGCGTAGATCCCAGAAATGATACTACCGATACGCCCGAGATATTTCGCGCTGTTCGAACGAAACCACAGCCGCGCGTCAGCAATTTTCGGCGCATCCGCCATACCGGATGCTACGCTGTGCTGCGCCGTACGCAGCAGGCTAACGAGTTTGTCCCGGAGCGTTTTGGCAGTGTCGGCAGCTGTCTTGAAAAAATCAGCTTTGAATTTCATAGGTATTTTTCGTGTCCGCTGAGAAAACAGCTTAAAAGGCATCAAAACACCCTATCATAGGAGGGATTTTTGTACAAGCCCCAATCAGAGCTTCAGCGCATCGTCGAGCACCTGGTCCAGATCATCGAGACTTTTGGAGCCGAGACCGTCCGCCTTGCAGGATGGATTGCGCAATTCCTGACGCACTATTTCGACAGCCAAGAACGGCCGCACGCCCTTGACGATATTGTCGTTGATAGCGATATTCGGCCCTTCTTTGCAGAACCCGAAGCACTCTTTCACAGGCAGAACGATAGCCTCTTCTTTGGTGAGACCCTCTTTCAGATTCTGATAGATCTGCTCCGCTCCCTTTTGGCAGCATTTGGTATGCAGGCACACTTTCACCGTGGCCCGCTTATCTTTCAGCGTGAGATTTGACAGATTTTCCTCATTCATACCCATAGATCAATACTACCCTACTTCAAATAAAAACGGCAATGTTGTAAAAAAAATAAGGGGCGGCTATAGGTTTACTACAGCCGCCGATTTGTTCAAAAAATTCATCGTTCCCACGATAACCATGGGAGAGTTTCCGTAGAAAAATCTTGTCCATCGAATGCCAGTGCGATAAATCGACGCACGGTTCTCGACAGTTGAGCGCATTTTTTGGTGCTCCATTGGCACAGTAATTCGTTCGCAACGATCTTCCTGCCACGACGCCTCAGGCTGAATGCCCGTTGTATGCGCACCCTGTGCAAAATTTCCAACCGTTCTACGATGGAGCATTGATCCCACTTGTCTTGCGCCATCTGAAAATAATCCTTCTCGGTCAGTATTGTGGCCATGCGTATAGCCGCAGTATGTATCTCTGATGCTGCTTGTGATGTGCGTTGTAACGCACGGTCTTGGACGCACATAATTATGTACTCCTTCTATGTGAATTGTGAAAGAAAAAAGGTAAGAACTGAGTTCATTTTCGCACTCTCGGTATACCCTGTCAATGAGCTCTCTCGATAACGCATCGAAACAGCCTCGAAGGTCAGCTGAAAAAAAATTCAAGCCCAACCGATAGAATTACCGGCAGGGCTTGTGGGTTGCTGCTTTTGTTCAAGGCTACCGCCTCAAATGCTTCTCAATTGGCCGATCATCGATCATCGACAAACCCCTGGATAAGGGGCAAGCCTTTGATGAATGCTGCCAAACCATCATTTTCTGCGACTGACTCCCCATCACCTGGTTCCTCAATAGGAACCGCTGACTCGTTCGGTCCTTGGTGCGGGCTCTTATTCTCTTGACTCAATTTCTTTCCCCTCGAAAAAATGGAACTAAAAAAAGCACTCGTTAGTGCCTGAACACTCTACCACCTTTTATCTTATCCGTCAACCCCTGGAGTATTCCGGCGCCAAACCTTGACAAAACAGCGTAAAATACGTATTCTAATATGATTCTTTAACAACTCTCCCGAGGCTCGCTATCGGAAACTTTCATATTGATTGTACATAACGAGGAGACTTCAAAATGCCGAAAAACTATTTTGACGAACATCTCTGGGGCAGCTCGCCGCAAGGCACTATGGCTATCCCCAATCCCGACTACATCCCAGGCTGCCACCGCACCTATCTCATCCAGCGGCTCAGACTGCCTCACGAAGACTGCGCTGCCGCGGATTTTCCTGGCGACATCCATAGTGGCGGATTTTCCGACGAACTCTGGAACATCCTGAAGCAATTCGGTTTTCTCGAATATATGGACGCGCCCGAATTCGAATTCGGCGCAGTTCCTGAAACATTCCAGAGAATGGCACTGGCACACAGATCGCTGGCAGCCTACACTCTCGATATCAGCGGCCATCCTGAGTTTCCATCGAACGAAAGATTCGATGCCTACCAAAGCGATGAGCTGGAAGCGATCCGCACGCGCCATATGCTGAAGACGACCGTATTTGTGCTTGCGCCGCATTTCATCCGTCCCCACGTGGAAGACACGCTCCTCAGAATCGCACTCGGTGATGAGATAGACCTCAGGAAACCTACTCGCCTGGGAGAATCCGTTTTCTGCGCTCGGCACTGGAAAACTGGCAGCGCAGAGGCGCGGACTTACGGGAAAACCTGCGGATGGCTCGAGCTCGACAATGGCTTTATGTTCTTCTCCGACGAAGATACGTGGCGCAATTTCTGCGATGTTTTCGGACTCACTTCCCTGGCGGAGTGGTGCACTAGCGACATCCTCGAACCTGACTTCTCTGAAATCGACAAGGACCTCGCAACGTGCCCTCGCCGCGACCAATGAGCAGCACTCAACAACCTAAAAAGGAACCCTCCACTGGTTCCTTTCTTTTATTCCCCCGGTTTGTATATCCGGTACCAGAAGCATTGACAATAGAAGTGCCGGTAGCTATAAAGAAGTATCTTTAACAACCTATGAAGCAAGGAGATAGCTATGGCTGCCAAGACACGGAAGGGCGAGGTTGAAAAGCCGGGACTGATTATACCGGAACACGTGCTGGATGAGATGCGGGCATCCTTACGAGAACTGACAGGTGACAATGGGCATTGTACCGACGTCACCTGCGGCGGACGCATCATCAGTGAAGTGATCGGCCTCTATCAGGGGCAGTTCTTCGGAGATACTCCCTGCTGCGAAAAGTGCGGCACGTCATATCCCCTCGCTTCGAATGTGCCGTTAGTCGGTCATCCGAAGTTCATCGCTACGATGAATACCTCGATGACCATATAACCATTCCCCCGCCCCGGAAATCTTTCCGGACATCAAAACGGGAGCCCATAGCCATATGGACCCGTTTTTTTCTTTTCCAAAATGTAACATAATTCCACGGCCGTGGAATTATGTTACATTTTTATTGTGGAGTTTTCATTCCTTGGTTTGAAAGCCGATGGAGGAAGATGGGGCCTTCGGAAGCTTGGCGACTTGACTTTATGATGATTTTATGCCACCATAAATTACAAGTTCGTTAACAAAGGAGGATTGAAAATGTTCGAAGAACTACTGACAGCTATCGATGACTTTCTCATCGATCGGGCGTGCCAACCTTTCTGTAACTGGTTGCAGAAAAACTTCGGGTGGTCAAAGCGTGTCCCTATAGCGATATCTGTCATCGCTATGATTATCGGTATCACGCCGCTGGTTTCCTGGATGCTTTTCTCCAAGTATTGGGTACTGATGCTTTTCGCTTCGATACTATGCATCTTCATTTTGGTCAATGCCCAGTATGCCTACTCGCTCATTCGTGAGGAAATACACCAGAAAAAAAATGCTTCTCAAAGAGAATCGGCACTTGATTCGACAAGGGTACGATTTTCTCAACCCAGGAAAATCAATCTTGTAGCATTTATTATCGCCCTACCATCGTTTCTGATAGGTATGAACTACCCAGAAATTTCGTTACTCTCATGGGGGTGTCTTATCGGCAACATTGGCATTCTGGCAAGTGTTTATTTCAGAGCCTGCACCAATCTGCCACGCGGCAAGACGATGTTTCAGAAAATAAAGAGTTGGCTCTCAACGTTTGCTGTGCGACCACAATCAGCAACATAATCCCCCGCCCCGGAAATCTTTCCGGGCATACTCAAAAAGGATCTCAACCAAGATCCTTTTTTTCTTTTCCTAAATTATTCTTTCAGAACTTCCGATGGGGGAACTGGACGATATAGGCTACCTGCGCCTCGATGTATTCCGGCTTCTCGCGGCGATAGGAAAAATACTTATCCGGGAGACAATAGGTGCATTCGTTCCAATCAGAGATGTGCTCGGACGATATCCCCGCATCCGCAGCCTGCTTCTTGATGATGCCTTTCAGATCTGCCCGGATCTTTTTGTCTTTGATAATGAAATCAGTATAGGCCGCAAAGGCAGGCAGCGCGTCTTCTCTGATTTCGAAATGTTCCGCACAGATACCCGGGCCGATGGTCAATGTGATATTTTCTGCTTTCCCACCCATCCCGACCATCGCTGCGATCGTCTTCTCCACGATTCCCCCGACGATTCCCCTCCATCCGCAGTGCGCGAGCCCGACAATACCCGCCGTTTTTTCTTCGAGATACACCGGAAAACAGTCAGCGCCGGTGAGAGTCAGTACGATGCCCGGCGCCTTGGTAACCAGGGCATCCGTATCAAGCGCGACATAGTCCGATGAAGCGTTTATTTTTTCGACGTTCATCCCGTGCACGAGGTTGGCTACGACAATTTTTCTCCCGCCCAGACCCTGCGCCTCGAAAAACCGTTTCCGATTGGCGATATTTCCCGGTAGCGGATCAGCAGCAGTGAGATACATCGAGCCATCCCCCTTCTCTGAAAATCCCTTCAGAACTTTTTTCATGATTTTATATAGATAACCCTATTGCACTCATTTTACCACGGCCGCGAGAAATCGAGTGCATTATACTATTATCATGGAAGCAAAAAGGATGCCTCAACAGGAAAGCTTGAATCTCTTTTTCAATGCATCCTCCCCTTCAATCTCATCCGCCACGATATACAAGAGCTCTTTCCCCATTCTGCAATCCGCCTTCAAGAGAGTTACCAACTCTTCGCATTCGTACGGATATACCCAGACGCTTTGCTGTAATTTATGGAAACCGAATCGCTGAATCTGCTCCCGAATCTTGTCTCGTAGCAAGCGGCGTTTCTCTTGGATATCGAAAATGATGATCCTCCACTTCCTATCCCATTTTTTCGGTATCTGCAGCTTCCTTTCTCGCAGCTTGTACTTCAAAAGCTCATACCGTCCTTTATCCGTCAGTATCACTTTCTCCTCATCGCCATATTTTTTGACGGAGAGATAGCCCTGCTTCCGCATCTTTTCTACGACCTTTCTCAAATGTGCCGGCGTCTGATACTTCCGCTCCCTTTTCTTGAAAAGTCTGATTACCTGTACGATATTCGGCGCCATCAGTGCCAGACTGACTGCTCCGGGAAGCACGACCGCAGCAAGAATAATCGCCCGCAATTCTCCATTCTTAAATTTCCTTGCTCGTGCTGATGCTTTTGCTTTTGCATCTTCTGTTGTCACACCAACCTCTTTCCGGCTTATTTGTTTTTCCATACACTTCCCACCGTTTATTTCTCCTACTTATTGTTATGCACTCATTTTACCACGGCCGCGAGAAATCGAGTGCGTTTGCCACTTGCTTCGCCTCCTTCATATTCGGATGCGTGATGTAGATGATGATGAATTTCATAAAAAATTGAAGAATAAATTCAGAATTATTTTTTATTTAATCTACATATGGAACAAAGTACTTGATTATCTTTTTTCCAATAAAATCCTTTATAAATTTATTAGCCACAAATATATCAAAACCAAAAAATCCTGCAACAGAAAAAAGGAAACCAATGATTTTCTCTGTACTAGTATCTGGATTAAACACAAGATATAAGATATAAATTAACAGAAGGAATATGGAAAAAGATATCAGCCACGAAACAAGACTTGCGGCCACCCCGACTCTTCTGAGAGTCATTTCTACATTTCTACTTTGAATATTATAATCTTTCTGTAAAGTCTCGTGTTTTTCATTTAACAATTTATTCTCTTGATCTATTTTATTTTTCATCTTTTCGTATTTCCCTGACTCTTCTTTACTTATCTCAGATTTAATTTCTAACAGGATTTCAGAAGGAGTCGTCGACTTGAAATTTTCAGGATTAGCTACGGTTTTTTCCTGGAGTAAACTAAGTGCAACCCTATTGGTTCGCAAAAGATAAAATTCCTTCTCACTAATATCCTGATCATGCTTTAATTTTTCAATCTCAGTTAAATATTTCTTGAGTAGCTCATCTGACGGACGCAAAGCTGCAGAAACATCCGCGATTAGTTTTTTTTCATTTAAAATTTGAGCTTTCGCTGGACGCTGCAGCCACAATAAAGTTCCAATAACAATATCATGCAAGCAAGCTGGAATTGTAAAAGCGTTGTATTCTTGTCTATCAAAAATGGAACACACTCTGGCTAAAGTGGTGTTCGTTGTTATAAATACGTGCGAAGCATCCTTGAGACTTTTTGGGCGATTTCCTTTTCTTAGTCTATAAATTGAAGAGATGGATTTAACATCTTTATTTATGGTGGGCTGCTTTTCCTCTATATCAAAGGATGCTGGGTATTTTTTTGAGTATTCGCCTACTATAGCCTCTTTTAATTTATCCTCACTAATTTGAGATAAGTGATCATCAAAGCTAGGATTATCAGCAACTTCGATTCCGTATTTTTGCAGAAGAGTCGGGAAACGGGCAAGCAACATCTCTATGTCAGTCTCATGTGCGCCGTATTCAATGAAATGCCTAAGTGCCCTCTTTTCTTTTTCGATATTCAGTACATGAGAGGATCCAATTTTATTCAAACAATAAGTAATGTTTGCAATAAACTCCTGCTCTGTGTGCTCAAATATATATAAGTTTGCACCAGCATCTTTTAAAGAAAAAATTAACTCTTCATAAGCAACGCGCTCCTTTTCTCCATCAATCCCATTTAACGCAAAGAGAAAACCGACATCTAGGTAATAATTAAGACCTTTCAAATTGCACTCATAGCTTTTTAACTCATTAAAAAGTATGGTGTGCGCAAGCGCCTGACCTATTTTAATATCTACAATAAAACGAAAAAGTTCCGGATCGCTCTTTTCCGCCGCCTCAATAAAACGTCCAATGATAAATTTTTCTGTCCCCTGAATTAAGGTTGATTTGGGTAGTAAAGGATTATTACCCTCGATATTAAAAATTTCATCCAAATCTTTATCATTTAAAAAACCGAGAAAAGCTTCTTCTGCTTTGTTTTTTTCAAATTTTGCATTGTACTTTTTATCGGAAAAAATGATTAGGCTTTCAATAACATTATTAAGCTTGCGCTCCTCATCCTTGCTTACTAAAGAAAAGTCATCGATTAGCACCTTTTCTTCTACAGGAAAGTATTTTCCCAAGCTCTTTTTTATATACCCTCTGTCACGTGCCCTGTTTAAAATAGTCACCATTGGATGGTATGGGATAGCCAGGCCATACTCATTCTCGAAATCACGCTCCATCTGGGCAACGTCTATTTCGCTGTAAGATTTTATCTTAAGAAGATGTACAATAAATGGAACAAAATTTTCTATGTAGTCAACATGGCCAGAATCCCAATTTACTTTGAGTATGGCAAGACTAGTAATTGTTTTTGAAATTCCCATAATATTTTTCTCTTAATAAACCACTAAGAGCGGAGGAAAAACCCTCCGCTCTTATACTACTCTTTATTTCTTTGGTTCGACAGGCTCACCACCTTTGGCTTCGTCTGCCGGCTTCTCGCCTTCTACGGCAGGCCCGTCTTGCGCCGAGGCTGGCTCTGTTTCGGCTTCTTTGGGAGCCTCAGTAGAACCAGTGGCACCTTCAGCTCCTGGTTGAGCTTCTCCGGTAGGGGCTGAGCTTGTCGAAGCCTGCGCGGCGGCGTAGAGCTTCTCGCCGATCTTCTGCGCGGCGGTCGAGAGTGCTTCGGTGGCTTTCTTGATGGCTTCGAGGTCGTCGCCGTTCTTCACTTTATTGAGCTCGGTGATGGCTTCCTCGACGGGCGCCTTCTCTTCGGCTGACAATTTGTCGCCGGCGTCCTTCATCGACTTCTCGGTCGTGTATGAGAGGCTGTCCGCCATATTGCGCGCTTCGATGAGTTCCTTTTTGCGCTTGTCTTCTTCGCTATGCATCTCCGCGTCTTTTTTCATCCGTTCGATCTCGTCTTTGGAAAGTCCGGTCGAGGCTTCGATGCGGATAGACTGCGATTTGTTGGTCGCCTTGTCCTTGGCCGTCACGGACAGGATTCCCGAGGCATCGATGTCGAATGTCACCTCGACCTGCGGAATGCCGCGCGGTGCCGGCGGGATACCATCGAGGATGAATCTCCCGAGAGACTTGTTGTCGCTCGCCATCTCGCGCTCGCCCTGGAGAACGTGGATCTCGACGGACGGCTGGTTGTCAGCGGCGGTCGAGAAGACCTGGGAGCGGGATACCGGCACGGTCGTGTTGCGATCGATGAGCGGCGTACGGATGCCTCCCATCGTCTCGATACCGAATGTAAGCGGCGTGACATCGAGGAGGAGTACGTCTTTCACAGATCCTTCGAGCACGCCGCCCTGGATAGCGGCACCGAGCGCCACGACTTCATCAGGGTTCACAGTGATGTTGGCCTTCTTGCCGAAGAATTTCTCGACGCTCTGGAGCACGAGCGGCATACGGGTCATTCCTCCGACGAGCACCACTTCATTGATGTCGCCCACGGAGAGCTTGGCATCGGCGAGAGCTTTCTTCACCGGCTCGAATGATGCCTCGACGAGATCGCCGACGAGTTCCTCGAGCTTCGCCCGGGACATCTTGATCAGCATATGCTTGGGTCCGCTGGCATCGGCCGTGATGAACGGCTGGTTGATCTCGGTCTCATTGGCAGTCGAGAGTTCGATCTTCGCCTTTTCCGCGGATTCCTTGATGCGCTGGAGCGAGAGCGGGTCTTTGGAGAGGTCGATGCCCTCTTGTTTCTTGAATTCATCGAGGATCCAGTGGATGATGCGCTGATCGAAGTCATCGCCGCCGAGATGCGTATCGCCGTTGGTGGACTTCACTTCGACCGTGTCTTCGGCCACTTCGAGGATGGAGATGTCGAACGTCCCGCCGCCGAGGTCATAGACAGCGATCTTCTCGTCTTTCTTCTTGTTGAAACCGTAGGCGAGAGCGGCCGCGGTCGGCTCGTTGATGATGCGGCGCACGTTGAACCCGGCGATCTCACCGGCTTCCTTGGTCGCTTTGCGCTGCGAGTCGTCGAAATACGCCGGCACGGTGATGACCGCATCGGTGATCTTCTCGCCGAGCTTCTCTTCCGCGTCGGCTTTCAATTTGCCCAAGATCATCGCGGAGACTTCCTGCGGGGTGTATTCCTTGCCGCCCATCACGATCTTCACGCCTTCGCCTGACTGGACGATTTTGTACGGGAGCGTCTTCAGGTCGCGCTGCACTTCCTCGTCGTTGAAATGCCGTCCGATGAGGCGCTTCACCGAGAACAGCGTGTTCTCCGGATTGGTCACGCCTTGGCGCTTGGCGAGCAGGCCGACGAGGCGCTCACCGGTCTTGGATATCGCCACCATCGATGGCGTGGTGCGATTGCCTTCCTTGTTCTCTATGATGCTCGGAGTGCCGCCTTCGACGAATGCCATCGCGGAGTTCGTCGTACCGAGATCGATGCCTAATATTTTTGCCATATGTTTGTACTTACTTAATTATGTAACTGGTTACGTAATGGATTACTTGCTTGATTAATGTTCAATTTTCAGTTTCCAATGATCAGCTAATTCTCAACTGACTTGAAATTGTCCGATTTGGAGTTTGCTACTTATTAACTTAGTTGGATATTGACAGTTGTCACTTGACGATTACCTTTGCTGGTCGGATTACTCTATCGCCGAATTTATACCCTTTTTGAATCACTTTCGTTATTTTTTGCTGTTTTTCCTGATTCCTGATTCCTGATTCCTGATTCTGACGCTCCGCGTCAATCGCTTCGTGGATAGCAGGGTTGAATGCTTCTCCTGCCGCCGCTTCTATCATCGTGATGCCGTTGTCGATGAGGACGGTCTCCAGCTGCTTCTCGATGTACTGGATGCCTACGACCCACGGACTGTCTTGCTGTTCGGACGGGACGTGGAGCGTCGCCTGACGGAAATTATCGAGGACGGGAACGATATCGAGGACGAGTTTTTCTATGAGGAGTCCTTTCAGGTCTTTCTTCGAATCGAGCTCGCGTTTCTTGTAATTCTCGAAGTCCGCCTGCACTCTCTTCAGATCCGCGAGATACTCCTTCTCTTCGAGGCGCTCTACTGCGGTCGTGACCCACTGTTTGAGCCAGGGCTTGAATAGTTCGTCTCGGAGCGCTTCTTCGGCCGTCGCCCAATAGGCTTCGCTATGCTCCTCGCTCAGTGTGACTTCGCCTCCGAGATAGATGGCGAGAAAACCAAGCTGTATCACCTTGCTGCGAGTATACTGCATTTCGACTCGCCCGAGAGGCTGGAGCGGCTGATCCAACTCATACTCTATATCTCCCACCTCTTCTCCGATTTCACGCTTGAGAGCCTCATCGATATTCTCATCCAGATCGATGCGTCCGCCGACGAGATCCCACGGGCCATAATTCTTATAAAACGCTCCTTCCGTATTCGCGGACTTCACGAAAAGAAACTTCTGGTCTGCCGGACGGTACAAAAGAATTTTTTGTCCCACT
>Ga0209542_10003014_pt1 | contig 36715 bp, 36 predicted proteins | sample RifCSPhighO2_01_FD_184028 | JGI IMG/M metagenome (GOLD analysis project Ga0209542, IMG submission 184028) | Soil microbial communities from Rifle, Colorado - Rifle CSP2_plank highO2_0.1 (SPAdes) (version 2) | ecosystem: Environmental > Terrestrial > Deep subsurface > Rock core/Sediment ...
GTAGATCTCTACGAACGCTTCCTCCTCTGTGTGCGCCGTATCGTGCCCGAGAGTGGCCGATATCGCTTCGGAAGCGGACCGTGACTTCTCGAATTTCGCTCGTATCTCCTTTTCCGTCGCAAGACCGAGCACGCGCAGGAGCGAGGTGATGGGAAAGCGGCGCTTCCTGTCTATCTTTACGTACAGGCCGCCGTCGGGATCCGACTCAATCTCTATCCAGACGCCGCGGGCGGGGATTATCTTCGCCGCAAAGTAGCTTTTGCCCTTGTAGGGAGCGGATTCAAAAAATACGCCGTAGCTTCTTGCAAGCTGCGGCACGATGATGCGCTCGACGCCGTTGATGATGAAGGTACCGTGCGCGGTCATCCATGGGAAGTCCGCAAGAAATATCTCCTGTTCCTTTTCCGTGCCCGTCGTCTTGTTCTTAAGACGGACGACCATAGAAAGCGGCGCCTCATAGGTGCGCATGGTGCGTTTTGCATAATGCTCATCCCATCGAAGTTCGCCGAACGTGAACTTCGTGAGCTTCAATTCGAATTTCTTTCCCGAATGATCGTTGATGGGAGAGAACTCCTTGAATACCCGCTCTGCGCCGCTCTCGACGAACTCGCGGAACGATGCGATCTGCGCCTCAACAAGGGACGGGAGCTTCACCAGAGGCTCACTGAATCGTCCGAAATATTTCTGCGGTCGCGCTTTGGTTTTCGCCATAACGATTTACAAGATTATGCCCGCACCGATCAACGCTGCAGGCCTGCCCCGTAGCCAACGCAAAGCGTTGTGGTATCGGGGTGTAAGCATTATTAATATGTTTTATGAAAACGCATCTTTCGATGCACCGCCCGCCAATTTGGCGGAACGGACTTGCCGCAAAGCGCAATCACAACTCAATCAGTTCACGTGCAAATGTGGCGGGATTATAGCAATATCCCCTCCTCGGTACAATCTTGACAGGCGCGGCCTATCGTTGTCTGTTGCGATTTCGCTTCCACTCCTCGATTTTCGCATGATGGCCAGTCAGTAGAACTTTTGGAACTCGATGCCTCTTCCCCTTCCAGACCAGGGTCTCCGGTCGGGTGTAGACCTCCGGACTCGATACGCGAGATGCCTCCAGTGATTCTGCTTTGCCGAGGACACCGGGCACGAAACGGGATACGGCATCAATGAGCGTCGCCGCAGGCAGTTCTCCGCCTGTGAGAACGAACGGGCCCATGGAAACCTTCTTCGCTTTCAATATTTTCTGCACGCGCGCATCCACGCCTTCGTAGTGGCCGGCGATGAGGAGGATGTCTTTTTTCTTCGAAAGTTTCTTTGCCATCGGCTCATCAAATAATTTCCCGTCCGTCGAGAAAAAGATAGCCCACGGCAAGGTCTTACCTTGCCGTACTTTGATTTTTATTAGTGCGCTGGTTGCGGCGCGCAACACTCCGTCCGGCTCCAAGACCATGCCGGGCCCACCGCCGTATGGACGCCGGTCGACGCGGCCGTACTTATCGCGCGTGAATTTCTTGGGGTCGTAAAAAGATATTTTTATCTTCTTGTCTTTTTGTGCACGACCCAGTATCGAGCTTTTCAGGTATGGCTCGATGGACTCGGGAAATAACGTAATGACATGAAAGTGAATCATAGCCTGTAGCCTGTAGCCTGTAGCTAGAGCCGGTAGCAAGCACAAGAGCGTTCGTGCCAGAGGCTACTGGCTACCGGCTACTGGCTGTTCTTCAGATCCTTGATCACGTCGTCGACGGTCGTGTCGCGCACGTATGGTTCGCTGGATGCCGGCGAGCTCGATCCGCCCATTCCCTGCCCGCGCTCGCTACCTTCCGGCTCTTCTATTTTCAAATTGACCCGAGCTTCGTTCTTCATCCCGACGACGCGAAGGATGGTACGGATGGCCTTGGCTGTTTGGCCCGAGCGGCCGATGACCTTGCCCATGTCGTCTTTATGGACACTAAGTGTGAGGAGCACGCCCATCTCATCTACCGTGCGATTGATCTTGACGTCGTCGGGGTTATCAACCAACGCCTTCACCACATACTCCAAGAACTGTTGATCTCTTTCCATATCCGGTCTGACTGTTAATTATATAAGTTCAGTATATCAGACTAACTTTGCGGCGCTTCTGCTTGTTCGGCCGCGGCGACCACGGTTTCTGCCGCGGCCTTCGCGTCGTCTTTCAATTCAGGTGCTGGAATTTCCTCTTTGGGCGCAGAGGCTACTGGCGCAACTTCTGCCGCGGCCTCTTCTTTCTTCGGAGGACTCTTCTTAGGCAGTACATTGACCTTCTTTCCCTCGATGATGCCGGCCGTAATGAGCATGTTGTGCGTCGTGCCGGAAGCTTTTGCGCCGACGGACAGCCAATACTTGATGCGCTCGCCGTTCAGATTGCGCTCCTTGGTCTTCGGATTGTATGTGCCGAGCTTCTCAACGATATTGCCCGTTTTTGGTCCCTCGGTGTGTTCGGTAACGATAATTCGAAAAGTGGGCATGTTCGTCCGCCCCGTCCTCTGCATTCGTATCTTCAACATAACCGCGACACTGTACCCTCTCAAGCCCTATTTTGCAACTTTTTTTGCCCCCTAGTCCGCCAATGAAACCTTCGCCTTCTTTGCGATCTCTCGTATCCAACGTTCATGGCGGTCTAACTGTTCTTTTATAGCTACATACTCGAGCAACAATTTGTCGACGGTACTAGCGAGGTGGTCGACCGCAACAATGAATTAGGCGTTGAAGTGAGTCTCTGATTTCACGCATCTCGCCGCGAAGTTCTTGAACATCCTGCTTCGTCGCAACGACCGCAATTATCAGATTGATATCCTTGTCGGTGAGCATGTTGGTCAGTCTAACGCCAAGCACAAAAAATTCAAGCCGGCGCGGGAATTCGTCTCAATGACGAATTCCAGCGCCGGTTCGCGCTCAGCCGGAACTCTAAAGCGATCATCGTCAGGAACGGAATTGCGCCCGTGTCGGAAGCAGAAAATGTAGCGCCTCCGCAAAGAGTGCCATGTAGAACAACGCGAGCGTGAGCGCCAAATACATCGGCATTCCCCACGGCCCAATCATTGCCTGCAACAAGGCGACAACGATAATGGCCGGTGATACGAATGCGACCGTCTTGATCGGCAAGAAGAAACCGATGTACTGTGCAAGCGGTAGCCCGACCATGTGATAAATCGCCAGCACGATGAGAGTCACCGCGCCGACGATAAAAACCGTTTCGTTTACCATCGTCTTAATCTCCCGAGGCCGAGATTGGCCTCGTTAAAGTGTAGTCTTTTCGCTCTACTTCGCAACCTTTTCCGCCTCCTCCAATTTGACTGAAAGTAACTTTGACACCCCATCCTGCCCCATCGTCACGCCGTAGAGTTCGCCTGCGGCGGCCATGGTCGCTCTGTTGTGGGTGATGACGATGAGCTGCGACTTCGCGCCAAGCCCGAGTATCATGTCGGCATAACGTTTGCTATTCGCCTCGTCGAGGGCGGCATCGGTCTCATCCAAGACGAGGAACGGCGGCGGGTTAACCTGTGTCATTGAGAAAATGAGCGCTATGGAGGTAAGCGCACGCTCGCCGCCGGAGAGGACCTCGAGTCCGCGGATCTTCTTGCGCGGGAGCGAGACATTAATTGAAAGTCCTGCATATAACTCATCTCCTTCCTCAACCTCTTCTTCCTCATCGCCATCACCCTCTGTATCAAGGACCGTCCTTGGTATACGGCGGCGGGGTTCTTCGACTTTGAGTTTGGCTTCCCCGCCACCGAACAGTTTCTGGAAAAAATTCTTTAGAGCTTCGTTTATCTGCTTCAATCCATCATGGAAACGGGCATCGATGGTTTTTTCCAATTCAACGATGATGTCTTTAAGCGAGGCCGCGGATTTTTCGAGGTCCGTGAGTTCCTTGGCGAGGAATTCGTCACGCTCTTTCGTCTGCTTGAATTCCCTGACGATCTGGTCGCCGCTCCCGACGCCCGACTCCTCTATCTTTATCTTGAAACGCTCGATATCGCGCCGCCGTTTTTCTTGCACACTACGCTCTTCCGAAAGTGCGCCCGGCGGGATCTCCGCCTTCTCCCATGAATGAACCGCCACGCCGACGAGTGCTATCCCCTCGCGCACTTCTTCTTCGAACCGGTGGCGCGCTTCGGCGATGTTCTCGCGCGCCGCACGGACACCCCCGAGTTTGCTTTGCGCTTCCCGTACCGATGCTTCTAGTTCTACCAAGTCGCGTTCGGCGGCAAAGCCGCTCTCACGCGCTTCCGCTATACCTCGCCGCAGAGATTCGAGTTCGCCGGCAAGGTTCGTTTCTTCCTGTTGTACTCGCGCGAGCGAGTCGGCGAGCGATTTCACCTGCTGTTTAACCTCTTCGTTCGTCACGGGCGCCGCACCGGAGAGGCCCTCAATGAACGACTTTATGCGAGAGCGGATATCTTGAAGCACGGTGCGAACGCGAGCGATATCGTCAACGCGCTCAAGCTCGGAAACGGTCGCGTCGAGCTCGCGCGCGAAATTCCTCACGTGCGGCACCGGAACGATGGCTTCTACCGTGACGTTGTTGGCCTCGAGTGCGCCTTCGGCGCGGCCGAGTTCGCGCGCCAGGCGCTCGCTCTCGCGGCGCGCGACTGCAAGCTTGCCCTCGCGCTCGGTGAGCTTCCCCTGCAAGCCGGCGAGAGCGGCATCACTGGAGCTTCCATGTTTGCCGCGCGCCGCCCTGACGCTTTCCGAAAGTTTTCGCAGTTCCGTTTCGTGCGCGCGTATTTCCTCCGAAAGGCGCGCATCCTCTTGGCTTATCCACGCATGCTCGCGCGCGAGGTACTCATTAAGTTTTGCGGCAAGCTGTTCTTTGAGCTCGCGCGCTTTCTCTATTTTTTCCACCTGTACGCGCAAGAAATTGATGTGCGGCGCGAGCTCCCGTCTTAGCGATTTTGTCTTATCAATATTGATGCCGGTTTCTTCGAGTTTGCGTTCGCTCTCGGCCTTCTTGTGCTGATAGAGTTTCAAGCCGAGCGCGTCTTCCACCATCTCGCGCCGCTCTTTAGGACTCGCGTTCAATATCCTGTCAGCCTCGCCCTGCGAAATAATTTGATAACCGGAGCCGCCGATGTTGGCCCCAGCAAGAAGACGAATAACGTCCTTGAGCCGCACCTGTGTGCCGTTCAATAGATATTCATTCTGTCCGTCGCGATGGACGACGCGCTCAATGACCACCTCGCTAAAATCAAGGTCGAGCAAGCGGCTCGAATTATCGAACACCACTTTGACCGCACCCCGATTCGCTCGGGAAAGCCCCGGGCTGCCGCCCCAGATAAGGTCTTCGCCTTTTTTAGAGCGCATCGACTTCATCGACTGCTCGCCTAGGACGAAGCGGAACGCTTCCGCGACGTTGGATTTTCCGGAACCGTTGGGCCCCACCACCGCGACTATCGGACTGCCGAACACGAGTTCGGTTTTCTTGCCAAACGATTTAAATCCGACAAGCTCGATGGACTTCAGGTACATTGAGGTTCATTGTATCAAAAAACGCGAACCCCCCCCCGGCCGAAAAAGAACATGAACGGCCACGCATCCCACCATTCTCCCTGATAGAGCTCGACGAGCGCAACCAGCAATAGGAGAAAGATACCGTTCCAAAGTGCCGCCTCAATGCCAGGCTCTAGCATGGGATCAACCCTCGACACGATCATCGAACTGCCTCGCAGTTCTTCCGCACCGATTGTTCCACTACCACCACTTCGATGCAAGAGTTTCTTGCTTTCTGATATCCCCGCACAATATTGAGGTTTAACCTCAATATTGTGTGCTACAGTCACTTTAATGGCAAACAGAAAACCGATCGAGGTCGGCGAGTGGTATCACTGTTACAACCGCGGTGTCGACAAGCGGAAGGTGTTCCTCGAGGAACGCGACTATGACCGTCTGTTACTTCACATGTTCCTTGGTAAAAGACCGAAGCCGATACAGCTCTTCAACGAGAGGGACCATCGACTGGTAACTATTTTGAGGGATTCAGAAAAAGCAACCGGACTGGATATTGTTGAGATCGGCGCGTATGCACTCATGCCGAACCACGTTCACTTTGTGCTAAAAGAGATACAGGAAGGTGGCGTCGCCCTTTTCATGCAAAAAGTATTTACCGGCTATACGATGTATTTTAATCAAAAAAATGCGCGTACCGGAGCGCTGTTCGCTGGCACGTTCAAATCCAATCACATCGCAGACGACCGCTATCTAAAGCACTTAATCTCCTACGTACATCTGAATCCTGCTGAATTATTCGAGCCTGGATGGAAAGAAAAAATCGGCGATCTTTCTAAGGTAGAAAAACGCCTACGCGAATATCCGTATTCAAGCTTGCCGGAATTCCTGGGACACACTCGACCTCACAGAGTACTGCTCGGAAATTCTGCGTTCGAGCTTTTCGACAAGGTTCCGACTATGGGACAGATGGTGCGCGATGCGAGGACGTACGAAACTCTCAATGTTTGAGCCAAAATATTGAGGTTTAACCTCAATCACCAGCCTTTGGCGGCGAGCGCTTTTTGAGCGGCGTCCTGCTCTGCTTCTTGCTTGCTCCTCCCTTCGCCTGTCGCTATCTTTTCTCGGCCGATGTGCGCGACGATGACGAACCGCTTATCGTGATCAGGGCCGGATTGACTCGATACCTCGTAGGTCGGCGTTACGCCAAGAAGCCCCTGTGCGGTTTCCTGAAGCCGGCTCTTTGCGTCCTGCCATAGACGCTTCTCCACGACCTCGTCGGTCTTGTGGAAGAGCTGCGCTTCGATGAACTTTTGCGCCGCCGTGTACCCCGAATCGATGTAGATAGCGCCGATGAGCGCCTCGAACGCGTTCGCAAGGATTATTTGCCTTGCGCGGCCGGTGTCGCGCGCTTCGCCCCGACTTAGCAAAAGGTACTCATTCATACCGAGCTTCGTCGCGGCGTCTGAAATGCTTTGTGTATTTACGAGCGCCGCGCGGTAGGCGGTAAGGTCGCCCTCTGGTCTCTCCGGATACTTCGCGTACAAAAACTCCGTTACTGCGAGTTCCAAGACGGCATCGCCCAAAAATTCGAAACGCTCGTTGTGCTCGCGTCCCTCGGAGCGGTTCTCGTTCAAATACGAGCGATGGGTGAACGCCTGTTCAACGAGGCGCTTGTTCTGGAATTCATATCCTATCTTTGTTTCAAAATCAGCGAAATTCATACCTGACTTACTTTTCCCCCCTCCGTGCAAGTGCATTTATCGCAGGTACGATTATTTTCAGCGTATCGTCATAAAAATTGAGGTCGCCGACCGCCGAAAGCGGGAACCATTGCGCGTCGTCGAGCCCGCCCGAAGGCCCGAGTTTGAGCTCGGAGAAGGGCGACTCCGCGAGAAAATACGTGACGCGTTTGCGTTTCTTTCCGCCTTCGATCTTCGAGTCGTTGGCGATGTATTCGTTGACGCCGAGCTCCTCGACTATCTTAATGTCGAGTCCGAGTTCCTCTTTTATTTCGCGCGTCGCTCCACCCTGCACGTCCTCTCCTTCCTCTATCTTTCCTTTTGAGATGGTCCAGTGACCGAAAATGTCGTGCACGAACGCGAGGTACGTCTCACCCCCCTGCTTGGCATAGACGACGGCTCCGGCGAGGTGTTCGGTCGGCATCTTTCCGGTTTTTTGCGCCGCTTTTTTCCGCGCGCCTCCTTCATCTTTGCCCGGCTCTCCCAATTCCACATAGACGGCACCCAAGACTCCGTTCACGAATCGTCCCGAGGAATTCGAGCCGAACGTTTTTGCAAGCTCTATCGCCTCATTGATGGCGACTTTCGCAGGCACCTGCGTTCGGTCGGAATAGAGAAGCTCCGTAAGCCCGAGGCGCAGGACGTTCCTGTCTATCGCCGCGATCTTTTCAAGCGGCCACTCCGGCGCCGCGCGAACGATGACGTCGTCTATCTCCCGCTGCTTTGCGGTCGCCGTCTGGAGAAGCTGCTTCATAAAAGGCATGTCGCTCTCCCTTGCGCCAAACTCCAACGCATAGTCATTGAGGCGCTTCTCCGCGTCTTGCATGCTCATCTTTCCACCAGAGGCATCCCGTTCAAAAAGAACCTGGAGAACTACAGAGCGGGCTAAGTGACGATTTGCCATACCCGGTTAGTACAATTTCAAATAACTTCTGCCGCAATATTCACGGCGAAGACGTCGTAAGATCACCAAGGTGGCCGTTCGCCAAAAGACGGATGAATCTGCGTAACCAAGGCGATTTGAAATTGTCCTACCGGGCATAGACATAAAGATCAGACGAACAAAAGAGCAAAGTGTTTCAATTAGGTTTTTGACGTTTCTGTCTCCTTAGCTTCAGTAATCTGTCCGCTTTCTTTGAGTTCTTTTTCGCGACGCTTTGTGCGGCGCGCTTCGCGCGTGGCGCGAGCTAAGACGTCGATGACGACGCGGCCTTTGTATTTTCCGCACTCGGGGCAAGCGCGATGTGAGAGACGAAGCGCGCCGCATTCGCATTTTGTGGTCTGAACGGGCGTGAGTGCGTGATGACTCCGGCGTTTCGCCGTTTCGGAACGATTTCTGCGCATTCGTACTACCATATGTGGTGACACTATACCGTTTTTCTGCTGAGACGCAAACGGCCGCAGAAACTTGTCCGATGAATGTCCGATAATCCTAGGCGCGAAATGATGCGCCGATGCATGAGCGTTCCATACCCTTTGTGCGTCTCAAGGGCGTAAGGAGCGTAGCGTGACGAGAGTTCTTCCATCAGGCGGTCCCGCGAAACCTTCGCAACGATGGAGGCGAGGGCGATGACGGGTATGGTTTCGTCGCCGCGCACGAAGGACCGCTGCTGCCATTTTTCAGGCACGCGCAGACCCGCATCGAGGAGTACCTCCACTCTCGAATGACTCACGGCAAGACTTGTGAGTGCAAGCGCCGCCGCTTCGTGTGCGGCGTTCACGATGCCTATCTCGTCGATGACATGCGCTTCCACAAAGGCCGCCGCGTGTTTGAGGCGCCCGTGGGTGGAAATGTGTTCGTATAAAATATCGCGCTGTTGCGCCGAAAGCTGTTTCGAATCCCGAAGGCGCGGAACCCCACGACGCGTCACCATCGCAAATGCCGCTTCCCAATTGAAATCTTCGGGCATAAGAACGACGCCGACACACACAGGGCCCGCAAGCGCTCCGCGCCCTGCCTCGTCAACGCCTATCTGGTACCGCACCCGCAAATTGTACCAAAGGAAATGAACGACGATGCAAAAACGATGAGTGTATACTGAAGGTCATGTCGTCTGCGGACTTTGTCCATCTCCATACGCACTCGCATTACTCCCTCCTCGAGGCGATACCGAAAATATCGGAGCTTGTCGCTGCGGCAGCAAAAGACGGACAGCGAGCGCTCGCGCTTACCGACAACGGCAACTTGTACGGCGCGATAGAGTTCTACAAAACATGCAAAGAAAGCAGTATCAAGCCGATCATCGGCGTCGACTTTCATGTGGCACCGCGAAGGCGCGACCAAAAAGAACACCGTGTGGACGACCAAACGTCCCGACTCATTCTTCTTGCGAAGAACGAGACCGGCTACCGTAACCTCATCCAGCTTGTTTCAAAAGCCCATATCGAAGGGTTCTATGGCCGCCCGCGGATCGATCGAGAGCTCATCGAATTGCACATGGAGGGCCTCATCGCGATACTCCCTTCGTACGGAGGCGAGCATGCACACGCTATTCGCCATGGGAGCGCCGCTCGCGCAGAAGAGATACTGCACTGGCATAAGAAACTGTTCAGTGATGATTGCTATGCGGAGATCACGCGGCACCCGGAGATCGAGGGCCACGAAGAACAAATGCAGGGCATCATCGCGCGCGCTCGAAGCGTCGGGGTTCCACTCCTCGCTTCGCACGATGTGTATTACCTTGTGTCCGAAGATTCGCTCGCCTCTGACCTCGTCAACAAGATACGCACCGGCGGCACGCTCTCGAGAGACGGGGACATGGCGCCGAAAGATTTTTCCTTCATCTCTCTTTCGCGCGCACAAGAACTTTTCGCAGACCTTCCGGAAGCCATAGAGAACGCGGCGAAAGTCGCCGACTTCTGCGATCTGGAACTGAAGCTCGGCTCGTGGGTGTTCCCCGACTTCCCCATTCCAGCGGGAAGTTCAGGAGACAAAGAGCTTCGACTGCTCGTTGATGCCGGGTTCTCCGCTCGAGGGATGAAAAAGACCGAAGAGGCAAAAACGCGCGCGGAGTATGAGCTCTCGGTTATCTCGAGCAAGGGCTATGCCCCGTACTTTCTTGTCGTCGCCGACCTATTGCGGCACGCGCGGGAGAAAGGCATCCTCACCAACACTCGAGGGAGCGCCGCCGGCTCCTTGGTCTCCTATCTCTGCGGCATAACGACCGTAGACCCTTTGGCATATCAGCTCCCGTTCGAGCGCTTCCTGAATCCGGAGCGCCCGTCACCGCCCGACATCGACATGGACCTTGCCGACGACAAACGGGACGAACTTATCGAGTACGTTCGGCATAAGTATGGCGAGGACAGGGTCGCGCAAATAGGGACGTTCGGCACCATGATGGCGCGCGCCGCCGTGCGCGATGTCGCCCGCGCGCTCGGACACCCGTACGGCACCGGAGATCGCGTCGCGAAACTTATTCCCTTTGGCAAACAGGGCTTCCCTGTCTCGATCAAGAGCTCGCTCGATGGCGTGCCGGAACTCAAGCAGGCATATGAAAGCGACCTGGCATGCCGCGAGATACTGGACCTCGCGCAAAAGATCGAGGGAAATGCGAGGCACGTCGGGGTACACGCCGCGGGCGTCGTCATAGCTCCGTCTTCGGTCAAAGATTTCGTGCCCATCCAGCTGGACCCAAAGGGAGGAAAGACCATCACGCAGTACGATATGTACGCGGTCGAAGAGGCAGGACTTCTCAAATTCGACTTCCTCGGCCTCAAGAATCTGTCGGTCCTCGCCGATTCCGTGGCACGCGTGAAAGAGCGTCTCGGTACGGAGGTCGACTTGGACAAACTTCCGCTCGATGATGCGACGACATACGAAATGCTCTCTCGAGGAGAAACGCTCGGAGTTTTCCAGCTCGCGGGCGGCGGCATGACATCCTACTTTATTGACCTTGAACCTTCGACCATCCACGACATCAACGCGATGGTCGCCTTGTACCGCCCGGGCCCGATGGCGTTCATTCCCGCGTACATCGAACGCAAGAAAAACCCGAAGCTCATACGCTACCTCGACCCGCGCATGGAACCGATACTTAAGAATTCCTACGGGGTCATTACCTACCAGGACGACGTTTTGGAAATTGCGGTCAAACTCGCCGGCTACTCATGGCTCGAAGCAGACAAGCTGAGGAAAGCGATGGGCAAGAAAATACCGGCGGAGATGCGCGCGCAGAAAGAGAAGTTCACCGCCGGCTGTGTTAAGCACGGAATGAAAAAAGAGGTCGCGCAGACGCTTTGGGAGCAGATAGAGACGTTCGCGGCCTATGGTTTCAACAAAGCACATGCCGCAAGTTATGGCAACTTGGCCTATAAAACGGCTTACATGAAGGCTAATTTCCAGGTGGACTACATGGCGGCTCTCCTCACCGCCGAGGCGGGCGACGTGGAAAAGATCTCTGAGATAGTCGCAGAATGTAAGCGTATGAAGATAAAAGTATGGCCGCCTTCGGTGCAAGAGAGCAAGGGAAATTTTACAGTGATTGACGGGACCAACATTCGATTCGGTCTTTTCAGCATAAAGAATTTCGGAACCGGGGTCGCGGATTCAATTATTGAGGCACGGAACAGTATTCGATTCGAAAACATTGCAGACTTTCTCGCCCGTGTCCCTGACAAAAACCTCAACAAGAAATCGCTCGAATCGCTCATTCAATCCGGCGCGCTGGACGAACTTGGCGAACGCGGACAACTGCTTTCCGCCATTGATATGCTTCTGAACTACCACCGTGAATACGCGAACGTGCCGACGAACCAGAATTCATTATTCGGCGCGGGAAGTTCCCCGCCGGCAGTTCTAAAATTACCAACGGTCGCGCCCGCAACACTTGAGGAGCGTCTCGCATGGGAAAAAGAGCTACTCGGCCTCTACATTTCCGGGCATCCGCTCGACAAACACAAAGCCAAATTCGCCGACCCAAAAAAGACCATAAAACACGCCAAGGAAAGCCTGCGCGGCGTCGAAACTGTCATCGCGGGGTTCGTCGAGAGCGCGCGTGTCAACATGACGAAAAACGGCGAGAAGATGGGGTTCCTGAAGATAGCTGATTTCTCGGATGCGATAGAAGCGATAGCGTTCCCGCGCACGTTCAAAGAGTACGAGAGTGTCATGGTCCCCGGCTCGTGCATCGCGGTCAAAGGAAAGATATCGGAGCGCAACGGAGAATCTTCTTTTGTTATCGAGCGCGCGAAGGCGCTCTAAAACACATTGGATATTGGTGCTAGAATGCCATTCATGAAAGTGGTGTCGGTCTGTAGATTTGCGGGTACTCTGTTTTTCGTTCTGCTGACATCGATCTTCGCGATGTCGCTATCGGCTCCCCAGGCACACGCCGACGTGTTCATTCAATCTCCCGGCGGCGGAGGGTGCTCGCGGGTGGGAGAGTGGAATGCGGCGACCCTTACCTGCACGCTTACACAAGATGTCGTGGAGCCAGTCATCATTTACTTCAGCTCCTTAGTCACGCTCGACGGCGCGGACCACACCATCGACGTGTCAGACAGGTTTGACGGGAGGGGCGTATGGGTGCGCGAGAGTTTCGGCGCAAAAGTTCGCAACGTACGTGTGCAGGGAGCCGGCATCGGCATCTATGTCTACCGCTCCGGCAGCGTCACCATCGCAAGCTCTACCGTCGAGTCGTCATTCCTCGGCATTTATGCCGCGGATTCTTCGGCGGTGTCCGTGGAAGACAACACCGTATCCGGCACCGAGGACGCTCTTATGTTTGAAGGGATCTCGGCTTTCTTCGCCCCGCACATATCGGTCAATCGCAATCGCGTCGGCCCGCACGTAGAAAAAGGAATTGCAACAGACCGCGCGGATAACAGCACCTTCGAGAACAATGTGATCGATGACGCTGCTACTGGTTTTGCCATCGAGAGAACGAATGATTCGTCCATGTTCTGGAATTCAGTAACGGGGTCGGATACCATTGCGTTCGCGATACAGACTGAAGACTCGCTTCGGAATGTCGTCCGCAACAATACGTTCGAGCACAACGCTCTTGCCTTGCGCGTGCGCGGACCGAGCGACTTTCCGGGGCCGATACTCTCAAATGCACGCACTGCTCCTTCGTGGGCAAAGCTTTTTGTGTGGGCGCAGACGATACAGAGCGCAACAAGGGGTGTGCTTGCGTTTCTGCGCTCCGTTGTTGCTCCAGTAGCGCTCGCTCAAAGCGATGATGACAATATCTTTTTCGGGAACGAGTTCTTGCAAAACGACACACCGGCGCAGATAGACGCGAGCGCGCTCGCGCGCTTTTTCAAGCCGCCGCCTATTGGAGGCAACCATTGGGACACATTCGACGAAGCGTCCGAAGGATGTGACGACACCGATCACGACGGCTTTTGCGACAGCCCTTTCGTCATCGACCCGGATTCAGGCGTATCCGATGAGTATCCGCGAGCGCTCTCGGCAGCGCCGCCCGCATGCGCGGGCGACTGTTTTTCAAACATCTTCTTTCTGCCGGGATTCCAGGCGAGCCGGCTGTATCAGAGTACTGTCCTTGGCGAGAATCGGCGCTGGGAACCAGGGGCTCTAAGCCTTCAGTCTGACGGATTGGCGCTTCTGCTTGACGCGAATGGCGATAGTATCAATCAGATATACACGAAATCTGATGCTGCCATCGACCAGGTGGGGGCGTTATCTGTCACTATCGACGTATATCGGACGTTTCTCCTAATGCTTGCGAATCTCAAAGCAAACGATTCGATCTCGGATTTTAAGGTCTTCCCATACGACTGGCGCATGAGCGTCGACGATATCGTGGAGAATGGAACAACGTATGATAACGGAACGCATTTTCCCGTCGCCGAACTTGAAGCTCTCGCCGCGGCATCGAAGACCGGAAAGGTCACGATCCTCGGCCACTCCAACGGAGGACTTGTTGCAAAGGAGTTGATGCGCAAACTTGAAGCGGAGGGGAAGGCTGACCTTGTCGACAAAGTAATCTTCGTCGGGACGCCGCAACTCGGAACACCCAAAGCGGTCGCCTCCATCTTGCACGGGGATTTTCAAAGCCTGTTCGGAGGGCTCATCCTCTCGCAAGCAAATGCACGGGCTCTCGGTGAGAATATGCCGGGTGCCTTCGGGCTCCTGCCCTCCGCTGAATATTTCGCCCGGGTTGCCGAGCCGGTTGTCGACCTATCCGCAGCGCTAGGACTTCGCGCCAGCGCGGCTCTTATAAACCCTCTCGTCGACAACGCAGCCGAGCTCGCACAATTCCTAACGGGCGCGGGAGGTAGAGCAAAGCCCGCTAAAGCAGACATCGAATCGCCAAGCGTTCTCTCATCCACTCTCCTGGCGGACACGATTGCGCTTCACAATGACCTCGACACATGGACGCCTCCTTCTGGAATCGAGGTCTTCCAGATCGCTGGCTGGGGACTCGATACACCAAGGGGCATAACCTACACAGAGAAGGCACGCACACTGTGTGGCTTTCTTAGCTGTCTTCGTGCCACGACTACGGAACATACAGTGGAGATGACCGAGGATGGGGATGGAACAGTCATAAGTACAAGTGCAGTAGCCGAAGAATTTGAGCAGATATATTACTTAAATCTCAACTCATACCAGAAGTCCACAGGTCATGACGTAAAACATGCGCATCTGACAGAGGCTAAGTCTTTCCAGGATTTGCTGATGTTTTTGTTTGCAACCACAACCTTGTCTACGCTACCTGACCATATTTCAGTCGATCAGCCTCCGTCGATTATTAGCGAAAAACGTCTTCGGCTTCGCGTGCTCTCGCCAGTCTCGCTTGACGCGTATGACAGCTTTGGCAATCACACAGGCATGGCGCCGAATCCCATCCCCGGTTCCGACCTGCTCCTCAAGGAAGAGAATATCCCGAACAGCTACTACGAAGAGTTCGGAGAAGGGAAATACATCGGTCTGCCCGGCGATGAGGCATATTCGATAATTCTCAAGGGACTTGGCACAGGAACGTTCACGTTCGAGATAACGCCTGTCGTTGGCGGAGAGGAACAGAGGCCACAATCTTATGCAGATATTCCCGTGACGCCCTCGACAACCGCGACACTGACTATTGATGCTTCGGGCTCACCCGGGCCACTTGCGCTCGACCAAAATGGCGATGGAAAGGCGGATGCGACGGTCGCCTCGCCTGCGCAAATCACCGATCCTCTCGCGTATACGAAGCTCGTCATCGCGGGAATTTCCGCTATGGATATGGGGTTTGCCACGAAGCAGCAACTCCTAGCGCGATTCGCGGGCGTTGCCGGTTTGATACCAGCAAACAAGATCGCAAAAGTAAAAGAGCGTACGCTCAAGATGCTCAACGACATTGAATTGTACGTCAAGAAACAGCTTGCAAGGTCGGCGAAGCAAAAGCCAAATGCGCTTGAACGGATCACTCCGGAGCAAGCGGAAGCACTGCTCAATATGGTTATTACACTTAGAAGCTTGGTACAATAAAGCATGGGTTCAAACCTAATATGAAAAGATATCTGATTCATTTTGCTCAGAACCTTTCCCTCGTAGCACTTGCTGGAGTATTTGCGATTTACATCGCGCGCCTCACGTACCCCTTTTTTTACTGCACGTACGTGGGCCCTTTATTAGACCCCTACGTCTGTCAAGGACTATCCTTCGATTTTGGATACGAGATAATGAGTTGGATGATGTTGTTGTACTGTTTCTTCGCGCCCTTGTTTCTCGTCGCTCTTGGGAGCTCGGCTCGGTATTGGTGGGTCGCAGTCTCGTTTTCTCCTATACTCCTGCTAATGGTGGTAGGACTGATAAACGGCGCCGATCCGACAATTGTAATCTCCGCTGGAATCGTCGCTATCGTAGGACTTGGTATTGCATGGCTTGTCAGGAAAGCACTTAGTGTGCTCGCTCCTGGCTTGATGACCAAAATCTCCTGATTAGCCACTACAGAGGAAAATTTTGACCGGCAAGCGCATCTGTGTTAAAGTGCAAGTATAGATCTTTCGGAGAATCCAACGTGGAAGGCTGGAGAATGGCATTACGAGACGTACTCAAAGCGACAACCTTCAAAGACGCGACCTTGAACCTGGGTTTTCGGATCCATGGCATGGAATGGGATAGCGACAAGATCCTCAAGTGCGCTGCTGCGATCAAGAAGCTCATCGATCTCGCTCCAAACCAGGCAAGTAACACTGACAAAAGAACGATGGGGGCGGTCGACGCTGCTGTACGCAGGTTCTATCCTAACCATGCGCGGTGGGACGATCCTCAGTTGCGTGCATTACTTCAGGGACAAGCAGAGCTTCTAGAAAAATGTGCCGGGGTTGACGCTGTCAGCATTCCTGAACTCGAAACCGCGTTCCGTTTCTGCGAAGAAATGTGGATTGCGTTGGCTGCGCTGGATATGCAGAACCATCGGCGTTCAAGGTAACACCTTGGAAGTTCAATCCTTCTCGACGGCGGCCACGCACAGCGCGGCCGCCGTCTTTTTTATCTGCTGAAAAAAATTGCCTGCCTGCCAAAAGCGCGCTAGTATTGGCTTTTATGGCCGAGAAGGACAAAAAAGAACTGCCCGATCATCGACGAATAGGACAGGAGCTCGACCTTTTTACGACCTCCGAGCTTGTTGGGAGTGGACTCCCCCTTTGGACCCCGCGCGGAACTATTGTGCGGCAGGAGCTCGACCAGTTCGTCTGGGAGATGCGCAGGGCGCGAGGATACGAACGCGTGACCATCCCGCACATTACGAAACGGGAACTCTACGAGACGTCGGGCCACTGGGAAAAATTCGCCGACGATCTTTTCCGCATTGAATCCCGAGAAGGCCGGGAGTATGCGCTCAAGCCGATGAACTGCCCTCACCACACGCAGATATTCAAACGCAAGCCGCACAGTTACCGCGAGATGCCGCAGCGATACGCCGAGACGACCATGGTCTACCGCGACGAGCAATCCGGCGAGCTCGGAGGCCTCACGCGCGTACTCTCCATCACACAAGACGACTCACACGTCTTTTGCCGCACGTCACAGGTAAAAAAGGAGTTCTTCAACCTCTGGGACATCGTAGACATTTTTTACAATAGATTCGGCTTCAAGCTTCGCGTCCGGCTTTCCTTCCACGACCCGAAGGAAAAACAAAAATACCTTGGCACAGAAGAGACCTGGAAGCAGGCGGAGGATTCTTTGCGGGAGATCGCTAAGGACAGGAACGCCGATTACTTCGAAGCGCCCGGCGAGGCCGCCCTGTACGGCCCGAAGCTCGACTTCATGGCGACCGATTCGATAAACCGGCAACATCAGGTCGCTACGATACAGCTCGACATGAACCTGCCGGAGCGCTTCGATCTCACCTGTGTGAACGAGAAGGGAGAGCATGAGCGCATCGTGATGATACACAGCGCCATCATGGGCTCCATCGAGCGCTTCACCGCCGTTCTCTTGGAACACCTCGAAGGCAAGCTCCCCCTCTGGCTCTCGCCCGTCCACGTCAAGCTGCTTCCCGTCTCGGAAACACACGCCACGTACGCGCGTCACCTGTTCGAAGAGATGCTGATGGGAGGCATCCGCGTATCTCTCGATGATTCCGCCGAAACGCTCGGCAAGCGCATTCGAGCCGGCAAGGTCGAGAAAGTCCCCTACCTTATCGTCGTAGGCGACGAAGAGGTTAATGCGAAAACGGCGACACTGGAGAGCCGCGACAAAGGAAAGCTGGGCGCTTTTCCCATCTCCGAGATCATCACCCGATTGCAAGAAGAGATACGCGCCCGCACCTAAACAAAAACTCCCTTGTCGGGGAGTTTTTGTTCTTTGGAGCCTTGCCCGTCTCCTTTAGGAGTCCGGGCGGGCGGCGGCGATTAACCTCTGCTGATGACAATACTTGGGCACTCGCCTGACTTCGAAGCCTTCACGGCCATCGAATCTTTCGGGGCTGACATATTGTTCATCACGGGAAGGTTCTCGATAGTCGCAGGACGCTCTCTGCGAGCCTCCACTTTACTGTTCGAGAACATGACTGGCGAGGCAACCGCTCCACCGATCCTCTTCAGTCTGGGAAGACGCACGCCTCCGAGTATCGATGGAAGGAAGATGGAAGCGCCACCTCTGTAGTAGAGCACGAGGTAGGCTGCAGCGACTGCGAAGGAAAGGAGGCCGAGCCAGTACATCGCGTTGCCGAAGGTTCCGAGGTCGAACCCTGTGTACGGTATCTGCGAGAGTGCGACGTACGGATACGCGCCGGAGACGTTCACATATGCCTGGCACGTGCGCGTTCCGCCGAAACCGGAAACCGTGAGCGTGTAGGTCATCGAACCATTCGGACGCACCGCAAGCGTACCGTTCGGTGCGACCATGCCTATCCCGTCGGAGAGCCATGCGCTCGTCGCGCCGTAGCTCGTCCAGCTAAGGTAGGAAGCCTGACCGTTCTGAATGTAGCTCGGAGAAGCCGTGAGCGTGCAGTAGGTGTTCTGGTAGGTCGGCGTCGGAACGTACGTCGGTGGGAACGTGTACTGCACAGGATACTGCACCGGGTATGCGCTCACCGGAGTGACTCTCGCGACACTCGAGTTGAAACTGCTGTTGATGCTGTTGTTCGAGTTGTCGACGTTGTTGACGTTGGTGTTGGTGTTCGTGATCGTGTTGACGTTGGTGTTCGAGGAAGGATAGTTGTAGACGTACGGTTGCGGTTGTTGAGGCTGCGGACGCTGGGGAGGATAGCTTGGGTAACTTGGGTAGCTCGGCGTCGAAGGATAGCTTGGGTTGCGCACCGTTATCGGTGGTGTCGAGCGGCTACCACCGCAACTTGTGCAGCCCGGGGTCGTGCGCGGCGTCGAGTAACCATAGCTGCCTCCACCACTGAACGATTCGTCGTAGAAATAATCTACGCCGTACTCGTCCGTGTAGCAGCCGTAGTCACAGCCGGCAACACCATCGTAGCCTTCACCGAAATAGCCACCGTCGTAGCCGTCACCAAAATACCCACCATCATAACCATCGCCGAAGTAGCCACCGTCATAGCCGTCACCGAAATAGCCGCCGTCGTAGCCGTCACCAAAATACCCACCATCATAACCATCGCCGAAGTAGCCACCGTCATAGCCGCCACCGAAATAGCCGCCGTCGTAGCCGTCACCGAAATAGCCACCATCGTAACCTTCACCAAAGTACCCACCATCATAGCCATCGCCGGAGTACCCACCGTCATAGCCGCCACCGAAATAGCCGCCATCATAACCGCCGCCGAAATCACCCCCGTCATAGCCACCGCCGAAGTAGCCGCCGTCGTAGCCGTCGAATTCGCCGTCGGCGCGCGTCACAAATGGCAAAACGGCCAGCATCGCTATCGCTGTAAACAAGACTATTTTCGATGTTAGTGAATTCGTATACATAAATTTTTATTGATTTCGACGCGACTAGTTAGTAATGGCTGATAATTGGTGCATATCATTATTCCGCTGAACGCCGGCTTTCTATCATGGATTATTTTCTTTGTCAAGAGCATGAAAAACAGGGGTCGGGATGCTCACGCGTTAGCGCAAGCATCCCGATCTCCCAAGCCGCCCTTACTTGGACGGCGTCCACGCGACGGGCATAACCTTGCCCTTCGCTTCCTTCTCGCAGCCATCGACGATGCTCTTGACGGGCGCCGAAACCGGCTGCGGGCAGAAAGACTGCAGGCCGATCTTGTTGGCCTTCAGAATGACCCGGCATCCGGCGTCGACGGCGGCCTTGTGCGTCGGCCGCTGGAGGCACGTATTGAGCAGCGTGCCAAAAGCGACGACGTCGGGAGCCAGCGTCTGAGCGGAAGCTGACGACGCGAGGAGAGCGGCGATTGAGCCCGCCGCGAGGGCTTTGATGAGTTTATTCATCGAAGTCTAGCCTCTCTTGGTTCGAGACACCTCGCGGATTGGTTGAAGTGGCGAGGGCTCTCTGTGAACACAAAAATGTGCACAGAGAACCCTCGCATTTTCGCAGTGGACTTTGTAAAAGAACGAGGGCTTGCGAGCCCAGCTTCGCGCACACGGTATGGACGCGCGGAGCCAAGCGCACAATGGAGCAAAGGTATGGAAGATTCAAGAATCGGCTGAGATTATAGCACCTACTTCCCTATTGTCAACCCCCATGCCACGGCCTGAACATTGCTCTTTTCTGGCCTGTGATATCCTTCGAGAATGGATGGAAACATGGACAGGCGACGCGCTATGTTGGTGATCGCAGGCGCTACACTTCATGCGCTTTCTCCTCGTTCTGCTGAAGCCCAAGTAAATGAACCAGCATTTTTTGCAAGCTCCCTCACAGAAAAAATGCTTGGGGAGCAAAAACTCAAAGCGGTAAACGAACTCGTTGACGGTTTCTGGAATAAGCCTCAAGCACGTGCCCACATAACAAAGCTCCTATTGGGCGGCGCCAAAGACCGCTCGGCGGCCCGTGCGAAGCTAGAACAAGGCTCACGAATGTATATCCCCTCATCCGAGAAAGCGAAACTTGTCCGAGAAAAATATCACGCACAGGCGAACGAGCTGGCGGGCGCTATACCTGAAAATAAATACGGACTATTACTTGATGGTGACGAGCAATCTTTATATATCCTGCAAAATATCGGACAAAACAGGATGCAGTTTATTAAAGCATATCCGGTTTCTACATCAGCAGCTGGGTGGAGCAACGTGCCTGATTCTCGATACACGCCCGTTGGGCTACATCGTATCGGCCACAGGTCAGAAGGTCTGTTTGGAGAAGTGGTCTCTCACGACGCGAACAGTTTGAAACAATTCGCACGGATACCGGTGCGAGAAAACAAGAGAACTAAAGTGCGGACGTTCGTCAAGAGCCTAAACTCAGGCGGAGATGCTCGAGCAGAAATTGTGACTGCTTCCCTTCTCATCGTCGGCCCATCCACCCCCTCAACCCGGGGAATTTATATTCACGGAACAAACAGGGAAGATCTTCTGGGCACTCCCGCGAGCGGCGGATGTGTACGATTATCAAACGTCGACGTGCGAGATTTGATGCATTACATGGAGGTAGGCAAATTGCAAAGCGACGAGCGGACGACGTTCGGCGGAACCCCCGTCATGATATGCACCTCTCAGACTATTCTTGAAAGTCTGCCGGATAACTCACGGACATACCCTCCGGCTTGGGAGCCGCCGGATGAGAAAGGAGAACAACAGAACAGAGCGCCCGCAGATTCGGAACGGACCGCACCGACTGCAGCGCCAAGACCCGAGAAATCTCGACGAAGGAACCCGGCACCTTGGATACCGCCCTCCCAAGAATGACGCGGCCATAAAAGACGACCGGCGGCGAACCACCGGTCGCCGCCGTTTTTGTGAAGAACTTGCCGAACACCATGTTAGTGACGCGGCGGTCGACAGCGCCACGTAAACGTGGCCGTCAGTTGATACTCGCCGTCCTTGTCGTACCCATACGGCGCCTTCTCCGTAGTGGGCTCGTCAATCGTCTTGCAGGACGGGGCCGTTGGACTGAAGTTTCGGCCGATGTCCTTGACGCTGACGCCGAACGAGAGAACGATGAGCAGAACAGCGACCGCAGCGAGGGTACCCGCCAGAACGAGCCCTCCCAGAGCAGCAGCCGCCTGACGCCAGCTGTTGAGCTGATTGTAGGTCACGTCGAACCACGAATAGACCGTGACCGCGAACAGCGCCAGCACGTCCATGGGTAAGCTGAGCAATTGTTCGAGATTGGCGAACGGACTTGCTCGCCAAACGTGTACGGATGTGACCGTAAGCGAAGCCGAAGCGAGCGCGGAGAAAACGAAATCGATCCCCCACGCCCCCGGCGGCCTGTTTTGCGCCGAAATCTGGTTGGCCACAGGATAAACGATGTAGGCAACGATGCTGAGCGTTGCCAGCGAGACCGCCATCCCGAACAGAGAAATCTCGGTAAGTCCGCCGATGTACCGAAGTGGCGGGAAGATCGTGACCGCGAGAGCGGCCAGAGCGGCAACGAATACTTTGAGCATGTTCAGTTCTCCGCTGAGTGGCTCCTGCTAAGGAGCGGATGTGTGCCCTTTTCAGCCCGAAGGCTGCTTCGGGAACTGGCCAAAGCAATACATTAAAATAGCACTTACGTTAAATCCTATCGTTGACACTCGAGTATTTTCAGCGTATGAGTTGCTACGGCTCATAGCGTATCAATGGGCCGGTTTGCAAACCAACGGAGTGTACACGCCATGACAAACTTAGCCGACGACCATCCCAGGCGGGATGGCGGTTCGGTGGTCTGGGACAACATGAGCTTCTGGTTGTCCCTAATCACAACGATCGGGTTGATCGTATGGGTTGCAGTGACCCATTACCGGGGTGACGTCCCGATTCCGAGCTACTGGCTCACTGCGGCGGCCCCGGTGTGGGCTGCCCTGGTCGTCCTTGGCCTCCAGATGGCCTTCCTGGTCGCATCGGCCATAAATGCCACAAAGCGCGAGGAGATGGGCATGACCGACATGATCATGTCGATCGCGACGTTCATTGTCACCGTCATACTCACCGTCCTACTCGTCGTGGGCACGGTGCGATACGGGGCCAACCTCGTGAACGGCATGGCCGCGTTCATGTGGACGAATGGTGTCGAGATGATCTGCACCATTGGCGTCTGGATGGTCGCAAACCGCCGTCCAGGCGGCGTTATCGGCGGCGGCCACTGACCCGGCCTGGCCACGCTGTACGCGTGGCAACGACTCAAGAAGGCGCCGGCTGAGCCGACGCCTTCCTTTTTTTAAATAATTACCACCCGCCTGCGGCGGCGTAGCCGATTGGGTTTGAAATTTACGCGAAGGCGGCCTCGGCGAATTTTTGCAGAGGTTTTGTGCCCTTTCCAAAGGTCTTCGCCGCCTCTAGGATCTCGACAAGCACAGGAGCGCCGGACTTTGTGAAATGCACTACCATGGTGCCCAACTCTTGTGCATGATCTATCTTCGCGGCACCGGCCTGCTCAAGCGCAAGCACGTCTGCATCCGCATCGTACGACACCTTAATCTTGTTTCTATACTTTTTCATATTGTGATTTCCTTCCAGGATAGAAGGTTATGACGACCATGATATCACGCTCTTTCCGATAGACAACGCGCAGTACATACGCTTTGCCGAGCGAGCCCTGGGCGATAAGAAGAGGAAGGCGGCTGGTGTCGACACGTTCTGGACGTTGCAGGATTTCGATTACACGCTTTCTCTGCACAGGAAACCTGTGCCTCCGGAGAACCGAGAACTTTTCACGAGCATGTCTCGTGAAGCGAATTTTCATCCGCTCATCCTAGCATGCGTGAAGCACACGGACCCACGGAATCAGTACCCGCCCGCGGCGGCGTAACCGACAGGAGCGGCGTAGCCGATCTCCACCGGATAGCCAATGTCGACAGCGTAGCCGATGGGGACCGCGTACCCGATAGTTTGTGCATATCCGATCGGGACTGCATACCCTATCGTGGCTGCGTATCCGATGGGTCCGCCGACGTGCGAGCCGTACACACCAAAGCCGACCGGACCACCTATCCTCGAACCATACGCGCCGGAGCTGCCCTGCATACCAAAGCTTCCCTGAACACCATACCCACCCGACACGCCGAAGCCTCCGTTCATGCCAAAACCCCCCGAAGTACCATATCCGCCTGATGTTCCAAAACCCCCGGTGGAGCCGTATCCACCGCCCGCCCCATAACCTGGGAACCCTGGACTGCCGGAGTATGCGGAGTAGCCGACCGGCTCGTAGCCAAAGTCATATCCGTAGCAGTAGTAATCGCACGCCCACGTAGAGCCCGGTATCGAAAGCGCGGATATCACGAACATGCTTATCAGTGTGATTTTTTTCATAGTGGGTGTAGAGAGCTACAAGACCGCGACAAAGTCGGCCTCGAGAACGAAACGTGCCGTTTCCCCTGTCAGCGTATCGCAGGTGACGAGCGTCAGGCGCTTTCCCACATTTCCGAGGCTGATGACGGACGTTGGGTCCTTGACGTCCATCTTCTCGACCGAAACGACGCTGTAGACATACTTTCGCCCGCCTCCCGAAATAGTGATGGAGTCGCCGCGCTCGAGTTCGGATATCCTGTTGAACGCTTTGTACATCTGGTTCTTCACGACCGGCAGGCGGGACGAGTGTCCGAAAATGAGAACGTTGCCTTCCTCACCGAGACGCGCGGAATCAACGTAGCGTATCGGGCCGTTTTTCAAGTTCTCGTAGAGTACGTCGATGTCCCTGCTCTCGACGTTTTGCACGGGAAGATCAAGGTCGATATCCGAGATGACGATGCCATCCGGCAAAGCTACATACTGCGGCATCTCTCCAGATCGAGATTTAACCTCAATATCTGTACCAAGTTCGGGAAGGTTGGAAAGCGAGACGGTTTCCGGGGCACATTCAGTGCCGTCGACGTAGCATGGCACGAAGCCGACCGATTCGGCAGCCGAAAGCGAAAGGAAGAAAATCACTATCGTGGCAGCCGCAAATACCGGCGCGGGAGCTCGTTTCCCTGTGGTATTGGGACGCGTCATAGCGTCGAAACGGTACATTATTATAGCGATGTTGTCAAATGGAGGCCTGCGGCGCGCCCTTGACAAGGCGAAAATATGTAGTAACATCGCGCCCATCTTATGGTAGACATCCCGCAGCAATTTCAGCGGTCTGAAAGCACCACGACCCGCACCACGCATACGGTCGAGGAGCCGCAGGCAAGCCTGCTTTCGAACATCCTCGCCATCGTCGGGTTCATCATTCTTATCGTCGTCGTTATATGGGGACTAGTTAACCTAGCGGGTGTCTCGAGCACGTGGTTCTCTTCCCTCTTCGGGAAGAGCGAGAACGTCATCGAGGTTACGGCACCGAAAAGCGCGAAGTCCGGAGAGTCGTTCTCAATTTCGTGGAAATACAAAGAGCCGACTCCGGGGACGTACGCATTTCTCTACCAGTGCCAAGGAGGACTCCAATTGCAAACACCCGGCCCCGGCGGAATGAACGGTATTCCCTGCGGTGCGGCATTCACGATAGCGAACGTGAACAACACGGTGTCCGTGACTCCGCTCCTTAGCGGCAACTCCGAACTCGACGTTCCTGTTTCCATAATCTTCATGCCGAGCGCCACTTCGACGAGCTCCGGAGAAGCGACCGAGCAGGCGCAAGGAAGCGCTACCGTGCGCATACTGCCGTCGGAGACTCCGGCCCCAATGGAGCCAACTCCGACTCCCTCCCCCACTTCTGCGCCCACACCCGCGCCGACCCCCGCTCCCACGCCTACGCCCGCGCCAACGCCAGCGCCTAAGACACCGGCCGACCTATCGGTCAGCATCACTTCGGTCACGACGGACGGGTACGGCAACGGAACAGCTGTATTCGACATCGTGAACGTCGGTGGCACGTCGAGCGGTACGTACTACTTCACGGCAAATCTGCCGACTCAATCGGGATACACCTACACTTCACCCGCGCAGAGCCCGCTTTCGCCTGGCTCGCACATCATATCGACACTGCGCTTTTCGCAGGCGGTCGCCGGAGTGTTCACCGTCTCCATCACTACTCCCGATGCCAACCAGAGCAACAACTACGCTTCCCGCTCGCTGAACGCGCCCTACTACAATTCGTACCTGCCTACCGGCCAGACAGGCAATTACAACTACAATTACCCGTATCAGTACCAAGCGCAGTACTCTTCCGCTTACTATCCCTACTCCCCCTACGCACAAGGCTACGGCGGGACGCAGCAGTATCAGTACCAAACGTATCCGAACAGCTACCAATACACCTATCCTCAAAACTACCAATACCCGTACACCTACCAACAGTACCCCTACACACAGCAATACCCGTACTCAACGTACTACTCCTTTTAAGTGTTCGTCGATAGCCTCGCGAACGTACATGTGGTCGAGAATGAATCCCACATCGTAACTTACCCCCTCGGGGTATGCCTTGACACCGGAGACAAGGATGCCTCCAAAGGCCATCTCTTTTGAGCCTTTCGGAATGTATACGAACGCACTGCCCGATGCCCGGTTCATCGGCGTCGGCTGATCTTTATTCGGGCCTCTCTTGGCGGCCTCGTCGTACGGCAACGTGATCATACGTACCGCATCAAAGTCTGTCGCGTGCATGTATTTTTTCCCGGCTTCCGGCAACCTCACATACGCCGCTGTCAGAACCGGAAAAGATATCTTGGGCGAAAGCCGCGAAGGATACATCTTACGCACGGGAGCGTTCATGCCATTGCCGTGCCCGATAACTGTCCCGACTTCCCCAGTTATGTCCTCTCCCCCTTGCTGAAGGGGCGGCAACAACAAAGCGTCCGACGCCGACTTTGCACGCACAAGCTCATCCGCGCTCAAGTCGCGCACAGCGACGTCGCGCTCCTCTCGGTGCCGTGTCCAGTGTGTTCCGGCCGGCGGCGAGACCTGGTCGGCAACGTGGGAGGCCGTCACGACAAGATAGTGAAATTTGTCTTTTCCTGCTTCTCCTCCTGCCCCTTCGATCGGTATCTTCAGAATGGTTCCGTTACCCATAAGCACTCCGCCCACGTCGCGGAACGCAAGAGCGCCTCGATGCATACGCTTCGCGTCGCGGTTAAATTGTTCTATCCATGGGGCCTTCGTTTTTGCAATGGAACGCAAGGTTGCCGCCACCTCTCCTCTGGTCGGAGTCTCTTGAAATTGTTTCCTTGCCATCGGATCTTTTGTAAGCAAATTGAAGTACCGCTCGTCACTGCGCTCGCGCAGCAATTCCTGGTTGGTTAGAGCCTGCGCAATTCTTGGGTTTACCGCAAGCGCTCCAAGGCTCGCAAGACCCTCCTCTAAAAAGCGGCGGCGAGACGGCTTATCCGGCCCCTCCCCTCTATTCTCTGGCCCTGATTCAGGGGAACGCATGCCCCGAATTATATATCCAATGTCGCCTCTTTGGCGTGCGACTGGATGAACGACTTGCGCGCGGGGACGTCGGTGCCCATGAGCATGTCGAATATCTGGTCTGCCTCCTGCGCATCTTCGATATTCACTTGCTTAAGGATTCTCCTAGCAGGATCCATGGTAGTCTCCCACAGCTCCTCCGAATTCATCTCACCCAAGCCCTTGTATCTCTGTACCGAGACACGAGAGCCTGCGGCTTGTAGCTTGTGGCTTGTAGCCCCTTCTCCGTCCTCTTCCGGCTCCAGGCTACCGGCTTCCGGCTCCGGGCTATTTTTGCCGGCTATCTTTACCCGCTCGGCATCGGTATATGCGTAGAACACCTCCTTGCCTTTTTTAATTTTGTAGAGGGGCGGCTGCGCTATATAGATGAATCCACCGTCAATGACTGGGCGGAAATGACGGTACAGAAGCGTGAGGAGAAGCGTGCGTATGTGCGCGCCGTCCACGTCGGCATCGGTCGCGATGATGACCTTGTGGTAGCGGAGCTTTGCGATATCGAATATGTCGCCTATTGCGGTCCCGAGCGCGACTACAAGATTCTTTATCTGCTCCGACGCGAGCATTTTATCAAGGCGGGCGCGTTCGATGTTCAGTATCTTTCCTCGTAGCGGGAGTATCGCCTGCGTACGCCTGTCGCGACCCATCTTAGCCGTGCCTCCCGCGGAGTCTCCCTCGACGATGAAGAGTTCCGACTCCTCGGCGCTCTTGCTCTGGCAGTCGGCGAGTTTGCCCGGAAGCTGCAGGCCTTCGAGTGAGCCCTTGCGCAGAATAGAGTCTTTGGCCGCTTTTGCGGCCTTGCGAGCCTTCATCGCTAGCGCCACCTTTCCGACGATGGAGCGCGCGTCGTCCGGATTCTCTTCGAGAAATCGCCCAAAGGCCTCGCCAAAAACCGCTTCCGTCGCACCTCGCGCCTCGACACTTCCAAGTTTCGATTTGGTCTGTCCCTCAAATTGCACTTCCCGCATTTTTACGGATATGACGGCCGTGAGCCCTTCCAGAACATCGTCGCCCGTGAACGTTTCTTCCTTGCCATTACCATTTCCGTTCTTTAGCTGTGCATTCATCGTACGCGTGAGGGCTGTTTTAAATCCGGTCACATGCATGCCGCCTTCGCTGTTGTAGATGTTGTTGGCGAACGCCGAAAGACGCGAGGTGATGTCATCAACATATTGCAGGGACACTTCCACCTGTACGCCGTCCTGTTCCTTCTCGACATAAAAGATATTTTTGTGGATGGGTTCCTGGTGGCGGTTTTGGAACGCGACGAGGCTTCGCAGGCCGCCTTCGAAATAAAAGGTAGTCGACGGTGCGTCGAGGCCCAGCTCGCGCAGATAGTACACATCTTCGCTCGCCCTCTGCGTAGTCGAAGGGTCCGCCGCCCGTAGGTCTAAGATCGAGATTCGTAGGCCGCGCACGAGGTACGCCTGCTGGCGCATGTGAGAAACGATGGTCTCAAAGTTGAGCGCACGTTCCGGAAATATCTTGGGATCCGACTCGAACGTGATGATGGTGCCGTGAAGGTTTGATGAGTCTATCTTCTTCGTCTTGCCTATCGGCTTGCCGCCGTCTTTGTATTCCTGCATGAACTTTCCGCCGTCACGGTAGACCTCGGCGCGTACGTGGCTCGAAAGCGCGTTGACGACGGAGACGCCGACCCCGTGCAAACCTCCGGAGACCTTGTATCCTTCGCCGCCGAATTTTCCGCCGGCGTGCAGCTTCGTCATGACCGTTTCCAGCGTGGAGACTTTTGTCTTTGGATGTATCTCAACCGGGATACCGCGGCCGTTGTCTGCAACGCGCACGCGATTGTTCGGCAAAAGTGCGACCTCGATGTCATTGGCAAAGCCGCCCATCGCTTCGTCGCGCGAGTTGTCGAAGACTTCCCAGATGAGGTGATGCAGCCCGGCGCTGTCGGTCGTGCCGATGTACATGCCGGGACGGCGTCTCACAGCCTCCAGCCCCTCCAGGACGGTAATATCGCTCGCCCCGTACGACCCGGTTGAACTAGTTTGCCCCTTTTTGGGGGCAGTTTCTTTGACCTTTTTTGCTTTAGTTTTAGCCATTGTTCGTCCGTTCAGTGTAGCAAAAAAAGATCCTTTTGGCTAGGGGTAAAATCACTCGTTCGTGGCCAATTACCTCACCTTCCAGCCTTCCTTTTCTACTGCTGTATTCACGCTCGACATCCGCGAGTTGGCATCCTCATCCGTCAGAGTTCTGTCGAACGACTGGAATACGAGGCGGAACGCGAGCGAGAGTTTTTTGTCTTTCTTGAATTCATCGAACTTCTCGCTTCGCACCAACAGCTCCCCTGCCGATTTGCGAATAACTTCGAGAACATCCTCCTGTTTTGTTTTTGCAGGTATCCACATTGCGATGTCGCGAACGATGAATGGATACTTTGAGAATGGTTGGTACCGTTCTGTCTTTGAGATCGGCAAGTCGTCGTAAACGGAGGCCGCGACAATTTCAAGCGGTTCTTCCGAGGTCGTACCTCCTTCTTCTGCCGTACCGACCATCATAACTTCTTTGTTATTCTTCCACACAGTGCCGACCTCAAACAACTTTACTTTGTAAAGTTGAAGCAAGTCCTTGTTGCCTGCGTTTTTCTCAAGCGCATCTTTGAGGCCGTCGGTCAGGTTGGCGCGGAGGTATGGGCGTACGCCGTCTACTTTGTTGGCGACGATGCGCTCCCCTTTTTCGACGAAGACCGATGTGAACACTTCCGAATACCCCTTCGAAGTGAGTTCTTGCCGCATGCGTTCAGCCGCGTAGAAATTCGCGTTCACTATTGGCTTATTCTCGAACGGCGGCAGTTCTGCGGTAGGTATTTTATCGTAGCCGACGATGCGCGCGACCTCCTCGATGAGATCTTCAGGGATCACGAGGTCGAGCCGTTCAAAAGGAATCTCTACGACCCAGCGAGATGACATCTCACTGGATTTTGTGAAGGGGAGGTCGAGCCGCGTGAGCACATCGGCAATATCAGCATCCGAAAACTTTGTGCCGAGAACTTGGTTCACTTTTTGTGTCGAGACGGCGACTTGCCGCATTTCATGCGGACTCGGATATTCGTCAACAAATCCTGCGACCTCCCCGCCAGCTAGCTTGATGATGAGGTCGGTCGCCGCCTTCAGGCCATATGCCGTAAGTTCGGGCGAAATGACTTGCTGGAACCGGTCTGACGCGTCAGTCCGCAGTTTCAGAGCCTGTGATGTTTTGCGTATGGTCACCCCGTCCCAATTCGCAGCTTCGAGAATGATGCCGGTGGTATTCTCATCAATACCTGTCGGCTTGCCGCCTTTGATGCCGGCGACGCTTACGGCCTCTCCCGTATTTCCGTCAGTGATAACGAGTATTGAAGGCGCGAGCGAGTACTCCTTATCGTCGAGCCCAAGCATCTTTTCGCCCTCTTTGGCCATTCGGACAGAGAGCGCACGCACCCCCTCTTTCTCGGTAAGCTTTGCCGCATCAAAAGCGTGAAGTGGCTGACCGACGTTGAACATCACATAATTCGTCGCATCCACGATATTGTTGATGCTTTTCTGCCCGATACTTTCGAGCGCCGTGCGCAGCCATTCGGGCGAGGGCCCAACGTGGACTCCGGTGATATAGACAGTCGTAAAACGAGGACAGAGCTGTGGATTCTCGACGGACACCTTCAACGCTTCAGTTTTAGGTTCGAGCGTGACGTCCTTGATGCCATAGGGATACGGCACGAGTGGGAGGTTCAAAATCGCCGACAGTTCTTTTGCGATGCCGCGATAGGAAAGACAATCATGCCCGCGATTGGGCGTCACCTTAACGTCGAGTACATCGTTCTCTATGCTCTCTATCTCGAACGCGTGGAATGTGAGAGCATCCGCGAGCACTTGCGCAGACGGCAGGGGTTTTTCAAAAAATATCTGGAGCCAATTGCGGGAAATTTTCATACAGATTTCTTGAATCTAAATTCATGCGAATCGCCAGGATTAACGAGCTCAGCAACGCCGCCTTCAACTAACTTCTCCCAAATCCGTCGGACCGTCATATCATCGTATCCTTTCCCTGAACTCAGAGGCTCTCCGAGATTGTTTTCACAAAATTTGCCCGCCGCAAGTAATCGTCGCGTCGCCAAACCTGCCCCCTCAAGTCCAGAAGTAAAAGTATAACCAACGTACGGGAGTTTCTTGTCCTCTTGAGAAGCAGTGACGGCGTATTTAACCTTGATGTAGCCCGCATATTTGTTATCGATTACGTCAATAAAATGCAGATCGGCCGAGGTCTTAGCGTCTTGTTCATTTGCTCGAGGTTTGTCCCAAAGAATATAGATTTCACCTTGTTCGTATTGATACACATGAATCTTTTTTGTTTCATCAAGAAAGGGGCGCATACCTGGGTAGCGGTCAGTAATGGCTTTCGGTAAGTCAGTGAAGGTTATATCCCGTTCCAAGATGACCTGTGATGAAACATACTCTCCCTTCTCGACGCTTTTCGATGTGGCTTCCATACCTAGAATTGATTGATGAACCGCAAGTCGGCCGAGTGCATCAGGCGGATGTCGTCTATCCCCCACCGCAGCATCGCAAGGCGGTCGAGACCGATACCGAAGGCGAAGCCCTGATATATATCGGGGTCTACGCCCGCATTCTTCAGGACTTGCGGGTGTACCATCCCAGCGCCCATCATTTCTATCCAGCGGTCGCGCAGTTTCTCGGGCGCATTCGCGCCGGTTATACGCATATCCACCTCCACCGACGGCTCGGTGAACGGAAAGAAGCTCGGACGGAATCGTATCTCGACGTCCGCGCCCCGGAACAATTCCCGGAAAAATCTCTCGAGCGTTTCCTTGAGATTCGCAAGCGAAACGTCTTCGCCCACCGCGAGGCCCTCCATTTGAAAGAACTCCGCCTCGTGCGTCATGTCGGTTGCTTCGTTGCGGAACACCTTGCCCGGCACAATGATGCGGTATGGCGGCTTACTGCCGTTCTTTATCTGCGACTCCATGTAGCGTATCTGGACGTTGGATGTATGCGTGCGCAAAACGAACCCAGGCTCGTCTTTGATGAAGAACGTGTCTTGCATATCCCGCGCAGGGTGGTCTTTGGGAACGTTCAGCGCATCGAAGTTGTGCCATTCATCCTCGAGAAGCGGGCCTTCGGCGTACGAAAATCCCATCCGGTAAAAGATCGCGTTCGCCTCGCGAACAAGCGACGAAATTGGATGGATGTGTCCTCTTTTGCTATCTCCGTCCTTCATTCACGACAGTATATAGCTAGAAGCGAGAAGCTAGAAGCTGACCTGATAGAGCGTATTGCCGTTTTTCACTATGAGCGCTCCCCCTACGACCCGCATATCGACATCACGGTATGGATAGAGAGATACGGTAACTGGCGTAGGACGAGCATCGACCTCCGAGAAAAATACTCCCCCCTCCGTCGTGGCGTATGCAACTCCGCCGTTGAAAAATCCCGTTGATATCGCTACCTGTTTTCCGTGCTCGATGGAAAATTCTTGCACGCAAGACGACGGACGTTCGCAAAAATTGTCGGTTGGTTTCTTTTCCGAATTCGTCCAGACGGCAAACACGTCGCCCTTTCGAACAACGATTTCCACATCGGATCTTGAACCGATATCCGCCGTCGTCGTAGCGGCAGTCCTAAAGGCTTCGCGGTACGTATCGTAAAGCCGCGTAGCGACTGCGCGACTTGTCGGCGATGAAGTAGTGCCACGCACAAGACGCACTACTTCTATATCCTCCGGCACGAGCATTGCACGAGCCTCGGTGACGATCTTGGGCTCAACAACGACGGTTCTGTACCAGGGCGTTGAGCTCGCACGTACGACATGCAGAACGTAGGCCGAAGGCGCCAGGTCGTTTATATAGAAATTCTTGTTGAGAATACTGCTTCTGCCGACCTCCTTCCCGTTCAAGTACGCGGTGGCATCGGAATATGGGACGGAGAGAAAGATACCGCCTGTTTCCACGAGCCCGAATCCGGGCTTATATCGATATCCGCCTGCATAGAGAAGCGCTATGGGTACGGAGAAAAAAAAGAGGGCGACGAAGAGCCAGACATACGCGCGCCGCTTCCTTGGCGAGAGCGGCTTCATACGGCAGCTTTCGAGAGGAGCGTTGATGTCTTTCTGGATTTTGGAGTAACCCAAAATCCAAGATAGCGCCCGAACATGAGACGGATCTGTGCGTCGAGCCCGGGTATCGAACTAAAGATGACCATAGTGATAGGAACGAGGAGCCATTGCGCGACAAGCATGACGCTGCGGAACCTCGTGTATTCGGAAGGTCTCTTTGGGACCAGATACATAGAGAACGATGCCGAAAAGATGAGGCCGAACATCGCAAGCGTAAGGAACGTGCGCGCTACAGACGGCAGATTGTATGAGAGTACGGTCGCGTTGAATGCGTCCCCTCCGATAAAGAGCGGGAGCCATCCTACCGCAAAAAGGATGAGTGGGTGGGTCGCCAGTGACCAAAACCCCTCTATCTGAAATAATGCGGCGCGCAACTTCTTTCTGAAAGGTATACGAGGATTTTTGAGGAATGCGAAAAGAATGTATGCGATATTCTCCGCCCCGTAGGTCCAGCGCCGGTGCTGGAGGTAAATGTTGCGCAGGGTGCCGAAGAACGTCGGGGCCACGTTCGCGTCCATAGAAACGGGATACGCCATCGGAACGACCTCATAGGCGCCGTCATATCGAACGAACAAATTCCAAAAAATACGCGAATCCTCGGACACGATATTCTTTTGCCAATATCCGGCATCGTAGAGGGCGCGGAACGACACTGCGTGCGAAGAGAATGTGGCAAGCTTCTCCGGTCGCTCCTGCTGTATCATCTGCCAAAAAGAGCTGGAGTATGCGACGACGCGCGCGAGGATAGGCGCTTCCCAGATGTTGTTGTTGTAGAGCGGCACGGGTTGGAACGAACTGCGGAGCGGATTCTCCGCCGTCAAGAAATTCCATGTGAGGCACGCGAAATATTGCGGATATACGACCGTGTCCACGTCGAAGGCGGATACGATGACGCTCTCATACGGAATGCCGCGTGGGTCGAGAATGCGGATCCGAGCCTCCTCCGCCGCGTACGAAGAATTCGAGCCTTTGCCGGGCATTTCTCCGGGGAGCCCGTGGGGATGGCACGTCGTTATGCACACAAGAAAATTCTCTCCAAACTCGCGTTCTATGCGCTCCGCTACTCCGCGTGCGGCCGCGCCCGCCCGCTCCTCGGTCGCAAGGACTAGTGCGATGGATTTTGTATCCCAACGCGATTCGAGCAGCCCGCGCACGCTTCCAGCGACGACCTCGTAGCCTTCTTCGTAGAAGGGAAAAATGACCAGGTGCACGACCTGGTCGTGCTTGAGTGTTTTCAACCGTTCGTTCCAATCGACGGAAAGATTATGCTGAACACGCTTGAAATTATGACGAAGGTGGATCGAGAGGTAGGAGGTCTTGAACAGCCAATAGACCGAGAATACGATGGTTAGATACGCGGCGATGACCGGCCTCATGAACGAAAGAACTACGAACGCGCCGAGTGTGGTGAGCGAAAGTGCGCCCGGCAGTATCTCGAACAGCCGATATACGAACCGATCGCGGCCGGAAAGATCGCTTGCTCTTCCTATGTGCAAATACCAATGGGTGTCGGATTTGTTCATACATTGGGTTCGACGGAGCCGCTTCCCGGGCTCGAACCGGGGACATCCACTTTACAAAAGTGGCGCTCTACCAACTGAGCTAAAGCGGCGTTTCGCTATTGTGCAATTTTTATCCCCTTCATTCAAGAGGACGTTGCTCGTCTTGCTCGTTCACCCCATTTTTGTGCTCGATGACTTTTTTCAGGAATTCCGACCGCGGAGCACGTCGCTGGAACGAGTGCTTGTGAGAAACAAAATCCGCGAAACGGTGCGCCTGGAAAGAAAGAAAGCGTAAGAGCCCCGCCGCCATGAGCGCCACCTCGTGAATGATGTTGCGGGAGATATGGAGGAGTTCCGGCGGAAGCTTTTCGAGGTCTACGCGAAGCGCCGCAAGCAATTCCTTAAGATAGAACGACAACTTGTCCATCTTCTCGCGCAATTCGGGAAACAGCACACGGGCTCGGCGTCGCTCCCACTCCTTGAGCGCAAAAAGGCCCGCGATGCCGGCGAGAGAAAAAAAGAATAGTGCGGATGCGGCCCACATACTAGTTATTTAACGGAAAGCCGCTCGAATCGAACAACCTCTATTTTCTCCCCGAATTTCTGTATCGCGGAATCAATGAGCGCCCTCACGGTGAGCGAGGGGTCTTTCACGTATGGCTGTTCAAGCAGCACTCGCTCGGAAAGATATGCATCGATCTTTCCCTGGAGCGCTTTCGCACGTGCGACTTCCGGGATGTTCTGCGCCTCTTTCTCAAACACCTCCTGCGCCGCTCGCAAGTCCGCTTCGGTGATATCCTCGCGCGAGCGAAAGGCCGGGTTCATCGCGGCGACATGCATGGAAATATCATAGGCCAATTTTTGGAACTCCTCGTTCTTGGACACGAAATCCGTCTCGCATGCGAGCACGACCGCGCCGACAACACTGTTCCCGGCATGCGTGTAGGCCGCCGCAACGCCGGCGCCGAGCGTACGATCGGACTTTTTTGAAGCTATGGAAGAACTGACTTTCCGCAAAATGACTTTAGCTTTCTCCATGTCCCCTCCCGCCTCTTCGAGCGCCTTTTTGCATTGCATGATAGAAACACCCGTCTCTTCCCGCAATGCCTTTATGACCTCGGTTGTGATTGCCATATGCGAACCAGACCCAAATTTTCTTTACGTCGTCGGAACGGCCACTTTCTTGCCCTCAAGATACGCCTCTTTTATCGCCTCACACACAAGCCCGACGCTTCGCACGGAAGTGTCGTTCGCCGGAATAGGATAGCGCACGAGTGAGAAGTCACAGTCCGAGCTCGAGAGCCCGACCACGGGTATCCCGAGCTGATTGGCTTCGCGAATAGCCGTGTGTTCATGGCGCGTGTCGACAGCGAAGAGCGCCGACGGAAGCTCTATCATGCTTACCAGCCCACCGAATCGCGCAAGGAGCTCGTCGATCTCGCGATCGATAAGAAGGCGCTCGCGCTTTGTGTATTTTTCCAACTCACCTCGCTCGCGCTCTCCCATGAGCTTCTGCAGGCGGTCAATGCGTTTTCGGATGTTCTTGAAATTGGTGAGCGTGCCGCCTATCCAGCGCCCGGCGACGTAGGGTGCCCCGACTGCCAAGGCGACCGATTTTACGATCTCTGCAACCTCGTTCTTACCTCCCACGAAAAGCATGTGCTTTCCCGCGAGAGAGCGCACGAAAGCACGCGCCGCTTCAAGGCGTCGCTCGGTCTCCTCAAGATTGAATATGTCGGTGCGGTCTTTCGTACCAAAAAGGAAGGGTGCCGCGCTCGGGTGGCGGCGTGCTCGTGGAAGCGCAAAGTGCGCCCCTGCGTCGAACAATGTCTTTATATCGCTTACCATAAGCCTCAAGATACTAGCAGAATCAGCCAGCAATGGCAACGCCCCGATATAGATCATAAATAAGGTTACCCAAACGACACTGGATAGATCATAAGTAGGTTACCGTCGCTTTCATGACCATGAAAGCAATATATGAGGTGTTTTTGAGATACAGACAGGAATATTGGAAGG
>Ga0209542_10003015_pt1 | contig 36706 bp, 28 predicted proteins | sample RifCSPhighO2_01_FD_184028 | JGI IMG/M metagenome (GOLD analysis project Ga0209542, IMG submission 184028) | Soil microbial communities from Rifle, Colorado - Rifle CSP2_plank highO2_0.1 (SPAdes) (version 2) | ecosystem: Environmental > Terrestrial > Deep subsurface > Rock core/Sediment ...
GGAAGTAATTTGCGGAGGTCGTTGAGAAAGAGTTGGCGAGGTAGGTCGCACCTTCGAGTCCGTCGAAGGTGCCTGTCCAGTTTCCGGTGACGTCCGCAACGTAGTCGGTGCCGGCGACTGCGGCGGAAACTACTCCTGTCGCACTGGTCTTGAGCAGAGACGACTGAATACTTGAGACAGTCAGGTTCGTCGTACTCGCGGTTCCGAAGAAGCCGGTGCCGCTCGCGGTGAGCGCGGTCGTGGATGCGTACGGGAGTGCCGAGGCGGCGAGGGTCGAGGTTGCGGTGAAGGTCGCTCCCGTGATGGTGTTGTACGAAGTGAGGTTGCCGCGGAAGAGCGAGGTGCCGAGGACTTCGAGGATGTTGCCGGTCGTGGTGGTGGCGGATGCGCCGAGTACGAGGACGTTGGAAACGGTCGAGGGATAGATGACGAGCGAGTCGGACGTGGTGGCGAAGAGGCTCGAGCCGCCGCCCTCGGTCGCATCCGCTCCCCACGCGGGCAAACCACCCGACACTTTCAGCACCTGACCCGCGGAGCCGATGCCGAGTTTGGAGAGAATTCCGGATGCATCTGCATAGAGGACGTCACCGGTGGTGTACGAGGTAATGCCGGTACCACCGTACACCTGCGAGAGCGTTGAGCTTGCCGAAACGACTCCGTTCGCCGCTTGCAGAGGGCCGGTCGGGGAGCCGGCGAGCGTCAGCGTGCCGTCGGAGCCGAACGACGATGTCGCGCTCCCGCCGAAGTATGCGGTGCCGAAGTTGGAGAAGTTGGTCGTTGAGGCTCCCGCAGAGAAAAGCTGGAGCGCGGTCCAGGTGTTCGCATTTCCAAGATTGAGCGAGACCGTGCCGCTCGTCGTGATAGTGCCGCCGGAGAGACCCGTACCTGCGGTGATGGAGGTGACCGTACCGCTTCCACCTGCTCCGACACAGCTGCCATCAATAGAGAAGCAGCCTCCGGTGAGATTGAGGCCGTTGGCGAAGGTAGAGGTTGCGGATGTGCCGGTGATGTTGAGGTATGTAGAAGCGAGAGCGCCGGAGAAGGTGGATGTGGAGTTGGTGCCTGCGACGTTCAGGATGCCCTGGATGGTTGAGGTGCCGGTGGTGTTGCTTTGGAGGGTGGAGGTGGCTGCGGTGCCGGAGGTGTTGCCGACGTATAGTTTGTCAAAGATGGAGAGGAGAGAGGTGGAGGCGTTGCCGAAGACGTTGAGCCCGGTGAATGTGTTGTTGTTCGCAAGGAGCGTCGAAGAGGCAGCGGTGATGGTGATGTCGGCGCTTCCGTTGAAGGAGGTGCCGTTGATGTTGCGTGCGGTCGCAAGGACGGTCGCGGCGCCGGCGGTGAGAGAGGCGGCGGTGCCGGAGATGTTGGTGCCGACCAAGGCCGAGGGTGTGCCGAGGGCGGGAGTAACGAGGGTCGGAGAGTTGGAGAACACCACGTTGCCCGTTCCAGTCTCATCCGAGAGCCACTGCGAGAAGTGCTGCGAGGTGGAGAAGAGAGAGGAGGTCGCGGTGTCGACCCAGGCGCTTCCGTCGTACAGAAGCAGGTCGCCGTATGCTGCGGCGGTGATGGTGGTGTCGGTGAGGGAGTCGAGGGTGGTGACGTTGGAGGTGCCGAGACAGGTTCCGTTCACCGAGACACATCCTCCCGTGAGATCGATGCCGTTGGCGAAGGTAGAGGTTGCGGATGTCGAAGTGATGTTCAGAGATCCAGTAGTCTGCAGACCGCCTCCCAAGGTCGATGTGCCAGTCCCCTGCACAACGAGATTGCCCGTCGTCGTCGCCCCGCCGAAAATGGTTAGGCCGGTAGTTTGTGTGCCTCCGCCAATGGTTGAAGAAGCGGTCGCAAAAATGTTGGTCAGGAAAGAAGTACCGGAGACGGAGATGGCCGTAGAGGATGCGTACGGGAGTGCCGAGGCGGCGAGGGTCGAGGTCGCGGTGAAGGTTGCGCCGGTGATGGTGTTGTACGAAGTGAGGTTGCCGCGGAAGAGCGAGGTGCCGAGGACTTCGAGGATGTTGCCGGTCGTCGTGGTGGCGGATGCGCCGAGGACGAGGACATCGGTGGTGTCGGTTGGATATATAAAGAGGTCATCGGAAGAAGTTGCAAAAGCACCCGCTCCTCCCGAGCCCTGCGCATCCGCTCCCCATGTGGGCACGCCACCGGCGACTTTGAGCACCTGTCCTGTCGAGCCGATGCCGAGGCGCGAGAGAATTCCGGATGCATTGACGGCCAGGATGTCACCGACGGCGTAGCTAGAGATGCCGGTGCCGCCGGAAGAGGTCGCGAGCGCTGTTGCGAGGGTGAGTACGCCCGTGGAGGAGAACGACGAGGTGGCTGTGCCGCCGAAGTACGCCGTCCCGAAGTTGGAGAAGTTGGTCGTCGAGGCTCCTGCAGAGAAAAGCTGGAACGCGGTCCAGGTGTTGGCGTCGGCGAGAACGACGCCTCCTCCGGTGATACAGGTACCGTCGACGGCGAAACAGCCGTCCTCAAGATCGATGCCGAGGGCGAAGGTGGACGTGGCAGATGTGGACGTGATGTTGAGGGCAGTTGCCTGTATACCTCCGGAGAACGTGGAAGTGCCGGTACCGGTGACGGCGAGCGATGTGGCGGAGACGCTGGTGCCGGAGATGGAGCCGCCGGTGATCGTTGAGCCGGCGAGCGTGATGTCGTCGAGACGGTCGATGCGTGATGCGCTTGCGACCGCCGCGAAGTTGTTCGAGATCTGCGCTGTGTTGGCGGAGCTCTGCGCGGAGACTTTGAAAAGTTCCGCGGCGAGTTTGTCGTCAAATTCTTTGAGGCGTGTATTCAAATATTCTTCCGTAATACCACCGGCCGTAGAGACAACGCGCTGGATTTCGATGACACGTTCGACGGGCTCCATGTAAACACGTTCTACTATTCTTGTCGGGGTTCCGCCGGTCTGCGCAAGCGATGCGGAGCCGCCTCCAGGAGTTTGCTGTGCCACGCTGCGCGAAGCGGCGAGAAGGTCGGGAATAAGTACACGCTCGACCACTTCCGTTTTCGAACTAGACGTGGCGCCGCCCGGGAACATCGTCCCATATACAATAGAGTCGACACTTCGATTGAAGGCACGGGCGAATGCCGCGAATATTTCAGAAACGGCGCCCGAAGGATCCTCTGCAACAGCCGCAAGCTGATCGCGGATCGATGCACTGGAAATGTTACCCACTGTTTTTAAATATTCTGCATTCTGCCCATATTGCGCATCGACGAATGCGTATGTGCCGATGAGGAAAAGTACAGCAACGACTCCAGCGAGAAGTTTGTGGACCGCATCCACGAGAGGTGCCGCCTGCACCGATCCGTGTTTGGCGAGCGAGGCCGCCTGGAGCGGAATACCGGCCACTGCGCGCGCAACGCTCGTCGCAGAATCGCTTGGGATGTTGGTGACGGCAGATCTAAAGGCGTTTCGCACGGGCGCATTTTCGGGAACACGTTCATCACTGCCCAAACGTGACTCCATGTTCTTGACGCGATATTCCAACGCTCGTATTTTCGCGAGCTCCTGACGCCGGGCCTCACGCTGCGAATTCTGCGCAAGCACGAAAGACTCGAGGGCGGACTGATCCACATACCATTGCTTGCCTATTTTTCTTCCGAGGATTTTTTCTTGCTTACAAAGATGCGCAATATAGTCACGAGTGACGGCCGCTTGCGACGCCGCATCGCTTGCAGATATGTACTTAGCGCCGTCAAAAAAAATTACATCACTCATTTTTTTGTATTTGCGGACTCGACTTACCTATATAGTACTAGACATCTCGGACATCCTGTTCATATCGTGTGCAAAATACTGTGGATAACACGAAAGGCTCGCGTCGCGGCCGGTGGGCCACCGTCCAGGAGGCGTGCCTTTTCATCGTCCTATGATCACCCGATGATCATCCGGCAAACTGGACCTATATATCGCGATTGATTCGCGGTAGCCCGATGTCAGCTACGTAAACAGTGAGAGAATCAAGATTTTCTTTGGTCAGTCAAGAGCATCTCGGCCATCCGAGATACGATTTATAGACTAAAATCTTTCGCTCTTTTGAAAACAAGCTCTGTGGTGATCAATCTCTCAAGAACATCGCCGATCTTTGTAAGCGTCGCGAAAGCGCTGTCCACAAGCCCCGAGGCGGCTGTATTTGAGAGTGGATTGAGCCTTGTATAGACGGCCCCGGCCCCCTGCCACGTGTAGCCGACCGTAAGAACGATAACAATGGTGGCAACTGCCGCGACCGGCAACAACAGTTGTGTCATATTCCTCCCGTTTCTCGTCGATGCGTGCCTTAACCGTGTATCTTGCGACAGAATTCTCGCATTCCCGGACGTATTCGATGAACCACCGCGTAATACACGTATGTGAACGGTATTCGGGACTGACGGATCGATCTTTGAACTCAGGACGTCCTCGTCTTCTGATATCCCCTGTCTTTGGGCGAGCTGTGGTAGAAGATCGCCGTCATCGTTTGTGTATGTCAGATACGGACCCGCCCCGTTATAGTTACGATTTGCTAGCGATCCCGGATTGGCGGCATTGTCCGCAGTGGAGTGATACAGGCCAACAGCCTCAGACTGTACGGCAGCAAGAAGTGTATCCTTTTCCTTCTTATGCGCCAAAATCCCAGCGCGTTCCACATACCATCGGCTCCCGACTTGCCTCGAAAGTACCTTACCCTCTCGCGCCAATTGCCCCACATAATCCTGGTGGTAACCGGTTATCTCGGCTGCACGAGCTGCAGAAATATAATCCTTCCCGTCGAACGCAACCAGAGAATCTGTCTCCGTGCTCGGTGCCTTGCGAGGAGCGACCGGAACGTACGAGTCCGCCTTCTGCTTATATTGATATAGCGAATTTAGGGTCAAATACCACAAGCCACCGATCCTTTGCGCCTGAATAAGGCCTGCACGGCACAGTTGGCCAATATAGTCCTGCGCATAACCGCTCATGTGCGCCGCCCGCTTTGACGATACGTAAGATACGCCATCAATTTCGATCTCTTGAGCCATGACCACCAGTATACACCCAGACTCGGCCGTATAGCAGATTTTTTGATATATCGGTGGATATCTCGGCACCTATATTCGTCTCGGAATATCGTCTACGATTTCTCGGGCCTGATCTTGTTATCGAGCAGCTGTCGCAATTTAATAGGGTCAGCCGCGCCGCGCAGCTCTTTCATGGCAAGACCGACTAGAAATTCCAAAGCGGCAGCCTTGCCCGACTTATAGTCGGCCACTGCAGAAGAATTTCCCTTGAGGATCTTATCTATCGTTGCGGTTAGAGAGTTGTTATCCTCGTTGAGCAAAAGAGAATTGCTTTCGGCGTACACAACAGGATCCCCGGCACCCTTTGTACAGGCGAGCAGGATGTTTTTCGCGCTCCGCGACTGTATCTTGCCCTCAAGCTGCAAATCAATAATTTTCTTGAAATTACGTGCCGATATCGGAATCTCGGATTGATAATCCGCATCTCGCTGCTCGGTGTCTCGGACCAAAGGCTGCTTATCAGCCTTGTAACGAATAAGATTGACCAGGTCGTTGGCAATATAGTTTGAGGCGAGCAAAATCCCTTTGGAATCCCCACTTCCTAATAAGGCGGTCACCTCATCAAAAAAGGCTCCCAATTTGCGCTCCCGCACGTAAAGCCCCGCGTCCTCGCTCTTAATGCCAAGGGAGAGGTAGCGTTGTCGCCGCTGTGAGGGCATCTCCGGTATCTCGGAGACGAGTTTTTCTTTGCCGAATTCAGCGATCTCGGAGAGCAACAAACTCGGCAAGTCTGGGTCCGGGAAGTATCGGTAGTCCGCACTTCCCTCTTTTATACGCTGTGGGAATGTCGCCTGTTTTCCCTCATCCCATCCAAGTGTTTGCTGGACAACTTCTTCCCCGCGTTCCAAAAGTTTCGTCTGGCGTTTTATTTCATGCGCGACAGCGCGCTCCATCGCGCGGAACGAGTTGAGATTTTTTATTTCTACTTTGGTACCGAGCACACCGCCTTTTCCCACGGAAATATTCGCTTCCACGCGCATCTCACCCTTTTCCATATTCGCGTCGCTTGCTCCGAGGTACCTAAGAAGCAACTGAAGCTCGCGCGCAAAATCTCCCGCCTCCTCAACGGAGTGAATAACCGGCTCGGTGACCAGCTCCATGAGTGGTACGCCGGAGCGATTGAAATCTATAGTGGTGGCATTGGTACTTTCATTATGCATGGAGCTGGCTGTGTCTTCTTCGAGATGAATGCGTGTCAGGGCCACGCCCCCCAGCTCTCCCCCGCTGACAAGCGGGTACTCATACTGACTAAGCTGGTACCCCTTTGGCAGGTCGGGATAAAAATAGTTTTTCCTGTCGAACTCCGTGTAGTCGGCAAGCTTTCCACCGACAGCGAGACCCACTTTTAGAACATGCTTCACGGCCTCGCGATTGATGACCGGCAGTGTACCGGGATGCGCCAGGCACACGGGGCACACGTTCACATTTGGACGGGTCTCATCAGGGTCGTTCTTCGAACCGCAGAACATCTTGGTCCGCGTCTTCAACTCCGCATGTATTTCGAGCCCAATAGTCGGTACGTACTCGGTGGTCACGTGAACTATAGTACCTTAAACCCCCGCTATCCTCCACTCCCCCGTATCTAGGAGCGGTTCCGCTTTTTTGTATTTTAGTTCCTTTGTCTCTTTGCCGTTCGTTATGACCACTCGGTCGTTCCTGCCGTATTCCTTCTTTCCACTCGGAGCCTGCTGTGCTGTTATCAAACGCGCCGCGCGCTCAACGCTGCCGGCCTCGCGATTCACGGCGCTCACAGCTCCCGTTTGACCTCCCTGGGCAGGCAAGCCGAGGTTCGGGAATATCTGTAGCACGTGCGCGGCGTACGTGGCCTCCAATCCTTGGAATAACTTCAGGCCCTCTTTCTTGTACTCGACGAGCGGGTCGCGCTGTCCGTATGCACGCAGGTTAACGCTCGAACGAAGATACTCCATCGCCTCCAGGTGCTCGACCCACAAAAAGTCGACCGTCTGGAGAAGGAACCGCCTGACAGTTGGGTAGTACGCCGTGCCAAGCTCGGCTTTTTTCTTTGCAACTACCTGCAGAAAATCACCGGCACCCTCCGCGTGCCCCGTTAGAGGCGCAGCCTCTAACGGGGCGATGCGCATGAGTTCCCTATCTATCGCCTCGTCACTACCGGTAAGAAGTTCGCGGCGGCGCGCATAAATGCTCGTCCTCTGGATGCTCAAGACATCGTCGTACGCAAGCACGTGTTTTCGCGCATCAAAATTCAACTCTTCTATCCTTTTCTGCGCCTTCTCGAGAGAGCGCGTTATCATCCCGTTATAAATAGGTTCGTCCTCGGGGATCTTGAAGGTTCCCATCACGCGCTTGATGACGTCGGATGCGAACACGCGCATGAGGCTGTCCTCAAGCGAGACGAAGAACTGCGTCTCACCCGGATCTCCCTGGCGCCCACTGCGTCCGCGCAGCTGATTGTCGATGCGCCTCGCTTCGTGCCGCTCGGTACCGAGAACGAAGAGACCGCCCGCGTCTTTCACCTTTTGGCACTCCTCCTCCGTCGAGGGATTGCCGCCGAGCTTGATGTCCACACCGCGTCCGGCCATGTTGGTCGCGATGGTGACCCCGCCCGTCCTGCCGGCCTGCGCGATTATCTCTCCTTCACGCTCGTGATTCTTTGCATTCAGTATTTCGTGCGGGATACCGGCCTGCTTAAAATGAACGGACAGAAGTTCGTTCTTCTCGACGGAAACGGTGCCGACGAGGACCGGCTGGCCCTTCTCATGCATCTCGCGCACGCGTTTCGCGATCGCGCGATACTTCCCCTCTTCCGTCTGGAAGATAAGGTCGTCGTGGTCGGCACGCGCGGAGGGGCGATTCGTCGGCACTGCGACAGTGTTCAACCCATAGACTTTGTAGAATTCTTCCGAAGATGTAATGGCCGTGCCTGTCATGCCGGAAAGCTTTTCGTACAGGCGGAAGTAATTTTGGAATGTGATGGAAGCGAACGTACGGGATTCCTGCTGTACCGGCACCCCCTCTTTCGACTCGATGGCTTGGTGCAGGCCTTCAGACCACCTGCGGCCGGGCTGCATGCGTCCGGTAAACTCATCGACGATGATTACTTGCCCGTCGCGAACCACGTATTCCTTGTCACGCTCGTACAAAGCCTTGGCGCGCACTGCCGTTTCGAGATGGTGAACGAATTTGATGCCGGCATCGGTGTAGATGTTCTCCACACCAAGGGACTTCTCCGCCTTTTCTATCCCCGAATCGGTCAAGGCTATCTGATGGCGTTTTTCGTCTATTTCATAGTCCTCGACCGGAACAAGACTCTCTGCGATGGCAGAAAAACGGGCGTACAAGGACTCGGCATCGGAAACGGGGGCGGATATGATGAGCGGGGTGCGCGCCTCGTCGATAAGGATGGAGTCTATCTCGTCGACGATGGCGTAGTGGTAGCCGCGCTGGCGAAGATTTGGCCGTTCGTATTCCAAATTGTCGCGCAGGTAGTCGAAGCCGAACTCGTTGTTCGTGCCATACGTGATGTCGGCCGCGTAGCTTTCGTGGCGCGTGCACGGACGTAGAAAATCGTGCATGACCTTGAAGGCGCCTAGACTGTCGCGCGCAGCGTCCTCTTCTGCCGCAGCCTCGGAAGACATATGCGAAGGGTCGTACAGGTACGACGCTTCATGATTGAGAACCCCGACCGAAAGACCGAGGAAATGATAGATCTGCCCCATCCAGACGGCGTCACGGCGTGATAGATAGTCGTTGACCGTCACTACGTGCACGCCCTTCCCAGAGAGCGCGTTCAAATATGCCGGCAGTGTGGCGACCAGTGTCTTCCCTTCTCCGGTGCGCATCTCTGCAATATCGCCCTGGTTGAGGATCATGCCTCCTATCAGCTGTACGTCGAAATGCCGCTGTTTCAGCGTCCTGCGCGACGCCTCCCTCACCGCCGCAAACACTTCGGGCGCGAGGTCGTCCAGCGCCTCGCCTCTCTCCAACCGCTCCTTGAACTCGATCGTTTTTGCGCGCAACGTCTCATCAGAAAGCTCGCGCATCCTCTCTTCGAGTGCATTGACGCGCGCCACGATAGGCTCGGCGCGCCTCAAGGCCGATGCGTTCTCATCGCCGAAAAATCGCCCTAGGAATGACATGTAGCAGCCATCCTATCACTATTGCCGCCCCCGAGCACCTATACCAAAAACCATCCCTCCAAGAAGGAGGGATGGTTTTTCTCTACTAGTAGAGAAGAAAGCGACTAGAGGCGCTTCTTCTTTTTTGCCTTCTTTTTCTTTGCCATATGTTTATATAAATAGTGAGTTCTAATTTCGACCCGCACTTCTGCCGTTGCTACGGCGAAGATGCGTTTACTTTTTCATTATTGCACTCATGTGCGGATACAAACGTTTTTTGCACTCCACGTGTGGATAACTTTAGAGAAAGTAAAATGTAAAAAATATTCAAAATAAAAAATCCTAGAAGAGAAAATGCGCAAAGCGGAGGACGGGTGCGAGCTCCAAAGTAGAAAGTCTAATGTGAGTGCCGCCGCCCTCCGCTCTGCGCACATTCGCGTTGCTATGCTCAGTACTTCCTACATTCAGCCTGCTGGCTTCAGCACTTCCTCGCTCGACGCTCGGTCGTCGCTCAACGCTCGGTCGCACTCCACACATAATACCGCAAAAAACGCAAATCCCGCCGAAGGCGGGACCTGCGCGACTTTCTTGAAGGGCCACACATTGTGGCACTCACGCCACAATAATAACAGCAACCCCCACAAAAACAATATCCTGTATTTCTAAACTCCAGCGAGCGGGCAGTGCCTTCCGAGAGTCTTCGCGCAGGGCGGCGGCCCGCGCTATTCATTCCTTTCCAACTTAAGCGAGCTGGCATGTGTGTTATTGGCGTGTCTCGCAGGCCGACGGGCCGAGAGGCAGCGCTGCGGCAGCAGCCGCAGACAGCGACGCCGATAACACATATGTCTGCGAGCGTCTTCTACTGGACTTTCGCCGTCCCATTTCGTACTTGCTCTATGAGCGCATCTGCTTGCGCCTTGGCCCCCGGAGCAATAGCAGCGATCTTTTCCAAGGTAGAAATGGCCAGTGTCGAATTTCCCATTCCATAATATGCGGCCGCGAGCGTAAAGTATGCCTGCGCGTCATTCGGAACCAGTTTAAGATGCGCCTCCCAAATTTGAGCTATCTTGTCATACCGTCCGCGAGAAACATACGCGGCTGCGATCCTCGGATCTGCCGCTCCGCCTTTTTCAAGAAGCGGCGCAAGAAGTTCGTCGGCCAGTGCATCTTCTTGTGCCCGTATTGCGGCAGATGCATACCAGATGCGCGCGTCGTTGAAGTTGGGCTCGAGCTCGTAGGCCTGCTTGTACGTAGATAGGGCTCCGCGGACGTCGCCGTTCGCGGACATACTTGAAGCAAGCTCGAAAAGGATCGTCTGCTTCCCCGGGCTAAGCTCGTGCGCTTTTTGGAGTACCGGTATCGATGTGTCCAGGTTCCCCGACGCGCCGAGCAAAGCCCCGAGGAATAATGGGAACCGAGCGTCGAGTGGTGATTCCGCCGACATCCTCGACATCTCCTCCGCGGCCGTGTTGAGAAAATCTTGCTTCACTTCGACTGGAACGGCCTCGCTCCGAACTATCTGCGCGGCGGCTTGCGCGAGTTGCTCACGAGCTTCCTGCGTGCCGAAGCTCCCGTACGAAATGGATTCTTTGAAATATTCCAGGTTCTTCTGCAGGCCCCCCTCTTGCTGCGCAAGCCCATTGAGCAGAGCGCGGTTCGCGCTAAGCGCCTTTGCATTCACGAACCATGCAACTCCCCAAACAAGGACCGCGGCGGATATTGCGACGGCCATGACAGCTCTTTGAGGAACTCTCGGCATCGGCAGGGCTTCCGCGCCGGTGCTTCCGCGCCACGCGATGTAGGCAAGGACCGACACAAAAAGCACATAGCTTGTTATGTTGTCGAACACAAAAAGATTGTGGAAGAAATACGCGGCGAGGAGTCCAGTCAGAATACTGCTCTCCGCCACAGAAAACGTATTTGATTCGCTCCTCCTCACGTTCGGCGTGCTCGCCTCAGTACTTCCTACATTCAGCCTACTGGCTTCAGTACTTCCTCGTTCTCCACTCGGTCGTCGCTCGACGCTCGGTCGCCACAAAAGCCAGACCGCCGCACCCATGATCGAAAGGTATGAGAAGAGTCCGACGAAGCCGGCCGCGACGAGCCAGTCGAAGACGATGTTGTGCACGCGGTCGAACCATTGCTCCTGCGCGTACATACGTGGGTCGTAGTATTTGTCGAAGACGATCGCATAATTCTCCTGCCCCCATCCAAGGATGGGCCGTTCCTTTACTCCCTGCCACGCCATACCCCAGTTCATAAAGCGCGCCTTAGTTGTGTTGTCCTCAAGCGATATCGTCGCGAGGCGCTGAAGGAACGGAACTTTTTGGACCCATGCCTCTCCGCGTACCAGCCAGAAGCCGCCGGCAAGAACTAGAATAGCCACGACGCCGGCGAGCGCGGTTCGGCGCAGCGTTTGGGAAGAAAATGCCGTCAAAAGCGCGGCGAGAAGTGCGCCGCCGATCAGGCCAAGCATCGCGCCTCTCGTACCAGTCATGAACAAAATAACCGTGTTGAGCGCGATCACGCCTCCATAGAGGACGGATAGCCAGAAACGCTCACCTAGTATGGTCTCCTGCCATGCTCGTGCCCAAAGCATCGCCGCGATGCCGATATTGAACAGCATATAGGCTGCAAGATAAATCGGATTACCGAGTGTGGCATCGATACGAGACAAGGACGAAAACCCTGGGTTTAGGCTCGCGACACCGGCTAGCTGGAGAAGCCCATATACGCCTACTATCGCCGATACAGATATAGAGACATGCCAAAAAGCGCGCCACAACTTTTCCGTGTTCAAGACGCTCGACGCAACTAGAAAATAGAAGAATAGGTGCACGAGTGTCACCCACCCGTCCATACGCTCGTAGTTCGACCAGAAACTCTTAAAGGGGTAGACACCGAGAGCGTCTGCGAGCGCCACCACAAGCACGAACAGCGCAAAGAGACCGAGGAGCCACGAGCGCTTTGGCCTGAAGACTGGGTTCACGAGTGCAAGCGCGAGATACGCCCCAGTTATGACTTCGACTATTATCCTAAACGTGAAGTTCTTGCCCGTGATGAACGGGAAGAAAAGCGATTGAGCCACTATGAAAACGATGAACGGAAGCGCGAAAATACCGCCCAAGACAATAAAGCGCAGGGTTTTTTCTATAGCCATATTCCGAACATCATATCACCCCGTTAGAGGCTTTGGGAAAGGTCAAGGGCACGGAGAACGTTGGCCTCTAACGGGGTCACGTTCTTTTTCTGCTTGCGCGCCCGAAGTCATCCTGCAAACGGACTATGTCGTTCTCGTCAAAGTGACCTAGTGCGACCTCGACAATAACTCCGCCTTTTTTTGATCCTAAGCGATGTACCGTTCCCTTGCCTACGCGGAACGACTCGCCAAGTCGCAGAGGGTATATTTCCATAAGCCCCGAAGAATTTTTTATCGTCGCAGTCGCGTCACCCTCCACCAATATCCAGTGCTCACTGCGCCCTTTATGATATTGAAGGCTTAGTCTTTTACCGGGATTCACATAGACAGTCTTCAGATTCCATTCCTTTCCCTTATCCCACCCGAAGTACGAACCCCACGGCCGTACGGTTTCTGATGCGGGCTTTCGCGATGCATCGATCATCCACGAGGACGATTGTACTTTGCCCCCCTTTCCCACATTGAAGGCCATTTTTATCCCAAGGCGCTTACACAGCTTACTCTCCGGAGTGTTCGACTTTCCCCGATCGCCACCGTTCGCAAAAATGGCCGGACGTAGTTTCTGAAGTGCGCGGGCAACGCTACCGTCAGGGTCATCCTTCCTATGGTCGGAAAAGACGACCTTGTCTACGAACGGCAACGCTCGGATCAACTCCGCACGCTCTTTTTGCGGCATGAAAACAAATCCTTTCTTGGAGCGTAGCCAATGATCATTGTTCAGTATGACGACGAGTTTGTCTCCAAGCTTCTTAGCCGCCTCAAAAAGGCGCACGTGCCCGATATGCAGCGGGTCAAACCCTCCCGATACGGCCACCAACCTAGACCTCTTCTTTACCATAGTGACCATGATGCAGAGTAACGGACGAAAGCGCAAACTGCCCTATGATACGAAGTGCCACGATATGACAGAGGCAGGATGGAGTCCGTTAATGCCGAAAATGTTCTGTTCACATACATCTATCTTTATGTCCGAGCGGCGGTGGAGTTCAGTGTAGAGATTTCGGTTGTAATCGCAGACCTCGATGTACCGTCTGCGCAAGAGCCCGAGGAGCCCTGTTGCCTGGAATTCGTAGATCGGCTCCACATGAATGACGGCTTTTATCTTCGAGCGATTTTTGGACAGCACGTCGAACATATTGGTGATATCCGGTATCTGCTCGACCGCGTATGCGGTAAAAATAACGACAGGTGCCGACGCTTGTTCGATGACCGGATAGTTCAGGCTGTAAAAGTCGAACTGTTCTACCCGGATGTCATCGTCCTTGAACAATGTACCCGCCAACGCTACTGCTGTCCGTGCGTACTCGCCGCCGCGGAAGGCAAGGCTCGTCGCGAGGCGCTTCTTTAGGAGTGCGAGATTGTATCCGTATCCGCACCCGAGCTCGACGAGCGTATCGCCATCTTCGACATGCGGCGCGATCGAGCGCTCGATCAGACGGTAGTACTCTTCGTACGCGTCGGAGAGTTTCGCGAGCGCAAGTTCGTCACCGTGCGACACTACGACCGTGGGGTCGTCCGAACCAAATTCGATCGCGCGCAGGTCTTCGATCGAAACCGCGCCCCGGGCGCGCTCGTACAGCTCCAAACACCGAGTATAGTTCCCGCGAACGTACTCTTCATCGATCTTCATGTTATCACGTTTGACATTTTTCCACGGCTCGAGACCCAAGAGACGCGCCGGCCACGGAGAGTGCGCGGGCAGGTCATTGAGAGAAATCGGAGTGAATGTGGTCATACTTTCTTTTTCTGCCTAAGGGGTCGGCTTTTTCTGCACGATCGCGGAATTCAAAGAAACGAGGTCGGGTCGCTGTTTCAGGAAGTTGACAACATCTTCCGCAGAAAAATCGGTATTTTTTGCATACAACGCATCGTACACAGCCGAGATGAGTTTGTAATCTTCCGCAGTGTCCAGAGTGAGGCGCAGTTCAGGCCAAAGCATATCGCCCTCCGCTGGCAAGAGTGCGCGCTTGTAATGGACAGGGTCGCTGCGGAGCTGGTATCCGGCATGCTCGCGATATTCCTCTTCCTTGTGTTCTTCTTCAAGTTTCTTCAGTGCATCAAAGCGATACGCGCGCATGTCAAAACCATCAGGATATTTCTTATCTCCAAATTCGTTGCTGGCGCAGTCCGCGCCCTCCTTGTCCAGAAGTTCTACGCACCGATCGACGATGCGCCAATCCACTAATGGGCTATCAGCCATTCCCTGAACAAGAATGTCTGCGCTGTGGGCTTTACCTGCTTCGGCAATACGTCCGAGCACGTCCGCTTCGCTACCCCGAAAACACGGGCAATTCATTTCCTGGCATAGCGCGGCAACGGGGTCGTCCGCTGCGTTCGTCGTCGTCGCGACGACGACCTCGTCCGTGTATTTGCTTCTCCTGTGCCGCTCTATCATATGCGCCATGACCGGCTTCCCCGCAAGCGGCATCAATATCTTCCCCAGCAGGCGCGAAGATGTCATGCGCCCTTCTATGGTCGCCACGACCCTCTTGCCGTTAATTGCCATACCCGGTTAGTACAATTTCGAATAATTCTTGCCGCTGTCTCGGCAGTGGATTGTTTGCAAAACTACTGAATCGATCTTCGTCGGCATGCGCTGGTGAATAATCATAGAAGGCGATCCGAAATTGTCCTACCGGGCATAGAACGCGATCGTTTTTCTTAAAATCTCGGCTTGCTTCTCGGCCCGTCTCCAATCCCAATAGTTAGTTTTAAACGAAAGTATTTGTTTTTGAACTCGCTCCGCGACAGGGCACAGCCCATCCGGATAGATAGGCAACCCTCCCTTGTGTACTGCCTCCAAGATATTTTCCTTACCGGAGAAATTGCGCGTACTTTCCCGGAACATAGGCTCTTGGTACGAGAGTTTCCATGCGGCGTAGATGCCGTCGCCCCCGAGCTCCATAAATTTCTTGCGGAAATCCTTCCATGCAAGAGTGGGATGCACGAGCCGCACCGCAAGCGCCCAGTACGAATTCACATACCCTTCCGGCGTCACCTGCGGCTTTAGCCACTCACACCCTCGCATCGCCTCAATGAAAAGACTCGCCGCGTCCATCCGCCGCTCCACCAACTCCTCCGCGTGCTCAAGTTGCCCCAACGCGACTGCCGCGCATAATTCCGGCATGCGGTAATTGTACCCGAGCTGGACATGGCGTTCGAAATCCGGGTTCTGTATGTCGTCCTTCGTTATCTTCCCAACGGTCGCGGAAACAGTTGAGTACCCCAAGACAGAGAATTTGCGCACGCGGTCTGCCAGCTCTGGATCATCCGTACACACGACTCCGCCTTCCCCCGCGGTTATATGCTTCGTCGCCTGCAAACTGAAGCTGGAGAGATGTCCGAGCGAGCCGACCATTCGACCTTTGTATTTAGAAAGGAAGGTTTCCGCCGCGTCCTCAATGACGATGAGGTTGTGCTTTTTTGCCAGTGCCATGATCGCATCCATATCGGGCGAGAGCCCATAGAGTGCGATCGGCATAATGGCCTTTGTGTGCGGCGTTATCCTCTGCTCAATAGAGGCCGGGTCGATCTGCAGGGTATCTTCTATGACGTCGGCAAAAACAGGCGCGGCATCCGCCTGCAGGATAGAGAGTGCGGGGGACGACATGGTAAGCGGCGTCGTAATGACCTCGTCGCCGGCGCGAACTCCGGCGGCAAAGAGCGCGGAGTGCAGTGTCGTCGTGCCGTTCACGTGCGCGATAGCATATTTCGTGCCTATCTTCTTAGCGAACGCATCCTCGAAACGGCGAAGTATGTTCGTGTTGCGGGAATTGCTAAAGTCGGAAGCGAGGACCTCCTCTACATATTTCCTCTCCGCCTCGCCGATGCGCCGCACCAGAGCCTTCTTCATGCGGCCATGCTACCACAACAGGAGACCTTAGATGAGGAGTATTAGCCCGGCCAAGATTACGCCGAACAATGTCGCCCGCACCAGGAAACCCCGCTCTTTGAAGTAGAACGTTCCCGCAAGAATGGAGAACAGTACGGAGAAGCCCCTGAATGCCGTTGTAATGACGGAGGCCGGTGCATACAGATATGCGAACGAATTGACGACATAGGCAATGCCGCTCGAACCAGTTTGAACCATGTAGATCTTCTCTCGCAGAAAAGACAAAGGGTTTTCTCCGCGGATGAGCGTCGCGGTCAGGAAAAAATAGAGGGCTATGATGAGCGAAGTTATGGCTTGCTCCGACTCCACGGAGTTGAAGTGCGTGATGTCGTATTTATAAAGACTTATGTCTATCGCCGCTAGTATCGCAACGGATAGAACAAGGAACATTCCCTTCTTTTTCGATAGGTTGGAATAAAAAAGAATTCCTATCGGGATAACGATGAGGATTATTCCGAGTATTTGTTTAGCTGCGAGCGAGTATCCCAACATAACGTCGGCGACCAGAAGCAGAGGAATGGTCGCGAGACGGATAAATCCGAAAACTCCCCTGTCGACTTTTGCGATCGCGACAACGGCGAGTTGCATCATGAGGACGGCGATAAGCACCCTGGGGATGAACGTGGGCAAAGACTCCGGAGAAAAGTTGAGGTCGGCAAAGAAAAATCCTATGGCTGTAATGGAAAGCGCCGAAAGGAACTGTGTCAGAAAGCCGAACGTGTAGTAGCTCTCCAGGCCGGCTGATATCCTCCGCTTTCCAATAGAATCCGCTATCTCGTCGAACGCACTGCTTATCCCCGCGAGAAGTACCCCGAGCATATTGTCCGCTAGCCGATCACTTCCGGCGCGGCGCTATGGGCGGGGCGGAGCGAGAGATGGCGGTGGATATTGAAACCATTCTTGTTTATGCCGGTCGGGTCGATATATCGCCCTACGTATATCCGGTCGCCGTTGTGGTCGCGGTCGGAGCACCAGACAAAGTCGTTCTTCCACAGTGTTTCGCCGCCCGTCGCGAACCACCACGCGAAAAATGCGAACGCGGCGGAGGCGGCGCTCGGGAATCCTTCGCCAGAAAGCGACGCCTCGATATCCTCGGGACGCTTGGCCCGCGCGGCATCAAGCACGTTTTTTCGCATCAAATGCCATTTCCCGTCGAGTACGGTCTCCGAGGCGAACTCCTCTTTCAGATACCAATCTTGATTGTACATGCACGGTTCGGAGACGGCAGGGTCTATGCCAAAACGTTCACGCAAGGAATTCAATGTTATCGGCGTACCGTCCAAATACGCCCTCGGGGTGAACACGAGGAGGTGCGTATCGGCATGTGCGCGAAGTATCTCGTCCGAAAAAGGAATGAGCGGCGCCTCGCCGCCACACTTGAACGGGAACTTTAGGAGTTCTTCCGGGCCGATCGTTGGGATTCTTTCCATTGCAGGTATTGTATCCCCTCTTCGTAGGATGCGACATGTCCTTGTTCTTCTCTGTACTTATCTATTTTTTTGAGTTCCGTTGCAAAGTTGTCTATACGCAGGCCTCGGCCGGTCTTTTCCCACCAGCGAAGATCGCGTACCGGGGCGCTGATGAGGGCAAGTTCAAGCCCCGCTTCGCGCATCGCCTTGAGAAATGTAAGGAACGCACGATATTGGTGATAATGCGATGCAACGAGGATGATGCTCTTCCACCCTCGCTCGCGGGCGAGTTTCATTATCTCGACGGCCTGGTCGCGAGTGTTTTGCGACTTTTCTTCCAAAATCACAGCTTCCCTTGGCACGCCCTCCTTGAGGAGAGCCGGGAGCATTTGCGAAGCAGGGACGGCGTATGCCGGCTGATCTGTATCACCCCCTGAAATGACGACGATCGGCGCCCAACCTTCTTTGTAGAGCCGAGCACCTTCCGGCACGCGCACGAGCAGGTCTCCCTCGAGTATGATTATCGCGTCGGCCTTTTCGAGCGTGTCGTTCGAAACAAGCGCAATAAATTTCTCGCGTGGGGTCATGCCCGGTTAGTACAATTTCGAATAATTACTGCCACTGTATCGGCAGCGAATGGTTTGCAAAGCCACTGTATCAATCTTACTCGCTGTCGCTGCTGAATATCCATAGAAGGCAATTCAAAATTGTCCTACCGGGTCATGCGATGTCTTCCCAGCGAATAGGCTCCCCCGCCTTGAGGTTCTTTTTGACCTGCTTGCCGATGATAGTCTCCTTATACTTTGGATAGATGCCAAGTGCGGGGCGCAATTCGACTACATCGGTCTTTCCTATCTTCATGCCCTTTTTGATGTCGCGCGCGGCCGTAAGTCCGCGGCGCTGAACGACGACGGTCTCCGATTCTTCTGCAACTACGTCCTTTTTCGAAGAGCCGAGCGCTTTCTCCAGGTCTCGCGTGCGCTTGACCATGTCGGCGAATTCCTGCGGCTCCATCGAGTGCGGATGATCAGGACCCTTGTTATCGCGGTCGAAGGTGAAGTGTTTTTCGATGACTTTCGCACCTAAGCTCACGGCGCCAAGCGGCACAACATCGCCCGGCGTATGGTCCGAATACCCGAGTATCGCACCGAAGGCATCGCGGTACGTGTGCAAGACGTTGATGTTCGCGCTCTCGAATTTCGAGGGGTAGTTCGTGATGCACTGCATCAATACGAGGTCTTTGTTGCCGGTCTTCTCGATGACGCGCACCGCCTCGTCCACCTCGGCCAAGGTCGAGGCACCGGTAGCAAGCATTACGGGCTTTCCCTTTTTCGCGATGTACTCCACCATCTCGAGCCATGTGATATCGCCCGAACCTATTTTGTAGAATTCCGTCCCGACTTTTTCCATCAGGTCAACGGCCTCGTAGTCATATGGAGCAGACGAAGGCGTTATCCCGATCTTCCAGCAGTATTCGAAGAACGCCTTGTGCCACTCGCGCGGAAACTCAACCTCCTTGAAAACTTCGTCGACGGGCCTCTTCCATGAGCCGTGCACGCCTTTCAGCTTCATCGAGGAGAACGCCTCGCGAGAAACTATCTTTTTTGCCTTGAAGCTCTGTATCTTCGCGCAATCCGCACCGCACTCCTTCGCGACCCGTGCGTATTATTTTGCTTTCTCGAGAGAGCCGTCGAAGTTGGCGCCGATCTCGGCAACAAAATAGGTCGGCTGTCCTTCGCCGATCTTTCTTCCTCCGATCGTGATCGTACTGGACCAACTAGATTTCCTCTCTGTCCTTCGGGCCATAGTCACTCCAGATCGACTGCTTTCAGAAGTTTTTTCATGCGCTCTGCGGTCAACTGCTCCGCGTTGTCGCTTCTGTACTCGAAGCCTTCTTTCACCTTTTTTGCACCTTTATATTTCTTTACATCATTCACCCAGCCGGACTGCGACGCGGAAAGTACGACATACCTATCCTTCAGTTCGTATGCGAGACGCCCTTCTTCCGGCGTGATGAGCGATTCGTGCAATTTCTCCCCGGGCCGTATTCCGGTGATGCGCCTCTTCGCTTCCGGCGCGATGACCTTTGCGAGGTCTACTATCTTCATCGCGGGTATCTTGGGAACGAAAAGCTCCCCGCCCTGCATGATATCGAGCGCGGAGAGAACGAAATCCACCGACTGCGGCAAGGTTATCCAAAATCTCGTCATGCGTTCGTCCGTCACCGACACTTCTCCCCTCTCACGCTGTCTTCGAAAAAGCGGTATCACGCTGCCGCGGCTTCCCATGACATTTCCGTATCGCACCACCGAGAACTGCGTTTTGCGGTCGCGGCCCCGATATGCGTTGGATTGAACGAGAAGGCGTTCGGCGCACAACTTCGTAGCGCCATATATGTTCACGGGAGAAACGGCCTTATCGGTCGAAAGGCCGATGACCTGCGGAACTTTGTTGTCGAGCGCGGCGTGTATGACGGAGATCGTGCCGTCGACGTTCGTGCGCACCGCCTCGATGGGATTGTATTCACAAGCGGGGACGTGCTTGAGGGCTGCCGCGTGGATCAGTACGTCGACTCCTTCCGTCGCGCGTCGCATTCTCCGCTCATCGCGTATATCGCCGATGAGAAAACGCAATTTTAGGTTGCCCGCGAACTCTTTTTCCATCTCCCACTGCTTGAGTTCATCGCGGCTGAAAATGCGGATGACTTTCGGGTCGTGTTCTTCGAGGAGTTTTCTGACGCATGCCCTCCCGAACGAACCGGTGCCCCCGGTAATGAGTATGGTCTTGCCCTTAATAGCAGACATGGCGCGACTATACCACGCAAGAATATATATGAATAGAGCCGCGCCTTAGTGCCGCACTGCCTTGCGCACGGCACCCAGGACCTGCTTGACGCTGGCAACCTTTCGTATCTCCTTGAACGGCAGGAATGCTTTCTCGCCCCTTGGCACGATACGTACCGTAGGTATCTTGAGCAGGAGCGCGGATACGAGCGCGACGGTCTCCGGCCCGATGACGAGGCGCGCCCGTCGTATGTCGTTCACAATATCTATGTCGTGCGATATTTCCGTTTCAACGCCCTGCCACCGAGCACATATCTTCTCGAACCGAGCACGCTCATCCGCCGGGTGGAGACGTACGCGAACTGTGCAGTGCATATTTGCACGAGCCATTTTTTTCAGTACCTCGTTGAGAAGTGTTTCGGATATTCTGCTGGCGGCACTCATGAATAAGATCACTTTCTTTTTGCTTCGCTTAAAACTATGCATACGATGGCGCGTTGTAATATTCTTAAAATATTGATTAGGAACATGGCGAATAGGAGTGTGTGGAAAATATTTTTTTGCCAACCCAAACGCGGCCGTATCGCCCACCCACAATTCATCCGGAACATGGTTCTGCCACCCTCGCTTCGGATAACCAAACCGCTCCCGGTAATTTACCCACGAATCGAGATAGGCCGCCGTCGGTATGCGCCGGCGCTTTGCTTCTTCAATAGCCATCAGCTCGATACGCGTCATCCATCCCGTGCCTGTGAGGACGCGGATGATGCTTCCGCCGCGCGCGATGATCTTTGCGATACGTTCGCGCGTTGTAGGCGCTTTTTTGAACGGCACCCGCCATCGCCTGAACACGCGTGCGGCCGGACCCGCGACATATGCCGAGAATCGCATCTTCCGCTTGCGACGTGCTAGGTAAGCCGCCACCACTTCGGCTCCTCCCGCGTCGTGCGCGAATACGAGCGTCTTTTTTTTACCCCTTGAAATCATCTTTCAGAACGCCGTAGCGGATTATATTCTTGAATGTTCCATGCTTCCAGAGTACATCACGTGAAATCCCTTCCTCTGCAAAACCAAGAGAGAGCGCAATGTTTCGTATGGCAATATTATCTTCCGTCGCACCGCAGTAAACTCGGTGCAGATTCAACTCCCTGAACCCGTGTCCGATGATAAGTTTCGCGGCCTCCTTGCCCACCCCCTTCCCCCAGTGTGCTTTGTTGCCGATTAGAATGGCGAATTCTGCAGATCTATTTAGGGTATCTATATTCTCGAGTGCGATATTGCCGACGTGGGTGTCAGCTTCCTTGTCGCAGATGGCAAGTATCAAGTTACCGTGCGATTTGATGACATTCTCATAGTAGTCCCGCATATTCTCGTCGTAATTGGGGAATCGATGGTGAGAATTGTAGTGGCACACGTCCTCGTCGTTGAACCACTCGCGATAGTTGGCATTGAGGTCCGCTTCTTCGATGGTGCGAAGATAGATGGTCTCTCCGGTGAGGAACGGATTTTTCATAGCTCTCCCCGATGTTCGTATACTTTGTGGAATGCGTCAACCACGTCATCAAGGTCCTTCTTTTCCATACCCGGACGCATGAGGTCGTTGGTGATGAGCTCCTTCTCATGCAAGCGCTCGACGATCGGGCACATACCCGTTTCGTATCGAGCGACTCCCTTGTAAAATTCGGAGCGGAACGGGAATCCTTGTGAGCCGAACGCTATTTGTTGTTGGAAGATGGGAAGCATGTAAATGGGTTTGACGTATCCTTGCCCCATCAAAACCCCTTCTTCCTCCTGCAGTTTCGATGGTGCGAGTTCGGCTTTCACGGCGGCAAAGAATTTCTCGCGCGGCACGCCCACAACTTTTTCGTCGTACATGAATGGCTGCATGTAGTAGACGTGCTTCACGCCGGCGCGCTCGCGCGCCGGCCTTACCCCAGGCATATCCTGGCAACGCTCTCTAATATAGCCGACATTGTTTATACGCTTTTCAAGAAGCGCGTCGAGTTTCTTCAGCTGCTCACGCCCTATCGCGGCCTGTATCTCGGTAAGACGGAAATTGTGTCCCACCATATTCACGATGTTCGCTACGCCTTTATCCTCGACCACCGCCTCTGCGTGATTGCGAATGAGCTGGAGCCGCTCGGCGAGCATGTCGTCGTTCGTCACAACGAGAGAGCCTTCTCCCGTGTGGATGTGTTTGTGGAAATTGAGCGAGTAGACGCCGATATCCGAGAGCGTGCCCGCATATTTCCCTTTGTACTGTCCTCCCGGTATCTGCGCGGAGTCCGCGATGACCTTGAGGCCGTGTTTCTTGGCGAGCGCGTTGATAGTGTCAACGTCGTGCGATTGGCCGAATAAGTCGACAACGAGTATCGCTTTCGTGCGCTCGGTGATCGCCGCTTCTACGGACTTCGGGTCAAGACAGAAATATTCAGGCTCTACATCGGCGAACACGGGGATGGCACCGTAAAAAAGCGGCGCGGTCGCGGAGATGCACATGGAATATGGGGTGACTATGACCTCGTCGCCTGGCTCAATGCCGATGGCGCCGAGGGATGCGATGAGGCCGGACGTCGCAGAATTCATCGAGACGGCGTGTTTAACGCCGAAATGGGTCGCCCATTCTTTTTCGAACGCCAACACCTCGGGACCGCCGTAGAATTGCGGCTCATTCGGGTCCCATGCTCCGATGAATTTTGAAAGTGCGCCGGAGCGAACCACACGCACTGCCGCTTCTTCTTCTTCCTTTCCTATCGGGTTGTATGCGGGAAAGAGGTCGTCTTTCGCCCGTACAGGCGTTCCGCCGTTTATTGCAAGCTTTCCCATGAGCGAATCCTACGATTATTTCACGTCGGCGGCAACAAACCCGCACACTAACATTGCCATTATTTCTGCCGTTGTGACTGCCCGTAGTCATTCCGCGTCGTTATTGTCTCTCAAATCGTCTGTTTTCAATCAACTCTTCAATTGAGAGGCGATGGCAATGTTAGTGTGCGGGCAAACATCATGCAGGAGGCATGGGTCTTCAGCGCGTCATCGAGAGTCGAGCGTGAAGTTTCTTTGCCGTCGAGGATGGCGACGACGTGCGCGTAGAGGGCGAGGAACGCCATATCGAGCCCGGTTTTGATAGTGCGGGCTTTTCCGTTTCCCGTCTCCTCGGTGAGCTTCATGCCTTCATCCGTAAAATGAAAACGTGTTTTCTCGGTCATTATCTCAAGCTCGAAGATAAACTTCTCTCGGCCATCCGCCGCGTCAAGACGAAATTCTGGACACCGCTCGAAGACGGCGGTGCCGCCGACGGTCGGCAGGCCTTCTGGGAAATCATGGACGGCCGAAACGGGTTCGGGAACGGCGGAGCGTATCTCCCCGAAAAGAAAGCGTGCGAGGTCGAGCATGTGTGACCCGTTGTGCAGTATGCCGCGCACATAGGTCCCCTGTGCGGATAGTATGCGACCGTGTTCTCCACGCCTCAACGCATCTGCAAGTCCGACGACGATGGGATCAAAGCGCCGACGGAAATTCACGACAACAGGAATGCCGGGCTGGAGCTTGGAGAGTCTCTTTGCTTCCGCATCGTTCGTGGCGACGGGTTTTTCAAGAACTACGAGCTTTATATTCTTTTTAAGTACATCTTCGAGCATCTGTGCGTGCGTATCATCTGGTGTAGCAATAACGACGACGTCGGGTCTCTCGGTCGCGAACATTTGTTCGATGTCCGCATACGCGTTGGTGTTCCAGCGCTTCGCTTCCTTCGCCACTCGTTCTCCATCGGTATCAACAAGAGCGCTTAGCTCGAGCGAAGGGTTCTCCGCTATCCCATGCGCGTGCGTCAGGAATTCGCTCGAATCAGGACCGTCTGCGCCACTGCCAACACTGCCGGCTCCGACGATCGCTACCGAATATTTTTTATCTTTCATCACAGTACGAGCGCCGCTTCGAGTGCGCGGTGCATTTCTTGTACGGCCGTTTCTTCGTCGAGCTTCGCCACCTTTTTGCCGTATCCGCTCGTGTAGCCACGGAAGCTCACATCCTCGACTCGTGCCAGATAATTGAGCAAGGCTTTCGTGTCCGGCACGAATCCGTCTTCAATCTTCTTGAAGGCGGCTTCACACTCGTCCGGGCTCGAGACCCTTAGAATGCCGGGCGCATGCATGAACCATGGGTACCCAAAGACGAGCGCCGGTTTGCGGCGTAAAATAGCTTCCCACGCAGCCGTTCCTGCGATAGTCGCGACAGCCTTGGACGACTTGGTGAGCTCGAACGTGTTCGTACTCGACGGCACAAGACGCACGTGCGGTAGCTCCGCTATCGCTTGGAAGAAACCTCGGTATCGATACGGCGTGAATTCGTTGCCGTGAGCCTGCTGTTGGGCCGGATGCTCCTTTACGTACAGCTCCCAGCCTTGGGGCAGCGCGGCGGCGAGCATCTTTATCATGAGGACCTGGTCGACGAAAATACCTCCCTGCGGACTCGTCGTGCATTCGGGCTGGTAATGAAGCGGCGCGTAGATATATGGTTTCGATAGGTCGGCGGATTTTTCGTACTTTCTCTGCTCATCGAGAACACCGGCTTTTAGCATCTTAAAAACGCGCGTCACGGCACGCTCGAATATCGTGCCATCTTTAATGAAGGGCAAGAGCGCCTTTGTGCGGCGGCGAAGATTCCCCCAGCCCGTTGCCTCAACTTTCCATCCGGCGACGTACTTCGGCACAGGGTTCGGAGATTCTGTTAACTCTCTGTAATACTCGCGCAGCTCGGGCGTGAGGCCCTCGAGCGCTCCCTCCCCCCTCTGAAACCCGGAAGCGCTTTCGTTCGCGAGGTCCTTATTTCCCTCCTTGTAATCCACCGCAAGGATGACGCGATCTTGCCGCAAAATGCAATCAAATATGGCCGTCCGTATCCCCCGTCGCTTCGCAATACGGAACAGTACGAAACTGAACATTTCGTGCGGCGGGGCATGAAAAATGATCACGTCCGGTGAGAATGTGTCCAATACGCCCCCCCAATAACTCAAGAGATCGTAATAAAAATCTTTTCGCTTGTTCACGGGCCAATCCGGATACCACTTATCCATCATGCTCATGAGTTCGGACTCGGTTTCGAAACACTCGGCTATTTCTCTTGCGCTCCAGGGTACGGAAACTGATGCCTGCATCTCTTTTGGTGGGATATTTTTAAGCGCGGCGCGGTAGTCGTGAAATACCGTTCCCGGAAATTTCGCTTTATCGAGCGCTGCCACGTCTTCAAGGCGCACCCAGTAGAGGATACGATGGTCTTTCGCTAACATCTCCGCCGCGCGTATGTGCTCGGCAAACAGGCTCCCGATCCCTACGAGGAAGATCTTCATATCAAGCGGCCGTCTTTGCGCGACCGTTGGTAAGCGTTATCGACATGTCGGCGGAAGCCTGCATTTCGCCTCCATGCGCAATGATGAACACCGTTACCTCCCCCCGCAACTTTTCGATGGATCTGCGTATCGCTTGCTCGGATTCCGCATCGAGCGCGCTCGTCGCCTCATCGAGGACAAGGACGCTCGGCTTTCGCGCAAGGAGCCTCGCAAGCACGATACGCTGGCGCTGTCCGCCCGAAACAAGTACACCGCGGTCGCCGACGTGCGTTTCGTATTTTTGAGGCAGTGACTCGATGAATTCGTGAATGTTGGCGCGCTTCGCCGCTTCGGCGACCTGCTCTCTCGACATTGTGTCGTCGTAGAACGCGATGTTGTTGAATATCGAATCATTGAGAAGGAAAGCTTCCTGCGGAATGTAGCCTACGGCGCGCCGCCAACTGTTGAGTGAGATCTGCCGAATATCCTCCCCGTCGGCAAGAATAGCGCCCTCGGTCGGCTCAATGAGGTGCAAAATAAGATCGGCAACCGTCGATTTGCCGACCCCCGACGGCCCCGTGACGGCGACGATCTGCCCGCGCCGAACGACGAAGCTGATATTTTTCAAGACACTCTCGCGGTCGGGATATGAGAAGGACACATTCCTGAACTCGATGCTTTTTTGGATCGACGCGCTGTGTGTTCCTCCGGAGCGCTCCGCATTTTTGACCGCTTCCTTCTGATATTTGTCAGCACTTGAGAGGTACGGAAGCATGCTCGAGAGCGCGTGGAGCTGTACTTGGGCGCTCTGCACTTGCGCGAATATCTGATTGACCGCATACACGATGACCGCGAACGATGCGAAATTGAATCCAGGAGCGCGGTACATATATGCAAACACGCCCGCAACGAACGCGAGACCGGCAAACTGTATGCCCATCTCCAGAAGCCCGCGAATGGTCACCATCTGCATGTACACCTTTCGTATTCGCTCGAAATACGTCTTTATTTTTTGCGCGATAGCGCTCTCCACCGCAGCGGCTTTGATGGATTTCATTCCGGAAATATGCTGGCTCACGAAATGCGCGAGTGTGCGATTCAGTTCTTCTGCCTCCGTTGAGAAGCGCTTGTTCATTCCAAACAACGGCTGGAGTACGAAGAACAGCAGGGCGCCGACGACAAAACTCAAAACCGCGACGGGTACGGATATGTTGATCGCGACGATGATGTACGCGATCGCTTTCGTCACGATGAGAACAAGGGTGGAGAAGTTGCCGAAAAATTGCGATGTATTGATCGTATTCGTGATGAGGAGCTGATCAAGGTGCCCTACCTTCTGTCGTGAGAGAAAGGGCCACCGGGCGGAAACCGTCGCGTCGAACATTCTCTCGCGCATGTCGCGTGCATATCCGAATACGATGCTTGCCGTCACGTTCTGTATCGCAAAGAGCGCGAGAATGCGGACCACGAAAAGCACGCCGATGAAAATGAGGAGAAATCGGAACGTGTACGGCAGGCCGAGGGACGCAAACGTGCCGCTGATCAGCGTCGTCACGGTGTCGCTCGCAAGACCGCTGCCGCCCGTCACGAATGAAAAGAGCGGGATGATCGCACTGATACCGAGGCCTTCGAGAATGCTCGCGAAGAATCCGAGTACCGTTATGAGTACCAATTGCGGATAATACGAGCCAAAAGCGGCCCGAAGGAGCCGGAAAATGTTCATGATCTGGATGGGTCTCATGCGCCTGATTGACGGCCAGCGGCCGAGAGATTACGATGTGATACTACGTTCATTTTCCCCTATAATCAAGCCATGAAAGTTTGTTTCGTATTCCAGCGCAGCTTCACCCCCGTCGCACATAAGATCGCAAAGGAGCTAAAGAAGCGAGGTGTTGCACAGAGCTTTTGCGGGTACGTGTACCTGCGGCCCAGTTTCGCATTCTTGCGCCGCCAAACGGACATACCATACAGCTCCCTTCTTCTCGACGAAGATATCGCGAAAGAAAGTACTTCCGTCACGATCGACTGGCCATATGTTCGAGAACTTGAGACGCAGTACGGCATCCCGAATCTGTGGCCCTACCTTGCGGTCGACCGTATCATCCGGTACGGGCAACACTTGCGAGAGTACCCGCACAATACTCCCATGTACTCGTATGAGGACATGGTGCGCCTGCTCCAGACGTCAGCGCAACATATCATCGCGTTCCTCGAACAAGAAAAACCGGGTGTCGTATTCATGCCTGTCGTGAGCAGTCTTGGAAATATGCTTCTCTTTCATATCGCGAAGAAAAAAGGCATCCGTGTTCTCGTGGGTGCAGAAACAAGGATGGAGGGGGGCTACTGTCTTAGTGAGGATTACTCCTCATTTACATTCGCAGAACAACGTTTCCGTGAACTTCTGGCCGGGGCGTCGAGTCCGAAAAGCGACGCCGCGCGCTCGTACATAACAGACTATCGAAAGCGCCCGCACACCTACCACTACGTAATGGAGAGTTACAAGAGATCCGGTTCTCGTGCGGCGGCATTCGCCTGGCTTGCTCCGATGCGTTTGATGCGGAGCGTATCGTGGAATCTTCGGTATATCGTCAGCTACGCGCGGGAAGGCTCGCATGACTACAGCGATCGCCCGGCATTAGGATTCCTCATCGACACCTTTCGGAGGAAGTTCCGTCTCGTGCGCGGCTTCAACGATCTCTACGACAGGTACGATCCTCGAGAAGAGTTTGCCTATTTTCCGCTTCACCTCGAACCCGAAATGTCACTCCTCCTTCTTGCGCCACGCTGGACCGACCAACTCAACGTCATAAAACAAGTGGCTGAATCCCTTCCTCTCTCATTCAGGCTCTATGTGAAGGAGCATCCGGCAATGGTCGGGTTCCGAACGAGGGCATACTATCGAGAATTAAAAAAGATACCGAACGTACGGCTCATACATCCTAATCACGATTCGCACGCCATCATACAAGACGCACGTCTCATAGCGACGATCACGGGGACGGTTGGTTGGGAGGCGGCGCTCCTGGGTAAACCGGTCATTACATTCGGTAACGTCTATTACAATGCGCTCCCGACGGTACAAAAGTGTGAACGGATCGACGACCTTGCACTGCTTGTGAAGGAACAGCTCGAGACCGAGCCGGACGATCGGGCGCTTACCTCTTTCGTTGCCGCTCTCTTTGAACACTCGGAACATCTGCGGCTCCACGAGCTCTGGGAAAAAGGTGTCGAGCCCGAGGCGGAAAAAGCGGCTATTGAAGGGTTTTGCGGACTGTTCGAACGCTACGTCCGCGGATAACATGCGCGTACACGTGTATACGCTTCGCTACGATCCCGTATCCGGGGGCGGCTCTCACGGACAGTTGCAGGTGTACCTCGAGTCGCTGAAAAAGGCCGGCCACACGCCGACGCTCGTCACAATGGCCTCGGCAGACAATGCGTATCGCGACGCGCCGTGCGCCGTGCGCGAGGAACAGTTTGAAGGCGGATACCTTGCACTTCAACATCACGTTGCGAAACGCATGGAGGAGGAGCGCGAGGCGGATCTGTTCGTTGCGTTCGGTCCGACCCTCATGTGGGGAGCCGGCATGTATGCATCGAAAAAGGGAGCGAAGCCCGTCGTTGCCTGCATCAACAACTACACGCCCGGGATGGGTCACAGTGTGCCGCAGCGTTTTCTTCATCGCGCGCGATGGTACGTGTGGGAACGCCTGCTCGGCGTGCGATATGCGCGACACATACGCCTCGCGTTCTTCGATTCTCCGATCATTCTCGAAGAGTACCGCCGCTTCGGATATCGCTTTCGTGAGACCGTCGTCCTCCCGGCGCCGGTCGAACGTCGGTCAGAGCCGACCGGCACCCGCCCCTTTCCGGCCGGAGCCGACCGCTTCAATATTCTTTTCATTGCGCGTCTTATCAGGGAAAAAGGACCGGACATACTCGTGGACGCGATGGCTGGTCTCCCGGAAAACATTCACGCGCACCTCATCGGGGCTGGGAGCGAAGAGGTCACGCTCCGCGCCCTCATCCGCGCGAGAGGACTTGAAAGTCGAGTGCATCTCTACGGACGCAAAACTCGCGAAGAGCTCCCTGCCTTTTATCGACACGCCGATATATTCGTCCATCCGTGCCGCTGGATTGAACCGTTCGGCATTGTCGTTGCCGAGGCGCTCCGGTTCGGACTGCCCATCGTCGTCTGTGAAGGCACCGGCGCGGCGTGGGCTGCCGCTGATGCCGGTATCACGTTCCCCAAGGAGGACGTCGCCGCCCTCCGCGCGCGCATTCTTTCTCTGTATAACGACCCTGCGGCACGCGAAGCGTATGCAAAACGCGCGCGCGAGCGGGCACATCTTTTCGACGCGGACAACATCGGCGCTCGTTTTGTGAGTACGCTCGAGAAGATATCGCTCACGGGAGGAGCATGAAATGAGCACTATCGTTGGGATCGAACGTATAACTCTTGTCTTCCAGAAGTTCGAGTTTTTGATCAAAATAGTAGTTGAGTACGACTCGGAACGAATTGACCGGCGTGATGGAGCCATAGAGAAGCGCGTCTCCTCCGTCCGGCAAATAGTATGCATTGAAAATACGGACCATGAGGTCCGGCATGTCGTCGGGTTTAAGACCATATTCCTGCTGTAGCCGTTCCGGTTCGTAGAGCGGAAATTTGTGGCCGTGGTCTCCCTGAAGGATGATGATGGGCGCGCGTTTTGAGCGAGAGAGGAGTTTCTCGACCAGTATTTCGATCTGTGCGCCCGTATAGGCAGCCTGCGCAAGGTAATTCTCGCGCTGGAGTTTTGCGTCAGATCCTTCCTTCGTGACATAGTTCCCCTCCTCGTCAAAGACGTACGGCTCGTGCGGCAACAGGAGGTGGGCAAACACAAAAACAGGCCCCTTGTTCCGCTCCGGGATCTTCCCCAGCTCTTCAAGCTGGTACTGTGTCCGTCTCCACTGCGTACGGCGATAGTCAAGAAACTCGGCCTGGATGCCAAGTTGTACACCCAGTGGACTTCGGCCTTCAAGCGCCTCTCCTATGGGCTGAAACACCGTTGAACGAAGCAAGAGCATTTGAAATGGCGAGAAAAAACCGATATTGATATTCTCATCAGCATACGGATTCCAAAAATCCGTCCAGTCGGCGCCGAGGTGTATGTATCTATATCCGCGCGCTTTCAAGAAATCTTTCAAGAAATTATCCAGGGTCATGTTCGTCAGGACCCTAAGGGGCTTCGTCCCGTCTTCCAGGTAGTCGTCAACATACCGAAGGTTCAGTGATGACGGCAATGACAAATGCGTTCCTGAGTAATTGCTCCTGCTCTCTTTCGCGACGAAGAACCCTTGTTCCTCTAAGAAGTCGACCGTATCATTAATGCCTTTGAATCCCAGTACTTCCGAGAAAACTTCTGGCGCGGTGTATTCATCGAAAATAATGTAATAAATATCGCGCGGTTCTTTTACGTCTGCCTCCACTACCGATCCTTGTGGGGAAATTCGCCCTTGTATGGAAGCGCTCGCGTAATTCCCGATGAGTTGCAAGGAGGAAAACAATACGAAAACACCAGCGACCATGGTCAAGATCTTTGTTGCGCCTACCATGGCGCTCTGCGAACGCTTAACTGCATACGCCAACGCGGCAATGAGAAGCAGAATAATGATAAAAGCCCAGCGATGCCGCATGACCCCCTCGATAAGAGCATTGAAAAAGATGTACTGATAAAAAAGGGCGAGAACGAGCGTGACCGAAGCGAGAAAAGAAGCCTTATGCGGATCTCGATACAGGACCCAAAATACCCCGAACGTCGCCACAGCGAACACAAGCAACACGACCAGAGACGGGAATACTTCCCACATGAATACTTCTGCGAAGTTGTGATTCCACAAGAAAAGCACCGGGGCGGCGGCAATAAGGAGCGGGTTGATGTACGGAAGTTTATTCGTCATTCGTATTCTCTACACTTCTCTCTTCAACACGCATTCATTTTTGCACACTCTCTACCTGTCCGCTATACATTTCAGAACGGACAACGTTCTTGACAGGCTGTGACTACGTAGTATTTTAAGATTATGGATGCCGGGAATAGAAATATCTTCTCTGTCTCACTGTTGTTTATCTTATACGTCTCGACCTATCCGCAGACTACCCATGCGTATATTGATCTTGGGACCGGGAGTATTATCGTTCAGGCTGTCATAGCTGCTATATTTGGAGCCTCTTTTGCAGTACGGATGTATTGGCAGAAGCTGAAAAACTTCTTCGGTTCTCACTCGAAGGAACAAAAAACGAATGACGAGCAAAATAAGAACGTCGGCTGACACCGAGGACGTAAAGGGCTCTTTCCGAGACCCAAGTGGTTCTCTTTTCTTAAAAGACGGTACGTTGTATAGAAGGATATCTTCCGACTACCGCGTACATTGGGAACAAGCTGAAAACTCCGGCTTGCTGGGCACTTTGATACGCGAAAGACTCTTGATCCCCCATGAGGTTCTTGAAGATGCTTCTGACATAGACGCGACTGCCTATAAGATCATCCGCCCCACGGAGATACCTTTCATTTCGTATCCGTATGAGTGGTGTTTCAGTCAACTGAAGGACGCCGCCCTCCTTACGCTCGCGGTGCAAAAAAGGGCGTTGGAGCACGGGATGATCCTCAAGGACGCGAGCGCATTCAATGTCCAGTTTCTAGATGATGCGCCCGTCTTCATCGACACTCTTTCGTTTGAAAAGTATGAGGAAGGGCTGCCGTGGGTCGGCTATCGACAATTTTGTCAACACTTTCTTGCACCTCTTGCGCTCATGAGTCGCACAGACATGAGACTTAACAGTCTTTTCCAAATATACCTCGACGGCATTCCCCTCGATCTCGCAAGTCATCTCCTCCCGCGACGTACCTTTTTCAGTCCACACATTCTCTTTCACATCCACGTACATGCAAAAAGCCAAAAGCGATTCGCAGCAACACGATCCGTATCAAAGTACCGGATATCCCGCCATAATCTCCTCGCGTTGATGGCCGGTCTGGAAAGCGCAGTGAGGGCGATGAAGCTTACAGAGTCCCATACCGAGTGGGGAAATTACTACGAAGAGACTAATTACTCTAAGGATTCGTTCCAGGACAAGTCGAGGATCGTTACTGAATTCCTCGACATCGCGCGCCCAACAACCCTGTGGGATATGGGCGCTAATACGGGGGAGTTCAGCCGGCTCGCGAGTAAGCGAGGTATCCATACGGTGGCTTTTGATAACGATCCGATCGCCGTTGAGAAAAACTATGTCCGCATGAGGCGAGCGGGTGAGAAACATTTACTCCCTCTCCTGGTAGATTTCTCAAATCCCAGTCCTGCTCTTGGATGGGAACATGCGGAAAGGATGTCCTTGGAAGAACGCGGGCCGGCTGACGCTTTAATGGCTCTCGCTGTTGTCCATCACCTCGCGATATCGAACAACGTGCCATTGCCGCGTATTGCGGAATACTTTAGTCGATCATGCCGAGATCTTATCGTTGAGTTCGTCCCCAAGTCCGATACGCAGGTACAAAAACTTCTTTCGACCCGAAAGGATGTCTTCCCCAACTACACCGAGGAAGGTTTCGAAAAAGCATTTGACCTATTTTTCAGTATCAGATCGAAGAGGAACATCGTGGGTTCGCAACGAGTCCTGTATCATATGGTTAAGCGCTAGATGCGTGCGTCAGACTTTCATACAGAGCCACGGTCTTCCGGACAGTCGTTTCCCACGTAAACTCTTGCGCCCATACAAGCCCCTTTTCTACAAGCGTCCGTCGTAGTTCTCCGTCGGAAAGGAGGCGCCTCATTGCTTCTGCGAGCGTATTCGCATCGGCCGGGTCGACCGTGAGCGCGCACCCGCCTGCCACCTCGGGAAGTGCTGTAACGTTCGACGTAATAACGGGCGTGCCGGAGGCAAGCGCTTCGATCACGGGAAGACCGAACCCTTCGTTGAGCGAGGGGAAAACAAAAAGGTCGGCGGCCGAGTAGAGCGCGTTCAAGTGTTCCTGCTGAACGAAGTCGAGGAACATAATGTCATTCGCGTACGGGGACGCTTTCGCGAGCGCGATCGTCTTTTCCGCACCAAATCGCTTAGCTCCAACGACGACGAGCCTATGCGAAATAGCGCTTTCGCGACGCATGATCTCATACGCACGAATGAGCGTATCGATATTTTTATGCGGCTCGAGACGTGATACATCAAGTATGAAGGGCGCGCGGACGCCATATTTCTGCGATACAAGCCGCTGCGATCCCGCTGTATCGAGATCTTTGAAATCCTCTCCCCCGCCGTTATATATCGCAAATACTTTCTTGCTCGGCACATCGTAGTGTTCAATGATCTCTCTTTTGCCGAACTCCGAAACGCCGATGACAGCGTCGATGCGATGGTTGAAATGCTTCATTAAGAAATTATAGACGCGGCGCGAGAACGGGAATTGCCCCGGTGCCGTGATATCGCCCGCGCCATGTGCTGTGACGACGATGTGCCTTGCTGGGGCAAGCCAGAAAAAAGGATAGAGGCGCGGCTGGAACCAGTGAATGATGTCGAACTGCTCGTTGCGGTATTTCCAGAAAAAAAGCATCGTTCGTATGAATCGTGTACCAAAGGGAAGGTGTGGAATGCGCGGGATGAGTATTTCGTGCGCTTGTGAGTAGAGCGGGTCGTCTACCGTATCGAAGTGCACCAAATACCATTCGAAGCGATCGTCTTGTATCAACTTCTCTATCAGCCGGCGCGTATACAGAGCCGTGCCCATGCCGCGCCGGTTATCCATCGCATAACTCATCAGCGCCACTTTGATACGCCCGTTCTTCATATGTTCAATACCTCGCGGAAAAGGTCCTCGTAGGCCGTCGTTGTTCTATCAATGCCATATTTTTTCGCGCTTTCTTTCGCGTTCAAGCGCATTACCGGAAGGTCTGTGGCTGCCATTCGCTCCAACCCCTCCTGCACTGCTTGCGGGGTAGACTCGCCGATAAAAAACCCGTTTATCCCCTCTTCTATCATTTCGTCCGGGCCGGCGGTCTTGGTCGTCAGGACCGGCACGCCGCAAGAAAGCGCCTCCGCGTGCGCAATGCCGAAACCTTCTATCGTTGATGTAGAAACAAAGACGTCGGCGATGGCATAAAATCGTGCAACGTCTTTTCGAGTTCCCATGAGGAGCACCTGACTCTCGATGCCGAGTTCCTTCGCTTGCGCCCTAAGCAGGGCGTCCCATTTTGGGCCTCCGCCTACGATGACGAGCACATAATTGGGATGCGAACGCGCGAAGAGCGCGAACCCGTCGATGAGCAATCGCGGATTTTTTTGCGTTGTGAGCCGTGCAATATTCAATAGCACGTGCGCATCTCTCCCTATGCCAAGTTCTTCTTTTACCTCGGCGGGATCATACCGACCGGACTCCGCCTGCAGTGCAGCGATGTCCACACCGTTGTGTATCACGCGAAATTTCCCCATCGGTATCCCCTCCTGATTCGATGTGAACGTGGCGACCGTATTCGATACAGCAACTATCCGCGCCGTGAGACGCGCAAGTACTCGGTCTACCATCTGGTGCAATTTCGTTTTTTTGACGTAGGTGTTGTGCTCCACGATGACGACTTTGTATCTGAACAGGGGCTTAAGCAGGCGCAAAACAGTATTGGAGAAAAAGAGGTTCGACAACACAATATCGGGGTCGAGCGAGCGTAGAATACGGTATAGTGCGAACCAACTGCGAATATCCCAAAACCCCTTGAAGGCGAGCCGGTGCACCGGAATTCCGGCGGGTACAAGGTCGTAAAAATATTCCCTTCCATCCCAGAAAAAAAGTGTGACTAGGACCGGCTCGTACCGCTCCTTGTCCAAACGCCGCATCATGTCGGCAAGCATCCGTTGTGCCCCTCCGACTAAAAAGTCGTTGATACAGATGACGATCTTGATCTTTTTCATGATTTTACACTTCGAACGAAATACCCGAGCGGTGTCGGGTGAGCGGCGCGCGCGGAAGCCGGGATAAGACGGTCGGCGATGAGCGCGAGCGGAAAGATGAACGCGCGAATGAAATTGAACAGATAGAACGGGTGTTTTATCTGCACCGCCGCGCTCGCCCGCTCTCCGAGCCGCTCTACTACTATCGACGAGAATCCCGCCTTTTTTATCAGCCGTTCTAAACCTTCGGCGGTATATCGCACGTAATCGTGCGGCTCCGGCATCTCGTTCGCAACGAATGGCGAGGCGAGATACCACGTTCCTCCTTTTTTCAGCACTCGATATATCTCGCGCGCGAGCGCGTCCGGCTCTTCGACGGCGTAGAGCGCATTAAAAAGCAGTACGGAATCAAACGACGCGTCGGGAAAAGGAAGTGGCGCATTGATATCGACAGCCTCGACGCCCGGCGACGCGACGAGGTCGGTGCGGACGAGGCCTATACCCGCGGGAAGAAGCGGGAGATAGCTGGGCGACCTGCCGCCGGCGAGATCGAGCACGCGGCCCGAAAGCTTCGTTGCATGCATGCGAACCGCTTCGTTGAAATACACCCGCCCGATGGTCTTGCCTGAAAGCGCGCCGGCGACCGCGCTTCTTATTGAGATATTCATAGTGATGCCGTAAACATACTATACTGGCACAATGCCGATAGTTAAAAACCTATTGCTGGTCGGCCTATTCCTCTTCCTCGCTGCAGGCGTCCTATTCCCCAACCCTTATGGCAACAACCCCGACATAGTTGGCGATGAGAGCTACTTTTTAAGTACCGCGCTCTTCTCAATAGAGAAAATGACACTGCCAGGATGGGAATTCTCGCCCTCGGGGGCCTACTACGGCGGCCCGCAGACGTACATCGACACGCTCGTGCTCCTACCTGTACTTGGAGCGGTCGTTGCGGCTTCTGACTTTTCCGTCATGGCGGCAAAAATATGGGTCGCCGTTAATACCGGCGAACTTCTGCATATTCTTCGGCTC
>Ga0209542_10003017_pt1 | contig 36698 bp, 45 predicted proteins | sample RifCSPhighO2_01_FD_184028 | JGI IMG/M metagenome (GOLD analysis project Ga0209542, IMG submission 184028) | Soil microbial communities from Rifle, Colorado - Rifle CSP2_plank highO2_0.1 (SPAdes) (version 2) | ecosystem: Environmental > Terrestrial > Deep subsurface > Rock core/Sediment ...
ACAAGTAACTATACTGACGAAGATGCTGATAAAAGTGCAACCAACACACCAGCAATCGCACAAGGATCTACCTCTACCACTACTGGTGTAATGGAAGTTTTCTCTATGGTGCTAGGCCTGCTCCTCATTTGGGGGTTGTATCGTTTGATGTCCCGTGTTTTGAGGTCAATACCGATAATGAATGTAGATTTATTTAAAACACTCACGTCCGCCAATGAAAGTCAGGAGGTCGATACACTCACACAGGATAAAGTAAGTAGAAGTACAAAAACCAGAGGCAAAAAAGCTAGAAGGTTATTTTGGAAACGAGCTACATTTGCCTTGGTGGGCGTCGCTATTGCAACCGTCCCCGTTTATCTAGGTCTACAATCTTGGAATAGCTACAAAGAACAGCAAGAACAAGAAAAAATCCTCTTACAGAATCAAATAGCACAAAATGCAGAAGACGCACAAGCACAGAGTAAAAAGTTTGACCAATTAAACCAACAAGTGGTGGATTTAAAAAATAAACCCACGGATGTGGTCTATAAGACTACCATTGTTCAAGCTCCTGAAACACCAAAAGAAAGAACTATGGTTGAAATAACGAAAGAATGGTCGCCTCAGGTGGCCTATATAGACTGCACTTGGTATTACACTAACGGTAGTTTCTATAAGAGGGCGACTGGGTCTGGATTCTTAACGAACTTTTCAAATAGAGATATTGCGATTATGACAAATAAACATGTCATTCTTTCTGAGGGATTATATACTCCAAACTTCTGTGATGTTTATTTTTTGAATGGTGATAAGTACACATCTTATAAAAGCCAATCCGCTTTCGGTTATTCTGAGAAATATGATAAAGGGCAGATTAGTATTTCTCAATTAAGTGATACGACGAGAGATCTGGTTAAACGGACTAGTTTCTACTGCAGTAACGAACCTGAAATAGGCGATAAAGTCGTTATTTTAGGTTATCCGGGCATCGGTGCGAGTCAAAGCATTACTGTTACAGAGGGCATTATTTCGGGTCTTGATGGATATTATTATGTCACATCTGCCAAAGTGGACTCTGGCAACTCCGGTGGAATAGCGGTTAGTGTGAAGGATAATTGCATTGTCGGAATGCCGAGTGCCACAGCAGATGGTCTTTATGAAAGTCTCGGCCGAATCCTTTCATCGAAGGCTATTCTTGAATAGTCTTGTAGAAACAAATGAAATCCAAACTCCTCTACATCTGCCTACTGGCGATCTTCTCTGCGGGATTCTATCTCCTTGGATCATACACACACCAAACTGCTCCTATATCTACCTACACAATAGCCCAAGCAGTTAATTCTGATCCTAGGCAATTCTATTCGTCTTTCGTCGATGGCCCATGCCCATTTGTTAATACCCCTGACACAGAGGCTTGCATTACTAGCCTCGCCAGCTCAACGCTAGCAGAAGCAGACACATTGGCCCACAAGCTCGCTGAAGCTTCACCAGGAACAAATACGGATCAATTCGTTGCTAGTTACTACGATGAACTACGTGCCAGTGTCAGATCAGCTCAAAAGGCCAGAAACACTTACCTTGACGCCATCTGTGGCCTCAATGGGTTGCTTAGCTATGGTGGTACTGGCATGGGTAGCGATATACAAGCCTGTCGCTATTACTACGCCCAGCTGTACCTCAATTTGCTTAAGGACCTCGATAAGCCCATTAAGCACTTATGAAATCGGGTCTTGTACCAGATGCTGTTTTTAACGGTCCAACCATTAACGAGGCACCCTGCGGAAAGAACAAGGTAATGAGGATTGTGATTATATGGAAATCACCCGATGAGACAGTGGAGCAGGTTGAAGAGCGATGGAATAGGACTTTCGATATTCTCTTTAATGCGACAGTGAAGAAAATGGTGGCAGAAGGTAAGGGTCACTTAATCAAAAGCTTGTTACCCTAATTCTACCGATGCACCGATCTGATCAGACTGTAGCCACTTTGCGTGGCAAGAAGGTCATAAGAGCCATCTTATCCATACTTGCCTTAACCGCCGTGTAAATATTTAAAACTCGTCTCAAAATTAGACCAATGACAGCAAGTGGTTGATTTCGTTAGTGGTAGTATTCAAATCTCCTACAGCGTCCTGCCAATCAAATGTACGAAAGGCGTCCTGCCAAGCGAGCTATTATCGATGTATGACAGAGCAGGATGTTCTCAATTTAATAGAGCGCGATAGGTGGATGATGGGCGTGCTTAGGGTTGCTGAGTCACTCAATTTACCTGACTGGATGATTGGAGCGGGATTTGTAAGGAACAAAGTTTGGGACCATCTTCACGGATTTAAGAATGAGGTAGTACCGACAGCGGATATTGATCTTGCATATTTTGACCTGACGAATTTAGACGAGGAGCAAGAGAAGCAATACGACAGAAAATTACAGGGTATTATGGATATCGAATGGTCGTGCAAGAATCAAGCTCGGATGCATCAGATACACGGAGGTGAACCATACATATCAAGTGAAGACGCTATCTCGGCTTGGCCGGAGACTTGCACCTGTGTAGCCGTGAAGTTTGAGGACGGAAAATTGAAGCTCATAGCACCCCACGGCATAAGTGACCTAGTTAACTTGATTGTAAGACGCTCTCCCAACTACAGAGGATCTCTAGAATCATGGCACGCTCGAATTGCAAAGAAGGGTTGGCAAAATAAGTGGCCCAAATTAAAGTTTGTAAAAGAAATGAGGGGGTGAGCTTGCTCACCCCCTCTGCCCACCCCGCCCGCTAAGCGTTGCGAGCGTCAAGGAAAGCCTTGATTGTCGTGTCGATGTCCATGTGCGGCATCACGACCACCTTCCAAACGGTCTGGAACTCCCTGCCCGCTGGATTTGACATGTCTGCCGGGAAATCTTCCTGGGCGTGTGTGATGAACACCTTGTCCATGAGTTTTTTCGAGAGTGGAAACTCTCCTCGAACAGCCACGATGTTGGTGTCATTCTCGAAAACGGAAAGGCCTGCTTCCGTGAGCATCTGGCGAGTGGTGTTCGCATCGCGCACACGCTCGAGCGCCTCCTTCTCGTATCCTGTTCGTCCCAAGAACTTCATGGCTGCCCAACAACTGAAGGCGATAACCCCTCCGCGCGATCCGCAAAGAGTTGAATCTCCGCCTCGAACGTAGGGCGCTAGAGTGAAAACGTTTTTGAACTGTTCCCTCCGTGCCATGATGACCCCACTTCCGTAGGGAGTCTGACCCATCTTGTGAAGGTCAACAGTGACCGAGTCCACGCGCGGATTGGAGAAGCCAATCCTGCGTGACTTGTACTTTTCGAGGAACGGAATTACGAAGCCACCGAAGGCCGCGTCCACGTGGAGGTGAACCACAGCTGTCGGGTACTCGTGCTCCAGTCGAGAAATCACCTCGCACATCCCGGGAATGTCATCCACAGAACCGAGCATCGTCGTACCGGCATTACCGATGACGATGAAATGCCGGAGACCCAGCCGTGCCAAATCCAAGAGCACTCTCCACAGATGCTCCAGATTGATGTGGCCGTTTGAGTCCGTGCCTACCAAGTGGAGACCACTGCCGTCGGACTGTGGCTTTGCTCCGATCCCAAGGAGGTCTGCGGCCTTGACGATGGAGTAATGGGTTAGGAAGGAGCCAACGATTGCCGTGCGCCCCTTGCTCCTGTTGCGTCCGATCCAGCAACCGACGATGTTCGCCTCGGTGCCGCCAGGAGAGATGTATCCGCCCACCTCGTCGGGGCTAGCGTCCATGAGGTCTGCGCACATCCCGATGACTTCTCGCTCCGCCTGTTGCGAACCCTCGAATCCGTATTCAGACGTATCTGGCCGAGGGTTGGTGTGCATGCCGATGTTGTTGGCATGGGCTCCAACGTAGTCGCTGTAAACTTGCTGACATATCGGAAGCGGTGGGGTACCGGGGAAACCGAGTTCCTTACTTTCGAAGTAGTGAATGTTGGCGTCGTCGAACTCCTTGATTTTAGCGAGAATCTCGTTTTCTGAAGTTGGGTCCTGCCACGCAGGCCTCGTGATCGTCTTTTGACTCATCTGACACGTCCTTTCTGTTGGTACCGTCTCTGTAAGACAGCATGTCATTTAACGTACTGTCTAGTCTCAAGTTATCAGCTATGCAAAAAAAGTCCAGCCACTTGCGGTGGCTGGAGCATGACCTTACTTTCGGGCGAGACCTTACGTTGTTTTCTTCTGATCCTTGCCTTTGACGAGCCAGATGACACTAGAGGTGATGACGAGGGCTTCGAGAACCTGGCGGAAGAGGAGAGCCCGGTCCGTCGGCAGTTGTCCGAACTTTTCGACTCCGAATCCGAAGTTGAGGATGCATAGTGCGAGTAGGACGCCCACGATCTTGAGGTTCGATATAATCGAAACCTTGGATGCACCCATATCTGCGTGGGCTTTGGCTCTGGCGTTCCAACCGTTCGTGAGGAAGCTAAATGCCATGAGTATTGCTATCGGCAGGACAGCCAGGTACCACTTGGCACGGATGAGTTCCCAGTACAGCGGCAATTTACCGATGTGCCAGATGTAGGTAAGTGATAGAGTTATGGCGGATGCTCCTAGGTAGAAGAAGCGCCAGACTGTGGCGAGTGTCGCATTGGACTTTTCCGTCGCTATCTTGTCGTGAACCTCCGAGATCCCTCCCAGGAGACCTGAAGCCACAAAGACAAGCAGGAATACCTCAAGCGAGAGTTTACTCGAGCCTTCTCCAACCCATACTCCAGCAATCATGAGAAGCGCCGGTTTGAGGACAGACTTGATGTGGGCGTGGTCTTTGCTCCACAAGTACTCGTAGCCGATGATCCAAAATAGCTGGCTTGAACCAAGGGCAACCAGAGTCGCCGCATTGAAGCCCTTCTGCAAGGCTAGTAGATACAAGCCAGTTGAGGCCGCTCCTGCTGAACCTCCAATAAGGGTGGTTACTTGGAGCCCTCTGTTCCCGATATGGAAACCGTTGAACTTTGGATCGAGCGCCTTACCGAATCGAGTGTGGGCAAGGATAAAGAAAACGGCTGATCCAATTAACCCTGCTAGGGTTAGGAAGACACAGGTCGCTACCACTTCACCATCAGCACCCTCTGCCTTGATGACGTTGTGGGAAATGTAGGCGTCGACAAGCTTCACTGCGATTGATGTCATTGCTGAAAGCAGTGCGAAGAAGTAGATACCCCGGATCTTTAGCACCGATCTTAGCTCTTCAAGGTTCACTTGGCTGCCCCTTTCTACTTGTGATTGATTGTGTTGAGAACTTTTCTAACTACCACAAGCCTAACATATATAAATGGGGGGGGATTGGCTTTCCAATCCCCCTCGTATGACCTGAAACCTCTGGGCCTGCCAAGTAATGGCGCCGGTGACAGGATTTGAACCCGCAACGAACGGTTTTGGAGACCGCCACTCTACCTGGTTGAGCTACACCGGCCCCGTTACTAGTTCTAAGGCTATCATAGCCAATTTTCTTTGTCTAGATAGCAGTTTGACATTGCCAAAGTCGATAGATAGTATGGTGCCAGAGCTTACGCTCTCAAACAAAGGAGTACAAGTGTCAAAAAATCGATGGCAGTGCTCGCACGAAGTTCTCGATCCCAAGCAGGTCCACTATTGCCGATACATCGGCCTTGAGGCTCTGCTCGCTCTGGCCCGTCCACACATTGGAACAGGCGACGAACGAGACTTCATCCACGAGGATGAGCCGCAGTTCATAGCGGCACATCAGATGTCTGAGATCGGCTTTGCCCTGCACATTCAAACGCTGGGCCAACTCATCGGCAAGATCGAAGAGGAGGATTACCCTTCCGCCCTCAAGTTGGTGGAGCGTCTGATTGTCTGGTGTGGAGTGCACGGCAATGTCATGTCGGCGCTCAACACCATGGAGCCGAAGAAGTTCTTCGAATTCAGAGACGCGCTCGCCCCAGCTTCCGGCGCGGAGAGTGAGCAGTACCGAATCATCGAGATCCTCTCGGGTATTGAGCCTGAAGACGCTTACGCAAGCATCCGGGGCATGGACTTCACCTACAGAGCCTTCCTTGATCGTAAGCCTGAAGAAGGTGAGAACAAGCCTAAGGCGAGATGGTGGACGTTGAGGCTAACCGAGCTCTCAGAGGGCCCCACTGTGCGCAAGGCTATCAAGGCCAAGTTGCAGAAGCTCGGTATCGGGCGAGAAGAGCTCTTCGGAGACACGCCCCCTGCCCAAAGCTCGATCGCTTTGTTGGCCCAAGGCCTGGTCGGTTACGACAAAGCCTTTCGCTCTTTGCGATCAGTCCACATGATGGTGGCCGCCCGTCAAATCGGCACTAGGGCCGGTACCGGACACACCGACGGCGTGCCCTACCTCAAGTCTGCGGTGGACAAGGCCCAATTTTTCCCCGAGTTGTGGGACAGAGATTGAGCAAAGGCGACTCTCTCGAACGCATGGCAAGTGTCATGCGTTCTCTTTATTTCTATTTGACAAATCTTGACATTGTTTTATATTGAGGTATTATCTCTAATGGGTCTAACGTTCTCAAACAACCAAAAGGAGGAATCGAGATGAAGCTCGTACTTGACCTCGACGGGACCGTTTACGGTCCTAGCGGTAAAGTTAGAGACGCTGTCGTGCGTCGACTCAAGAGAACTCTTACCACTCTCTCGAATAGCGGAGAGACTCTGGACAAGTGCATCAGCAGGCTGGGTTCCAAGTATGGGACGAAAAGCCTGACAATGATGATTTGTCTAGAGACGGGAAGCAATCAAGAATCAGTCGTTGAAGCCACCTATGTTCCAGAATTTAAGGCCTGCGAGGGTATTGCCCTCCGGCCTGGAATTCGCGAATTGCTTGGGTTAGGCGTCACCACTGAAATCCTGACGAATGCCCCGGAAGCGTGGGCTCGTTATGTCTTGACGTACTACGGTATCGCAGACCGTGTTAGTAAGATCTGCGGTCTGGGAACGGGATTCTTGTACCAGAAACCAGAGGACGCAGAAGTATTCCAGCAGATCGAAGGCGGAGACATCGTCTATGTTGATGATATATTCGCAAACTGCGTCGAAGCGCACAAACTTGGTTGGAACGCTTTCTGGTTCCCAGAGGAAGACTCATACCACCTTGGTGAAGGTCTTGGGGACACACGCGACAGGTCAATCAAACGTATACACACTGCCATAGAGGCGATGAGGAGTGGTGGTTAAGTGTTCAACCGGGATTCGTTACTGGCGCATTTAGCACACCACGGGATTATTGTTGACTTGGGTCGGCAGTATATCCTCGGGAACGTGTGCAAGACAGTGTACGGCGCTCAGGATCAAGAGGGGAACAAGTTAATCGTCAAGATCGGAATCGACGACGCAGGGAAACGAGAGATCAGTCTGAACAAGGGAGGATACGAGGAGTTGAGAAGCATTGGGGCGGAAAGCCTCCTGCCTACAATCCTTCGTTACTTCGAGTTCGACGCTATCCCAGTTATCGTGATGTCAAACTGCGGGCTCGACTTTTGGCATGCGACCAAAGAAGCTCGTGACCCAGACATGCTGTACAGACACCTCGTACGACACGCCTACAAGGTCTACAAGGGCACACGACGGCACACAACAAAATCCTTCGGTGTAGCCAGTAACCTGAAGAGACTTCTACTAAAGGTCTACGGCGAGAGATTGGCGGGGCATGTTACTGCCGATCTAGCAGAGCGCCTTCATGCATGGGACGTAAGGGGTATCCCGCTACTGGAAGTTTGCTTTTCGACCTTCGACTTCACTCCCGAAGACGTCTTCGTTACAGCAAACACGCTAAAGTATGTGGATCCCAAACCGGGCCAACTGGGGGTACCCATCCTTGACCTTGCCTGCTTCGCTGGTGTTGCCAGAGATGCGCACAAGCTCCCTGGCGCAGAAGCCGGCTACGACACTATAAGAGCCTTCGCGCTTCTAGAAGTAGCAGACTTACTAGACATCAGCAAGGGACAGGCTGAGCTACTCTTCGGTCTTGGTAGAGCCTTACAGTCAGGACTATCTGGCTACTTCAGACTCGAGTCTGAGCCAGAAGTAGCTGGAAGAATGGTTGAGGCGGGCGGAACGCTCGTAAGAGAACTCCTGTAACTCTGAGCCAGCCTAAAGAGGTTGGCTCATTTTTTTTGCAAATGGTTTTCTAAAATGTCTTTAACTCCAGCTGTTGCTTCAAATAGGGACGTATGATCAGCGACTTGCTTTAATTCAAGGTCCGCATTTGCAACGGCGAAAAGTAAATCAATTTGTGGCCTGAGTATTACTTCGCTCATGTCGTCTCCGATTGCAACAAGTCTAATATTTGAATATTTTGTTTTGAAAAAAGCCAGTCCAGTTGCTTTATTTATGTTCGGAATCTCTATGGTAATTGTGTGTCCATGATTGTGCGACAAAGCTATCAGTTTGCATCCTTCGTCGTCAAACGATTTCTGCATTTGCTTGGCAAGCTTCTGCGCAAAATCAAAAGAACTCTTTCCATCTATTCTGTGATGAATACTAGCAGAGTATTTACGGTTCTTGTTTAGGAATACGTAAGTGCCGTTTTTGCCAAAGTCTTTCTCGTTTAATTCAACCGTGTCCGAAAATACTGGAGTGGATTCAATCCCCATGTTTTCAAGTGCTTGCTTAGTGACCTCAAAAGCTATTTTAGGAATGTCCTGAATTACGCCCTCAGACACAACTATTTTACCGCCGGGTCCGTCTACAAAGAGTGCACCATTCTCTAGAATAAATGGACCGTCTAGATTAAACATTCCTACAATACCCAGCACATCCTCGTACGCTCTATTAGAGTTGAGACCAAAGCGTACCCCTTTGCTTTGCAATTTTGAAATAGTAGCACCTAGATCTGGGATGGTTGGCTTCTGATCAATGCCTAGTAAGGTTCCGTCAATGTCTAAAAATACGAGTGTATTAAAATTGCTAGGCTCCATCAATCTTTTATAGCAGTTTTTGACATATTTGACAAATCTTGACATTGTTTTATATGAATGTAGTATGGAAATTGGAGCATAGGCCTCCGAAAGGAAGGGAGATTAAGTCATGAGCCAACAGGTTGTAGTTACAGGTATCCGTGCCACCGGCCGGATGCACCTGGGGAATTACCTCGGAGTGCTACGTCGATTGGGAGAGCTTTCCCGCGACCCGGACAAAAAGTGTTTCTTCTTCGTCGCCGACCTGCACACGCTCACCACTCTCAAGGATGCGGCCGACATAAGAAGGCACGCCCCGGAGATCATACGAGACATCATTGCCGCTGGCGTCGACATGGAGCGGTCCGTCATCTACGTCCAGTCCGACGTACCGTCGGTGACGGAGCTCACGTGGATGCTCGCATGCATCACGCCCGACGGGGAATTGGGGAGCCTGCCAACTTTCAAGGACAAGGCCAGGAAGCACTCTGACGACGTCAACGCCGGACTTCGTTTCTACCCGGTCCTGATGGCGGCGGACATTCTGGGGCCACGGGCCAACTTGGTTCCCGTGGGAGCGGACCAGAAGCCTCATCTCGAGATCACGCAACAGATCGCCCGCAGGTTCAATCGCATCTACGAGACGGACCTCTTCCCGTTCCCGGATGCGATGGAGCAGGAGATGGTCAGTGTTCCGGGCCTAGTGGCTCAGAATGATCGGGGCGGCTTCGACAAGATGGGCAAGTCCGAGGACGAGGACATCACCCTCTACCTGTCCGATACAGCCGATGCGATGTGGGAGAAGCTCGCAAAGGCCCCCACCGACCCAGCAAGACGCAGGCGCAGTGACCCCGGCAATCCGGACAAGTGCGCCATCTACAAACTGCATGAAGTCGTGAGCTCGGGTCCAACAATCCAGGAGGTGCGGTCGGGTTGTCAGACCGCCGGCATCGGTTGCATCGACTGCAAGCGCAAGCTCGCTGGCCACATCACCGACACGCTCGCCGACTTTCGGGTGCGGCGAGCCGACCTAGCGAACCGTCCGCAGATTGTCCGGGAGGTGACCCAGGCTGGCAAGACGATCGCCGAGGTTGCCTTCAAGGACACGATCGCACAAGCCCGTGATCTTATGGGCATCGGTCCCATTTCCTAGACCGTGCCCACCACGGGGCAAGGCAATCTTACAGAACGCATGGCAAGGGTCATGCGTTCTTTCTTTTATATAACTTGTTGACAATTGGATGTGCAAGGCTAATATGGCCAAGGAGACGTTCTCCACAATTTTCCAGTAGTCAAAGGAGGCTAGCATGTACAAGGTCAGTCCGTTCTACCCGCATCCTCTTCTCGACATCAGGTTTGCCGAGGGGCCAAGTAGCGAGAGCATTGTCGCCATCTTCATCAGTCCGGAGGGTCAAACCTTCTGCGCCAAGGACGCAACGGCACTTGCTACCGCATATCTGCCGGAGACTGCCAGGAAGCTTTTCCCGAATAAAGCGGGGCAAAGTGCCTTCATCGCTGGGCCGAATATCACCGTCCTCCTCATCTGCGTCGAGCCGAAGGGGCACACTGCCCTCGAAGATCTGGCCAAACTCGGTGGGATTATCGTGAGGTCCTGTCGGGACAAATCCATCGACCGGGTTTATGTCAACGCAGACAGAACGACCATTCTTCTCGAGGGTTTCGAGGAAAACATCTGCTTGAGGGCCTTCCTGCAGGGGATGCATTCCGCTACCTACCGCATGGAGGACTTCAAGACCACGAAAGCAAGTGGGTTGGCACCAGCGGTGGTGGAAGTGTCATCCGACCTCGTCTTCAAAGAGGATGCGCCGAGACTGCTTGCTCTGGTCTCATCCTTGGCCAGTGCCGAGCACTTCTCCCGACGCCTGATCGACCTTCCGGCTCAGCCAGGATGCATGGAGACCGAGGATGCAGTAGCCCTTCTTCGTGAGATAGTGGCCTCGAACGAAGGAGTTGAGGGTACATTCTTCGTCGACGAAGAGCTTCGGCGGGAAGGACTGAACGCAGTTTACAGCGTAGGCCAAGGTAGCGATCATCGTCCTGCGCTGGTAGCACTCCGGTACAACGGGGCTTCGTCCAAGACCCCAACGATCGCCTTGGTCGGCAAGTACGTCGTCTTCGACACTGGAGGTGAAGACATCAAGCCAGCAGACGAATTCGCCAACATGAAGAGTGATATGGGTGGAGGAGCAATGGCACTGGCCGCATTCCTCACCTGCGTCAAGCTTCATCAACCCGTCAATCTTGTTCTCGTTCTTTCGATCGTGGACAACGCACCATCGGGGAAGTCTCAACACCCGGGCACGATCATACCCATCTACCACAGCAAGAGCGTGGAGGTGGGCAACACCGACGCCGAGGGTCGTCTCATCCTCGTCGACGGAATCAGGTATGCCGAGGTCAACCACAAACCGGACTACCTGATATCAATCGCCACTTTGACGGGGGCGTGCGTAGGGGCGCTCGGCCACGACTTCGCGGGTCTGTTCGCCAAGACGCCACGTATGGCCGAGGCTCTCAAAGTTGCATCGGCAAGGAGTGGTGACCTCGTGTGGCAGCTACCTTTGGCCGAAGCACGTCATATCAACCTCGAGAAGGGGCGGGCGGGTGAACTCGCAGATGTTTGTAGCACCGGGCACAAGAAGGTCGGTGGAGCAACGACTGCAGCGAAGTTCATCCTGCTCGAACACTGCCAGACCAAAGAAGCCGCCCACCTAGACGTGGCCGGTCCCTCTGTCCAAGGTCACGACCGCACCGGCGAGAAAGCCGTGTTCTCAAGCGGCTACGGTCCCATCCTGCTCTGGGAGGCGATACAGGCTCTCTCTGGGCAACAATCGTAACCTCAAGACCGGACTGCGTAGCTACGCAGTCCGGTCATTTTTTACTTTAATTGACAAGCTTCCCATTAAAGCTAATATGCCCTAGGAGATGTTCTCCACAATTTCCTAAAGCCAAAGGAGGCTAAAACGATGGAAGCTAAATTAGATGATTCATTCGAACTCTACGATCTTAGAGTAGAAGTCATCGGCACAGAGCGACCAATGGTTTGCAATCACAAAGCAGGAGATTACTTCGACCTGAAGGGTGAAAATCTCTCTCTTCCTGAAGTACAAACATTTACTATCTATGCTCTTGGAGCACTTCTGCCATTACTTGCGGCCAAGCAGAGGATGACTCACCCAAACGATTGGATGACAACAGATGAGATGATTGCTTGTCCGGATCCTCATTGCGGAGCACAGTTCCGCGTTGTTAGGACCGGAAAGCGTACGTTCCGCCACTCAGAGACGAGCGTAGTTCCGCTGCCTTCGTAAGAAAAGGGAGTGGGTTCTAACGACCGGATTGCACCCTCGTGCAGTCCGGTTACCTTTTTAACAAACTCATGAGAGAGACAACTTTTTCTTTGCTTATACGTTGATTGTATTTTGTAAGGTTAGTCTCGTTATTATCACGAGCTCCTTCCTTTAGAGATGTAGAGACGATTGCTCCATTTGCAACACTTAGCAATTCCCGAGCATTATTTTCATCAAGCCCGCTTCCTACAAGGATTGGGAAATTACCCACGCTTTTGCGTAACGAATCAATAGTCTGGGCCGTAGGTGGATCGCCGGTCCACCCCCCGGTAATTATTAGTGCATCAGATCCCTTATCAATTGCCATCTTCGCTGATTCAGCAAGCGTATAGGGGGAAAGTAATTCGGCGTGCTTTACATGGATATCCGCAAATAATGCAACCGGCCCTGATCCAAGTTCGTCACGGTATTTTGCAATCTTATCTGCGTTCCCCTCAATCACACCGTAATTTGTTTTTACTTTATCAACAAACACCGGGATTCTAGCAAAAGGGAGACCAAGTTCTCCGGCAATGTTTAGCGCAGTTTTGTAATCATTCCATAGTACACTCACGCCAAGTGCTTTATTTGCTCTCTGCTTTATACCTGCCCCGACTTCCTTCATGGCCTGATATATTTGCACAGTCACAAACTCTGTGTGGGGTAAATCGTAATTATTTTCAAAAATTGTGGCTGTTACACCACCACCTTCAAACGCTTCCAAATCTTTTAGTGCGTTCCCAATTGCAACATCAATCCCGGGGAAATCTTGATACCCGGGCATAGGAGGGAGGTGGATAGCCCCGATTATAATATTCTTATCAGTTCCAAATATCTTTTCAAACATAAGTATGTTTATGCTAACAAAAAAGGCGGTGGGTCGCTAGGGACCCATCCGCCTCAGGCCTTGGTTGCTTGGGCCACTGCCCGCACCACGGCCATTACGTCGTTACCTTCGAATGCCTCGCGCGCTCGCCCGAAGGCCTCCTTGAGGCTGCCACCTGCGTGAAGTTGAAAGAGAAGTGCGGCATTTGCGAGCACCATGCTGGTTACCTCGCTAGTCTCCTTCCGTTCAAGAATCCGCAGGGAGAACTCACCCTTACTCATGCCGGCCGGCGGCGAGATCGATTTCGGATCCACCGGGCTCAAGCCGAAGTCACTTGCCCAGATGTGACCCGAGGAAACTTCGCCGTCCTCCAGGCGAGCCACTGCCGTCCCACCAGGACAGAGCGAGAGTTCATCCATGCCGTGTTCTTCACCTTGCACCACGTAACCGCGAACGAAGACGCCCCGCTCGAGTTTGGTGACTCCTCTCTCGTTCATGATCTTGTAGGCTTCGGCGACGACAGTGGGGCTAACCAGGTGGTTGACCCCAAGGACTCGACGCCGCAGAATACTCGGATCCACCGGGTTGGTGATTGGCCCGATCAGGTCGTTCATGTGAGGGAGTTGAGCGACCTTGTGCGTCTGAAGGTGGATATGCTTGTAGCGAACGTCCAGTGCCTCGGTGTAGCCGAAGTTGTGTCTCTCGACGCAAGCCTCAACCACGCTCCTTGGCGCCATCGTGTTGATGCCGAGCATCTCCACGAAGTCAGAGCTACCGTGTCGGCCCTGATCCGCGTTGGCCGGTGAGCCGTGCTTGCACATCGGGATACCAGCTGAGGCTGCGATCAAAGCGGCGATAGTTGAGACGTTCGCCGTAACGATCAAGTCTCCACCCATACCGCAGTTATCCATAACGACGTCTACTGCAGGACGAAGGAATCCAGACTCCGACTTCGCGATGTCCTCTTGGAAGATGGAGGCACAAATTCCCGCAATCATCTCCGCGGCACTCTGTGGGAGGTCGTGGCTATGTTGCGAGGCGTCGTGCTTGTTCCACTGCCAAGAGTAGGTGGCTCGGCTATGTAGAGCGCAGAGCGTCGCGATGCTCTGGATTTGGGCGAGCCTTTGATCGAGCCGTTTGCGTTTTTTGAACATGCGGTCAAAAAACGTCAGTTCTTTGCATCCGCGGAGAGCCATCTGGCCCAGCGCGTACGCCTCGTCGTAACAGAGCGGAACGTTCTGGTACGCGTGAGCTTTCATCAGATGTTTTGGGTCCAAAATGGCCCCTCCTTTCGATTTTTCACCGTCTTGAGGAATCCCTGGTTCTGGACAGATACTATATTATCTTTCCCAATATTTCAAGCTTTCAATTATATTCGCACTAGCACACCGGCGAGAACGCTTTATTAAGCAAATCAGATTCTGTGCGCTACATATAAGGCTAATCCACGGCCAGTCCGCTGATAAAGCGTGATAGAATAGGGACATATTGAATATCTTTCAAGGCTTTAATCCAATCAAGAGTTCTGAAGGTATCCAACTGAGGGAGCAAATGATCAAAATTCCTTGTGATGACTTCTGGGGTAATGGTAAGGACGGCAAAGGGCAAAATCATACGGGCAAAATTCTAGTGAGAATTAGAAAGGAGTTAAAATAATCGCTGGAATAAAGATACAAGCAACCAAAGAAAGTGGCTACCATTCTCATTAAGAAGTCGTATCAACATTCGAAGAGGACTCTATTATAGGCGAGCGTGTTAGAATGTGGCTATGAATTCAAAATACAAGATTGTTTGGCTGTTGGCTCTCGTCATTGTTGTGTTGGCGGCGGTACTTATTTTTGTTGACAGTGATAAATCAAAGATAGACGACGAAGTTGCGGTAAAAGATTTCGCTCCGGGCAATGACATAAAGTTTGAGCAGACACGAGGCAAAGATGGTAAATTAGCTGGTTTCAAATTAACTAGGGGTAAGTACAGTCCATTCACGCAATCAGAAATCAATAATGTGAATAGGATGATTGATGATATTACTGGTGCAAGAAAAATCAGTGCTGATGAAGTTTTGGCTCTCGACAAAAAACTGGGTCAGTATTACAACTTGATTGATGATACTGCTGGCCCAAGACCTTATCACGCTCTTGTGATGAAAATCAAAGGAGTAACTGAAGGGATGATAGCAAGCGTGTTGCCACTTGAATTGCGCTCTGCTTACACAAACTATGCAAAGGTACAGAATCTCCGAAGTGAGTTTGGAAACAAACTCGTGGATGCTCAAGGTGTGCCAAAAGACACCGCCCCGTCATTTATCAGTAATCTAATGGGCAAAAATAAAGAAGTAGTACAAGGAAAGGTACGCCAGTATTCTGATTTACTTGAAATGGATTTGGTTAGGGAGGCTCAAGCAATAGCAGACGCTCAAAAATTACATCTTACCGAAGCCCCCAGTGGCGGACGTGTTTCAGATATTCTAAAAGCCTCACTATTTGGAGGGGGTGGTGGTGCGATTGGAGCCGCCGTGGGCGGGCCGGTAGGCGCGGCAGTGGGTGTTGGCGTGGGCCAGGGAGTAGGTAGAAAACTAACCAGCCCCAGGTCTGTTGGTACTCGGGCAATAGAGGCCACCTTAAAAAAGCCTAAATGACTCTATACCCAACAAGTAAGCCGAGAATGAACCCAGCGAGCATGTATATATACCATTCCATATTTTCTATATTCTACCAAATCAAGGTTAAAATGTCAAGATACTTGTCCACACTTGACAATAAAACTGTACTTGCTATAATTGGCTCACTGTTCGAGTACAGGATTGACTGGCCGTGCCTCGAACAGGGCCGGTCAATTTTGTATAAAACGCAGGATGGTCTCCAAAAATTTGCTTTCGGGGCTTCGCAAATAAAACTAGCTCCGTATATAAGGCAGACTAGCCCTCTGCTCGAAACCACACATCCACCACATACAAGAGGTAGCGGATCTTGTGTGGGCTTCGGGAGGAACTGACGATGAGATTATAGCCGCGTGGTTGCACGACAGTGTAGAGGACACAGGTGTGACCTTGGATGAGATTGAAAAGAATTTTGGTAAAGAGGTTAGACAGATTGTGGCTGGGCTAACAGACCCACCGAGCTTTAAAGTTATGCCGTTACAAGAGCGTAAACCAAAACAGGCCGAGCGACTGAGGAGCGAAAGTAAGAGCGTGCATCGTATCAAAATTGCCGATCAAACCTCTAACGTCAAACATCTGGCCACCGATCCTATTAATAACATGACTCCTCTGGAGTGTTACCATTATATCCGTGGCGCTAAGTTGCTTGCTGATGAGTGCCGGGGTGTGAGTCCGATGCTAGATGAATTGTTTGACCGTATGTACCAAAAGGGCATCGGACGTTACCAGTATCTAGGCCTTCGAGATTGACGCTTAAGTTGATATAAATAATTATGGACGAAAGTAAACCTTATGATGTTGTTTTGATACCGAGCGATGCCATTGCCGCTAAGTCAGTGGCGCTTAGCGAGACTCTGGCGGCTCGTGGGTCTTACTTCACTCTCGATAATGCAAATTACTTTCCACACATTTCGCTCTATATGTTACAACTAGATAGCAGTGGTTTAGACAAGACACGAGAGGTTTTGCCCCAGATTGCTGAGGAGACTCAGAAGGTGGAAGGAGTGGTTACCGATTACAAATATATAAACAACTATCTCGAAGTAGATTATGCAATTAGCCCCGAGTTTGCGTTCTTACAAGAGCAGGTTGTCGCAAAGCTCAATCCCTTGCGCTCTGGGCTACGAGACAAAGAGAAGGCGAGGCTTACTACAAGCACAGGCAGAGAACGCGAGAATATATTGCAGTACGGTTATCGCTGGATTGGTGATTTGTTTAACCCCCACATTTCATTCGCAAGATTCAAAGACAACCAAGAGTCTTGTTTGGTTGATCTGCCTCCAAAAGAGACTTTCGCCGGCAAATTCTCAGCAATTGGGATTTATGAAATGGGAGACCATGGTACGTGCGCGAAAGAGGTTGGCAGATACATGTTACAATCTTAGGCATGGAACTTTTTCTTACTTCAACCATCTCTAAAGCGGCGCAGAATATTGGCAAGGGCTTAGATTTGTCGGTGCGCAATAAGCTTGTCTTTGTCGATACCGCGGCGGAGCCGAAGGAGGAGAGGAGCGATATGCAATGGCTTGCAGACGACAGACAGGCACTGGTCGACGCTGGTTTTGACGTGAGCGACTACACAATCACAAACAAAACAAAAGATAAACTTGAGAAAGACTTAGAGAGCTATGATTTCATATATATGTCTGGGGGTGACACCGCTTATCTCTTGAAACAATCGCAGGATTCAGGATTTATTGATGTAGTGAAAGATTTTGTAGCAAACAAAGGTAAGATATACATAGGCACGAGCGCTGGTTCAATAATCGCCGGGCCTAAATTGCCGGATTATTTTGAAGAAGGGGAGTATGGTCTGAAGAATGAGAACTGTTATGGCTTTGTAAATTTTACAATCTTGCCTCATTGGGGCACCGAATATTTTAAGAAAAAGTATTTAGATGAAAGGCTGAAGCTAGCATATAAGGATAATCAACTTCCGTTACTAATACTCACCGATAATCAGTACGTCCACATTAAAAACAAAGAAATGGAGATTGTTTGTATATAATAACGGTAATAATGAATGTTTTAATCACTGGCTCTCCTGGGGTGGGTAAGACGACCATAGGTTTACTACTGCAGAAGGCGGGGTACGGGTTCATAGACGTTGATCACACACAGGGCCTGACATACTGGCAGGATAAGAAAACGGGTGAAAGGGTGACGTCCGACGGCAACAGGGACTTAGCTTGGTACGATGCCCACGACTTTAATTGGGATCAGGTCGCATTAGAAAAGTTGCTCTCGGAGAGAAGCGTTCCCGTTGTGTTTGTGTGCGGTGTTACGTCAAACCTGACTGAAGGCTCGAATCTTTTTGATAAAGTAATTTTACTTGAAACGGACCTCGCTATTTTACGAGTGCGTAGGGTAGAGAGAAGAAACAAAAGTGGTCAAACCGATTATAAAAAAGAGGATATCGAACAAGGTTTCGATGAGCACGAATCGCTCCAGAGCGAGATGCTCAAACGCGGCGCGATCCCAGTAGACGCAAACCAGTCACCTGAAGCAATCGTTAGGGATATAATAAGCAAGCTTGGTCTGATTGTTTGAGGGTGTGTGCTAATATGTGTCAGTATGATTACGGCGGATATAATTGTGGATTTGCAATACGGGGACTGTGCTAAGGGCAAGGTGGCGCACCATCTTTGCAAGACGAAAAAGTATACCCACGTTTTGCGTTACAACGGAGGTTGCAACGCGGGCCATACTATCTATCACAAAGGGGTCAAGATAATTACCCACCACATACCGGTGGGTGTGATGTTTGGTATCAAATCTATTATTGGTCCAGGTTGTGTGCTTGACCCCGAGCAATTCTTTAAGGAGTTGAAAATGCTTGAGGCGGCCGGTATTAAGACTAAGGGCAAAATTTTCGTGGCTAAGAACACGCACATTATCACTAAGCATCACAAAGTTGAAGAAGGAGGTGAAAAAAGTATCGGTACAACTAAACGAGGCAATGGCCCGGCTTATAGAGATAAGTATGCTCGTGTGGGCGTGAGGGCCGAGAGCGTGCCGGCATTAAAGCCCTACCTAATAGACTTGTATCAAGAATTTCATAGTGCCAAAAAAGTTTATATCTTGGGTGAAGGGGCGCAGGGTTTTGGGCTCGATATCGATTGGGGTGATTACCCCTTTGTAACTTCAAGTCACTGCACGGTGGCTGGGGCACTGCTGAACGCCATCCCACCGAAGGCTGTGAGGGATGTGTGGGGTGTGGCCAAGATTTACGAAACGTACGTGGGGAGCAAAAAGTTTGAGCCGAAGGACCCGGTGTTTGCCAAGATCCGGGAGTATGGTGAGGAGTACGGCTCAACCACTGGCCGACCACGCCAGTGCAACTGGATGAATATGGATTTACTCGAGCGAGCCGTCAAGATGAACGGGGTCAACAAGGTTGTTTTAAGTAAAATGGATGTGTTGAAGAAAGTAGGTAAATGGGCCGTGTATGACAAAAAGAAAAAGGTGACATTCACCAGTGAAAATAAGATGAGAGAGTATATTCAAAAAAGATTAGCGAAATTAGGAGTCGTAAAAAATAATTTATTCTTCTCTGAGCACAAGGATAAGATATAGATAATCAAACTTGGATAAGCAGCACGAGTGTTTTGGGCAAAGCCATCGTATCCTGAACTTCTGTGACCATCTGCTCGAACTAAACTAAGCTGGTATACTTATTGTGTATATGACAGAAACAAAGGAACTTTTTGTTTGCTTGATTACTGGGCCTGCTGGTGCGGGTAAGTCTTCAGTAACTAAGGCACTGGCGGCAAAATATGAGCGCTGCTCTGTAATTGGCGTGGACCAGATTCATAATATGATAGTGAGCGGTTACGTGAGGCAGTGGCCTTGGAGTGAAGAAGTCAGGCTCCAGACCACGCTTGGAGCGAAAAATGTGTGCGACTTGGCGAGCAACTTTATGGGCGCTGGTTTTAATGTGTTCATTGACGGGGTAGTGGGAGAGAAACTTTTCAATCAATACGCGGAGTCTCTCGCGGGTAAGAAATTCAAAGCATTTTTGCTTCTGCCTTCGCTTGAGGTAGTTCTCAAGCGTTTTGATGAGAGGGAAGTAGATCCACCCTTGCGCGAACGTATTTATGAACTGCACGAAAAATACACCAAACTTAAGGGCCAATTAAATTGGCAAGTTATTGACTCGACCAACCAAACCCTCCATCAAACGGTGGAACAGATTTATTCAGAGATGGTCAGTCAATCATAATTCTCAACAAATAACATCCTTACAAACTGGAGTTTGTTGGCATGAGGTGTACAATATGGGGATGGCGAAGGGTAAAACAGCCAAGCAGATGGAGCGACACCTGAAGGGGGTGGCTAACCACCACAGGATTGATATCCTTCTTTTGGTTGCCGCTCGAGACACGATAACCTTGGGGGGCATTGTTTCTACTTTGAAGGCAAACCCCAAGACGATAGGGGAGCACACAAGACGTTTGCATAACGCGGGCTTGGTCAACAAGAAGTACCAGGGCAAATTTGTGGAGCATACCTTATCTCCGTATGGCAAGACCTTCGTCACTTTCCTCAAATCATTTCAGGACACGAAATAAACATACTTACAAACTTGAGAAGGTAAGGATGTTGTAAATGAATGATTTGTGAGATAATACACAAGTTATGCTTTATCGAACTGGGCATGCCGCCAAGGGGCGGACGCGAAGTGAGAGAGTAAGGAAGTTCTTCGAACTTACATTCAAGTCACTGGTGATGGTTGTGTTGCCTCTTGGTTCGGCGGTGGTCTTTGGTATGGTCTGGTATTACGTAGCGTATCTGCAAGGACTCCACTTTTCGCCCGAACTTGAGAATATTGCTGTAAGCGCTTGGATACCGATGTTTGGCGTAATCTATGGCCTGCTAGCAACTGTGGCCTGTGGTTTATCAAGGATATACCCAATGAGTGGCTCTCAATCGATGTTGACGAGTATCGCGCAAAATACTTCCCGAAAATTTGAGGAGCCGATTAGGGGTTGCTTGGTGGGTTGTTGTCGGCTGGTGGGAGGGTTACGTTTATATTGGTCCCTCCGTTATCTTCAGCAGGAGCGCGTTTAGTCCAGAAGTAGGCTCCCACTCCTATAACTACTATGAGTATGATAACGGCTACGGCCCAACCCGAGCCACCTTCAGAGCTATCCGAGTTTCCTGGGGTGTTGATTATTGTTGACATGTGATTTAGTCGAAATTACCTAGTTACGAATCTGCTGATTCGCATGCCGCGCAACGTCCATTAAAGCGCGGCGCTATTAATTATTGTTAATCCGACAATTATACAGCCGTTCTGACGAGATTATCATTACAAAGATCGTAGGCTTGTAATATTCACGAGCGTGTATCGGCTAAGAGTGATTATTGGGTAATATACAAATATATGGCAGACGACGTAAATGACCGAGCTAGTAATGTGGCGGATGAGCACGCAGCGCAAGCAGATTTAGCCGAGCAGAAGGCCGTAGTGGCGGACGACGCCCAGGATGCAGCCGATGATAAGAAAGATGAAGCCGCCGAAGCCGACGCCGAAGTGGTAGAAGACAAGACAGAAGCGGCGGCTGCCTAGATTTACTTGTGGTGATAGAGCTGTTTGAGTTTGGCTAGGCCTCGGTGGAGTTGCACGGCCAGGGCGTTTTTGGTTTGACCAGTGAGGAGGGACATCTCTTTGAGTGAGAGATCTTGCACGTAGCGCATACGCATAACTTTGCGATATGTTTGGGGTAGGCGATTTAGTAGAAGCATGGCCGCCTTGCCATCTAGTTTGTTAAGGAGTTGCTCGCTGTGATCTACGCTTGGTTCGAAGCCAGCCTCGACAAGTGTGTCGAGTGACACGGCTTTGTGCTTCCTATACTCATCTACTATGAGGTGATTGAGGACGTGATAGAGGAAGGCCTTCATTGTGTCAATTTTCCCGCCTTTCACCAAATATCCCCAAGTTTTTAGGAATGTGTCTTGCACAAGGTCTTGTCCGAGGGCGTGGTCGTGTACTTTGAAGAAGGCGTGGGTGTTGAGCCCCTTTTGATGGTCAAAGTGAGCCGTAGTTAGCTCAGCCTGTCGCGATGTCCTTTGCTTTGGGGTCATCATGATATATAACGTTTGAGCGAGCATTATATTACACAAGCAATCCAAAATCCCCGTAAAATTGGGGGAAATTAGGACCGCTTGATTACACTAGCGTTAAATTGATACTAGCACATTGTAATGATTTAATCTACGCGACGGCAACAGTGATATGAAAACATTGAAAACTGGTTGGTGGGAGAAGAGCTGGACATATATTAAGACAGTGGTGGACGTAGTGCGCGAACCTGTCTTGATTTTAGACAAAGATTTTAGAGTGATGGCGGCTAACGAGTCCTTCTATCGCACGTTTCAAGTCGACAAAGAAGAAACTGAAGGCAAGATTGTGTACAAACTTGGCAACGGTCAGTGGGACATACCGGCTTTACGAAAATTGCTTGAAGATATTTTGCCTAAGAACACTTTTTTCAAAGGGTTTGAGGTTGCCCACGTGTTTCCATCCATTGGACGCAAGGTAATAATCTTAAATGCTCGACAGATTCATTTTAAGGAGGACGAAGATTGTGAGCCCATTATCATGCTTGCCATGGAGGATGTCACGGACATTATGCTCATCGCCGAGAAGCTTGCCGCGCATACAAGTGAGTTTGAGTCCGACATTGCCAAACGATCTGAAGAGTTGGAGAAAAAGTTTGAGGATTTAGCTGCCGAGGTCGGTCAACTTAAAAAGAAGAAATAATTAGAAGCTAATTAAATTATATGAACAAAAATATAGGGATAATAATTGGGCTGATCGCACTTCTGGGAATTGGTTGGTACGCAATGAGTCAAAGCAACAATTCCGCTACCTCAGTGGTCCAGAATCCGACGGGTGATACCACGGTGGTACAAACAACAACTAACCCGCCACAAGCAGGCTCGCCTATAGTTGTGGGAGATAAAACTGCCATACCAACGGACACTACTGTGGTCGTGACAGGTAAAGTGACGCCAAACGGGGCATTTACAAGTTATTGGTACGAGTATGGTACTACGCCAAGCATGGGTGGCAAAACAGCCAACCAATTGCTTGGTTCAGGGTCTATGGCACTCAATGCCCCTAGTTACATTACTGGTCTCGTAAAGGATACAACGTACTACTTCCGTCTTAACGCCAAGAACGAGTTCGGCCAAGTATCGGACGGTCAGTTTTCTTTCACCACAACTCATGGCTACGCAGCCCCTGTGGGGAGTGTGCCAACAGTGAGAACAAACAAAGTCTCCGGTATCACTCAATCTTCGGCCTATCTTGATGGAGAGGTTACGCCCAACAAGGGGATAACACAGTTTTGGTTTGAGTACGGCACCACCGCTAATCTTGGCAACACCACCGCTCTCGTATCAGTTGGTGACGGGGCGATCGGTTTACAGGAGTCGCAGTTACTCACAAATCTCACCCCTGCTACTACGTATTATTATCGTATCAATGCCCAAAACCAGTTTGGCACGGTCAATGGTGCTACCTTAAACTTTAAGACGGCCCCTCTGGCTATCGGAGTTTCAGAAGTAAAGACCATGCCAGCCAGTGGTATATCTCAAAGCGCGGCAACTCTAAATGGCGTTGTCAATCCAAAAGGCTCCCAGGTGTCCTATTGGTTTAGGTATGGCGTCGATTCGCTGTTGGGTGGAGTATTAGTTAATACAACGGCGGAACAAAGGGCTGATCAGGTCACCAAGGACATTGCGGTAGCTGTGGACGTAACAGGTCTTAGCTCAAAGACCACATACTACTTCCAATTGGTAGGGCGAAATGATCAGCAAGGCGGTGTCAAAGGCGAGATCCGCACCTTCAAAACCAAATAATTATAAAATATATGAAAAACTATAAAATAAATTCTATAAGGATTGCACTTAGTGCCGCGCTCGTGCTTGGTCTGATTGGACCAGTTGCCGTAATGGCGGCTAGCCCGGCCACGGTGAGCCTCGGGACGGCTGGGAACTTTGTGATTCTTACTAAGACCGGTATCTCAAGTACGGGCGCCACTTCGGTTATCGGTGATATTGGAGTAAGCCCAGCAGCCTCAACTTATATAACCGGATTTGACCTAACCCTCCCGGTGGCTGGCGCGTTTGCCACCTCGGCCGTAGTTAGTGGCAACGTGTACGCCCCAGGCTACGCGAACCCAACCCCCGCAAACATGACTACTGCTGTTAGCGATATGCAAACAGCTTACACTGATGCTATGGGACGTGCCGCTGACGTTACCGAAATAGGTGCCGGCAATATCGGAGGTCTTACACTAGTCGCTGGTGTCTACAAATGGGGGACCGGCCTAACTATACCGACCGACGTAACTCTTTCGGGTGGCGCTAACGATGTGTGGATTTTCCAAGTAGCTCAAAATCTTAATGTTAGTTCTGCCGCCAAGATAGTCCTTGCCGGAGGTGCGCAAGCAAGCAACATCTTCTGGGTTGTCGCTGGTCAAACTACCATCGGCACTACCGCCGTATTCAATGGCAACATCCTAGGCCAAACAGCAATCGTCTTAAACACTGGTGCAAGACTAAACGGCCGAGCACTTGCCCAAACAGCCGTTACCCTCGATTCAAACGCTGTGACCAAAGCCCCTTCGACGGGCTCAGGGCAAGCAACTCCTACACCAACAACAACACCCACCCCATCCTCTTCTTCCGACGGTGGTTCCTCAGCGACTACCCCTTCGTCTTCTTCCTCGTTTTCGGGAGCAGTGGTTACTTCGTCACCAACTGCTACTCAATCGAATCAAGTTCGAATAAACGAGTTGCTTGTCACTCTTCAATCACTCAAGGCTCAAGTATTGGCAAAACAACAAGCATCACAGCAAGGTTCGGCATCTTCTTTCGGCCAGCAAGTTCGGGCCATCGCTATTAATATGGGAGAGGGTGGGCGGGGCAACGACGTGGTGACTCTTCAGCAGTTCCTAATCTCTCAAAACAAAGGTTCGGCCGCTGTTGCTTTAGGTAGCGTCGGAGCCACTGCTTACTTCGGACCACTTACGCGCTCTGCACTCGCCGAGTTTCAGACAAATGTCGGCATCAACCCAGCCCTTGGTAACTTCGGTCCTATCACTCGCGCATACATAGGCGCGCATTAATAATAAATAATGGATACGCTCGTAAAAGCCGACATATTCTTCTTCATCGCATCGATAGCGACGGTCGTGCTCACAGTTTTGGTCTCTCTCGTCTTGTATTACTTAATCAAAGCGGGTAGGAATCTCCACGCCCTCTCCGTGGCGCTCCAGGACCGCTTTGCAGATTCGGAGGAGTTCGTGGTTGAACTTAAAGAACGACTTGAAGATAACCCAATCTTTCGCTTCTTCTTCCCTCCCTCACGTCGCCGCAAGCACATTAAATAACAAATATATTGTATGAAAAAAGCAACAACAGGCAGTTCACGAGGAGTAAAATTAGCAATTATCGGCGCAAGTATCGCGGGAGTGGCGGCCACGGCCTACTTCCTCTTCGGCCCAAGGGGTAAGAAGCACCAGCAACAAGCGAAGGCATGGGCGATTAAGATGAAGGGTGATGTGGTGGCCAAGCTTGAGGCGGCCCACGAGATTACAGAACCGATATATCGCGAGATTATCGACAGAGTGGCTAAGGACTATGCCAAGGGAAAAATAGCAGGCAAGGCCGAGGTTGCCGCTCTGGCAGTAGACCTTAAAAAACATTGGAAGACTATTAGCAGAGCGGCTCGTAGCAATAGATAATCTTATGAACAATAAAACTGGATGGGCTTGGTTGGCGGGCATTTTGGTGCTTGCTGTTATTATTGGCGTTATCGCCTACAATCAAGGTAGAGAGAGCAATTCGACGGATACAGCCACGATTGGCGGGAATAGACAAAACACCAAGCAAACAACAGCTTCTCTTGAACTCACTTCGACAGGTGCAGTGATAGTGCATTACTATAAGAGTGGTTTCAGCCCCAAGAACATTACGGTGGCACCTGGCACCTCTGTGCATTTCGTGAATGAATCTTCAGACGCCTTGAGTATCTCTGCCGTAGATCAGACTAACCAACCGTACGCCGCATTAAGTCAAGGTAAGTCTATAGGCATCGGCGAGTCGTTTGACTTTGCCTTTGGTCAGAGCGGCGCGTACACCTACTACAACATAAATCACCGCGAGGATTTTGGTGTGGTGTACGTGAAATAGTAAATACTCGTAAATACTCCGTTTCGCCTGCTATAATCAACAGGTGGGCAAAGCGAGGCAACACATACTTATCGACTTACTGTTTATTGCTGTTAGCATTGTTCTTGCTGTGGCTGTGACCAAGTCCGGTCTCCTGGAGGAACTCCTCTATTCGCTGGGCAAAACGCGGGCACTTGAGAGTTTGATAGCCGGACTCTTCTTCACATCGGCTTTTACTACTGCTTTCTCCATCGCCGCAATTAGTAAACTTGCAGTGGGTGCCTCGGTCTTGTGGATTGCATTCTTTGGTGCCATAGGTGCCGTGCTTGGCGATGCGTTTCTGCTTACTCTCATGCGAGGTCGGCTAGCCACCGACATTAAGGCCATGCTCGGCCGCAGTACCGTAGGTAAAATTAAACACATTTTACATGCGCGCCTCTTTCGTATCTTTTCCCCTTTTATCGGCGCGCTTATTATTGCGTCACCGTTACCCGATGAGTTTGGTCTTGCTATTTTTGGTCTCTCAAGCTTAAGTCGTAATTATTTTATCCTTTTCTCATTTCTTGCAAATTTTACGGGCATTCTCGTTATTGCCACAATCACTCAAGCCCTTGGCTCATAAAGAGAGCCTATGTTAGACTGAGCGTCTATGATTTTGAAAGATAAGATAGTGATTGTGACAGGAGGTACATCTGGCATTGGTCTTGCCATTGCCAGGCTGTTCGTCGAGGAAGGTGCGCAAGTAGTGATTGCCTCACCAAGTGTTGAGAAAGGTGAAGGAATTGCCAAGGAGATTAGTGCCAAATTTGTGCGTACTGATGTGTCGCAAGAGGCAGATTGCAAGAATTTGGTTGATGAGACTGTCAAAGAATTCGGTAAACTTGATGTACTCGTAAACAACGCCGGCATCTCGCTCATAAACGAAGACAAATTTGACATCGCTGGTGAGAATTTCGAGAAAATATTTCACACCAATGTGAAGGGGGTGGTGATGATGATCAAGTACGCGTTGCCAGAACTTTTGAGAACTAAAGGCAATGTGGTCAATATTGCTTCCCGGGCTGGTATCCAGCCGGATGTTGATGTGCCCGTATACAGTGCGTCCAAAGCCGCAGTTGTAATTCATTCAAGAGCTTTGGCGAGGGCGTTCGGTAAACAGGGAGTCAGATTCAACTGTGTTTGCCCGGGTGCAATTAACACAGCTATGCAACGAAGTTATTTCGAAAATGAAAATGAAATGAAAGAGTGGTATAAAGAGCGAAGCCCGGTGGGAAGAATTGGTGAGCCGGAGGATGTGTCCCGAGTCGCCCTCTTCCTTGCCGACGAGCGAAACTCATTTGTAACCGGTGTCTCGTATGTAGTCGATGGTGGTACGCTAGCCTAGGCCTATGACTGACGAAGATTGGAAGCAGAAATTAACGCCAGAGCAATATCGTGTGTTGCGGGAGAGAGGGACAGAGCCCGCTTTTACGGGTAAATATGTGAACGAGCATGGCAAGGGTATGTTCGTATGCGCAGGCTGTGGCTCGCAACTTTTCTCGAGCGAGGCCAAATTTGATTCAGGCACTGGTTGGCCAAGTTTTGACCAGGCTCTACCTGGCTCAGTCGTGCTCGTCCCAGACGATTCTCACGGTATGACCCGTGTCGAAGTGACCTGTGCCAAATGCGGCGGCCACCTGGGACATGTATTTGACGATGGTCCCGCCGACCCCTCGACGGGCTCGGGGCAGGGTACGGGCAAACGCTTCTGTATCAACTCCTGTGCCCTTGACTTGAAGAAGGAAGGAGAATAAGTTTGTTGCAGGAAGAGAGGTGAAACCGTGCACGTTATAGCAGTGGAGGCGAATTCTTCGGTACAGCGGCTATACGAAGATCTTGCGCAAGAGGGCGGTCATACGTTCGAAGGGGTGATGCCCACCCAAGAGTCGGGTCTCTTTGACCCAGACTTCCTGGTGGTAAGGCTTACGAGGCTGATAAGTGAGGCTCAGCCTAGCCGTGTTCTGCTCCTCGTCGGTGGCACGTGGACTCCGTCGGGGCATAAAGCCGCCGCGGCCAATAGGTCCGAAGGTATGGACTGCTGTGTCCTGGTCGCGACTGCGTTGCACCACCCGGCACCGGTGGGCGAGGATCTCAAGGTGGTTGTGGCCTCGGTCTTCCCACCACCAATCGAATCGTTCGCGGCATCATGGCTTCACCCGAACGAGGTGCTCGTCAAAGATGGAGCAGGTCTCCACAGGTTATTCGAGTTGCTCAAGTAGGCTAGGACTTTTCGCAGGGGGGCGTAACACGCCTCCCTGCCCCGTTTTACAAATTGACCTTGAGGGTTTGTTGTGGTAGTTTCGGAGTATGAGTTTCATGCGCGCTCATAAAATTTGGGTTTTAAGTGGGATTATCGTTGTGCTACTCATTGTGGCCGTTTCTCGTTTGGGTGGCGAGCCTATTATGAATGAAAGCGTGGCGGTTACGCGGGGTGATGTGGTGGCCCAAGTGGCTGTGACGGGGCGGGTTAAGGCAAGCGAGGACGTGGATTTGGCCTTTGAGCGCGGTGGTAAGATTGCAAGTATTAACGTAAAGGCTGGTAACAAAGTCTACCGTGGTCAGGTGTTGGTGAGTTTGTCGATGGGAGATTTACTGGCGGCCGTGGCTTCGGCCAAGGCCGCTGTGGCATCGCAACAAGCGAGTCTTGATGCCCTCAAGATTGGCAGCCGCCCAGAGGACGTGAGTATCGCCCAAGTTAAATATGACAACGCTAAGTTAGTACTTGATAATAAAATTACTTTGCAAAGTGACGCTGTGAGTGCGGCGCGGATTGCGGCCGAGAGCGCCATCAAGTATTACATCGACCAGTTTTACTCATCACCCGACTCAGCCTCCCCGGTTTTTAACGTTGTCACCGGCAACAGCCGCGACACAGATCTTAACTTTGCTCGAGTAGTTGCTGGCGAGGCGCTCAAAAGTTTTAGTGGCAAGGCCTCACTCGAGTCCCTACGCGCATTTGTAACTCAAGTGGCAACGGTAATAAATAGTATGACCCCAACCGCGAACTACTCAGCCGGCACTATCGATGGGTACAAGGCCGCCGTCAACACTGCCCGCACGAGTATTGAAACGCAAATCGCGAACGTGACCTCTGCTTCTCAAGCAGTGCTAAATGCGCAGGCGGATCTTGATCTTGCCGGCAAACAACTTGAACTTGCTAAAGCCCCAGCGCGCCCCGAGGACATCCGAGCCTCGCAGGCCAAGCTCGATCAACTGAACGCCCAAGTGCTTTCCGCACAAGCTGAGGCGAACAAGGCAGTTATCGCTGCGCCGTTTTCTGGCATTGTAACTAAGCAAGATTTCAAACTTGGCGAGACAGTCATCGCAGGTGACGCACGTATATCTCTGGCTTCTGCTGGTACTTACGAAATAGAGGCTAACGTGCCAGAGGCCGACGTGGCCACAGTATCTGTGGGCCAGAAGGCAGATGTTACGCTCGATGCCTATGGACCCGACATTGCTTTCTCGTCAACTGTTGTTGCCATTGATCCAGGGGAGACTATTATAGATGGTGTGGCTACCTACAAAACGACGCTACAGTTTGATAGCGCGGACATTCGAATAAAGTCAGGCATGACGGCTAACGTAGCTATCGAAACTGCTGCACACGCGGGAGTGCTCACATTGCCAAGCCGGATGATTAACGATGAAGGAGGCAAAAGTTTTGTTAACGTTGGTACCGACATTAAGACCGCGGTGAAAACTGAAGTGGTTGTGGGTCTACACGGTTTCGATGGCTCTGTTGAGATTGTGTCGGGCTTAAGTGAAGGTGGGCGTGTCGTCAACTAGTATGGCTCTGATTGAGCTAACAAAGATAGACAAGACCTATCTTGATGATGGACCGATGACCGCGGCCCTTTCGGGCGCCACTTTCAAAATTGAGAAGGGCGAACTGGTTTCGATAATGGGTCCGTCGGGATCGGGTAAATCGACTCTGCTCCATATACTAGGGTTTCTCGATCGGCCCACGGCTGGCTTGTATCGTTTTGCTGGACACACCATGGACGAGCTTGACGATATAGAACTTGCGCGCGTGCGCAACGAGGAGATGGGTTTCGTTTTTCAAGCTTTCAACCTCCTGCCGCGTACAACGGTATTGGAAAATGTAATCTTGCCTCTTGGTTACTCAACAGTGCCAGAGAGCAAGTGGCGGGGGATGGCTGAAGCGGCTCTTTCTGAGGTTGGGCTCTCACATCGGCTCGAGCACGCACCCTCTGAACTCTCTGGCGGAGAGAAGCAACGTGTTGCCATTGCTCGTGCGCTTGTGAACAATCCGAGCGTGCTATTCGCCGATGAGCCTACTGGAAACCTCGATTCAAAGTCGGGTGCTCACGTGATGGAGATATTCGAATTACTCAATAAGCGGGGTAAAACAGTCATTATCATAACCCACGATGAGAAGGTGGCTCGCCGGGCCAAGCGTATCATCACCCTCACTGATGGCAAGATTCTGAGCGACGCAAAGCTATGAATACAAAATACGTAGGCAAAACTGCTCTGCGGGCACTGCTCTCACGAAAATCGCGCTCTGCCCTGACGGTGCTCGGTATTGTTATCGGCATTACCTCTATAATGATGGTTGTTTCAGCTGGGGATGGAGCACAGGGATTTATCAACGACCAACTTTCGGGCCTTGGCGCCGAGACTCTCGTGGTGCGTCCGGGCAAGGAGCCTAAGGGTCTGACTGGGTTCGCCGAAACTTTGTTTGCCGATTCGCTTAAAGCCCGCGAGCTCGAAGCTCTTTCTCGCAAAGAGAATGTGCCTGACCTCGTAGCAATAACTCCTGAGGTATTCGCGCCAGGCACCGTTACTTACGGTTCCAAAACATTTAAGGCCACGGTCATAGGGGTGTCCCCAGTTTTCATAAATCAAGCAATGAAGCTCGAGCTCGCCGCTGGCGAATCTTTCGGTAATGCGGAGATGGTGGGCAAGGCATCGGTGGCCATCATTGGCGAGCGCGTGCGTGCGGAACTGTTTGGAACGGATAATCCAATTGGTAAGTACATCAAAATCAAGAACCAACGTTTCAGAGTGGTTGGACTGTACGCGCCCAAGGGGCAGGTTGTCTTTTTCAACGTAGATGAGTTGGTGCTTGTGCCACCTGCCACAGCCCTTACGTATCTCACAGGCAACAATCACTACTCACAGATTATACTTAAAGCATCGTCGCCGGAGGTGGTTGACCGGATGGGAAGTGACATCAAACGTACTTTACGAGATTTGCACAAGATAAAGGATCCGGCGGATGACGACTTCTATCTCCAAACCCAACAAGGGTTGGTTGATCAGATAGGTCAAATTATTGGCGCGTTCACCCTGTTCCTCTCATTTGTTGTGGCCATCTCACTGATTGTGGGTGGGGTGGGAGTGATGAACATAATGCTTGTCTCTGTTACCGAGCGCACGCGCGAGATTGGTTTGCGCAAAGCTCTTGGTGCCACCAACAAGGACATCCGAACGCAATTTTTGATCGAGTCGGTGTTGCTCACTGGGGCGGGGGGATTGGTGGGCATTATCTTGGGAACTATCTTTTCGCTCCTTGCCGCCTTCGCCATCCGCAATTTCGCTGACCTTGCCTGGTCCTTCTCCTTCCCAATCTCCGGCGCGCTCCTTGGCCTTGGCGTCTCTGCCCTCGTAGGCCTAGGTTTCGGCATTTACCCCGCCAGCCAAGCCGCCAAGAAGAGCCCTATCGAAGCGCTACGCTACGAATGATTATGAAATTTAATATTGAACAAAAGGTTGCGGGGACTCTTGCCCGGGCGGGGAGAATAGAGACGGCTCACGGAGTGATTGACACTCCGGCCCTTACTCTGGCCGCTACTAAAGCTACTGTCAAAACTTTAACCCCGGAGGAAATGAGAGATTTGGGAGCGCAATCAGTGCTTGCTAATACCTATCATCTTTACTTGCAACCGGGAGACGAGATTGTTAAACGGGCTGGGGGATTGCACAAGTTTATGCACTTCGACGGGCCAATTTTCACCGATTCTGGCGGATTTCAAGCTTTCTCCCTTGGTGAGGCCTTCGGTACAGGCATTTCCAAATTCACAAGTTGGGAGCGCACAGACAAAGTCTATGAGCCCTCTCAGCACGAAAAGAAAGCTAAAGTGGATGACGATGGTGTTACCTTTTATTCTCATATAAATGGTGATGAACATCGCTTTACCCCAGAGCGGTCAATCGAGATTCAGCACAATTTAGGTGCGGACATAATTTTTGCCTTCGACGAATGTGTCTCGCCCCATGCGCCGCGCGAAGCCCACGAGAGAGCAGTTGAACGCACCCGCCTTTGGGCAGCAAGATGTTTGGTCGAGCACGAGAGATTGGCAGGGAACACCAGTTTGTCGCGAATGTCCCTTGGTGGCCGTGAGCAGGAGACTGGTGTTCCCGGACAATCCTCGTCACTCTGGGGTATCGTGCAGGGTGGTCGTTACGAAGATTTGCGCCGTCAGAGTGCTCGAGAAATTGCAGCATTGGATTTCGAGGGTTTCGGCATTGGCGGCAGTTTTGTTAAAGAGGACATGGGTACAGCTGTGCGCTGGGTGTGTGAAGAGTTGCCTGAAGAGAAGCCACGGCATTTACTTGGGGTAGGTGAACCCGCTGATTTATTTGCTGGGGTAGAGAATGGTATTGATACCTTCGATTGCGTAGCCGCCACGCGTAAAGCTCGCACAGGTGGTATGTATACAAAGGATGGTGAGATAAATATTACGAATGCCAAGTATCGCGAAGATTTTGGGCCGATTGAAAAGGGTTGTGCCTGCTACACCTGCACAAATTATAGCGTCGCCTATGTGCACCACCTATTCAAGTCATACGAGCTACTCGCATACCGTCTCACCACCATTCACAATCTCTATTTTATTGTCAGTCTAATGAAAAATATCCGGAGTTCAATTTTGGGTGGTGAGTTCGAAAATTTCCGTAATGAATTTCTGGCTAGATTTACTAGTATATAAATGGCACAGACCCGCGAGGGCGGGTCTGGTTAATGAGGTTTTTATGTGGGGGCAAGCTCACGGCATCCGAGGGTCTGAATGACTTCCGCGACCCTGTCGCGAGCCTCGTCAATCTTGATACCCTCAAGCGATGCAATCTCCCGCGCCGCTTCCTCGATTTTCCTGTGCACAGTCATTTCTCGCGTAATGGCAAGAATCTTGTCCGGTACATCCATAGCGACCTCCCTGCGAATATGGTATAACACTTGGTATGAATAGTCAACAGTTTAAACTAAAATCAGATTGGGCGCCGGCGGGGGATCAGCCTTCGGCTATTGCTGATTTGGTGGCGGGTTTGCGGGCGGGTAAGGGGCACCAGACGCTCCTGGGTGTGACTGGCTCGGGTAAGACCTTCACTGTGGCAAATGTCATCGTCCAGATGCAAAAGCCGACCTTGGTGATTGCTCATAACAAGACATTGGCGGCTCAGCTTGCTCAGGAGTACCAACAATTCTTCCCAGAGAACGCGGTGCACTACTTTGTGAGTTATTACGATTACTACCAGCCGGAGGCTTACTTGCCAGTGAGTGATACATATATAGAGAAGGATGCGAGCATCAACGAAGAGATTGAACGTCTACGTCACGCCAGCACCCAAGCCTTGCTTACGCGCAAAGATGTAATCATTGTGGCGAGTGTCTCGTGCATTTATGGCTTAGGCTCTCCGGCCGAGTACGAAAAAGAAAACCTAAAATTAGCAGTGGGGGAGAGTGTGGGCCGTAATGCCCTGTTGCGGAGATTAGTTGGTATTTTCTATACGCGCACAAATGCTGACCTGAACTCGGGCACGTTCAGAGCAACCGGCAACTCGGTTGAAGTGATGCCAGTGTCAGACACTTTCGTTTACCAAATTTACTTTGAGGGCGATACTATATCGCGTATTGATAAAGTCGACCCGATTAACCGAGCAGTTTTAAGTAGCGAGCAGGCAGTTTACTTATTTCCTGCAAAGCACTTTATTACGAACAAGGCCCAACAAAAGAAGGCTGTGGTTTCAATCCAGGAGGAGTTGAAAGAGCGCCTAAAGCATTTTGAGAAAGAGGGCAAACTGCTTGAGGCAGACAGACTCAAGCGGCGTACGAATTATGATTTGGCCATGATTAAAGAAGTGGGCTACTGCTCGGGCATCGAGAACTACTCGCGGCACTTATCTGGTCGCCAAGCGGGGAGTGCTCCCGATACTCTGCTATCTTACTTTGGCAAGGACTTTCTAACCGTGATAGACGAGTCGCATGTGACTGTGCCGCAGATTTCGGGCATGTTCGCTGGCGATGAGAGCCGCAAAAAGGTTTTGATAGAGCACGGCTTTCGCTTGCCGTCGGCGCTTGATAATCGGCCACTCAAGTTCCCGGAGTTTGAGGAGCGCGTCGGGCAAGTCGTCTACACCACCGCTACCCCTGGCAAATACGAACTTGAGAAAGGCAACATCGCCGAGCAAATCATTCGCCCCACGGGCTTGATGGACCCCGAGCTCACGGTGCGGCCGATTGCCGTGCATGGCGACTACGGTGGTCAAGTGCAAGATATGATTGCCGAGACGGCAAAGACGGTGAAGAAGGGTTTTCGCGTTATCGTCACCACGCTCACTAAAAAGATGGCTGAGGACTTGAGCACGTTCCTGAAAGAGAAGGGGATTAAATCTGAATACTTACACAGTGAGATTAAAACCCTTGAGCGCATCAAGATCTTGCGCGAGTTCCGTCAAGGCACGTTTGATGTGGTGGTGGGAGTGAACTTACTTCGTGAAGGTTTGGACCTGCCAGAGGTGGCTCTCATTGGGATACTTGATGCCGACAAAGAGGGCTTCCTGCGCAGCGAAACTTCACTCATCCAAACCATCGGCCGGGCCGCGCGCAATGTGGAAGGGCGAGTGATTCTCTATGCCGATAATATGACCGGCTCGATGAAGCGAGCCATCGACGAGACTAACCGCCGCCGTGCCATCCAAGTGGCCTATAACAAAGAGCACGGCATCACCCCCAAAACAGTCATAAAGAAAGTGCACGACATTATGGAAGTGTTAGACGCCGAGAGAGCCAAAGTGGCCGATAGGGTGCTAGCCCTCGACGCCGAGCTCCTGAAACTCAACCCTCTCAAACTCATTAAGCAAAAAGAAAAAGAAATGAATGAAGCCGTAAAAAAACTAGACTTCGAAACTGCCGCCATCCTCCGTGACGAGATTGTGCTACTGAAAGAGAAACTATAGTGTTCAAAGTTCGACTTCGAACAGTGGATCCTTGCTTGGACTTGCTTTGACGAAGTGGTGATAATCGTCCGGCTTTGAGAATTGCTCTAATAGTGAGTTTTGTTCCAGCAAATTTCCCCAACGATTTTCGATCACGTAATCCTGCAAAGTTGACCAGGGGTACTTGTGCTCTTTATTTTCCCAACCCTTAAGCTCGCGTGGGTTACGGTGGATGTAAGCTGATGTGTGAAGCAATTGTCTGTTGTCGGCAATGTGTATCCTACCGAATTTCCCTTGTAGTAAATGGCCGCTCTGCCGATACTTTTCGTTATAGTATTTTGTATATCCAGTCAGGACCCGTTGCATGACAGAAGATATACCACCAGAAAGTTTCTCCTTTAGGATCAAATGAAAGTGATTTGGCATAAGGGCAAAGACAGCAAGGTCCGCACGTCTACTTTGCTCGATCAGGCCAAGGTCTTCAGCTTGCAATTTGAACGAGCCGTCTCTTAAAAAGTATGAGACATGGCGATGTGTGTTTGAGGGAACGAACGTGCCGTGTGAATGTAGGATTAAGAAAATAAATCGTGCGTAGTCTCTTTGGTCATGGAACATTTGTTGTCTACGGTTGCCACGGTTATAGACATGGTAGTACTCTCCCTCCTCTATTACTTCTGCCTGCCTCATACCCTAAGTATAACTGTTCTAAGTCGAACTTCGAACAGTAGAGGTGGATAAGTTGTTTTAGGTAAAACTGAAAACAGGGGCGGCGCCGTTGCGCCGTCCCTGTTGCTACCCTTCGCTACTCGTAGTCGTCCAGCCGAGCGCTGTAGGTTGTATTGAACCTATCGTTGATTGTGCCCACGAGCTCCTCGAACATTTTCACTGCCTTGTTACGCTCGGTGCTCATGAACTTGAGTGATTTCAACCGAGCGGCCCCACGTTGTTCCTTCACGATGTCTTTCTCCAGGAGGAAGACAGTGTGTGCTGCCTCATGAATCACCGCTCTGGTTCCAGCCCCACTGTGAAACCCGAGCATTAGTTCAACGAAACGTTGCTCGGCGACCAGTTCATCCTTGAGCTGGTCTCGCTCCTTTTGCGCCCAATTCATGTCTAGGATACTTGTCCATGCCACACAAAACAGGACGAGTAGAGCAAGTTGGGTTGTAACGGTTATGGACCACCCAACAAGACTCGTGCTGTGTTCAAGCCTAACTACTGAATGGTGTGATGTCACTGCGACGACTATCAGCCAGCACAGTAACGCTAGGCTGAATCTAGCCAGAGGATTTTTCAAGTTCACTCCTTTGGAGTTTGCTCCAGAGGTCCCGGCTCGTTGCCAGCGGAGTTTGCTCCGCTTCTTTCAGCCTTACTGGGGCTTACCGGAGGGATTCTGGATCAAGTTAAGCATAATTGGTAAGTTATGTCAAGACATCGTAAAGTCTCAGGACCTTGGCAACACTTCGAGCGTAAAATGGCTCGCATATGTCATACACAACAAATCCGCATCTGCCAAAGGTGCGCATGCACGCAGTCAGGCTAGTGAAGTACCGGGGGTGGAG
>Ga0209542_10003020_pt1 | contig 36614 bp, 51 predicted proteins | sample RifCSPhighO2_01_FD_184028 | JGI IMG/M metagenome (GOLD analysis project Ga0209542, IMG submission 184028) | Soil microbial communities from Rifle, Colorado - Rifle CSP2_plank highO2_0.1 (SPAdes) (version 2) | ecosystem: Environmental > Terrestrial > Deep subsurface > Rock core/Sediment ...
CAATTATCTCATGCCACACGGAGAGAAAGAAGAAGTCAAGATAGAATGGGAGCAGATTCCTATGATAATTCAGTCAAGGTAAGATATTTTGTTTAGACAAAATATCACCTTTTAATTTAACAGAACCAATAAAAGAATCATTTAAATATCATAAAGATATAATTAAATTATGAATACTAAATTTAAGAAGCATCAAAAAGTAAAATTATTAAGAGACCCAGACAGGGAGTATATTGAATATCATGAAGAGCTTGAAGATGAAGAGAAAAAACCTGCAATAATCGCAGGCATGCAGGGCAGAATCAACATCATCCTTCCCAATGGGCAATATCATGTCCAGATAGAAGACAAGAAAGGCAACATAATTGCCTATTGCTCAGTCAGTGAAGATGATATAGAAGCTGTTTAATCCGTCTATTTAACTGTCTTGACTAGAATCAGTATTATTTATGAGGGTTACATTTGTGTTATTCTGCTCCGGAATTGTGACATTCGTGTTATTGACAACAGGATTAGTCATATTAGTATCGTTAATCGAAGGAGTGGTTACATTCGTGTTATTAACTGGCGGAATTGTAACATTTGTATTATTTGTTGGTGGAACTATCGTTCGGTTTGTGCAAGCTCCAATGTAATCTCCATGAGCTAAATGCGCCTTCAGCGCATTCTTTGAAATGGTTATGATGTTATTTATCTTTCCTGGTTTATGGCATATTGTAACTTTCCTAGCAGTTACATTCAGGATACTTCCATTGTGAGCATCAATTTCTATTGTTGCGTTCGTCTTTCTTTTGAAAAAAAAGAAAAACTTATATTCTTCCTCATACTCTAACTTGTAAACCACTTTATTTCCATTATTTTCTTTCAATTTGACTACACATCCATTCCTTGCGCACCTGACTTTCATTTTATTTATCAAAATCCCTGATGCATCATCGGGCATTATTTGTATATCAATAAGACTACCATTAGACAAATAAACTCTCAAAATCTCTCCAAGAGAACTATTTCCTATAGATATATTCAAATCTGACAATGCATCTATATTACTTCCTTTTATTTTAATTTTAAATTCTCCACTCTCATTTTTTATCTTTTGCATTATTTTGAACTTTGTTTTATTTCCTTCACGTTCAACTTCTACTTCTCTTTCAGCCCCATCTTTGCCCTTATCGTTATTGTTCAATTCATTCAAGTCATCATTAATGTCTTCGCCATTCGCACCAGAATTCATATTTCTATTAACCCCTTCTTTAGCCATAACAAAACCAAATATTCCTATTAACAAGACCAAAGCAAGCACAATGACCAACATTCTTTTCATCGAGAAAACAGCAAATATAACTATTTAAACCTTATTTATCCTTATTTCTATTTCTTTCTTAATTTCATCATTAGCTTTCTTTCCCTTCTTTTTCTTCTTATATTCTTTCTCATTAATTCATCAGAAAACAAACATTTTTAAACCTATGTTTAAGCCTGAAAAACCTGAAAAATGCAGAAATTCATCAGAGCCATAAAATTTAAATACCTCTTCTTTCTCCCAGCGATAACTAAACTTAGTTTAAAAAAATGAGGGGCAGAAAAGTGGGCAAAGAAATAGAAGAGGATGAGGAGCTGGATGAAGATAACCTGGACAGTGACTTATTTGAAGACGATTTGGACGATGAACCTGAAGGTGATTTAGAAGGCGAAGATTAGCATTTCTGTTTTTTTATTTTTATTTTTTGGCTATATTTTTATAGCTCGTTATTTGACTCGATTCGCAGCTTTGCTGTAATTATCATCAGTCAAATAATAGTTATGTTTTTAACCCCTAATATTCAGTTAAATTCATGAACAAAATCATTGAAATAAGGAACAAAATTAATCGTCTGGGGTATGATAAATTGGTAAAACCTATCCTATTTTTGTTTGAGCCAGAATTAATACACAACACTTTTATTAAAATAGGAAAAATTCTTGGCTCTAATGTGATAACTAAATTTCTAATCTCTTTTGCATTCAATTATCAAAATCGGGTCTTGGAACAGAAAATCTTGGGAATAAGATTCAAAAGTCCGATTGGACTTTCGGCAGGATTCGATAAAAATGGCGAAATGATATCTATAATGGAAGACGTGGGATTTGGATTTGTTGAAATAGGAAGCATAACTGCCCGGTCTTCCAAGGGAAATCCTGGAAAAAGACTTGAAAGATTAGTAGACAGAAGGGCGCTATGGGTTAATTTTGGATTAAATAATAAAGGAGCAGATATAAACTATGAAAGATTAAAGGATAAAAAATATAATTTTCCGATTGGAATCAGCGTAGCAAAAACAAATTGCAGGGAAACACGCAATGAAAAAATAGGTTTGCAGGATTATCTTTACACAATAAACAAATTCAAGAATCTTGCAGACTTTCTGGTGTTAAATATAAGCTGTCCAAATGCTTTTGGTGGGAGAGCATTCTCTTCTCCAGATTTATATAAAAAATTGCTGGAAGGAATAAGAAAAATAAGAGTAAAAAAACCAATATTTACGAAAATATCTCCAGACTCCTCACATTCTGATATTAATGAAATAATAAAATTGTCTGAGAAATATGAAATTCAAGGATTTATATGCACTAATCTCCGCAAAGAACATGAATTTTCAAAAGGAGGTTTGTCTGGAAAGGCAATAGAAGCTAAATCAAATGAAATCCTAGAGTATGTCTATAAAAAAGCAAATTCAAAAAAGAAAAAGTTCATAATAATAGGTGTTGGAGGAATTTTCAATGCAAAAGATGCGTACAAAAAAATAAAACTTGGAGCTGACCTTGTGCAGCTCATTACTGGAATGATATATCAGGGACCAAGTTTGATAGGAGAAATAAATTATGAACTCGCAAAATTACTAAAAAAAGACGGCCACACAAATATAAGCCTAGCCATTGGAGCAGATGTTAAATAAAATTTAGCAAAATCATGAAAGAATTACAAATTTTTCATAAAAAAGTAAGAAATTTCTTCTAAGTTTATCATCCATTTAACTATAAGAAACTTTAAATACCAAATATGCAACATCCTCCTAATAAAAAAAGAGTAAAATGGCGAGAAAGTGCATATATTGCAAAAATGAAATAGCTGACGAAAGCGTAATAGACTTCTGTAGGAGATGCGGCGTTGGGGTTTGGGGAGAAAAGATGTTCAATGCTATTGTGCAAGGCATGGAAAAATCAAGAGATAACGGAGATCTCTTCCAAGGCAGCATAACAGATTCTTTCAGTGATTCACAGCATAATAAGGCAACTAGGCGCTTTTAAAATAATAATGACATTTAACGAGCTTTTTATTTTTCCTTAATACCCAAAGGTCTTGTCTTTGGGATAAAGCAAGGCAGGAAATAGATATTAAAAATAAAAATAGTTTAACTAAAATATTATCTTATACTCGATGAAGATAAGCCGTTGCATGAGATAACAGGGTTTTTTGTTTTCCTATGCTCTAAGGTTTTATCTTTGGGGTTCTTCACCAGAAGCCTTATCAGAAGAAATTTTGAGATTTATTAAAGCAGAGTGTGTCGCATAATCGGGACTTGAATATTGATGTTGCATGACGGGACTTTTATAAATTGAGAGTCATTTTGCTTCCTTTATTCTCCATTTTCCGTTAAATTTCTCTATTCTATTATTTCTTTTTAATCTTCTAAGGGAAGTATAAGGATACTTTTCTTTTGCTTTTCTTTTTATTTCATTTGTTGATGCTACCCCTCCAAATTCTTTTAATATATTGAGTATTTCTTCTTGGCTCATTATATTATATACCGAAATAGGATATTAAAGGTATTTGGTTTAAACAGGAATAGGTTTTTATATGGGTTTTTTGTATATAAGACATGCAAAAAGAGGACTTAGTTGATGAGGATGGAAAGATAATTTATGATAATATAATAAAAAAGTATCCTTGGATTGTTAAAGAAAACCAAAAATGTATTTTAAGCCCAGATAGTGATGGGTTATTATGCGGATTGTTTATGTCAAAATTTCTAAATTGAAATGTTGTGGGATATTATGATGGTAAAGTATTGGCTTTGAAGAAGGGAGAAAGTGTTAAAGAATGCATCTTTTTAGATATGGAAATTTTCAGAGATTATGTCAAAAGTTTAGGACATCATATGGTTTTGTATAATAAAAGGCAAGTTCCTAATATCTGGTTTAATTTTGATAATTGTATACAACCCAATAATATAAGGGGATATGATGCAAAGAATTCTTTCAACTTAAAATATCCTTTAGGGGCGATACATTTAATTCTCGGAATAGTAGGGCATAAAAAGAAGATTGAAATAAAGAAGGAAGCGATATGCCCCCTACTTTATACAGATGGAACTTTTAAGAATTTGTTTAATTATCCAGATAATTGTTTAAGTTGGTTGAACTTTCTTTGTGCAGAAGAAAAGAATAGCCCATTAAAAACAATATTTTTTAATGACCACCATACTACTTCTTCCCTTATGATTGTATTAAGAGATTTCTTCGAACAATTAAGACAAATAAATAATGGTTCGAGGGGAGCCGATAAAATAAAAATCTCAAACTCAAGTGGAGAACCAGTTAATCTTGTTAAAAAGGGAAATGCCTTTTCCATTAGTAATGAACAAAGAAACAAAGTTTTTACTTGCCTCTGTTAATTCTGGAAGAAGTAGAAGTAGTAAATATGCAGAGAAAGTCTTTCAAGAAGCATTAAAGCAAAATGGTAAAATTCCATTCCAGATAATCGTAGATGGATATGCAGGTTATCAAGATGGATGTAGAAAACATTTAGAAATTTGGGACAAGAAAGGAAGGTTAATTTTACTTCAATCAAAGGGCATAGGAAAGAGATTAACAATAATGCAATAGAGAGCCATCATGCTTTAATAAAGGACTTTCATAAAGTAAGAAAGGGAGTTAAGGAAGTTCAGACCTATCAAGACGGCTTTAAGGTATTTCATAATTTTGTTAGAAAGTCAGCAAGAGATGATTTAACCCCTGCTGATAAATGTGGGATAGGAGTTCAAGGGAATAGATGGAACACTTTATTAATAAATTCGCTTTCTAAAAACCATGCAACTTAAAGAGGATACTTGGCTTAAAGTTAGTAATATTAACAAAATTGAAGGAAGAACTAAAAATTTTTGGATAAAGATAAAGAATAAAAAAACTTATTATGATATATTAATTGGTAAGAAAGGTAAAGAAGCACATATACATTATGGAATAAATCCTGATTTAACTATCACCTTTTTAGAAGACCGAAAAGGAGTTCAAAACATAAGACACGAGCTAATTGAACCGAACGGAGATATGATTCTGATGGAAGATAAAACCTTTTCAGGAATAACAAAGGAATTAACTCTAAGCTATAAAGGGATTTGCAGAGGAGATGGAAAAATGAGGTATCTTAATCTAACTGAATTAAGATTGACAGAAAGTCCCGAAAGCGACAAGCGAGAAAATTATGGATAAAAGTCCCTAAGATGCGACACACTCATTAAAGCAAATCTTTTTAAACTACTTTTATCAGATATTAAAATGCTGAGTCATAAGAGAATAAGAACAAAGGGAAAATTGTCATTGACAAGATATTTCCAGAAGTTTAAAACTGGAGATTACGTAGCTGTGTCTCAGGAATTAAATGTTCCGTTTTACTATGTGAAGAAGCTGCAAGGAAGGACTGGAAAAGTCATAGAAAAGCGGGGAGATGCCTATTATGTTGAAATAAAAGACATAAACAAACTAAAGAGATACCTTATTAAACCAATCCATCTAATCAAAATCAAAGCATAAAATGAACGTACTAAACAGAAAGGCCCTAACAATGGTCGAAGCGAAAGAATATATAAAAAACATGAGCGAGTCCAAGCCAATTCATGGATATTTCAAGACTTTCTCAAAGTTAAGCAGAGATAAAGCTGAAAAGCTTGCAGAAGAAATAAAGGCATTAAACAATCCAAAGGTAAAAGATTCAGACATAGTAAAAGTCATCGACTTGCTCCCAGAAGACAGCGAAGATGTAAATAAAATATTTATAGAGGTTGGTCTTTCAGAAGAAGAGGCAAGGGCAGTTGTTGATATTGTTTCTAAATATATTAAATAAACTAAAATGGAAAAAGAAGATAATGCGATAATCTTAGATTACCTGCCATATGGCTATCCAATGGGGGAGAAAATGCTTCCCGTAGCCCAGGCGATAGGAGAAAAGACTCTTGTCCTTCTTGAGTTAATTCCAAGGCGTGGAATGACTTTAGAGAGTGGAGAAAAGGTTTATATAGGTCAAGAAAAGAGAGATAAGATATACTATATCTCTGGCAGGCTGCCAAGAGAGAAGTTAACGGAGACTGCAAAGATCCAACTACAAACTTATGTAGAAAAAATAGTTGCGGAGCAGGAGAAGAAATTCGTAGATTTCTTTAACACTGCTCAGGCAATCAACACAAGACTACATCAGCTTGAACTATTGCCTGGGTTTGGCAAGAAACACACACAGGAGATTTTAAAGGCAAGAGAAGAAAAAGCCTTTGAATCTTTTGATGATATAAAAGCAAAGGTTTCAAACTTACCTGATCCTAAGAAAGCAATAGAAAAAAGAATATTGGAAGAATTGACAGAAAAACAAAGATTCAACCTCTTTGTTAAATAAGAAATAAAATTTAAAATAAAAATGGCAGAAGAAAAGCAAAAACAAGAAGAAAAGAAGCAAAAGCCTAAACAGGAAAAGAAAGAACTAAAAGAAGAAAAGAAACCGATGAAAGAAGAAAGATACGAATCCCTAGTCAGAATTTTCGGATATGACATTCCTGGAACAAAGAACATTTATGCAGGGTTAACAAGAATAAAAGGAATTTCATGGAGCATTTCTAATGCAGCGTGCATTAAACTCGGCATGCCAAGAAATAAAAGAATCCAGGATTTATCAAAAGATGAAATAAAAAAAATTGAAAACTTTCTTAAAAATCTGGAAGTATTGCCATTTATGAAAAACAGAAGGTTTGATCCTGAGACAGGAAAGACATCGCATTTATACGGCTCAGACCTTGACATTAGAGAAGAATTTGATATTAAGAGGCTAAAGCAAATGAAGTCATATATTGGAATCAGGCACGGGGCAAACCAGCCAGTCCGTGGACAGAGAACAAGGTCCCACTTCAGAAAGAAGAAAGTCGCAATCGTCGGAAAAAAAGCAATTAAACAACCGATAAAGTCAACAGGAAAATAAGATGATAAGAAAACCAAATAGATACTCAAAGCCAAGGAAAGCATATGAACTATCAAGAATAAAGGAAGAGAACGTTCTTTTGGAAAAATATGGATTGAAAAATAAAAAAGAAATATGGAAAACAATTGCTAAGGTAAACTATTTCAGAAGAAGGGCCATGGCACTTGCAAAGTCTGCAAATGAAGAGCAGGAAATTCTTTTCAATAAACTTAGAGGTTTTGGACTTAAGGTTTCAACAATTGCAGATGTTCTCGCATTAACTGTTGAAGACTTGCTTCAAAGAAGGCTTCCTTCAGTCATACAAAGAAAGGGTTTGGCAAAAACAGTCAGAGAAGGAAGGCAAATGGTAATCCATAAGAGAGTTTTAATAGACAATAAAGTGATAAACATTCCGAGTTATCTGGTTTATGTCAATGAAGAAGGCAAAATAAAACTAAAGAAAAGAAAACCAAAAGCTCCGAAGCAAGAAATTTCAGAAACAAAAGAAGCAAGAGAAATAAAAGAGGAACAACCAAAAGAAGCAAAGGAGAAAGCTAAATAAAAATGGCAAAAGAAAAATCAATAATCTATAAAGCAGAAGTGAAAGAAAAAAAAGTTATTAAAGAAAAATCTAAAGAAGATATTAAGATAGAAAAGAAAGTTGAGGTTAAACGCAATGAAATAGATATAAAAAACGAGTTAAAAGATAAAAATGTTGAAGTAAAAGTTGAGGCGAAGGAAATAATTGAGGATAAAAAAGGTAAAAGCAATGAAGCCAGTGATAGTGTGACTGATAGCGATAAGGTAGAAAAGAAAGAAGAAAGAGCAGGAATAGCATACATTTTCTCATCTCCAAACAATACAATTGTCCATATTACAGACCTAGCAGGAAATACAATTTCTCGTGTCTCTGGTGGAATGGTTACAAAGCATTCAAGATTGAAAGCAGACCCAACAATCGCGATGTTCGTTGCAAAAAAGGCTGCAGAAAGAGCGAAAGACTTAGGAATCAACGCCTTGTTCATTAGAATGAGAGCAAAGACAAACACTGAAGGCCTTGGAGTGGGCCCAGGAGCGCACTCTGCTGTTAAATCTTTGGGTAGAGAAGGATTCAGAATTCTTAATGTTTTAGACGCTACAAGGGTTCCTCGTGGAGGACCTAAGAAGAAAGGGGGCAAAAGGGGCAGAAGAGTCTAAAGGCAAGCTTTAAAAGACTCTTTTTATTAATAATAAAATGGAAGCAATAACAAATACAAAGGAAAAACTTGTTTTAAGAGGACAGATATCGGAATCTCTTGCCAATGCGATAAGACGCTCAGTTTCAGAAATTCCGGTTCTGGCAATAGATGAAGTTGAAATTTACAAGAATGATTCTGCATTATATGACGAGGTTCTTGCCCACAGATTAGGTTTAATTCCTTTGGTAACAGAAAAATCAATGACATCAAAGACAAAAATAGACTTTAAATTAACTAAAGAAGGTCCATGCACAGTTTATTCAAAAGACCTAAAGGGAGCAGGAGATATAGTTTTTAATAACATTCCCATAACAATTCTCGGAGAAGGGCATAAATTAGAGTTAGTAGCTACGGCGGTTCTTGGAAAGGGAATTAATCATGCAAAATTCGTTCCAGGATTATGCTTTTACAGGCATTTATTGGAAGTAAAGTCAAGCCCTGAAGCAGACAAGATAGTTCAAGGTTTCAAATTCGCCCTCATCAAGCCAGAAAAGCAAGAAAGCAAGTGGATTTGCGACTTAAATGACCTCGAAGCAGATAAAATAAGAGATATGGACAAATCTGCAGTTATCGGTGCAAATGAAATTCTTTTAATCATTGAATCATATGGAAACCTTCCAGCAAAAGATATTCTTACCAGAGCAATAGAAGCTCTTTCTGAAAACCTTGACGAATTTGAAAAGTTCATAAACAAGAACGCTTAATTCTGTTTGACAATATAGTCAAGAACATTAATATTTCCGCAGTTTGTCGTTGACTATTTAGGGAAAGACTTAGGTCTTTCACTAAAATTATCATAAAAAGCTGTTTTAATAGGCCTTCTGTTAATTAATGTAAAAATCTTAAATTCTTCATGTTAAATATTATTCATACAAAGTATTATCGGCGTGTTTGGTTAGATAAATAGGTTTTGGGACTAGAAAGCATTTTAAACATACAAGTTAATCAATTTATTATGGGTCTGTTATTATATAATACATTAACAAGAAAGAAAGAGGAGTTTAAACCGATCAAGCCAGGAAATGTTGGAATGTATGTCTGCGGTCCGACTGTGAATAATGTTCCTCATCTAGGCCATGCAAGGGCGCAGATATCTTTTGATATATTAAGAAGATACCTAATTTTTTCAGGATATAAAGTAAAATTTGTTTCTAACATAACAGATATAGAAGATAAAATAATAAACAAGGCAAAAGAATTGAATGAATCTATAGAATCGCTGACAAAAAGAAATACTCTTGCTCATCTTAAAGATTACTTCTTGCTAAACATCGGCAAACCAGATGTACAGCCAAAGGCAACAGAATATGTAAAAGAAATGATAGAACTTGTAAAAAAGCTTGAAGAGAAGGGATACACTTATCTGATTGAAGGAGACGGGGTTTATTATGATGTTTCCAAATTCAAAGATTATGGAAATCTCTCGCATCAAAATATAGAAAACTTGAAGTCTGGAGCGCGGGTGAAGGCAAATGAAGAAAAAAAGAATAAGGAAGACTTTGTTCTTTGGAAATTCTCAAAGCCCGGAGAGCCTGAATGGGATTCTCCCTGGGGAGCGGGTCGGCCTGGCTGGCACGCTGAATGTTCTGCCATGTCGTATTCTATTCTTGGACTGCCTTTTGACATTCATGGCGGTGGCCAAGATTTAATATTCCCGCATCATGAAGATGAAATTGCACAAAGCGAAGCTGCCTATGGTAAAAAAATAGCAAACTTCTGGATTCATAACGGAATGATTAATGTTGATAAAGTAAAAATGAGCAAATCACTTGGAAACTTCAGAACAATCAAAGATGTATTAAAAAATTATAATGGAACAGTTATAAGATATTTTATTATATCAAATCAATACAGGCAGGCAATAGACTTCAATAAAAAAATTCTGGACGATTCTAAAACAGCTTATGAAAGATTAAAAAATATTATATTTGACATAAGGGATGATAAAAAGAAGAATGAAGAATACTTGGATGAGTTTAGGAAAGCAATGGATGATGACCTTAACACACCAAAAGCTCTCGCAGTTCTGTGGAATTTAGTCAGGGATGAAAAAGCAAAAGGAAAATTAAATACAATAAAGGAAATGGACAAAGTTTTAGGCTTAAGTTTATTGGAAAAAGAAAAAATTGTCATTCCAAAAGACGTCAAAGAACTGGTAGAACAAAGGGAAGAAACAAGAAAAGCAAAAGACTGGAAATTAGCAGATGAACTGAGAAAAAAGATATCAGAAAAAGGATTTATGGTCGAAGACAAGAAAGAAGGATATAAACTTAGTAAGAGATAGATTATGTGGAAAAGGCTCAGAGGCATCAGGAAAGAGCTAAAAGACTAGTTTTGAATTTCTTCATCATTAAGAATCTCTTTTACAGGCAATCTCAATGATATTTCATTATCATACTGAATAAGAGCGACAGCAGCTTTACCATCCATCCAAACCCCTTGAATTCTATAATCTGCGTAATCTGTGTCACCTAAACTTGGTTTTTTATGCCATTTTTAAAGCGAATTGCGGGAATCAAATTTACGGTCAAACTTAAGTAATCCAGTTTGTGCATTTCCACCACGACAATACTCGTTATAGTAATCTTCTACTGTCTTCGTCATGTTGATATCTCCATATAATATCTTTTTAAATGTTACTGATGATATGACTATATGTATGAGATTTCTTTTTCGCAAGAATTAAAAGCCCCCTTTATTCTTTATAATTATGAAAGCCAAGAAAGAGACTAAGGAAACAAAAGAAGCGAAGAAAGAAATGAAGAAAGAGATATATCTAGATTATGCTGCAACAACTCCTCTAGACCCTCAAGTGTTAAAAGAAATGCTGCCTTATTTTAGCGAAAAATATGGAAATCCCTCATCAATGCATGAAAAAGGTCTTGAAGCAAAGCAGGCAATTGAAGATTCAAGAAAAACCATAGCCAAAATACTAAATTGCAATCCAGGAGAAATTATATTTACTTCTTCTGGAACAGAAAGCATTAATCTTGCGTTAAAGGGCATAGCATTTGCAAACAAAGACAGAGGAAATCACATCATAACTTCAAAAATAGAGCATCATGTTGTTCTTGACACTTGCAAATACCTTGAATCTCAGGGTTTTAGAGTAACTTATCTCGATGTCGATAAGTATGGATTGGTCAATCCTTTCGATGTTGCTAATGCGATTACCGGTAGAACGATTCTCATCTCAATAATGTATTCAAATAATGAGATTGGAACAATCCAACAGATAGAAGAAATAGGAATCATAGCAAAATCAAGAAAAGTCCTGTTTCATACAGATGCCTGTCAGTCCGGACTTCTTGACCTCGATATTAAGAAGTTAGGGGTAGATCTTTTGACAATGAATGGAAGCAAGATTTACGGGCCAAAAGGCTCTGGAATCCTATATATTAAGGAAGGGATAAAGATAACCCCTTTGCTGCATGGAGGAGGGCAGGAAAATAAACTTAGGAGTGGGACTGAAAACGTTCCGGGAATTATTGGTTTTGCAAAAGCCCTAGAATTAATCCAAAAAGACAAAGAGAAGGAGTCAAAGAGGTTAATAGAATTAAGAGATTATTTGATAAAAGAACTTCTCGAAATTCCAAAGACAAGACTTAATGGTTCAACTGACAAAAGACTTCCAAATAATGTTAATATTACTTTCTTTGGTGTTGAGGGAGAGGCAATGGTTAATCAGCTTAGTGATTTGGGAATCTATATTTCTACCGGTTCTGCCTGCGATTCAAAGAAAGAAGAATCAAGCCATGTTCTAAGAGCAATCGGCCTTTCAGCTAAGAATGCGCAGGACATTGTAAGATTTTCCCTTGGGAAATACACTAAAGAAGAAGATATCAATTATGTAATAAAAGCAGTTAAAGAAATTGTTAGTAAATTGAGGAAAGTGTCTGTTAATTAAAATAAAAAATCGTGTTAATTATATACTTTAGATTACAATTATCTTTAAATAGATGTTCTAAACTTATGAAAATATGGCTTTGCAATTACCTTATGAGCACCGCTTAATTTATACAACTGAAGAGGCAGGTCCAATCAAGCCGGATACATTGTACAATCTGGTAAGAATCGCCCCAACTACTTCAGAGACTGGTTACTTTAGAATGCATTTTTTCACTAATAGTGAAAATGTTTTGGCTGGAAGCCATGCAGATATCTCAATAGATACTGAAAGGGCAACTTTGGACCTTAGAGAAACAGTTTGCCCATCATCTCAGGATTCTGAGAGTTTTAAAAAAATATTAAATGGAATAAGGTTAGAAAAGTTGCTTTTGAATTATCCCTCATCCCATGGCGATAGGGAGCAATTTGCGCTAGCAGGAGAAGCCCTTAAGATATTACAGGATAATATTCAAACTATCACAGATAATGGATATGTTATTAATCCCTCATTATTTTGCATAAGTCATGACATGGTTCAAGTATCAGATAGTTTTCCAGGTTTCTTTTGTAGCAGTTTTGCCGGGAAAGCAGGTATTTCTACGCATGAGATAATAAAAGGTAAAGAAGAATTCAAAATTGTTCTCCGTTATACTTCCGATATGAAAGATTCTGATGAAATAGCTGCTTATAGAAAGTTCATGAAAACCATCTGATTGATTAAATTGGTTCCTTAGTTCTGCAAACATTTATAATTCTCCCAAAACTCATTCCCGCAGGCGGGAATGCCGGAGCGGTCAAACGGGCATCGTTAAGGCCGATGTAGCTTAGTGCTTGCGGAGGTTCGAATCCTCCTTCCCGCACTTAAAAATAATACTGCAATAATATTTATATATCGGAAAAATCTGGGAAGCAGATGACCGGTAAATTACAAGGAAGATTGCAGGAGAGATATGTTAAACATAGTCTTGAGTTTATTGATGTGGAACGTACTAGAATACTCACATATGATAGAAAGAAAATGCTTGTTGATTTCAATATAGGTAACAAGAAAGGTTCCGTACGAATTGAAGTCAGAAATAATGAAAGAAATAGGCAGCTTTATCAGAAAGGGGAGAGATATTTAGGGGTTTTTGAATGGGATATGAAACCTGATTTTCTTGGAGATGATCCTAAAAAAATGGACATTGGAACATGCTGTCTTGAATTAAGAAGAGTATATGGTTTTAGCAATAAACCAATATATGAAAGAGAATAGTTATTATTAGTACAACTGATTAATTCTTACTAATTCTTATTAAATTTGCCCGGTTTGGGTAAACTTTCTCATTGCCTGCTCAAGAATTACCTGGGGGGCAAATCCCTTTCTGGTGCAAGCCTTGATAAAATCGTCGTAAGTTGCCTGATCCACATTATAGTCAATCTTTCTTTTTTTTGCTCCAGGTGCTGTTGATGCCATTCCAGTTATTATAAAAATAAGCTTATAAATTTATGTTTTATGCTCCAATTTCTTCAATCTATTTTCAAGTTCTTTTATTCTCCTGCTTAATTCTTTATTAGGATTATTTTTGTTCATGGATTCTACGAAATCATTAAGATATGCATTGAATAATGTGCTTAATTTGCCTCCGAAAAGGTTAAGTTTTGTTTTTGCCTTCTCCAAAGATTCTTTGTCTACAGTTATATTTACCCTTATCTTCATATTCTTAGTCATAGTAAGTATAAGTGTGTATTTAAGTATAAAAACCTTTCTCCCGGCAAAGGTTTAAATACTATCGGAAAAATAGCTAATTATGGTTAATGCAATTTCACAAACAAAGTTGAAAGTTAGAATAAAGAGAAAGACAAACCCCGAATTACTTGAGTTGTTGCAACTTGCTAGAAAGAACAAGGCTTGGATGCGGGTAATAAAAATAATTTCCAGTTCAACTAGGCAGTATTCCTCTGTTAATCTTCAAAAAATAGACAAAGAAACAAAGGCAGGAGACACAGTTGTAATAATTGGAAAGGTTCTTGGCTCCGGAAGCTTAACTAAGAAAGTTAGAATATGCTCCCTCGGAATTTCAGAAGATGCGAAAGAAAAATTAAAGGAAACAAAATCAGAATTTGTCTCAATTTTAGAAGAAATTAAATCAAATGCTAAAGCTGCGGGAATAAAGTTAATAAGATAAAATGGTAGAAGAAAAAAACAAACAGGAAAATCAAGAGCGAACAGCCAAAGCAAAAGATAGGACAATAGCTAATAATGCTGGTCAAGGAAATGAAATTGTATTAGAAGGAAAGAACATTATACTTGGGAGATTATGCAGTTTTGCCGCTAAGCAAGCACTTTTAGGAAAAAATATAGTTATTGTCAACTGCAATGATGTTTTAGTTTCCGGAAACAGGGAAAACATTCTTAGGGAATACTCAAGAATAAGAAAACTTGACACTCTTAATCTAAGAGGTCCTATTTTGCCTAAAGTTCCTGAGAAAATAGTAAAAAGAACTGTTCGTGGAATGCTGTCTTATAAGCAGGCAAGAGGTTATGAAGCCTGGAAAAGAGTAATGTGCTATAATTCTCTTCCAACAAAATATGAATCTGCAAAAAAACTTGTTTTGAAAGAATCTTCATTGGAAAACAAGAATGTAAAGACAATGGCCCTCAAGGAGGTAGCCAGATTAATATGATACCTCGGGAAAAAGAAATATATTCTGGAAAAAGGAAAACGGCAGTAGCAAAGCTCAGAGTGAAACCTGGAACTGGAAAGATATATTTCAATTATCTTCCAACAGCAGAACTTAATCTATTTCATAAATTAGCTTTATCAGAACCGATAAGAATATTTGAGCAGACGCTTGGAGAATCATTGAATTACGATTTCTTTATAAAAGTTGTTGGGGGGGGAAAAGAAGCGCAAGTAGAAGCGGCAAGATTGACTATTGCTCGTGCATTAGTTGCTCTTACCGGTTCGGATGTATTAAAGAAGGCATTTGTCAGATATGATAGAAATATTCTTGTTGAAGACTCAAGAAGAAAAGAAGCAAGGAAGCCAGGCGATTCCAAAGCAAGAGCAAAGAGACAGAAGTCTTATAGATAAACCACCATTATGGATAATAAACTTACTGGAAGAAGTGTTAAAACAGGATTTTTGGAAGGATTTGTTGATGGAACATTAATGAAAACCTTTTGGAATAGGGAGACGAGAGATTCAAAGAAGACAATTTCTTATATGATTGGGATGATTGTCGTGGGAAATATACAGCCTTTCGCAAATACCTGTATTCTTTATGATTTAATCAAAGGGAATTACAAAAAATAACTGATATGACTATTTTTTCCAGAACATCCAGCCTTTGCTGATGTTTTTTTTCTTATGATGCTTTGACAAAGAAGCCTTTATTTTTCTTATCTTGCCGGCTTTAGACTTTTCACTAAAAGATCTGCCGCGTCTTAGTTGTGCTGTCTTTTTAACCTTCTTAGCAACCATTTTTTTCAATTTCTTTTTGCTCATTTCATTTTTATGAATATGAAGCTGATACAGAAGACACTTTCATGTCTCCTGTCCCTTAAACTCTGAAGAGTTTCAGGCATCTGGACTCGGTGAGGGAAGTGCCTTAAACAGCGCCAATTCAATCTTAACCTCTTGACATGTTTTAAAGGTTATCTCCTTCGACCTATAAATAAGCTTAACAGATGCAGATTCCGTATGACGAGTTATAGTCCAGACGCCATATTAATAGCTGCACACCTGACAGAGGCTTTTATAGCGACATCCTTTCCAGGACAACCGAAATGTCCCGCCAGCTTCGGAGAACAGAGATTTAACCAAGATATATAGATATCTTACCACTTTAAAGTTTCAAATATGCTGATAAAAGATTAAATTGGATGGTTATGAAATATTATGTATTTTTTGAATCTCTTTTCCCCATCAACAATTTATCAAAGAATCTTTCTACAACACCATCTTCCACAAAAGATCTATATGCTTTATCAAAACTATTTTCCGTGATACTTATTGTTGAGGTATTCCTTGCCAGCCTAGCCATAAGTGTAAAAACATTTCCCGCAGATAAACAAATTATCAACCCACCTTTTTTGACAAATCTGTCAGCAAAACCAGCTTCGAAAGAATTTTCGGGATATTTTATTTTCGTTCCATTTCCAGAAAACTGATTAGCCAAAAAATATTCTAAACACCTAAATCCATACCCTACTGTATCTGCTTTTAGGAAATATTCGGGAGCGAAAGCCAATTTATCATCAATCCTGCCAATGTTGAAAGTAGGTCTCGGAGGTTCATCTTCAGCAAAAACAAATATGCCAAAACCCTCCCTAAGATTGTGTTCTATTATTGGATATCTTATCTCATTCATTCTGTTTATTATTCAATCCATCTAAAGGGTTCTTAATTTTTTTAATTACATCACTAGAGACATGAGCATAAATTTGGGTGGTATTAAGTGAGGAGTGGCCAAGCATTTGTTGAATAATTCTTATATCTGTTCCCTGTTCAAGAAGATGGGTTGCAAAACTATGCCTTAATGTATGCGGGGTAACTTTTTTATTTATCCCTGCCCTTTCCCTTGTCAATTTAATTATTTTCTGGACATTTCTCGTTGTTAACGGCTTTTCTTTTGAAAAAACATATTTATTTTCTCTTCCTTCAATGTATTCCTTGATTTCTTGGGCAAGATTCTGGGAAATTGCAAATAACCTGTCCTTGTTTCCCTTACCTTTTCTGACCCATCCGGTATATTCAGCAAGATTAATGTCATCAACTTTCAAATTAACCAATTCTGATACTCTTAAACCTCCTGAATAAAGCATAGAAATTATCAGTCTTGATTTAATATTATCAGTTCCATCTATAAGCTTCCTCACTTCATCTTTTGTTAGGACTTCCGGAAGTGTTTTCTCTTTTTTGGGAACTCTTATCTCTCCGATATCTTTTTTTAATATCTGGGAGTAAAAGAATTTTAACGAGGCCACTGCAAGCATTATTGTATTCTTGGATTTTGTTTCAAACAATTCAGATAAATATGCTCTCGCATCATCTTCGGTTATCTCTTCAACCGGCTTATTTGTCCTTTTCAGCATCTTTTCTACAAAAAAAGAATAATTCCTAGCAGTAAGCGGAGAAAGGCCTCTTAATTTAAGTTCAGTTTTAAGTTTTTCAATCGCTTCCATCTTCCCTCTTTTATGCTTAGATTAAAGCGAACCTTTATTTAAACCTTTACGTTTAAAATAATTAATATTTGCTACTAACTCACGATAAAAAATCCAGAATTAAGTTTATAATCCATTATTTCCAGTTGTTATGGATAAAAATGGTAGATAATTCAACAATCTCCTTAATATCTGGAGCAGATGATTCAAATCATGTTGGCCAGAATAAAAAAGGAGAAGTTATTGTTGTAGCCTTTTCAACCTTAAAAGAAGATGGGCTTGTTATTCATCAGCCATATAGAAGAGATATTAGTGAAGCGGAAAAATGGCTAGAAAAACCAGAAAGAGACTATATTTTTACACTGCTGACTTATGGACCGGAATCTCCAGAATTTAGTGTTCTATCCAGACCACATAATTTGGTTATAGTAGCTCCAATTTTAGTTAAAGAGCACTTGAACAGGCATCGGGATTTAAAGCTAGATTCATTGAAGATTTTTCTTGATGGAGCAATGAAAGCTAACCATAGGCAATATATAAGAAACTCTTTTCCCGAATTCACATCCTGTGTAGTGGACAACTTTAATAAAAAACAGAGAACAGACCAGAACAAGTTATGCAAAAAAATTGAATGTCCCAAGATAGTAAAAATGGCAGACACTATTTCAAATATGCTTTTTGGAAACATCTCTCTGGATGATTTATTTCATTCAGAAAAATATTCTTCCCATTATGCCCCGGTTTCTATTGAGCAAGTTGCAGTAGGATATAGGTTGGTGGAAAAATTACAACAATAATGCTTTTAAACTACAAAAATTAAAAGAAATGATGGTTGAAAAAGAGAAACTGAAGGTGGCAATAATTGCCGGCGCTTCTGGTGCTGCAAGATTTAAAGAAAAGAATCCAAGAGCAAGCGAAGCAGATGTTATAAACCACATCACAAAACAGATAGAAATAATCCTTGCTAAGATTGATGAGGAATTGAAATAATGACTTTGCAGGAAGAACTTGAAAGAATGGAAGATTTCTTTCGAAAGAGAGAATATCTTGGATTCAATGATACTGAGAGAAAGTTGTTAATTTCAGCTTATTTGAGCCACAAGCCATATCCTTGGACTGATGACGAGAAGATAGAGGTTCTTAGAGCAAAAATGGGTTGGGGATTTATCCCAGACCATTTTGATAAAAAGGAACAGGAAAGAAAGGCATATGAATTTGTTTATCTTGGCGAAATGCACGCTAATCAACTAGTTACTGCTGCTCCATAATCTATTGCAGCATCATTAAACATTCTTTCTTATCAGCTTTTCCAATTCTTCCAAATCAACAGGTTTCTTTACAACTCCAACTATATTTTTTATATGAGAAGCAAGAAATTCTATATCGCTTAATCCTGTCATTACAATAATCTTCTGCTTTGGCAAAAGCTTTGCTGCCTCAAACGCACCCATCCCAGACATTGTGGAATCCATAATTAATATATCTGGGTTGTTGTTTTTGCATAATGATACTGCTTCATTTCCAAGATATGCCCAGCAGGTCTCTATTCCCTTCGACCGCAAGTAGTTAGACATGTTTGTGATAGTGTCTACATGATTCCCTATAAGCGCTACTTTTATGTTTGCCATTATTTCTTGCCTCCGTTTTCTTCATCCATTATTCTTTTCATTATTAATTCAATTTTCTTAGAAAGCATTATTGCATTATCATCGCAATATTTTCTGAATTTTTTATAAACTTCTTTTTCTATGCTCAAAGTTACCTTTTCTTTCATATATTCCATAAGACAAGGCAATATTTAAATATTTCTATATAAGTAGATAGATGTTATTAGCTTATATATACATACATAGAAGTATATTATTTATTTTAATAAAAGGTATATTTAGAATAACAAGAGTAAACTTTATAACATACATAAGATTAAAAACAGATTAATTGTCGCTTATTTATGCATCAACAAATAGTCTTAGAAAGAAGAAACCCGGAACCTAATGATGCCTATAAGTTTGCTTCTAGTTTTATATTTTATAATCCTCTACGTGATGATATCTATAATAAAATCACCATTGCTACTCCTGACCAAGTGATAGATGGGCATTACTTGACTATTGCATTTAATGGGTTCAGTTTAGGAATTCCAATAATAGGAAATGTTGTTGGAATAATAGACAGACGCGAGGATGTAGAACAAAGAACATATGATCTTGCGAAAAGGCTTGCACAGGCTAGGGCTGAAAATGAAAGTTATGGTTGGTATCACGACAAAAGAGGAGTTCCATTTGTTGACAACATTCAAGAGCACAAAAAGGAAAGACTTGAACTTGTTCCTTCTTAATCGAATAACTAAGTTATCATTCACATAAGAAATCTTTATAAGCTATTTATCTCAGTTATAGTTGTGCGGGGATAGCAAAGCGGTCAAATGCGCAGGACTTAAGAAGTCGGTCTTCCGTTAGGAAGATTTTTGTTCAGGATAATCTCTTATCAGATTGAGACATCCTGTGGCTTAGTGCCTTCGGAGGTTCAAATCCTCCTCCCCGCATCGCATTCTTTTATCTCAATTTCTTCCCGGCTTTTCTTAAAATCCTGTTTCTAGAAACTTCTTTTCTTGCAGGAGTTTTATAATATATATAAATAGCATATATAATTATTGCAATGATTAAAATAATTTCAATAGCGAAAAAATAAATCCTTTGTTTAATTAGGGAATCTTTTATAAGTTTATCATTAGCAGTATTCTTAAAGGCATTCGTCTGCCCGTTGTCTATACTAACCATGTTCATAGATTCATTAATTTCCCTAAGAGTTATATTCACCTTGCCGTTGAAAATACTGTCAAGCTTAATAAGCAAATCGTAATAATCCTTGTTAGTTAGATTCAATTTTGTACTCTGTCCAGAGCCAAGAAGGAGATTTACTTCCTTGCTTGAAAGAGTGATATTTGCATAATCATTTCCTATTGAATTTAACTTTAATGTATGATTTTCAACAAGATTAAAACTAATCTTATCTCCTTTACCAATTTCTTTTGAATATCCATTTAATAATTGTTCATTACTAATTGAGTATGTATTTGCCGTAGAAATCGAACCTTCGCCTCCCCCTCCGCCGGAGCTGGAGCTTGCGCTCGGAGCGCTTATAGTTAATATTCTGGAACTTGAATTTCCAACATTTCCAGTTTGGTCAGTGCAATTTACATTCCAATTGTATGTTCCAGATGAAAATGAATAAGTAATATTATTTGTTTGGCTTACAACAGAAGAATTTGTGCTGACATTAACATTATTGAAAATCAAATCGCATCTTGTTATGTTCAAATTGTCAGAAGAATTGTAATAAAATGTTCTTGTGGTTGAACTTGCTGTTTCATCGCTAGGATAAGGCTCTGAAAGATTAACAACAGGAAGAGTTAGGTCAATAGAAAATAAAAGCAGGGAAGAATTCATATTCCCGGCAGAGTCATTGCAGTAAAAGGTTACATTATAATTTCCATCTGACAAAGATGAGTTAATAGATGTGAAGTTTAATGAAGATTTATTCATGCTGATATTAAGCTCATTATTTACAGAATAAGAGCAGTTTCCCTGCTCATTCAAAGAGACATTGAATATTCCACGATTGTACCAAGAATTATTTATTGGAGAGATAATAGTCAAGATAGGCTTGGTTATGTCGTAAGTTAAGGAATAATTTAAACTGGCATAATTTGAGTAGTTAAGGGAATTATAATATAAGCAATTCCAGTTATAATTATCTTCATGCCTAAATCCATAACTGAAATTAGTAACATTGGAAGTCCCGGAAACAAGAAAAGAAGAAGTATTTTCCAATGCAGTGGAGTTCCAGAGATAAAAAGTTGCATTTTTCAAAGAACTATTGGAGCTTGCATTACATGAAAATGTCTGGTTCAAATTTGTCGTGAGATTATTGCTAGGAGAAACAAGATTAACAATAACAGAACTAATGGTCAAAGTTAAATTATTTAGCGCAAAGGCAGCATTATTATTTTCGTCATAGAACTGGCAATTCCAATTGTAACCGCCAAAGGCAATATTGCTGACATTTACCTCAAAATTATTGCTGCTTCCGGAAATTGTCTGAAAAGTTTGATTATACACATCAGTGGAGTTCCAGAGATAAAAAGTTGCATTTTTCAAGGATAAATCTGTTGCATTGCATGAAAATGTCTGATTAATTCTGTTGGTTGTCAAATTCATTCCGGAGAGCGTAACATTAGGGTTTTGATTGTCTAGAGAAATTACAGCTTTGTAAACATCTATTCTTGAGTAGTTGATTCCAGTTGTATCTGCAATACTTTTTCCAGTATTGTTTAATGCAGTCTCAATCTCCTTGGAAGTTTTAGTCTGAGATGTCAGAGATAGATATTGTCTCATTATTGCAATTGCCCCGGAAACATGAGGAGCCGCCATGCTTGTTCCGGAAAAGCCAATATAACCCCCAGAAAGATATGTCGAACAGATAAAGTTTGGAGTTGTCGTTGTTCCAGTGCAACTTGCGCTTCCGCCAGATGTTCCGCCAGGAGCAAGCAAATTCATCAACTGATACCTATTGGAAAATGTTGAAATTGCATCTAACTTTGTTGTTGAACCGACGGGAGTGGCATTCTGAACGCAGGCAGGAGAAGATATTGCGCTGTTATTATAACTGTTTCCAGAAGCCACAACAACAGAAATATTTTTTGCAGCAGCCCTGTTAATCGCCCCTGTTAAACCAAAGGGGTCATCCTGTCCATCACAATAACTTGTGTAATTTATTGCCCCGCCAAGGCTTATGCTTATTACTGAAATATTAAACATAGAAGAATTAGTAACACACCAATCTATTGCTGGTCTGATATCGCTGTCTGCGCATGTTCCGGCATTGTCACAGACTTTTAAGGCAACTATTCTGGCTTCTTTGGCAGCACCATTTATAGAGCCATTCGCAGCTGCTATTCCTGCGACATGTGTTCCGTGGTCATAATCGTCCATAGGGTCATTGTCGTTATTTGTAAAATCATGCCCTCCAACCACCTTGCAGTTGAAATTGGTATTATTTCCATAGCATCCTCCAAAATCAGGATGAGTATAATTGACTCCTGTATCAACAATGCAAATTGCCTGCCCTCTTCCTGTAAGGTTCAAAGTATTTTGCTGCAAATTCCAGGTTCTTGTGGCATTAATCAAAACAGTGGAATTCTGCAAAAATGGGTGCTTTACGCCATCAAGGCCAATTTCTTCGATATCTTGATTAGATTCAAGTTTTTTTAAATCATTTTCATTTATGCTTGCAGAAACTACATCTCCAAAATCTCTTCTTACTTTAATTCCATCAAGGGCATTAATCTTTTTTCCAAGAGAATATTCACCAGCTTTAAACTTTATGTAAACTCTAACCTCTTTGCCATTTCTGACTTCGTCAGCCAATCCCTTATTTATTTTTGCGTTATTTTGGATGCCTGCGCTTATAATTATAGAAAAAATAACCAAAGATAGGAATAAAATCATATAAAAATGATATTTTTTCATTTTATAACTGCCTTACACTCCCTGTTAACGCATTTGCAACTTCCCTGACCGCAATCCAAGCTCTCGGCCCTACATTCAAGGGTGCAAAATACTCCATCACATCTAGGTTTAGCATTTACATTTACACAGCTAGTTGAATGGCAGCAGCTTGCAGCAACACAATCAGAATCAACATTGCAATAATTTGTATCATTAATGCCATCATTTGGATTATTTTGTCCTTTTTTGCTGTTTTGAATATAAAGAAAAACGAGAATAGCAGCAGCTATAACCACTAAAGCTATATATATTAAAATTCTCAATTCCTTTTTCATAGATAACCTTGGTAGGAAGGATATTTAATTTTAACCTCTGTCTAATATTTGAACAATAACTAGAATAAGCTTAAATAGAGCCGAATAATATTATGCAAATGCTTGAGCTGTTGATTTTTCCAAAAAGAGCTGAAAGAAAACCCTGGGAGCTATTTTTCATAGGATTATTATATTCATCAATCTCCTTTTTGCTTGTAAAATTCTTTTTCGCCCATGACGTTGTTCTATCAAAAAGTTCCGGCTTATTGATAGTAATGTTCGCTTCCTTGTTTTCAATTATATTTGTTTTTTATGCACTCAAATTAGATGAAAAAGATAATATAAAAGATAAGACTGATAAAAAAGCAATAAAAGATGATTGGAAAATAGCTCTGATGTTTGTATATTTATTCCTTGGTTTTGTTATTGGTTTTGCCTTCTGGCAGATTATTTTTCCAAGCCAAGCAGCATTTAATTCACAGATGCAAACTTATTGCGTAATAAATAAGCCATTGCAATACACTAACTGTCTGGACGAATTAAAATTAAATCAAACTCTTCAGGGAATTCAGCATAATCCAAGCATAAACTTTTTGACAATATTCTCAAATAATGTTCTCGTTGCTGTTTCTACACTCATATTTTCTTTGCTGTTTGGGGCAGGAGTCATATTTGTAATTGCCTGGAACGCAAGTATAATCGCCGCAGTAATTGCTCTCACTGCTCAGTATTCTCTAATAAACCTGCCTTTTGGGGCTACTAAATTCCTTCTTCATGGAATACCTGAAATGATAGCATACTTCTTTGTCGCAATGGCTGGAGGCATGGCAAGCCTTGCTCTGTCAAGCTTTTTCAAAAATAAGTTGTCAAAAGAAAAACTATTCACAATAATAAGACGTTCACTATTACTTGTAATAATCGGAATAATCGTTTTAGCCGTGGCTGGTTTAATAGAAGTCTATATTTCAGGATTTTTATTTTAAACTAAATAAATAAGCTTAAAATGACTTATCCCCTAAAATAAATATGAATAATAAGGCAAAAAGCATCACAATATTGGCAGTTTTACTGCTGATATTTTTACTTTTTATTCGTTACATATACATTCATGTAGATGAATTTGCAAAATTGAAATTAGTGAACCCGATTTATCTTCTTTTTCTTATAATACTGACCATTTTCTTCTCCTTAACATACGGGTTGGTAATAAAATATTTGGTAGAACCATTTAAGATAAAATTAAAATTCAACGCATGGTTTGGCCTTTCAGTTATAACCAGTTTTTACAACATAATCGCTCCGGCAACCGGCGGTTTGGTGCCAAGAGCCTTATATCTGAAAAAAAAGCATAATTTTCATTACTCTTCCTTTATCTCATCATTATCTGGGATTTACATAACGCACTTTCTGGTAGGTTCAACTCTGGGATTGTTAAGCATATTGTTCCTCTATGTAAAATATAAAGCATTTAATCTCCCAATTTTTCTTGCATTTTTGATTATTTTCTTTGTATCATTAACAATAACTTTGTTTTCTCCGAAGTTAAAAAAAAGCAATCACAGGTGGTTTTCAAAGATAGTAAAGGTAGTAAATGGCTGGCACAAGATAAGAAAAAATCATAAAGTATTTTTCATTGTTTGCATTATTACAATAGTGCAGACACTGCTCAATATGGTTGGAATAGCTTTGGCATTTGAAATATTTAATATAAAAATAAGCCTGACAATTGCCTTCTTTTTGGCATGCACCGGATTTCTAGGAGGATTCATTTCAGTCTCACCAGGGATTTTAGGAATATCGGAGGCGATTGCAGTATTTTCAAGTTTGGTTATAGGAATAACTGTTCCTCAGGCATTGGCTGCGGCATTAATCAGCAGAATTGCATCAACAGCGACAATTTTAATTTTGGGTCCAGTCTACTCCTGGATATTATTTAATCATGTGAAAAGGCAAAAAATACATAAGTAATCTCGATAGTTCTGAAGTATCTCCGATAGAGCTGAAATTATGATTAACGGGAAATAAATAGAAGTTAAAAGGTTCTTGTTAAGATAATAAGGATAATAAAAACCGTCAGAATATATGAATTTTTTGTCAAATATGTCTTTTCATTAATTAATAATTAAACTCATCAGGATATTGTCTGGATTTATGCTGTCAGTGCCTATTTTATGCGTATTTTTGACAATTACATTAGTTTTTATTTCGCTGCTTAAAGCCTAGGATACATAAACCTTTAAAAAGGAGTGTAAATTAGGGCATTAAGTTTGAAGGAATAAGAAAATGAAACCTGTAAAAGTCGGTTCTCTATGCACGTTTTTATTTTTTTCTAGCATAGGCGCTGCTTTTGCACAATCAATATCACAATCAACAAATACTCTTGAATCCTTTGGAAATGCATTGCCTAACATGCCGCCTTATCAAAGAGAGGGTTATTCTCTGGCTGGAAATTTAACAAGAAGAACAGATGCAAGCTTCCTTTCGATGAGAGATTTTGATATTGGAAAAAAGAGGTATAAAATCCACATACCAAAAGAGGATATTGTCCTGAGAATTTATGATGATGTGGATGAAAAAAGAAATGACCTAAATAGTTCACTAAAAGGTCATGTGTCTGAAATGTTTTCGTGGCTTCCTGAACGGAATAGGCCAAAAGTTTCAGTGGACTTTGAAAGAGTAAATGTGGGGCTTTTTCAAAAGAAATTTAATTATGAGCCCATCGGCGATTTCGATATTGATGTTTCAGCAAAATTTGGTTATAATCGAGGTGGAAAAATAGAAGTGCGTCTCAAAAAAAAATTCTAAAATAATTTTTTGTAATTCTCTTCCAGCTTTTTTTCTGTCTCTATTAAGGTAATTTTTTTTATTTCAGCTATCTTTTTATAACTTTCAATAACATTTCCGGGCTCATTATTCTTTTCCCCTTTTATTGGATGCAAATAAGGGCTGTCAGTCTCGCAGAATAATTGCCCGATTGGCACCACTTGGATAACTTTTTGAAAGTGCTCACTAAACGTAACATTTGTTGGAATGGTTAAAAACCATTTATTATCAACTATTTTCTTTACAAGCTTAAGGCTTCCCGAAAAGCAATGCATCACAACTTTTTTTGCCTTCACTTCCTCTAAGATATCTATTACCTCCGCTTCTGCCTTTCTTGAATGGACAATTATTGGCTTGTCTAATTCAATGGACAACTTAATGAATCGTCTAAATATCTCTTTTTGTTTTTCGTGTTGTTTCTCATCTTCTTTATAATCAAGTCCAACTTCCCCTATAGCCATCATTTTATCTCTATTCTTCCTTATGAAATCAATAATTTTTTCTATGTCTTTATCGCTTAGAGATATGGCATCTGTAGGATACAAGCCAAGCGCAGCTTTAACAACATCGTATTTTTCTGCTAATGAGAGAACTTTCTCGTTGCTCTTGGCATCAATGCCTTGCGTCAGAATAATATTTAATCCTGTTTTTCCAGCTCTTTCTACTATTTTCTTTATCTCGTTGTCTTTAAAAAAATCCAGATGACAATGCACATCTATGAACATACCACAATTAGTTAATATTAGCTATTAAATCTTATTATTTGACATTTTACTGCTACTCTGAAGAGAATTTTGAAAAATTTATTTGGCCTTCAATCTAACCTTAGACAAAGGAGTGAAATCATTCCATGAAAGCTCAAACATCTGCTCCAATGCCTTAGCAAGATATTCAGTGGAAAGCCAGACAGCAACATCATAGTTTGGATGCACTGTTTTGTCATCAAGCAGCATAAACATTAATTCTTCAGAATCAACAACCATAAACCTTCCCTGTAATTTTGAATTTGAAACATCCCTTATCTCTGCAATCCTGGACAATTCCTTGGCCACTTTGATATTGGATTCATTAATCGGGGCTGCGATTCTTACAGCCACCCCCCTCTTCTTTGCTTTTTCCAATGCAGGAGCCAAAACTTCCAATTTTCTATTCAATCCCTCTGCAGTTGTGACTATTGTAACTGCTTCTTCGGCTGAGCGAATCATCATGTCCATGTGATTGTACATATTCTGCCTTCCTCTCAAGCTTCCAGATAATTCAGAAGGCTCAACATACTTAACCCCAGTATTAAATAATGTGTTTAACTCTGTAAGAACATCATCTCCCTTCAACTGATCAAGCCTCTTGCTTCTTTCCTGGGCCAGGACAACCAAATTTTTCTTAACTCTTTCAACAACTTCCTCCGGCTTTAAGGCAACAAATTTTATCGGCTTTCCAATCTTCATAATAATAAATCCTTTCTTCTCCAAAGATTCCAGAATGTCATATGTTCTAGATCTTGGAACATCAGAAATATTACTTAACTCGCCAGCAGTCGAAACACCTCTTGACAGCAAAGCAGTCCAAACACGCACCTCATACAAGTTCAAATCAAAAATCTTCCTTATCCTTCCCAAAAATTCTTCTTTTATTATCATTATACAATTATAACCTGTCTTTTTATAAGAAATATACTATTTAAATCTTTTTAAAATTTACTATGTGAAAATTACTCCAACTCAATAGAGATTTTTCTGTCCCTGATTGCAAAATCTACCGCATTTTCACCCAATTTATCGTCGAAAAATTCAATCTTTTTTGAATTTGTTCTCTCTTTTAAGAATTCAATATTTTCCACCAGAGTTTGCTTCAATTTTTTGTCAGTACTTACTTTCAGTACTATTAACTCTCCTTTTTTTAGCCCCTTATTCTTTCTTTCAGCCTGCACTTTTCTCGTAAACTCCCTTGCATATCCCTCGGCTTCCAGTTCAGGCGTTGCCTTTGTATCAATTTCTATCTTAATATCATTTCCTTCTCTTGTCTCTATCTCTTTAACATTCAATTGTTTTGCGATTATTTTCTTCATTTCTTCGTCGATTTTTTTATCGCTTGTTATCATTGCTTTAGCGAGTGGCCACTTTAGTCCAATCTTAGCCTTATCCCTTTCAAACAAGCCAAGTTCGACATATTTCATAACATCAGCAAAAGATTCTTCCAACTTTTTGTCTATCTTCTTTTCATTAAAAACGGGCCAATTAGTAAGATGTATGCTCTCTTCCTGCACAAGATCCATCAATTTAAGATTTTGCCATATTTTTTCCGTTATGTATGGGGAAATTGGGGCAAGCAATTTCAGCAAAACAATCAGCGAATCAAGAATTATTTTCCCATTTTCTTTCCCTCTGGTCATCTGAACATAACTTCTAGATAAATCATTTAATATAAAGTCCGATATGGCTCTCAATGCCGTATTCGATTCAAATTTTTCAATATTTTCCTGGTAAATCCTAATAGCATTATTTAATTTGGAAGTCAGCCATTTTTCCTCTATTTCCTCTTCAGACTCATTTTTATTTGCAAGATTCTGCAGATTCCAAAGCACATTGAGAATCTTTCCTATCTCTTTTTTAGCGATATCTAGATTGAATTTTTGTATTTCATATGGGGCAACATCCCAGCAGAAGTAATATCTGAGCATATCTCCGCCAAGAGTGTCGACAGCCTCTTCTCCTTCTATGATGTTGCCAATAGATTTAGACATCTTTTCTCCTTTTTTATCGACAACCCATCCAATCATAGAAACTCCCTTGTAGGGTGCCTTTTCGAAAATAGCGCTGGAGCAAAACATCAAAGAATAGAACCAACCTCTTATCTGGTCCTGCGCTTCATTTATCCTATCGACTGGAAAAGTCTTTTCGAATAATTCTTTGTTTTCATCCGGATAACCTATGCTTGCCCAGGGAGCTATTCCAGAATCAAACCAAACATCTAGGACTCCCTTGATTTTATGCATTGCTTTCTTGCATTTCCCGCATTGTATTGTTAATTCTCCTGCATTATGCAAATCACTTATTTTTCTTTTAGTCAATTTTTCTAATTCTACCTTGCTGGAAACAACTTTTTCATTCCCGCAATTAGAGCATCTCCATATCGGAATAGGTATTCCCCAATATCTTTGCCTGGATACATTCCAATCTTCCGCATTTTCAACCCAATTATCAAACCTTTCTCTTGCAAATTCAGGCATCCAATTAACTTTTTTATTCTCTTTCTTCATTATTTTCTTAACTTTATCAATTTTTAAAAATAATTGATTGCTCAATCTAAATATTAGGGGGGATTTGCATCTCCAGCATAAAGGATAACTATGGGTTATGGTTTCCTGATAAAGCAATTTTCCAGTTTCCTCAAGTCTTTTCAAAATATCTTTGTCTGCTTTTTTTACAAACCCAGAAAATCCAGAATCTTTTGTTAAATTGCATTCATCATCAACTGGAGAAACGCAGGCAAGACCATAGCGCTGTCCAACAATAAAGTCTGTTTTTCCATGCCCGGGGGCAGTATGAACAAGCCCGGTTCCATCATCCATTGTTACAAATTCTTCAAATAAATCTCCTCCCTCGATATGTTTTTTTGTTCTCATTTTTGAGGCAACCCTTTCTTTCAATAGTGGAATAGAGGCGATGATTTCATGCGCTCTTCCCAATTTTCCTGAATCAAGTGATTTTTGCAATGGAACATCCAACAAAGGTTCATATTTCATCCCAACAAGCTTCTCCCCTCTGAATATTCTAAGAATATTATATCCAAATCCCAATTCACTTAATTTTTCAAGTCTTTTTTCTGCAATTATTATCTTCCTTCCGGCAACATCCGCAACAACATAATTTTCATCTGGAGCTATCGCAATGGCCACATTTCCCGGAAGAGTCCAGGGGGTTGTTGTATAAACTAAGAGGGATTCATCGCTGTTTCTTATTCTAAACAAAATGTATATTCCGGGGTCCTGAACGTCCTTATATGAATCTGTAATTTCATATCCTGACAGGCTTGTCTGGCAATGAGGGCACCACATGACTGGCTTCTCCCCCCAATATGCAAACCCTTTTTTGTATGCTTCATTAAATGTCCACCACCCAGAACTTATATACGAATCATCATACGTCAGATAAGGCTCTTTCAAGCAGTATAAACTTCCCAGTTTTTTATAAACCCTCATCCATATATTTTTATTTAATGCAGCATTATCCTTGCATTGTTTCATAAAATTTGGAATTCCATATGTCTCTATGTCTTTCTTGCTCTGCAGTCCAAGTTTTTTTTCAACCATATTCTCAACAGGCAGCCCATGTGTATCAAACCCGGGCTTTACCATGACACTCTTGCCCTTCATAAAATTCATTCTTATAACAATATCTTTGAAAACAGTATTTTTTATGTGCCCTATGTGGGGAACTCCATTTGCATATGGCGGTCCATCAAGAAGCCAGAACTTCTCCCCTTTCTTATTTTTCTCTTCCAATTTTTCATATATCTTGTTCTTTTCCCAGAACTCCCACATCTCCTCTTCAACTTTTTTAAAGTCAATCATGTCTTTATTTCTATCCTGGAACTTTTAAAGTTTCGCATTCCTGCCTTTATAAGTCCTCCACAGATGGTATTGCAGTCCTTTAACCAGAGCCTCCACCCCTGCTTCAATAATGTTCTCACTAACTCCAACAGTCTTAAATTCCTCCCCATTTTCAAAATATATAAGATTCCTGACAGTGCTCTCTTCTGCATTTCTCCTAGCAAGACTAACATGATAATCTATTAATCTTAATTCTCCGGCTCCAGGATATTTCTTTGAGACAGTCTCATTTATCGCCTTGTCTGCAGCATCTATTGGTCCGCCCTCAACTTCTTTGGAAGCCACAAACAACTCCCCATCTATTCTTACTGGACACCAAAAAGAGCTTCTTTCAACTCCATTTTTTCTTCCTATTTCTATATGGTAATTGTTCATATCTAGGACAAAAAAAGGTTTCATGCCTCCAAAATACTTTTCAATCAGTAAAAATTGCTCTGCAAATAAAGTTCCGAGTCTATAGCCTTCATTTTCATATTTCTTTAATTCTGCAAAAAGCGCATCTACTTTGCCCTCAAGGTTGGGATCTCTTTTGTCAAAAGTATATCCGAACTGCGAGGCAACTAATGCTACAGAACTTTTCCCTCCAAGAGTATTAAGCGGAAATATTCTCCTGTTTCCAAATAATTCAGGAGGAACATGTTCATATAAATGTCCGCCACCTTTTCCAACAGCATTTTGATGAACTCCCCCTTTATGGACAAAGGCAGCATCACCAACATAAGGCTCAGTTTCATCAGGCTCTATCCCGCTTAGAAAACATGATACTTCGTATATATGTTTTAATTTTTTAGAGTCAATTTTTCCAATAAGATTAGGATTTTCTCTTCCAAGTTTATAGCTTTCTTCAACAATATTGCCTATAAATGCCGCAAGGCTCATATTCCCAGCCCGCTCTCCCCTTCCATGCATCGTTCCCTGAACTTGTTTTACATATTTCAAACATGCCATTGCGTTTGCCACTGCCTGGCCTCTATCATTGTGAGTATGTATTCCTAATGAAGTGTTAACCATTTTAAATACTTGAGAAGTAATTTCTCTTACCTGTTCTGGAGTAGAGCCCCCATTTGTATCACATAATATCAATCTTGTTGCGCCTGCCTGCTCGGCTCTTAAAAGAGTCTGCAGAGCATATTCAGGATGTTCTTTGTAGCCGTCAAAAAAATGTTCAGCATCATAAAAGACTTCCATGCTATTCCTTCTAAGAAAATCAATGCTTCTGGATATTACTTCAAGGTTTTCATTAGGAGTTATCTGCAAATCTCTTTCCACATGTTCAAGCCAGGATTTTCCAAAAATACATGCAGTTCCAGCTCCAGTTTCAACAAGAGATTGAATTTTCCTGTCATTTGCAAGATTTGACGCTTTTGAAGTAGAGCCAAAAGCCACAACCCTGGATTTTTTGGCAAGAGGAACGCATTCCTTGAAGACATCAATCATGCTGTGATCTACATTGCTTGCATTTGCCGGCCAGCCAAGCTCAATATAATCTACTCCAAAATTGTCCAATTCCTTGAAAAGTTTTATATGATCCTCTTTGCTCAAGCTAATATGAAGTCCTTGCGGACCATCCCTTAATGTTGTATCAAAAATCTCTGTATGTGTCATATTAATTGCGCAACTCAGTTTGGAGTCGCAGACTTAGATAATAATAGCTATGATAAAGCTTGTTTCAATTGCATTCGCTTCATTTAACTTGCTTATAGCCATCACAGACTGAGAAATATAGGGTATTTAAATTTATTGAAATAAAAAATAAATAATTTATCCAACAAATTATGAAATAGCTTTCTATCTTATAGAAACTTTTATATAATTAAAAACTGACTGATATTTATGACAATATGTTATGGTCCAACCACAATAGAATGGATTATAACTATATTTGTTGCAATTATTGTTCCTATTATTCTCCTCTTTCTTTTGCATAAAATTTGGAAACCAAAAAAAAGAATATATTTTATAATAATATCAATCATTGTTTTTCTGATTTTGGGATATTCAATTGGAGCTCTTTTCGCCGGAGTTATTTTTAAGAATTGTGCATATGATATAAACTGTAACCCTATCGAGATAGTATATTATGAAAAAAATAACACCTGCGAGGCAATCAAAGTTATTTCTCGGGAAGAATGCAAAATATTATTTAATAAAAGTATTGACAAGACTGAAATAGAACCTGGAATTTACACTATATCTGTGCCTAGTTGTCTGATTGATTAACTACCTTCTTTTTATCAATCCTTTATCATTGCTCTTTATCAAGGATATAAGGGAAACTATCAGTATAAACCCAAAAGTTAACGAGATGTAAGAAAAGCCAAAAAGATAAAATCCAAGAGCCCCAATAATAGAAACAATTATCAAAATCCTGAACCATTTTCTTCCATCAACTAATTCATCCTTGCACCAATAAGCAATTAAATATCCTATCGGAATTGCCAGAACTAAAAAAATAATATTAAACAACCAATTAAATACCATAAATAATTATCACAAACAAGGTTTTTAATAGTTTTGTGTTAACTAACTGACCTCAGAAATTCCAGATGAGCTCTTGTTTGAGGGTTGTAAAGCATTCTTCTTTTTCCACCGAAAAGATGGATATATGCCCCAATTCCCAACGCATTGAGCTTATGCTTTGATTTTACAAATCTTCTTGCAATTTCTTTCTTAGAATAGAAGTCCTCCATCCCATCAAATATTGTTTTTTGCAGAGCATATGGCGTAAAGTTTTTAGGCCTAATAACAACATGCTGACCATCATACAGAGAAAAGTCGTGAGTTATAATTCTTCCTTCTCTTTCTAATCTTGCATACATATCAGTTCCGGGGTTTGGTGTCGGGGCAAACGGCTGCCAGCTATCCAGACTTTCCTTTGCATATTCTGTTGTGGCTTCAGCTATTTCAGGAGTATCAGCGTCAAAACCAATTATCATCATCCCATGATTCCAACGCCCTGCCTCTCTAAGCAATTTCACATTTCTGATATTTTGTGCTGCAGTGTAAGGTTTTCTCATTTCCCTTAAAGCCGCAGGATTGATTGATTCTATTCCAATACATAAAAAGTCTATTCCTGCTTTTCCCAATGCAGATACTAATTCAGGATATTCTGCCACATCAATAGTAACCTGAGCGATTCCCTTTCTTTTGTATTTACTTTTAGCTATTGCCTCAAGCATTTCTAGAGCTGTTTTTCTGCTTTCCGGAAGGTGATTATTTCCAGTCAGATTATCGCTTGAATAAAATATCCATCTTCCCATTTTATCAATGTTCTTTAGTTCATCTAGAGTCCATTGAATCGGTTTTACCCTAAACTTTTTTCCATAAAATTTTGTGACACTGCAAAATTCGCAGTCGTTTGGACAGCCTCTTGTAGTTTCTAATGGGGCTGTTCTTACTCCCCTCCTTGTTTCGGAATCATAGAATGGGTGCGGCACTCTGCCAAGTTCTTCAACGCTAAGAAGAGGTTCTGGTTCATTGTCAATTATTGATGAGCCGCTTCTATAAGATATTCCCCCGATTCCAGATAAATCATCTGGAGAGAGAGTTAATCTTTCCATTAAAGTAACTAAGTTTCTGTCAGCCTCTCCCCTGAATATAATGTCTGCCATTCCATCTACAAGATATTTTTCCTTCCTGAATGTAGGATCCGGACCTCCGCCTATTGCAATACCTCCAGGATTGATTTCATGATATTTTTTAACCAATTGCATTGTTTGTGGTGCAGTCCTCGTTATTGTGGAAAAAAGAAGAGCATCGGAAGAATATATATCTCTGAAATTTTGTCCGGTTAATTGCCCATTTTTCCCATGATATATAGGGTTAATTATTTGAACATTAGTCCATCCATCTTTTATTAAAAGTGCCGTCAAAAAATGTAGCGCTCTTGCAGGATTTTTAGACTGGGAATATATATCCTCCGCTAACGAGGCATTTAAAACGCCATGCTGGTAAGGGGGGAGTTCAGAAAGAACAATCCTGCTTTGTTTAGTTAACTTTTTCATTAAAAATTCTCTTTCCCCAACTTTTTAATTGTTTCGAAAAAAATTCCATATTGCTCAGATTGCACTAATTATCAAGCAGAAAATCTTCTTCGAGTTCTTCCGCATTAGCCATAATATCAGTCATAGTTATTATGCCAACAAGCTTACCATCTTGAATTATCGGCAGTCGCTTTATTTCTTTCTTTTTCATTAATTTCAAAGCCCCATCTAAATTTTCATCAGGAGCAATTGTTATCACATTCTTTGCCATTATCTGGCTCATTTTTGCCTTTGAGCCGAAATGCTTGATTAAATCAGAATCTGTAACAATTCCTTTAATCTCATCGTTCTTCGTAAAAATCAAACTTCCTATATCTTTTGTGCTCATAATCTTTGCAACCTCCTGCAAAGACAAATCTTTCTCGGTAACAAATGGCTGCTTCATAATTTCCTTTACTTTCATTTTATGAACCTCATCTTCCTCAAGACTTCATAAGTCTTGTCATTTACTTTCATTTTATGAACCTCAACTTTCCATGAGCTTTCTTAAAGGTCATCTTTACTTTCATTATCTTAGAACAATATCTTATTTTATAAATATATCCTTCAATGGCTTTGTTAAACCAACTGGTGATAAATATTAAGATTACAACGATAAAATATCAAAGTTTGTTTAGGATATTATCATGAAATATTGATGATGAAATTAGCTATTACTTTTTAAGTCAACAGTCCATTTTAATATTAAAAGATAATTCCTGAAATCAAATCCATAAGCCTTAAAAAGCAAACAAGATATTGTTTAGTATGACTCAATTCTATATTATACCGCACTGGTTTTTCGGGGTAGATATAGCTATGGAACTCGTCTTTGCCATAGTAGCGGCGCTAGTTGCCTTCTTCTCCTTTAAAATTTATAAAATATCTGAAGAAGAGGATAGCAAATTTTTTGGTATCTCATTCTCTCTAATCTCCCTTTCATACACAGTCTGGGCAACGATGAACCTTTTTCTTCTTTCAAAGATATCTGCGGAAATTTTCGAATTTGAATTGAACAATATCCTTTCAATCACTTATATTTCCGCCCTTGTGCAAATGGGGCTGTTTGTCATAGGCTTAGTAACTCTTACATATTCAACACTGCCTAAAAGAACTGGCGGCACATACTATCTCCTTGCAGGATTATCCTTGCTTGCTATAGTATCCAGTTCTCTGCCATTAATTACATTTAGAATAGTTTCAGTGTTATTGCTTAGTTTCTTATTATATCATTACATGGTGGAACACAAAAGCAAAAAAGCGAGGTTAACTCTTGTAGCATTCGCGCTTCTTTTGGTAAGCAGCATAGACTTCATATTTACCATAAGATACTCTTTAGCATATGTAATAGGACACCTCCTTGAATTGGTCGCTTATTCTTTAATATTGACCAGACTAGTTTCAAGTGTGAAGAAAAAATAATATGAACAAAAAAAGAAATAGACTTGAGGTAATAAGAGATATATTAGAGGTGATTAGAAATAAATCTGGAAGAATAAAGCCAACCCATATCCTTTACAAGTCAAACCTCTCCTATCAGATGATGGAAGAATATCTTTCCGAATTGATAACTAAAGGTTTCATCCGGGAAAAAAAACAGTCAAAAGGCAAAACCTACCTCATCACAGACAAAGGATTAAACTATCTAAATCAGTATAGGATGATTGCTGACTTTACCTCTTCGTTTGGATTGGAATAAATGCTTAAAGCATCATTATAAGAATATGATTATATGTGACATCCTCCTAGCCCTAAAGGGCTAGGCGTCCAGTTAGTCTTATTGCGTCGCGTGGTGCAACGATTGATTTTCTATATATGTAAATACTTGTTCAAATTCTGCTCCGACTGAACAGCAAAAAT
>Ga0209542_10003021_pt1 | contig 36602 bp, 49 predicted proteins | sample RifCSPhighO2_01_FD_184028 | JGI IMG/M metagenome (GOLD analysis project Ga0209542, IMG submission 184028) | Soil microbial communities from Rifle, Colorado - Rifle CSP2_plank highO2_0.1 (SPAdes) (version 2) | ecosystem: Environmental > Terrestrial > Deep subsurface > Rock core/Sediment ...
TAAGTATCCTTCTAAATCTCTAAGAAATTCTCTTCTTTGTTCTGGAATTTTACAATCATCATATCTTTTTTGTAATTCTCTTGCATAGGTATTTGTTTGTCTTTGTGTTTCTATTCTTAGTCTGTCCATTAATGTTTTGTATGTTTGTTGGTCATTTCTTTCTTGAGAATCAAATTCTCCATCCAGTCTTCCAAATTTTCTATAATAAGAACTAAATTCAGGTTCTGATTGTGATACTTCTTGGAATACTGGATTATTTTCATCAATAGTTAAAATTCTAAATAATCTTGCAAGTTTTTCAAGTTCAGTAGGAGTATATATAAAATTTTTAGAAACTTCAGTTGAAGCTCCTAAACATTTTCCTGTTCTTGCACTTATTAAAAACCCTAAAGCACCACCTGCACGATTATACCCTAATGATTCATATATTCTCTCAGATAAATCTTGGGTTGACATTCCCAATTTGCGAATAGCTGATTTAATTTCTTTACTTACTTTCGCTCTTAAAACTCTTGTTCCGCCAGTTTTATCATATCTATCCTTGCCAACTTTCATTTTTATTATTCATTCATTATTTGTTTTCTTTTATACGCTTCTTCTAAAGCTAAATAAGTAGTATATGCAATAGCAAATATTGAACGACCACCAGCAAATGCATCATCCGGCATAAAACGAAATTCTCTTGCAAGATCATCAAGTTGAGCTCTAGCTCTTGGTAAATCATTACTTTGGATAACTAATTGAGTATCATCAATAATATCTAGTAAAAGTTGTTTGTATTTGTCTCCTTTCATTTTACTTCCCTTCAAATTCTAGATTCAATTCCTGAATTTACTAAATCTTGATTATCTTTAGAAACAACTCCGATGAGAGTATGACATTCTCCTTCAGGAAGATATCCAAATGCTGAATAAGCTCCAATATTCCCATCAAAGTGTTTAATAAAGTCGCTTTCACCATCAATCATACTAAAATGTATAAAATGAACTCCCTTTAATTTAGGTAAGTTTATTCCAATTACCTTATTAAAATCTTTGCCTAGTGATTTACAAACATCTTTTATATAATCTCGTACTAATGCTTGGTTTTCATTTGCTAAGAATGATAAAATTTCTTCTCTCTTTTCTGGCAGTGCATAATGATCCTCTCCAAATAAATTAAATTCATGTTGTGCAATGGTAAAACCGTTTACGCAATCATATTCAGACTGCAGAAGTGGCACACCTGCTCCAAAATAGACACCGTCATTTGTTACCAATTTATCACCATCATAAAACGAACTAGTTCTTCCATTCATAAATCTATCAAGAACCGATTTTGGCATTTGCTGTAATAATTTTACTTCGCTTTCATTATGATTAACGAAGATTATACAAGAAGTATCAATACTATTTTCTCTTAAATCTTTTTTATCTTTCGGCAAGCCATTTATCCTTTGCTCCATAAGCTCTGAAGGAGTAATAAGCTCACGACCATCACGCAATAATCTTGGCAACATAGTTGTTATCGAACCTCTATATCTTTGATATTTTTTTACTTCTCTTATTACAGTTGCATAATCTTGGTTCATTTATTTTCCTCTTCTCTCTCTTTGTAAAACTGTACTGGAATGTAAACATCATTACTTCCTTTGTTATCATATATTCCTACATGTGTATTGACTGTTCCACTATCTTCTCCTACAACATAAGCTACTGCATTATCTGGAACCACTAAATTATAATTTCTTTCTCTCGCTCCTCTGAAATCTTCTGCTGTAATTTGAAATGGCGATACTTCACTGCCCATTACTCCTCTTTCTCTTCTAAAAATAACAGGAGCTTTTGTTGAAACTAATCCTCTTCTGTTTGCTTCAAAACTTGTTATCTGCTCTAATGTTTTAGGAAATCCATTTAATGGTAAATCTATTCTTGATACTGTTATTTTATCGTTTGCCATTTTATTCTCCTCCCAACTTATCTTCAATGTTCTCTTTATAGTGTTCTTTTAATTCTGGGAATATATCAAATAATCTTCTTTTTGCACCTTCAAAGGATGCTAGTGCTTCAGCAGGACCCCAAAGTCTTATTGGATCATCAGTTGGCTTTCCAACACACTGTCTTAATGCTTCTAAACCACTCTTTCTATCTGCAATTGCATAATCTAAACTTACCACATATTCTAACAATCTTGGAATATAGTCTTCTGTCATTTTAATCTATAAAACGCAAATAAAACAAGTTTATAATACTTTCGCCACTTCATAGTGATTGTAAAAGAAAGGCTTTTTAGAAGTAAAAACCTCTTAAACTTCCATTTTAGAAAGAAAGGAAATAAATTTCTTGGAGTGCATTACATCTCCAAAAAACCTATTAAAAATATCCAAATAGTATCTTTCACTTTGTTTATTCATTGTTGCAACTAAATCTTTTAGGACAACAATTTGATATCCTTTTGTAAATGCACTTCTAACCGTTGTATCAACACAAATATCTGTATTAACCCCTATAACAACAATTGTTTTTATTTTGTTTTCATTAAGAATGCCATGTAATTTTGGATTTGAAAATACATCATAAGTATATTTCTCTATTATAAATTCATTTTTTAAGGGTTTTAATTTATATAACTCCGATCCCCAAGAATTTGGGGAGCATACAGGTTTTAATTTTCCAGCATTAAACTGTCTTTTTAGGTTTTGAGGAGTAATATCTTCATGTTCAATTTGTTTAGTATAAATTACAAGAAGGTCATACCTTCGGATTTTCTTAATAAACTCCTCTATCTTTGGAGTAATGATTTGAGCAGGTTTAACATTTAATCCTTGCTGTGCAAATATTCCCTCATTATCACAAAAATCATTCTGAATATCAACTACTAAGACAGCAACTTTTTCAAAATCGATTTTTCTATTTTCCATTCATTTTCCTCGCCCGAAAAACTGCTAAAAAACTATAAACCCATAACACTTCTGGATTTTTAAAGCCCACTTTTCGTAATAAATCAATAGTTTCTATAACAGTTAATCTTGGATCTTTCTCTTCTTTTACCAAAATATCTTCTACAATTTTCTTATCAGCACCACTTTCTAAAATAACTTTTTTTCGATAATCCATAAAATGCTTATCTATTTCTTTATCTTTCCAATCCATAAATTCTCCCCATATGAAAATGCCGTTTGGTTTTAACCATGTTCTTATTTTCTTAAGCAATTCTTTCTTTTTCGCTATAGACAAGTTATGAATAACGAGATTTGAAAAAATCACATCAAATTTTTGTTTTGATTCAAAATTTAATATATCTTGGCAAATAATATTTACCTTATTTTGAAATTTGATTAATCTTTCTTTAGAAACACTTGCCATCTCAGAAGAAAGTTCAATGCAAGTAATCTTTGAATTAGGTAATTTCTCAAAAATTAATTCTTCAATATTTCCAATACCACAACCAATATCTAAAATCTCTTTAGGGGATGTTATTGATAATAAATCAACAATCGTTTCAATCATTTCGTCATATCTAAGACCAAATCTTCTTATTTCTGTTAGATATTTATCTCCTGCGAAAGCTCCATAAAATTTTTTAATTTCTTTTTTATCCGTTTCCATATTATAAATTTATTAGTTGTGGTTTTTTAATTTTCCTATTTTTCCTTCTGATGTAATAATATAAGTTGCACCAGATTCATTATTTTTTAAAGTTAATCTTACCACCTCATTTGCAATGTGTTTATGATCTGCTACAAGACCTTTAGACATACCAATTAATTCTTTTCTACCAAGCTTTTCAAATTCCTTTCTAATTTTATAATAGCCAGGCGTATCCATAGTAGGTACACATATACAGTTTATTATTATATTTTTATTTCGTTGTGCAAAGCCTTCTGTTAAAGTCCTCAACCCATGCTTAGAAATTGTATAAGGAACTAAATAATCACATCCGATTTTATATGACCATTGGCTACCAATTGTGACTATTTTCATGATATTCTTCTTTTGCAGTTTATCTTCTAATTTTTGCAATAGAAGGGCTATATAAACCACATTAGTAGAAAAAGACTTAAGCCAGTCATTTGTATTTAAGTTTATAAAATTCTTTGGTTTTGCAAATCCATAAACAAAAAATATTAGTTCGATATCTTTATTCTCTTTTAAGATTTTGTTAATACATCTTTTCCATAACATTAAATTACTTAAATCGCATCTATAATGCAAATGATCTTTATAATGTATTTTTGATCTACTTACTGTTATTACTCCAATTCCATTGTTAATTAGATTATCTGATATTTCTTTTCCAAATCCTTTTGTTCCACCAATAATTAGTGCTTTCATTTTTTCCTTGTGGTCATGACAGTTAATGGCCAATCTAATAGGTAATATTCTCCTTTTTTTTCTATTCCTAAAATTTCTTCTGCACCTTTCAAACATTCTTCGGGAGTTGTTTTCGTCATTCCATGAAGTTTATATAAAAATAAGCCAATGTCTTTTTTATTCTTAAATTTCCATTTCATGTTAACATCATAAAATTTAGGTTTTTCAAAACCAACTAAATAGCATAATGTTTCTGCGTATTCTCGGCTTAGAAAAGAAACTTCATGTCCAACTATGCAATATTTAGCAACTTTATCATCAAAATGTTTCGCTAATTTAGAACCTTGAAAAACATCACAAATAACGACCCTTCTATTTTTCTTCAATACTCTATCCATATTTTCAAAAGATTTTGTTTTTTGTATTAGATGGTGCATTGTTCCAAAAGACCAAATTGCATCAACCTTGTCTTTTTCTAAATTAACAGTTTCAGAACCAAACTGAACAAATTGAATAACATCTATATTTTTCTTATTTAATTTTTTTACTGCTTCTAACTGTTCTAAGGAAGGATCTGAAACAATCAATCTTCCTTTTTCACCGATTAAATCTAAAATATGTTGAGAGAAGAATCCACTTCCAGCACCAATTTCTAAAATTCTCTCTCCATCTTTTGGTGATAAATACTTCTTCATACATTTAATGTCGTTTTCTCTCGTATTGGGAAATTCTTCCAAAGCTTCTTTATATAATTGGGATCTTACTCCGTCAAACTCTTGCTTCTTTGCGCCTACTCTTGAAAGTAAAATTTGTCCAGGTTCCGAAGTAACTTGAAGATCTTCCCCTTCATTTAATTGTGCTCTTGAAATAGCTCCAACAGGAATGTTCACTTTATATTTGAAATAGGCATTTCCTTTGTATTGTCTTGATTTTTCTTTCAAGATTTTCATACTATTATTTAGGTCTCTAAAAGTATAAAAAGCTTTCTATTTTAGGGCTCTAAAGAAATTAATTATTTAGGCAGATTCTTTTTCAACAAATCTTCAATAAACTCAGAAATATCTATTTCTTTATCTATACAATGCTTCTTTACTCTCTTCCAAAGTTCTGGAGTTTTACAAGCATTATATTATTTCTGTAATTGTTCTGCATATGTTAGAGACATCATTAAGAGAAGTATTACAAATATTTAAATCAAGAAGCACCTAATTCTAAAATAGAGAAAAGCATACTAAATGCATTAGAAAAGAAAAAAGAATTAATAAAAATGAACATGCACTATGGAGAACCAATAGCTAAAAAACTAATACCAAAAGAATACATAACAAAATATGGAGTAACTAATCTTTTTAGAGTTGAACTTCCAAACTTTTGGAGAATGCTTTACACACTAACAGAAGGAGAAACAGAAATAGAAATAATAGCATTTGTACTGGATGTTATTGATCATGACAAGTATAACAAAAAATTTGGATATGAGAAAAACTAAAATTTCCTACTTATCACTTCTCAATAGCATCCTTAATTTTATATATTGTAGTATTAAAGTTACAAAATAAAAGATAAGGCTTAAATTAAAAACAGAACAGATTTATTATTGTATATTTCAAAAAATCTATTTATTAGTTAACTATAATCCAAAAGATTCAACAAACTGATTAATCTTCTTATATTCATCTACAAACTTAATGCCTTTATCAGTCAAAAAATAATATTTTTTTCCATCTTCTATATCTTCTTTAATTAATTCTTTTTCAATTAATTCATTAACATACAATTTCATCTTATTATGAGCTAAATTAGATTTATACAACAAATGTGTTGGTCTTATTTTTCCATTTTTGTCTCTAATAGAAATAAGTATATCATTCACTATCTGAAGCCTGTCTCTTCTAGCATTCATTGTTTATGCACCAATATAAGATTAACTAAAAGCATTAAATAACCAACCATCTGCAATATGACACCACTAACATAAAACTGCGTGCTATAAAAAACTAAAGCAAATAATAAATGACTTGCTCCGAGTAAAAAAAAGCATGTAAAAACTAAGAAAGCCATATTAGTCTTGACTTTTCTATAATTATCATAAAAATAGGGCATTACATAAAACATTATTATAATAAAAGATATTAAATGAAAAAACATAAATGAATTTTTTGCTAATAAAATAGTTAAGAATACAAGCAAAAACAATAAAGAAATTATTCTTTTACCTTGCAATTTTAACGTTAAAGCAACTAAAATAATATATCCAAGTAATGTAGTAAGTACATAAGTAAATAATGCTAATGCTGTAATCTGGTAACCAAATAATCTTGTATCTATGACTCCAAGCTTATGCAATAAATCATAATACATACCTAAATTTGCAAATGATTTTAAAACTAATCCTAAACCAAGTAATAAAAATACAATATATAAGTAAAAATAGCTTTTCTTTCCAGTTAACTTATAAATTTTATAACTGTAAAATCCAATTAATAAAGTTATGATTATTGAAATAAAATCAAATACACTGTCAAAACCAAAAAACCATATCGGACTGAAAACTAGCGATACCATATATAAATATCTAAAAAATAGTTTATAAGCTTTGTGAATTTTTACTCTTTAGTATTTCTTCATAATGTATTAATAAACAATTATTCTTATATTCCTTGGAGGTGTTGTTATGGAAATTAAAAATGAGATGGTGCATGAGGATGAATTTTTTGTTCTTTATGGATTTTCTTTAAAAAGGGGAACAATATCGTTCAGGAGGTTGGCATATTAAAATGAAAGATTATAAAAAATTCAACAGGAAAAAAATGCTTGATGAGTTACAGATAAACTGGATGCTGGCTCAGACAGAAAGAGAAGAAGAATTATTTGCATCTTATTGAGCAATAGGTTTAATCCCTCGAATCTATTACTCTCTTTTTATTTTTTAATTAGTAAAGTTTAATAAATCATTAATTAGTTATTTAACATGGATCTGGAAAAGCAGGATTGGAATAAAATTAAAGATAAATTAGATTTAACTCGAACAGATATTAGAGATTTGGTAGATTTAATTGATAAAAATTTTGTAAAAAAAATTAAATCAAATAATTATACAGATACAGAAATTATAAAAAAAAGAATCGATAGTTGGGACAATGAAATTATTAAAACAAAAGACTAATAATAAAAACAAGATTAAAATACTTTTTTAGGAATTAACTATCTAATAAATTAATCTCAATATTTACACCTTTAGGTAAAGGAACTCTCATTATAAGTCTTAAAGCCCTGTCATCAACACCTAAATCAATTAATCTTTTATGTACTCTCATTTCGAATCTATCAAAACTGGCTTTTCCATCACCGCAAGGACATTTTCTTGTGGTAATTTTTAATTTTTTAGTTGGTAAAGGAATAGGACCTCTGATTACAGTGCTTGTTTTTTTTGCTATATCTACTATTGCATTGATTACTTCATTTAATTTATCTATTTCCGCACTTGCTAATTTGATTCTTGCCTTTTGCATAAATTAAAGGAAAGGCAGGTATTTTTAAACCTTTCTAAGCTTCTTAAACAATTCAGGATAACCTTTAAGATTTTTAATATCATAAATTTTAGCTATCTTCTCTTCACCATTTTCTTCTTTTAGCAATTCTTCTATAAAATTATAAGCTTTCTCAAATTGGCTGTTTATAAATTCTGTATGTACTTCTTTCCAATTCTCATTTTTATTCATATAATTAATCCACCTTAATATAAAATCTTCCCTACTTTTCTCCAAGTTTAATTCTCCTGATAAAACCTTTGATTTTAATTATTTCATCTTCATTAATATTTTCTTTGAAAATTTCTCTTAAATGTCTAGCATCTTCTAAATCTTTATTTGATTTCAAATATTCTTCTTTAAATGCAATATTCATTTCTATACTGCCAAACCAGACATCTAATCCTGTTTTTTCTAATTTTATTCTAGTTTTTAGCTGATATTCATCTAGTTCATCTTTAGCAAATTTAATTTCCATTTCAGGCAAAGGCTTGTTTTTAAAAGTATATCGGACACTTAAATCACTTATCAAATATTCATATATTTCCACAAAGTTGTCAGATTGCACACACACAAAATTATTATCAATTAGTTCTTCATGAAGTTTTATGAATTTATTTTTATCTAATTTTTCCATAATCATATCAATATCTTCAGTTGCTCTTACTCTTCCAGTAGAAATAGCAAGAAAACCAGAAACAATAATATACTTGCAATGTTTTTCTATGATTTTACAAAATTCTTCACAAAAATTGTCTAAGATATTTTTATTAGTTATTCCCCTTATCATTAAATCTAATAATCAAAACAAATATATAAAACTAAGCAATCAATAAATAAAATGGATTATCCATTCTGTAATATAAGCAAAGAAAAAATAAGAATATTAATAAGAAAATGAAAAAGTTTTGGTAATATTCAGCAGTCCAAGATTAATGCCAGGACATTTATTAGCCGTGCCAAAAAACATATAGAAAAAATCTCAGAGTTAGATGAAGGAGAGCAAAAAGAATTATTCAAAACAACAATAGAATTTCAAGAGCTTATATTAAAAAATATTTCGAAAGGTTGTGGCATAAGACAAAATTACAGACCTTTCCAAAAACAAGATAGTCTAAAAGTTAATCATTTTCATATCCATTTACAGCCAAGAGAATTATTCGATGAACTATATGAAAAATGTCAGATTTTTGAAAAACAAATTTTTAAAGATTTGAATAAGGAAAAATTAGAAAAATATTTTAAATTATTATCAGATTAAATCTTAAAATCTAATTTAATTATACTTATTGAATTATCTCCAGGATATTTTATCAAACCAGAAATTACTTTTTACAATATCTAAAGTTTCATCAAATTCATTACAACTCTTTACCCCATATAAGAAAGTATCTGTAATATCCATAAAAAAATTACTATGAAAAGATTTATAAAATATAACCAAGCTTCAATTCACAATGGGAAACAAGCCTAATGGATTAATGTCTGGAAAAAGATTAAAAGATAGAAGAAAAAATGCTAGGTGGAGTAGTAAAAACTACGTTAGAAAAACTTTAAACTTAAAAACAAGAGCAGACCCATTAGCAGGCAGCCATCAGGCAAAGGGAATTGTTTTGGAAAAAAGACAAATTGAAGCAAAACAGCCAAACTCTGCCATGAGAAAATGTGCAGTAGTTCAATTATTAAAAAATGGAAAACATATTACTGTTTTTATTCCTGGAGATAATGCTCAAAAATTCATTAACGAACATGACGAAGTTTTAATTGAATGTATTGGTGGAAAAATGGGAAGAGCAAAAGGAGATATTCCATGTGTTAGATGGCAGATAATAAAAGTTAATGACCAAAGCTTAAATGCCTTATTATCGGGTAAGATTGAGAAAGGTAGAAGATAAATTTTTAATATACCTTTCTTATTTCACATAAAGTTAAAAATAGGTTTTATAGTAGAATATATCAAAATGGTAAATCTTATTGAATTATTAAAAGGAAATATTGGTAAAGATAATACCCAAATGGTTAGTTTCTTCAATAATATGATCCAATCAAAAGAAGCAAAAGCATATAAAATAACAAGAGAAGGATTAAATAAAATAGAAGAAATTGAAGAGCACATACATAAAAGTTTTATGTTTGAAATTCTGCAGGATAAAAATAGGTATATCGTTCATATAACTAGTTATGGCGACTTAGTTTATAATGACGGAGAATCACAAACTGTTTATAATCATTGTACTATGCATAAATTAACAAAACAATTTATTCCTAAAATTGAAAATACTGAAATGATTTCAGATCAGGACATTACTGCAAGATTTAAAATTAATTATAAAGAAAATTGGGAGTCAAGAGATGAGGCAGATTATATTGCATCCACAAAAGGAAATTTTTTAATATATGGTGAAAAGGATGAACTATTTACAAAAATTCATGAGTTTTTAAAAAGCTAAATTTTATATCTTTTTAATATAGGTTTTCTAATGAATAAACTAGAATTATAACATTTAACAAAGCAATAGAATAAATTAAAGAGGATTTTGGATTAAAACTTACTTTAATAGAATTAGTTGCCTTGAAGAATTATGTAAAACCAGTAATAGAAAAAGATAACAAATTTAAAAAAAAGAAAATTAATAGAAAATCACGATTATATGCAGAGTTTCTTTCTTATTATGAAATTGCTGCAAGATTCATGTATGATTATTATGGAATAGACAGAAAATCAGAATTGGTTAATGGATTACTTTTTGATAATAAAACAAAAATTTATTTACAAATGAAATTAGAAGTCATGCAAGAAGAAATGCATTTATTTCCATATTGACAATTAATTAAAACGATAAGTATAAAAAAAGGATTATATTGTCAGAATTTGAAGGTGATAAAAATTTCGCCTTAAGATTCTTAGGATATAAGATTAAGGTTAATAAAAATGAATAAAAAAACAATAAAATTTTCAATAATAATTATTATTTTTAGTTTAATAATTTTAACTTCATGCAGTAAAATAACTGAAATAAATGCAAGTAATAATTTAAGTAATATTAGTTGTGATGATAAAGACAATTGTACTGAAGATTTCTATGATAAAAAAAGTAATTTATGTATGCATAAAACAAAAGAAAACTGTTGCAATAACTGTGAACTATATGAATCCAAAGTATCTATTGTTGATTACGGATGTGAAGGTTCATGTTACAAATCAGGTACATTAAACATTAATGGGACATCCGACATATTAATCAGAATAAAAAATGATGGAAATAAAGATACAGGAATAACCGCATATTATAAATGCTTTAAAGTTAATGCAGGAGTAATTGTATTTGGCGGATATGGTTTTATAGCAAAAGATTATTTTATAGAAACAGGAAGTAATGAAATATTATTAAAAGCAAATTCCACAGCAACTTATAAGATTAATCTTAAGGGAAATCCAACTGCAAGTACAGAAATTAGCTGTAAGATAAAGGTTATAGAGGATAGTAAAGAACAATCAAAAAATATTTACTTATTATTCAGGCAATAGAAAGATTTTAATATTAATTAATTTCTTATTTTAGGTATGAGGTTAAGATTAATTCTAATTTATGCTATTGTACTTATTGGATTATTAGTTATTCTGTCTGCTTGCGACACAAAAACAGGATCAGCAGTTCTAGATACAAAAGGAAACAATAGTGCACAATCTGACGATGGTGATACACCAGTAATACCAGACTGTGATGATAAAAATATGTGTACAGAAGATTCTTTTAATTCAGACATACAAAAATGTGAGTATAAAACAAAGCAAAATTGCTGCGGAAATAATTTATGCGAAGAAAATGAAGGATGTAATGTTTATACCTACAAGACCTCATGCCAAAAAGATTGTGGTTTGAGATGTTTGGGAAAATTAGAAGTAAGTTCTCCTGTTTGTGAAGGAGAATGCATCTTTACACCAGCATTAACAACAGTTTCAGGATTAGCAAAAATAAAATTCGAACTGATTAATTTAGGAGAAAAAAACATAGAAGCAACTGCAGATTTAAAATGTAACATTAAGAGTGGATCTGTTAAATATGTAAATTATTTTGAAGGCAATAAAGAAAAAGTAAAATTAAGCCCAAGGCAAAAAATAAATTATTATGTAGAATTTAAACAGCCAGACACATTTAACATGGAATGTGAAGTATATTTTGGGAGCGAGTATTCTTATACAGCAAACAAATTTAGTGTAAAAAGTAGATGAGTAAACTTTAAAAACCGCAGCACTTTGCTTTTTGATTATGGTAAACTTTAAATTATTCAACAAATGGGATATTTCAGATATAGAAGTACAAGACCCGGGATTAAAAGGTTATGTTTCAATTTATTCTGTATTAGTTCCCAGAAATGCAGGAAGAAATGCAAAAAATAGGTTCTGGAAAAGCAAGACCCATATAGTTGAAAGATTAATGAATAAATTACAAGTTACAGGACATAAAGGTAAAAAACATTATAGGACTTCAAGCCATCTTACTGGAAAATGGAACCATACTTATAAAATAGTCCAGGACACATTTGAAATATTAGAAAAGCAAACTAAAGAAAACCCAATGAAAGTTTTTGTAAAAGCATTGGAAAATGCAGCACCAAGAGAAGAGATAACAACAATTGAATATGGTGGTGCACGTTATCCTCAGGCTGTAGACTGTTCTCCTCAAAGAAGGATTGATATTGCATTAAGACAAATGACTCAGGGAGCTTATTCAAAAAGCTTTGGAAAAAAGAAAAAGATACATGAAGCATTAGCAGATGAAATATTATTTGCATATAATGTTGATCAAAGCAGTCAGGCAATTTCTAAAAAATTAGAATTAGAAAGACAAGCTGATTCTTCTAGGTAGTTTTATTAAATTTTCTTTTTAATAATTCTTATGACTAAAATTTATCTTATTAGAACGCATCATTATGATTTAAAAGAACATTTTATAAAAGATTTAAATCTAGAAAGAATATTTCTATTTTAAAATATTACAATTCCTTAGCATGCAATAATAATCCAATCTTAGTCACACAAACATCCAAATCTCTTTCCACACCTTCAATTATTTTTTCTTGCTGAACTGTTATTTTTGTTTTCCTCAAGCTATCAAATTTTTTATGTTTTATTTCATTTAAAATAAATGTTACATCTTCTAAAACTGCTTGTATTGAACTTTCGTTTTCATTATTTTTCATTTTCATAACCTCCAGATAACATTATTATTGGAATATAGATAATATAAGTTTATCTAATTAAGTATAGTCAACCAAAAAAATAATTAGTTCTTTTGAATGTTTGCTGTTGACTGACAGTAAACTACTTTTAACCTAAGAATTTATGCGGTTTATTATATAGAAAAATATATCTAATCAAAATAAACTTTAATTTTATGAAATTTCAGTTAGAATTGGACATTGATGACACTTTTTTCCCGATGAGGCAAAGTTTAATGTTATATCTTAGAAAAAGATTCCCGGATTTGCCTGAATTTGAAAATTCCTTTCTTGACTCTGAATTTGCAAAAATTGAAGATTTTATAAGAGAACATAATAATGGTAAATTAATTTCTTACAGAATATACGATTTCAAGAATATGTGGTGGGATTTTGGAAACACAGAATATTTTACTTCTTCTCCTCACCCAGGGATCAATGATTTCTGTAATGCTGTTTATAACCTGGAAGGATCAATACAAATAATATCAGCAAGAGGAAGAAATACAATACCAAATTACACTTTCGAAAATGCCTATGAAAAAACTAAAAATTGGCTTTCAGAGTTTAATATCAAATACGATAACCTCATCTTAAGCAAAGATAAATTAAGCCATTTACTAAGATTAGAAAAAGAATTAAAAATACCTTTTAAGATTTCTGTAAATGATAATCTAGATGAATTATACAGTCATGTGAAAGCATTAGATAATCTCACAGGAATATTAATTGATAGAACTTATAATAGAAAAGAAACAATATATGAAAAACAAGGAAGAATAATTAGAGTTAAGAATTTTATGCATGCAAAAAGTATGTTGCCTTTAATTTTGCAAAATTCCTGTGACCTAACAAAAGATTTATAAATCATTTACAAATTCAGCATTTATATGGCAGAAGACATTGTAGAGAGATTCGGAAAAGTAATGAATAATCCTATGAATATTAGAAATATTTGTACAAGTGCACATATACACCACGGAAAATGCATAAGTGGTGCTTCTAGAATGCTTCTAACTAACGGTTCAATAAGAACTGCTAAAGAAATTTATGAAGAAATAGCAGATAATGGCAAAATACATGAAGAGAATTCAGATCATACAATTTTTATTCCCAATAAACCCATAGAAATATTTACTTTAAATAAAGAATATGGTAAAATAGAAAAAAGAGACATTCAATACGCTTGGAGAATTGTAGGCGGAAATACTATAAAAGTAAAATTAAGAAATGGATTTGAGATTAGTACAACCCCAGAACATAAGTTTATTGCTTCTAGAGATTTAGAATTTACTGATGTTGAAGCTAAAGATCTGAAAATTGGAGATAGAATTGTATGTCCGAGAAGTCTTGATAATAAATCAAATATGAACATTAAAATAGAAATTTTAGAAAACCTTAGTAATGAAAATTTTTATATTAATCTTAACAAATTATTTTATACTAAATTAAAAAATAAAATCTTATCTTTTGGAATAAAAAACATAGAAAAAAAATTTAAACTTTCAATAAAACAAAAATCATTCTATCATGGATTATGGAAAAACAGAATAAATTTAAAAGACTTAATCCAAATAAGCAAATTATTAAAAATTGATTTAGAAGAATTGTATAACAAAATTGATTATATCTTTTATAGAAATGGAAAACAAAGAGGACACAATTCTTTAAAAATCCAATTGCCTATGAAATTCGAAAATTTCTTTTATATAGTTGGTTTATTATTTGGCGATGGATCTGGAAAAAAATTCATAGTTGGAAAGAAAGAACTTGAACAAAAATTTATTGATTTATGTAAAGATTTAGGAATGAATGTAAAAGCTAAACAATGGGGAAATAAAACTCCAGAAATATTAACAAATTTAACATTTTTACGTTTATTGAATTGCTTATTTGAATACCCGTTAAGAAAAAAAGCTCATAATATCAGGATTTCAGATTTCTTATTTAGATCTAAAGATGAATATGTTGCACAATTTTTAAAAGGTTATTTTGATACTGATGGTTGTGTAGAAGAATCTAGAAGAGCGATTACTATTTCTTCTGTAAGTAACCAAATGGTTAAAGATTTACACTTATTATTATTAAGATTTGAATGTTTATCAATAAAAGAGATAGATAACACAATCTCAATTTCTGGATTATCTGCTTTAAATTTTAGTAAAAATATTGGTTTCAATGTTGAACATAAAGTCAAAAGCTTAAATCATTTAGTAGAAAGAGTTTCTGGAGGTTTAGTTTGTGATACTGTAAAAGTTGGCAACCAAGTCATGCTTATTAATAGCAAAAATTTAGCCTATGACAAATTAGCATTTGTTGAAGTTAAATCATTAGAACAAAGTCATGAAGAAATAGTTTATGATTTTACAATTCCTGAAACGCATAATTTTATTGCTGAAGGAATGATTATACATAATACAGCATTAACAGACAATTTATTAGCAGCAGCAGGATTAATGAGTACAAAAAGTGCAGGAAATTTAGATCAGGGAATGACAACATGGCAGCATGCAGATGAACAGGAAAGATTAATGACAGTAGATGCAGCAAATGTATCAATGATTCACGATTTCAATAACCAGGAATTTTTAATTAACTTAATTGATACTCCGGGACACGTAGATTTTGGTGGAAATGTAACAAGAGCAATGCGTGCAATTGATGGTACCGTAGTTTTAGTGTGTGCTTCAGAAGGAATCATGCCGCAAACTGAAACTGTATTAAAACAGGCAATAAGAGAAAGAGTAAAACCAATATTATTCCTAAATAAAGTTGACAGATTAATCAATGAAATGAAATACACTCCAGAACAAATGCAGAAAAGATTTTTAGATATTGTAAATGAATTTAATCAGTTAGTTGAACAAATAGCAGAACCAGAATTTAAAGAAAAATGGAAAGTAAGTATTAAAGATGGAAGTGTTGCATTTGGAAGTGCAAGAGAAAATTGGGCATTATCTTTAGGTTTCATGGAAAAAAAAGGAATAAATTTCAAAGATATTCTAAAATTATATGATGGAAGTTTAAACAAAGAAGAGATAAAAGAATGGGTATGGAAAAATGCTCCATTGCATGAAGTTATTTTAGATATGGTAATTAAACATCTTCCTAATCCAGTAGAAGCACAAAAATACAGAATATCAAGAATCTGGAAAGGAGATCCTGAAAGTACTTTTGGGCAGGATTTATTAACTTGCAACAAAAAAGGAAAAGTAGCTTTCTGTATAACAAGAATTTTAGTTGATCCAAAGTCAGGAAGAGAAATTTCAGCTGGAAGATTATTCTCAGGAACAATAAAAGCAGGAATGAATGTTTATTTAAATAATGCAAAAAAAGCAGAAAGAGTACAGCAGGTATTAATGTATAATGGGATAAGAACACAGCAAATGGAAGAAGTTGTAGCTGGAAATGTATTAGGCTTAATGGGAATAAGTGGAGAAGCTGGAGAAACAATTACAGAAGAACCTGAACATCCATTTGAAGAATTAAAACATATTTTTGAACCAGTAATTACTAAAGCTATAGAACCAGTAAAAGCACAGGATTTAGCTAAGATTATTGAAGTTTTAAAAACTGTGGGTAAAGAAGATCCTTCAATAAAAATTCAGATCAATGATGAAACTGGCGAATGTTTAATGAGTGGTATGGGAGAATTACATTTAGAAATTGTAGAAAATAGAATGATCACTGAAAAAGGTGTTCAAATTAAAACAACACAACCATTGGTAGTATATAGAGAAACAATATCGAAAAAAAGTCCTGAAGCAGAAGGAAAAAGTCCAAATAAACACAATGTATTTTACATTACAGTAGAACCAATTCCAGAAAATATGTATGCTGCTTTGAAAAATGGCGATCTTCCAGAAACAAGATTAAAGAAAAAAGATGATCAGGTTATTAAAAAATTAGTTGAATTAGGTTATGAAAATAAAGAAGCTTTAAAATTTAGAGAATTTTACAAAGGAAACGCATTTATAGACAGTACAAGAGGCGTTGTACACATAGGTGAAGTTATAGAATTGATTTTAGATGGATTCAGACAGGTTATAGATGCAGGGCCATTAGCAAGAGAACCATGTACAAAAATGTTAGTCACATTAAATGATACTAAATTACATGAAGACAGTATTCACAGAGGACCAGCACAAGTACTTCCAGCTATCAGAGAAGCAATTCGTGGAGCAATGATGCAGGCTGCTCCTTCAATATTAGAACCTCTGCAAATTTTACAAATAGAGTCAGTAGTAGATAACATGGGCTCTGTATCAAAATTAGTTTCAAGTAAAAGAGGTCAATTATTAGATATGGTACAGGAAGGAAATTATTTAACTGTAAAATGTAAATTGCCTGTAGCTGAAATGTTTGGTTTAAGTGCTGAATTAAGAAGTGCAACTGAAGGAAGAGGAACATTTTTTGTAGCAGACCAGTTATTTGAAAAATTGCCTTTAGAATTACAGCAGAAAGTTATTTTACAAATAAGAACAAGAAAAGGTTTAAGCGAAAATCAATAGATTAATATTAATCAACACTTAGGATTCTCTTTAATCTTCGGTTGATAGATTTTTACGATGTTATTTTCATGGTCTGGCTCTTCGATATATTTTTGTTAAAAAAATATTTTCTACATCATCAGCCGTTGTTTGAAGAGAATCAACACTTCGAAATCTTTATATTACAATTAATTTACTAATACTTATGGCTCTTTGGAATTCTATAAAGAAATTAATAGGAATAACAACATTATCATTTGCAATGTCTTCTACAGCTTGCATTGCATCTACCCACTTCGCTACAAATTTAGAACAAAAAGGAGCAAAAATTTCTTCAAAAGACAATGAAGTAGTGGTAAGTGCTAGAAAAATTCTTGATAGTTTTGGATTTCCTTTAACAAGAAAAATTAAAGGTAAAAATTATATTTTAGTTCAAGTTATGACTAGTTGTGCAATTACAAGAGAAGAAAATGGCAATAAAAGAGTTTATGAAGAAGTAACAGTTCAAGGTAAAATTCCAGAAAACATAAATAAAAAAGATATAATTTATAGCACTCATTCTGATAAAAAATTAAGAACATTTGCAAATAGAAAAGAAAGTAAAGATTCATATGGGAAAGTTTTAATGGAAGCAGCATATGTTCCAACAGAGAATAATTAAGTCCGGCCACTCGAAATCTTTATAAATTGTAGTTAATCCCACAATGATACTTAATATTTTAATTGGAGGGAATAATAAATGGCTAAAGAAAAACCACACATGAATGTTGTATTTGTAGGTCACGTAGATCACGGAAAAAGTACTACAGTTGGAAGATTATTATATGATGCAGGTTCAATTTCTGAACAGGATATGAGAAAATTAAAAGAACTTGCACAACAGGTTGGTAAAGTTGGATTCGAATTCGCTTTCGTAATGGATAATTTAAAAGAAGAAAGAGAACGTGGAGTAACAATTGATTTAAGCCATAAAAAATTCACTACTCAAAAATTTGAATACACAATTATTGATGCTCCTGGACACAGGGACTTTATTAAAAATATGATTACGGGCGCTTCTCAGGCAGATGTCGCAGTTTTAGTAGTAGCTGCTCCAGATGGGGTTATGGCACAAACTAAAGAACATGTATTTTTATTAAAAACATTCGGTGTTCAGCAAATAGCTATTTTAGTAAATAAAATGGATGTGCTTAATTATGATCAGGCTAAATTTGAAGCTGTAAAGAAATCAATTGGTGATTTATTAAAAACAGTTGGTTACAAACCAGACCAAGTGCCATTTATACCTGCAGCTTCTTTCTTAGGCGATAGTATTGTAAAGAGAAGCGCAAATATGCCTTGGTACACAGGACCAACATTATTAGAACAGTTGGATAGATTTATTTTACCTCAAAAACCAACAAATTTACCTTTGAGACTGCCATTACAGGATGTCTATAACATTCAGGGTATTGGTGTAGTTCCAGTTGGTAGAATAGAAACAGGCACTATGAAAATTGGAGATAAAGTAATTGCAATGCCTGGAAGAGAAGGTAATGGTGTAAAAGGCGAAGTTAAAAGCATAGAAATGCACCATGAACAAATTCAACAAGCAGAACCGGGAGATAACGTTGGTTTTTCAGTAAGAGGAATGAACAAAAAAGATATTGCTAGAGGAGATGTAATTGGTCACGAAAGCAGCCCTCCTACTGTTGTAACTGAATTTACAGCACAGATTGTAGTATTAAATCATCCTTCTGTAATGACTGTTGGATACACACCAGTATTCCATATTCATACAGCACAGGTTGCTTGTAAAATTATAAAATTAGAAAAGAAGCTTAATCCTGCAACAGGTGAAGTACTACAAGAAAATCCAGACATGTTAAAGAATGGTGATGCAGCGATAGTACAAATAAAGCCAACTAAACCTTTAGTAGTGGAAAAGCAAAAAGAAATTCCACAAATGGCAAGATTTGCTATTAGAGATGCTGGTTTAACTGTAGCAGCTGGAATGTGCATAGATTATGTAAAGAAGGTTTAATTATAAAACTTTTTTATTATTTTTTATATTAATATGAAAATATGGTAAATTGTGTTGATGAATTGGTTTATGCAGAATCTTTATATAAAGATCGTCTTGGAAAACTTCTGGATAAATTAGATAGCTGTGATTGGATACAAATTCCTAAAAGCGACTTTCCTCCTGCTTTTAAAACAGATATTGAGAAATATAAAATAGTTCTTTATCACGAAGTAATTACTGAAGCCCATAAATGGTATTGTCTTAAAATTTTCGGAAATAAGAATTTTGAATTGCGTTCAGATGCATTGCCTGATGATATTTCTTTTAAGATTTTTTCCCTTTATGAAAAAATTAGATTTAACACCAGACATAAATAAAGCTATTTTCTTTTTTAGTTAGTTTTTTATACTAAGTTTCTTTAAAAATATTCATGAAAAACAATAACATTAAAAAATTCTATGAAAACATAGCAGGAGATAAAAAAATTAATCCATAAATATAACACTACTTAAATTTTTAAAATGTTTATCACAGGAAATAATCTTACAGTTTAGTTCTTTTTGTTTTGTCAAAATCATTGCATCTATTAAACCAAATGTTTTTTGCAGTTTTCTTTGCTCAAATTTTTCTTTTGCAGCATCAATCCAATCATATTCTATAATTGATAATATATTAGAATTTGATTTTATTATTTTAATCAATTTTTCAAAATCTTGATTTTCTCTTAAGCACCAACCTTTTATTTCTGCTAAGCAACATTCAACTGTTAAAAATTTATTTTTCTCATCTAAGAACAATTTCTTTAGTATTTCTCCCTTTTTAGAACCAATAAAATATTCAATCCATGCATAACTATCTGCTATATAGATCAAATTTAAAACTCCCCATGCATTTCTAAATCTTCTTTAAAAGATTTTGATCCTTTACATATACCAAATCCATCTGCAATTTCTTTTTTTATTATTTCTATTTCTACTCTGTCCCCCTTACCTAACCCCAATTCTTTTAATTCTTCAATAGGTATTATAACTCCAATCGAATTACCCCATTCTTTAAGTTCTACTTCTACCATGTTTAAACATATAGTATAACTAATTTATATATCTTTTGATAATAGACAATAGGTCTATGTTTATTTTAATAAAAAACAAAAGAATTTCTAAAAATATTTATCTTTAAGATAGCTTTATTAATTTTAGGATTTTAAAAAGTTCTATGAAAGGAACAATTAAAGAACAAAGAAGCAATCATGATGCACATGATTTACTATTGGGAATATTATATTACTTTCCAGAAAATGCAAAATGGGACGAATTAAGTTTTCATGAAGCATTGTATAAAATATCCAAAAATTATAAAGTTTTAAAATTTTTAAAATTTAAAGAGTTATCAGGTAATTTATATTGTGAAGATTTAGGAAAAGTATTTGATTTATTAGAATTATCCGGAATATTAACTAGAAGAAATGAATTTACTGAATTAGATGTAAAATTAATACAAAGTTTTTTTGATGAAGAGATTAAACAAACATTTCCAGAAAATGAAATAAATTCTATAGAAGAAATAGCTGATGAATTAAAGAATTTGTTATTGCAAAATTAATATTTTTCTAACAGATTTATGTTGCTACTCCATAATTAAATAAATAAAAAGATTTATATACTTTCTACCAAACATTGTAATATGATAAATAAATTAAGTTTAGTTTCTTTAGTATCAATATTATTAATAAATTGTGATTCTAATATAGTAAAAATTGACGATCAATTATCCCAACAAAAAATTACAGCAGCCCCGATTCCAGAACCAAGTGCCTTATATGAAGATAGATATTGCGTACATGGAGATTTAGTAGGTTACATTGAAGAAGATGGAAGATTTTATTGCTGGTCAAAAACAGGAGAAATAAAAGGTAATTCTAGTGACCCTATAAATTTAGACAAAGAATTTTTAAAAAGACATCCCGGAGAGAGATTTGAATATTCACCAGTAGGAATAACCCATAGATATAGTTCTAAAATATTAGATAATTAACAAATAAAGAAGCAATAAAATTTTTAACATCTAATTGACTTTAATTTCTTCAATATCAAAATATCTTTTAACTATATTAAGAATTTTATTTAAATTTTCTTTATTTCTTCCAAAAATCTTTCCTTTTGAAAAACTATCTTTAACAGTAACAGTAACAATCTTATTTTCAAGTTTTATATCTTCAGCCTTTACAGGATATAATAAATTAGAAACAAAATAAGTAACATCTTCATTAAATCCGACAACTACAACCTCTTTCTTTAAAATAGATTCTGCTTTTTTAATATTAGAACCGCCTTTTCCTATTGCTTTGCTTATATTTGTTGTATCAATTATAAAAGTTAGTTTTCCATTTTCAATTATACAATCTTTAACCTTTGCTCCAGTTAATCTTTCAAAGGCATTAATGTAGTTTATTGATGCTAAATCTAATTTCATGAGTTTTACACCTTTTTAGTTGAAACTGACAACAGAAATATTAAAAGGTTTTTTGCATAAAGTTCCAATTTGTTTGTTTGTCTGTTCAAGTTCTATAAGATCAAATTTATTGGTTTTGGCAAGCAATCTTAATTTGTCTTTATGTATAAAATTAGAAGCAACATAAACAATAGAAATTCCAGAAGTTTTTATTTTCTTTACTGCAACATCATAACCAAATACAGGTTTTTTACTTTTAAGATCATCTTGAATGCTCATTTTTTGTCTCCTTTTGGTAATTTAACAATTACTCCAGGCAATCCAGTACCTAATGGCACAGGTTGGTTTAATATTACGTTTTCTACAACACTATTTAAATCATCCCTTTCGCCAATTAAACTTGCATTGATAATATGTTTTAAAGGAGTTTCAAAGCTTGCTCTTGCTAATACACTTTCCTTTTCACCCGTAATTCCTGTTCTTGTTATTCCTTTTATTTTTCCAGTTCTTGTCATTACATCAGCTAAAAACATAATGTGTCTTATATCAACATCAATACCTTGGTCTCTGAGAACTTTCACAGCTTCATTAATTATTGCAGCCCTTGCAGCTTCTACACCAAGAATATCCATGACTTCAAATACATCATTCGTAGTTATTCTTGATTTTTCAGCTTCTTCAATTAATAAAGCTTCTTTTAAATTACTTCCAGCACAATGGATAATATAATCACCTTCTTTATTTTTTATAGGTAATACATGTGTTACGCCTTTAAGACCTCTTATGTGAATTTCTTTTGCTTTCTCTTTTAATTTATAAACTTCAGATAAAACAGTTTCCTTGTCTTTAGGTTTTAAAATTATAGAATTTTCTCCTTCTTTAACATCCAGTCCCTTCATACCTTCTATGAGTTTGGTTAAAACTTCTTTAGGCTTAATATCCAAATCCCTCATTTTTTTTCTATCTAGAGTAATTTCAACATTCCCTTTTGCAACATTAATAACAATTTGTTCTGATATATCAACAAGTTTAGTTTCTCTAACACTCATTGCAATTTGTCTTACAGCTTCTATGGTTTTAGCATATTTGGGTTTTATTGGTATTTTCATTTCAGGAGTACTTGGTCTTTTTCTTGCATCAAAAATTTCTACAAGCCTGGGAAGTCCTACTGTGACCTGCATCTCTGCTACACCAGCAAAGTGAAATACATTTAATGTCATTTGAGTACTTGGTTCACCAAAGCTTTCAGCAGTTATAACCCCAATAGCTTCACCAGGAGAAATTTTAGCATTCTCATATGTCTGTTCTATTTTTTTTAATATCTCATTTTGGTCTTTAAGTCCAAGTTTTTCTCTCTTTAGTGCCTTGCTAACTCTTTCATTTAAATATTCAGGTAACATTTTACTTCCCCATTATCTCCTTTACAATTCTATTAACATTGATTTTTCCACCTTCAGTTTTGCTTACATCTAGTCCATCTTCACCATATGTAAATTGTACAATATTATCATTTGCATCTCTAACAGTTTCATCATAAGCAATTTTAAGATCCTGTAATGCACTAACTAATCGTCTATATAAGTAACCAGATTTAGGTGTTCTTAATGCTAAGTCCATTAAACTATCTCTTCCTGTTATTGCATGCATGAAAAATTCATCAGGAGTCAATCCATCTTTATAACCATGTTTGACAAAACCTTTAGCTCTTGGAGTTACTTCTCCTTGACTGAATATTGTCAAAGTCCTTCCTCTATAACCATTCTCAATTCTTTTACCTCTTAAAGCCTGTTGTCCAACGCATGCTGACATCATGGATAAATTCATTAAGCTTCCTCTTGCTCCTGAAATTGCCATAATTATTGTTGCATTTTCTTTCAAGCCGCTTTCAGCTATAATTTCTCCAACTTTAGTTCTTGCTTTATTAAGTACTTCCATGCTTTTAGCTTCCAAAGTTTCTTCAGAGCTTAAACCAGGCATACTCTCTAATTCTTTTTTCTCATATTGCTCTATTAATTGGGCAACCCTTCTATCTGCATTATATATTGCTTCTTTGCATTTAGCTTTAATATCTTCTGGTAGATCTGTATCAGAAATTGATGTTGTAAATCCATGATGCAGTAAAACTACAATTCCTAATCTAAATAATTTACCAAGCATATCTAAAGTAGCATCATTACCATATCTGGCACATAAAGCTCTTATAAGATCCCCTTTCTCTTGACCTATTGTAGCCTTATCAATAGTACCTTCAACTAAATATCCTTTTTTAACAACTACAAGTTTTTTATCTTTTGAATTTCCTATAAAATCAAAATCTTCTGGAAGAATTGCACTAAAAATCTCTTTTCCATTAACATTTTTCTTAAATTTCTCAAATCTCTCAGGCTTATTTACACCAATACTATAAAGTAATTGTATCGCTTCTTCTCTTGAAAATTCTAAATCTTTAGTTAAAAGATAATTTCCTGTAATTGAGTCATCACTACATCCAATAACATTTAATCCATTTTTAGGAGTTATTATTTGTGTCTGGACTTCCATCAATACTTCAGCTTCTGCTCTTGCTTCTTCTGTTTGTGGAATATGCAGATTCATTTCATCACCATCAAAGTCTGCATTATAAGGAAAACAAGTAGCCGGGTTTAATCTAAAACTTTTACCTTGTAATACTCTAACCCTATGAGCCATAATACTCATTCTGTGCAAGCTTGGCTGTCTGTTAAATATAGCAATATCTCCATCCATTAAATGCCTTTCAACAACATACCCTGGTTGTAATTCTTCAAGTAATTGTTCTTGAGTTTCATCAGTTATTTTTTTCTTTTTTCCATCAGGCCTTAAAACATAATTACTTCCTGGATAAGTTTTAGGACCCCTTTGTACAAAATCTTTTAATCTTTTCAAATTCCATTCAGTTACTCTTTCTGGAACAGTCAATTCCATTGCAACAACCATAGGAACACCAACTTCATTAAGTTCTATTTTACTATCAGGACTAATTACAGTTCTGGCTGCATAATTTACTCTTTTACCAGCAAGATTATGCCTGAATCTTCCTTCTTTGCTTTTTATTCTTTCACTTAAAGTCCTTAATGCCTGTCCGCTCCTGTGTCTTGCAGGAGGAATTTGGCTAATCTCATTATTAAAGTAAGTTGTTATATGGTACTGCAATAAATCCCATAAATCTTCTACTATTATTTCAGGAGCACCAGCATTAATATTTTCAAACAATCTTTGGTTTATTCTAACAATATCTCCAAGTTTATGTGTTAAATCATCTTCACTTCTTTCACCAGTTTCTAAAGTAATGCTTGGTCTTATAGTTACAGGAGGAACAGGAAGTACATTTAATATCATCCATTCTGGTCTTGCAAAAGCAGGATTTAATCCTAATCTCCCCACATCTTCATCACTTATTTTTTCTAACCTTGCTCTTATTTCAATAGGGCTTAATCTTTTATCATCTTCTAAAAAGTTGGTTGGTTTTTCAACTTTAACAGCTAATTGTTTGGCGCCGCAATGAGGACACTTTTTTACATTTCTCAAACTATTTGCAACAGCTTTAGCTTTTTTACTGCTTGCTACAAAATCATCTTCAGGCTGCTGTTCTTCTTCTCCAACTTCTTCAGTTAATTCTATCTTTTTTTGTGTTAATAATTTACCGCAATCCTTACAAGTGCATCTTAAGAAATTCAGAATAATATCTGCATATTGGACATGGATGACAGGTCTTGCTAATTCCAAAAAACCAAAATGACCCATACATTCTCTTAAATTTCCGCCACAGGTCTTGCATCTTAATCCAGGATCAATAACCCCAAGACGAACGTCCATTAACCCACCATCAACAGGATACCCTTCTTTATCATATAATTCAGGTGTAACAATTTTTGCACATGCCTGCTTTCTTACTATATCAGGGCCCAGCATTCCAAAAACAAGAGCATTTATTTTTTTGTAAATATATTCTGTCATTAATATTTCCTCCCTAAGATTAATTTAGGATAAACACACAATGATTTTAATTCATCCAATAAAAGTTTAAAAGCATAAGAAACTTCAATAGAACTTATCTTAACATTTGCTCCGCACTTTGTACAATATTCTTTATTCTTAAAGCTGTCATAAACTCCAAACATGCCACAATTTTCACAGATTCTTACTATTGTCCTATCAGAATCAAATCTTTCTTTCAATAATAATGAAGTGCCATGAGCAACAAAACAATCTTTTTCCATCTCTCCAACTCTTAAACCACCTCCTTGAGCTCTTCCCTCTATAGGTTGTCTCGTTAATAATTGAATCTTTCCAGTAGCTCTTGCATGTAATTTATTTGCAACCATATGTTTCAATCTTAGATAATACATATTTCCAACATAAATTTTAGTTTTCAATTCTCTTCCATCAATACCACTATAAACTGTCTCAGTACCATTGTCTCTGAATCCAAGACTTTCAAGAACCTTTCTTATTTCTTTTTCTGGCATAGCATCAAAAGTTGTAGCATCAATTGATCTTCCAGATAAAGCACCTGCTTTTCCAGCAATAACTTCTATTAAATGTGAAATTGTCATTCTTGAAGGAATGCCATGTGGACTAAATATTAAATCAGGTACAATTCCAGAAGCAGTAAATGGCAGATCTTCTGCAGGAACCAATATACTAATTACACCTTTCTGACCATGTCTTGAAGCAAATTTGTCTCCAACTTCAGGAATTCTGCTTTGTCTTAATCTTAACTGGACAAGTCTATTGCCTTCTTCATTTTCTGTTAATATAACAGCATCAATTACTCCTGAATCTCCATGCGTCAAAGCAACTGAACTTTCTCTTTTTACATTAGTAGCAATATTAAATTCTTCAAATTCTCCTAAAAATCTTGGAGGACTCACTTTTCCAATTAATACATCATCTTGTCCAACTTTTGTATTAGTTGAAACAATTCCATCTTCTTCTAACAATCTATAATCCTTTTCTGATCTATATCCTTTTACTTCTTTATCTGGAATGCAAACTTCATCAACTAAACCACCTTGATATCTTAATTCTTCTGCATTAAAAGGCTTGAAATAAATTGATCTTGCTAATCCTCTTTGTACACTTGATTTATTCAAAACAATTGAATCTTCCATATTATAACCTTCATAACTCATTATTGCAATAGTAACATTTTGGCCAGCAGGATATTTATCCCAACCATAAATGTCATGCATAAAAGTCTTAGTTATTGGATTTTGTGCATATAATAATACATTTACATCAGTATCCATTCTCAATAAATAATTGGTTGCATATAATCCCAAAGACTGTTTTTGAATTTTACTACCTCTAATAAGTCTTGAACTGCCCCCATAATTAGCATAAGGAATTAATGATGTAGTTAACCCAAGTATCGATATTGGCGATATCTCTAAGTGTGTATGTTCTTTTGTAAGTTCTTCTTCCTCAAGTGCAATATAAGCATTTTCCTCTTCACTTGCATCTAAATATTCAATTATTCCTTCTTTGACAAGTTTTTCCCATTTAATTGTTCCTGATTTTAATTCATCAATATGTTTTTCTGTTAATTTAGATTTTCCATTTTCAGCAACTATTAAAGGCCTTCTTGCTCTTCCCTTTGTAGTATCAACATAAACAATATCATATTCTTGGTCATAAAAACAATTCATTTCTAAAGGCAATACCCCTTTTCTTCTTTCATCTCTCAATGTATTAACATAACTTTTCCCATTAGTCACACTTCCTACAAATCTTTCATTTAAATATACATCAGTCATTATACTATCCCCTTCATTCCATAATTTTCCAAAGCCTTTTTCATTTTTTCATCTTGAGTATCGCCTTTTGAAATATTACATAATATAGCTAAATTTTTTCTTAAACCAATAGGCGTTCCTTCTGGAGTTTCTATTGGGCATAATCTTCCCCAATGTGTTGGATGTAAAGATCTTGCTGCAAAATTTTCCTGAGTACTTGTCAATAAAGAAACAACTCTTTGTAAATGTGAAAAACTTGCAAGCATATTTGTTCTATCAATGTTCTGGCTTATTCCTTTTCTTCCACCAGTCCAGGTACCAGTAGCCAAAGAACTCTTTATGCTGCTACTAAGTAATTCATCCCTGATAATAATTTTTATACTTTGGAATTTTCCTCTTTTAACTAATCTCTGGAAATTGTACATAATATCCTGAACTAAACTTCTCAAATTTGTCCTCATAAGATCTTCCAATAAATCTCCACTTAATTTAAGTCTTTTATTCATATAATGGTCTTTATCAGGCAAAGGTTTACCTTCTTCAATTACTAATAATAATTTTCTTATCATTTTACATAAGTTGTAAGCCTTAACCAATCTTTCTTTAGGTGTAGTTCCTAAATGAGGGAATAAATATTTGTCTAATTGTTCCCTTCCTCTTTCAACTTTTATTTCTCTTGATTGTGCAACTCCAATTTTTTTAGATAAATATTCTAATGCATCTTCTTCATTTTTTAGTTCTGCTGCATCAAATAAATTAATGTAAATTGAATCATAAGTTTCATCACCGCAAATAAGTTTTACTATTTCTTGATCCTTGACTAATCCAAGGGCTTTTATTATTGGAATTACTGGAACCCTTTTAAATCTTGTAAATGTTAAATAAAATAATCCATCTTTCATATGTTCCAAAGTATGGGGAATTCTATAGCTTCCCATTTCAGAAAATAATTTTGCTGTATATTCACTTGGTCCAACATCTTTTCTTTCTATAAATAATTTATTAGAAGCCAAATCTTCAACAGTAACTAAAACTCTTTCATTACCATTAATAATAAAATAACCGCCAGGCTCATTAGGGTCTTCTCCCTTAGCTATTAAATCATCTCTTTTCAAACCATGCAGATTACAATATTTAGATTTTAACATTATGGGTAATTTTCCAATCATAGCAGTAAAGTTTTCTTTTTGCACATCATCAATATATGCACTAACTTCTAAATACATTGGAGCAGCATAAGTAAGGCTTCTTAATCTAGCTTCCGATGGATATATATCTCTCTTACTTCCATCAGCTTCAATTATACTTGGTTTTTCTACCCATATTTTTTTAAATTTAATTACAAAACTTTCAACTTCTTGAGGTATAATAGTAGGAATTATGTCTCCAATTTCATCTGTTAATTTTTGCAATTGCTTCTCAATAAAGTCATTAAAACTATTTACATTTGTTTCTACAAAAGGATAATCTTTAAAATATGCTTGTAATATTTCTCTATAATGCTTAACCATCCACCACCACCCTATAAAATTCTGTAGTTTTTGAAGTTGGACTCCATCTTACTATTTTTATAACTTCTCCAACTTTTGGATTTAAATCTTTTAATGCTGGATCTTTTATATCAATCATTGGCAATTGTTTAATTGTAATATTATATTTATTAAGTAAAATTGTTTTTTCTTCTTCAGTTAATTTAATATGCTCAGGTACTAAAAAATGTTCAGTTATATTGAATTGTGTTTCCATTTTTTGATTTTTTTGGTGGCTAGACGGGCCGGATGGGAAATTCAATCGCAATCCCAACAACTTAGCTAGGCGATTTTTGAACCCACGACCACCTGCTTTCGTCAGCTAGTTAAAAGGAACACCAATATTGTCGAATTTATAAATTTTCCGACGCATATTTCAGGTGCTCTACCAAGCTGAGCTACCGGCCCTTTTTAAGTTTATATAGTACTTACTAAGTCACAACTAAGCTAATAATAACATAGTCTCGTCTCAGAAAGTACCATACCCATTGTCAAATTCATCCCCTATATAAGATTTGCGATTTCTCCTGTTATATAAAGCTTTTGTGCACTTGATTCTCTTTAATCTTCGGTTGATAGATTTTTACGATGTTATTTTCATGGTCTGGCTCTTCGATATATTTTTGTTAAAAAAATATTTTCTACATCATCAGCCGTTGTTTGAAGAGAATCTGTGCACTTTAGAAATAATCAGCATCTTTAAGTTTTAATTTTTGTGGTTTTAAATCTGATAAATTCTCAAATAAATTATTTTTATAACAATAAGAATTAGCATAAGTTCTTAAGTTTGCAATTTGGGCAGGATTCAGTAGCGACATAAGTTTTATTTTATCTTCTATTGTATCTTTATATTATTGAAATTCAGCCCTCATGATTTCAGATTCTTTTACTGTTGGTTCTATCACAATTATTGGCTCTTTATAAAATTTAAATATTCTCGCAAGCCTTTCATGGCCTTTAAAATCCGAATGTACAGTTCCCACCAATATAATATCAGCCATAGAAGAAAATAATAATGAAACTTTATAAATCTTTTGTTTTGTTACTACTAATAAATAATAATCTAAGAATATCTCTCTTCTAATTTTGTATCTCCTCGAAGATGATATCCTCTGACTTCCCAGAACCCAGGTTTATTTTCCTTCATAAATTCTATTTTATTTAAAAATTTAGAACCTTTCCAAGCATAAAGATGAGGAATTATAACTCTCAAAGACCACCCATGATCTTTAGGAATAGATTTGTTGTCTAACTCATAAGCCAGTATAACACCCTCTTGATTTAGATCTTCAAATGTATCATTTGTTGAATATCCATCTGCTCCATAAAACATTACAGCTTTTGCAGAAGACTTAACTTTAACATATTTCAAAAAATCTTTCCACAAAACACCAGACCATTTTACATCATATTTTGTCCAATGAGTTACACATGTAAAATCTTTTGTCAATTCTGTTTTAGGCATTTCCAAAATATCTTGAAAAGTAAAAGTTTTCTTTTCCTCAACTTCCCCGAAAACTTCTAGTTTCCAGGTTTTAGGATCAAAATCAGGTTTAATTCCTAAATCCAAAACAGGAAATTTATCAGTTAAATATTGTCCTGGCGGTAATCTAATATCAATACTAGGCTTGCTACTTTTACCTTTCAATACTTTAGCTAATTTCTCTTTTGATTTAATAAAGGTAGTATTTAATTCTTCCACCGAGGAGTTAATAGATTCTTGTTTATATTATTTACCAAATATTTTTTCCTACAATATCCATGTACTTAATTTAGAAGACCTTATGAGAAGAGAATGGATCATCAAGAATAAAAATTCTTTATTTTTACATAATTTTTTTAAATAGGGATATATAAATATAATTAATAAAAAAATAAAGCCTGAAAGAAATTATATGCCCAATAATTAGAAAAAAGATTCAATTAATAAACATTTATTGAATAGGAAAGATAATTAATTTAATAATGATTGAAAAAGAACTATGCTTATATAATCAATGAAACATAAAATTTAGCATGGATATATTCGCACATGCCTTATGGACTTATGCAATTTTTCATAAACAGAAATATAAGTGGTGGGGAGCTTTTTTTGGTATTTTGCCAGATATATTATCTTTTGGTCCTTTTTTTGTTTATTATCACCTTATTTTAGGAAATAATTTTAAAAATCACCTAATAAATGACTCTGTTTTTGTAATGTACAATATTACACACAGTTTAGTTATATTTACAATATTTGTTATAACAGTTTATTATATTACAAGAAAAATACCTTGGTTAATGTTTGGTTGGGGAATGCATATCTTAATTGATATCCCGACACATACAAAAGATTTCTTTCCAACACCTTTTTTGTGGCCTTTATTTAGTTTAAAAATTAATGGAATAAGTTGGGGAGAACCCTGGTTTATGATTATAAATTATAGTTTATTAATAATTGTTTATTCATGGATAATTTATAAAAAATATAAAATTAAAAATTTTAAAGCTCTTCATATTTTGTAGGTCTGCCATCATTTCTATCATGCCAACTTAAGTCAGCTACACCACCAGCAGTACTACGACCAGGGCTTCTATCACTACCGCCCACTTCTATTAATTTAGGGTCAAGAAATCTTGGATCAAATTGATTTTCTGAAAGTGAAATTCTTCTTACAAATGTAAAAAATTCTTCATGCCTTATTCTTTCTGTAAGTTCTTCACCAAATTTAGCATTAAATTCATGTCTTAAAAAAGGTTCATTAGCAGAATCCCAACCCCTTGAGTAAATACTTTTTCCATCTCTTCTATATAATACAAACTTTGTGTTTACATAACCCAAAACTGTTTTCAATACTCTTGCATATTGAAAAGTCAATGGCTCTTCTTTAAAAGCCGCTAAAGACTCATACATTAAACCATCAAGATATTTATTTAAATTAGGAGTTTCTTTTCCATGTTCTTTTGGAAATAATCTATAATTAACAACTTCAATTCGGCCTCCAGGCATATTACCAATATCTACCACTCTAATATCTGCAGTAAATGGAATTATTCTCGCATCTTCACTGATATTTCCACCATTATCAAAATTCTGCGATGGCACAACACAAAGTTTGCCAGTAAATAATTCAGGTTCTTCTCTTAATACAATTGATCCCACCTTAATATTTATTCTTCTAGTCATATTATTAGAAAAAATTATATCTTTATAAATCTTACTATTGTAATTACTCATTAATAATGACTATTTAATCCAGTTAGTGAATTAAAATTATAATATCTATAATATTGGTTTTTCTCCACAAAAATACTTATAAACTGAAAATAGACTATAATTTTATGGAAAGTAAATCTATCTCATATAAAGACGAAAAAGGTGAAAAATATAAAATAAGCTGGAGCGAAGAATTACAATTAAAAAATTTGCATACAGCTAAAAAACAAGTTTATTGGTTAAAATTAAATTTCTTAATGAAACTAGGATTAACTTTAGTTATGTTTGGTTTATTAGTAGTTGTAGTCTACACATTATGGGTCTTAAGTAATGTAGATTTTTTTACAAGAGTAGCTTTTAGATAAAATCTACTAAGGTTTTTTTATTTACAGAAGGAAGTTTACTTATATCACTTTTAATTTGAAGGACTTGCTCACTCAATATTGGAACAATTTTATATTGTGACAAATCAAATAAGTCTATTAGTTCATACATTAAAGTTTTAGTTACAACTCCTATAGGATTTTCATTTTCATATAATGCATAATATTCTTTCATTTCAATTTAACAAAATTAGAAAAAGATTTAAAGATTTCGTTAAACTATTTTCACTTCAGGCCCACAATACCTACATCCAGAAGCAGCATTGTTAATATGGCTTGTTGTATGATCCTTTAATGTAAAACTTTCTATATTATTGGAAATTCTGGATCCTAAAGAATTTGGTGGAACTGAATTTATAGAATTATAATTTGAACTTGAATCATAAGCAGAAGAACCAAATGCACCAGATGTAGCATATTGTCCCAAAACAGAATTTATTCCTTGTGATCCAATAGGTACTATACCATATAAAGAACCATTTGAAGGTTGCTGTGATTGATTATAATTAAAACTATTTCCTTGAATAATTTTTGGAGAATAAGAAAAATTATTTTGTAATTGTTCATTTTTACTATAAAAATTCTGTTTAATTTCTACTCTTGGTTCTGTATTTTCTTGTACAGTTTTATTGTTTTCAATTTTTTCTAAATTTTGAGTTGAAACATTATATTCCTTTTGGGTTGCAGAATATTTTTCTTCTAATAATATTAATTCAGTTACTTTTTGAGTTTTCAAATCCTGCCAGTTCATTTTAAAAAAAACAGCATTTCCTAATTTTACAGAAATTAGATATCCTTGTTTTTCTAATAGTTTTAATGTTTCAAATGTCCATGAAGGGCTCAAGTTTGTTATTCTGGCTATCTGATTAATATTATACCCATCCTTAGCATTCATTAAAGCTTTAATTATTTGTTTTTGTTTTTCAGAGATCATTTTATATTACCGAATAATTATTCTGTAGGAACGAATATTTATAAAGCTTTTGTTTTTATTACTTATTGATAGTATTTAAATTAAATAAAAGGAGAAAAGAATATTACAATTAGAATTTGATTAGATTATTTTCTTAATTTCAATCCTTCATTAATTAATTTATCAAATTGCTGATGTTTAACATTATTGAGTTCAGAAAATATTCTCGGATGAAAAGCCATATTTCCAATTCCAGTTATTGCATTTGCATACACAAAAGACTGATAGAATCTCATTACATCCATTAATGAAATGCTTGTTATTATCTGTTTTACCTTTTCATAAAATTCTTTTTTTATTTTTATATATATAGGCTTTACAAAAAGAAGTTTACCAATTTCATTTATTTTTATTTTTTCTAGTCCTACATCTGTTTGACCTTTTTTTATTAAATCTACGTAGCCTAGCTGGTCATAATTGCCCCAGATAGTAAAGACTTCAATAAAATTTTGTAATCTATATATTAATAATATAATTGCAATATATTGGGCATACTTATGTATATGTCCTTCACTGCTTAATTTTTGTATTTCTTGCCACATTTCCTCATAATTTATTTCGTATTTGAATTTCTCAAATAAAACCTCAAATGTTTCTTTAGCAATTTTATGTTCTCTATTGCCAAAAATTATTACAATTGGCTCATTTTTATCAATATCTTTAAACAGGACTTCAGATATTTCAGTAATTGCTTCGGCTCTTAAAGTAAAAAATAAATTCATCAATAATACTGTTTCTGGGAATGGTTCTTCTTTTAAAAGATTATAAAGTTCATCATATTCTTTTTTACTTATTAATCTTTTCCAATCATAAGCATGAGTCAGCTCATGTAATATTGTAAGATAAAGCTGACTTCCTATAATTATTGGTTCTTTTCTTAAATAATTATTTAATGCTTCTCTAGTTAAGACAAGATTAATAAAAATAAAGGAATGGCTGGATTTTTCTGGATAAAATTCACCAGCTTCTCCTAAACCTGATTTTTCAGGAACTATATTAATTATTAAATTATAATAATTCTCCTTAAATAATCTAATATTATTTCTAATTACATTATTAACTGCACCCCAAATTAATTCTATAATTTGTTTTATTATATCTATATCTTTTAATTTTTTTAAGTTTATATGGTCTCTTCTTTCATATTCTAAAAACTCAACTTGTTGTTGTAAATAATCTCTAAGAGGTATTTCTACCTTATTATGAATAGATTCTACAAATCCAGAAGGCACTATTGTATCTAAATTAAAAAAAGGTTTTATTACTAAGTTTATTTTTTTGCCATTAATATTAATAATCCCTTTTTTATTGCCCAATTTAGGTATATCTATAAAGTTTTTAATATTTTTTTGTAATTCTGGATTATTTTTAATATTTATATCTATTATCAAAGAGTCAATTAGATTAATGGTTTTGTTTATTAAATTTAAAAACATATTTTTAATTTTATCATATTCCTCAAAAAATCTCTGTCTTTCTTTTGTATTTGCGCTAAGGTTTGATTTATAAATCCCAGGATAAAAATCCATAAACTCTTCATTTAGAACATTTATTCCTGATTTTATTCTTTTTAATCTATCAATTTTTATAGATTCATTATTTTCTATTGTCAAATATATTTCATTTATAGCTTCATACAAGTCCTTAGTCTGCTTTAAGATGTTATGGTATAAAACAAACAATTTTCTTATTTTATCTTGGTCTGTACCTGCATTTTCAAAATTCATTAGTAGTTGTATATAATTTCTTCTTTCTATTTCATTTCGAATTATAAAAATTATTTCTTGTAATTTAGTTATTTTATCAACAATAGGCATAAAAAATTTTTAGGAAGCCAGATATATAAACTATTTGGATTTAGAAAAAGTTATCTTAATATATGTCTGTTTCCTAAAATTTAATATGCAAAAAGAAGACCAATTACCAAGAAGAAATCTTATATGGCCTTTCAGAAAAGAAAAAAATAATGAAAAAATAATTGAAGAAAACAAAGAATCACAGCCAAGTAATATAACAAGAAGATCAATTTTAGCAGGAGCATTAGGAACAGTTTTATTTGTGCTTTCAAGAAAAGCATTCGCAAGAAATTTTTTAAAAATAAGTTATAAAGTTCATAAAAGCAGATTATTAAATAAAAAAGAATATTCACTTAAAATTCCAGTGCATAAAGGATTAAGTTATTATGGTTTAGCAGAATTATACACAGGAAATCAAACAAATGGTTTGTATATACAAAACTTTAATGATAATCTAAAATTATTTTATGGAAGAAACCAGTATATTTACATACCAGTTAGATTATTAAGGCCAATTTTAAGAAAAGTATTAGAAGAAAATAATTTTGCAAGATTTATTATAGATAATGAAGAGGAAGATAAAATAAATAACTTATGGGACATTGCAGTTGGGTTTATGAACAATAGCCTTAGCGTACAAGAAAAAATAGATATTTTATTAATGTTAAATGATGAAATTGATCCAAATACAAAAATAGTCTACGATGAACAATATATTATAGTACCAGATTCTTTAATAGAAAAAAGATTAATTGACGAAGAAATACCAAAACCAACCCCAGCACCAACAATAAAACCAATTCCAAAAATCCCGCCAACACTAAGAAAAAGACAAAATCCATATAGAATTGATATTTCTGTAGTGAACCTCCCCACCCCAAGGGTTTGCCTGCTGGCAAATCCGTCTGCTGACGGAGTGGGGCATCAAAAGAAATTGACTAACTTCAACTGATTACTTTTTCTCCCCTGCTGTTT
>Ga0209542_10003022_pt1 | contig 36601 bp, 61 predicted proteins | sample RifCSPhighO2_01_FD_184028 | JGI IMG/M metagenome (GOLD analysis project Ga0209542, IMG submission 184028) | Soil microbial communities from Rifle, Colorado - Rifle CSP2_plank highO2_0.1 (SPAdes) (version 2) | ecosystem: Environmental > Terrestrial > Deep subsurface > Rock core/Sediment ...
TACAAGAAGGGGGGTGCTCACTCGTGTATAGATTTAATTAAAATGACAAAGGAATTCAAGCGTAGCGACGGAAGAAAACCCAACGAGTTGAGAGAAATAAAAGCAAAAGTTGGCGTAGTACCAAATGCCGACGGAAGTGCGATGTTCTCATTCGGTGACACAATCGCGATTGCCGCTGTTTATGGGCCTAAGAAAATGCATCCGCAACATATGCAAAATCCGGAGAAAGGAACATTAAGATACAACTACAACATGTTGAGTTTCTCCGTAACAGAAAGAATCCGTCCAGGTCCAAGCAGAAGAAGCCAGGAAATAAGCAAGATTTCCGAATGGGCCATTGAACCTGTTGTAATGATTGATAATTTCCCAAACGCGGTTGTCGACGTTCACGTCAATATTTTGCAGGCAAATGCCTCAACAAGATGTGCCGGAATAAACGCAGCGGCACTGGCGTTGGCACACGCAGGAATTCCAATGAAATCTATGGTTTCTAGCGTCTCAATCGGAAAGCTGGACAAAAATCTGGTTGTTGATGTTTCAAAAGAGGAAGAGGACTATGAAGAGGGCGAAGGAGCAACAGACATTCCCATAACCTTCACCCCAAACGGAGAGATTACCCACATCCAGCTCGACGGAAAAATTGAAACAAGCCAGTTGAAGGATGTGATAAAATTAGCCAAAGAAGCATGCAAAAAAATTCACGAAATTCAAAAGGAGGCGCTGAAAAATTCGATAAACTAAAATGGCAGTTGATTTAACAAGAAAATATTTATTGTCTACATTAGATTCCTGGAAAACAGCCGGAGAAATCCTTTATGAGTCGGGCAACGGCGGAAATAAAAATAGAATAGAACAGTTGGAAGGGATGCTAACACTAATGAAGGGGGAAGGATTAATATTCAGCTCTCCACAAGGAAGAAGCCAGACAATGCGTTACATACTGAGAGAAAAATTATCTCCTCAAGAAATTAAAGAACACAAAAGTGGAATAAAATGAAAACACCAAACATCACTGCCGAGAGAATAAAAAAATTTCTGCAGGAAGGAAATAGATTTGACGGTCGTGGTCTTGAAGATTACAGAGACATAGTGATTGAAACAGGTGTCTCAAAAAATGCCGAGGGAAGTGCGAGAGTCTTAATCGGAAAGACAGAAGTGCTTGCAGGAGTGAAAATGGATGTCTCTGAACCTTATGCTGATTCTCCCAATGAAGGAAATTTAATGGTAACTGCGGAATTTCTCCCTCTAAGTTCAGACAGGTTTGAATCAGGACCTCCTAAGATAGATTCAATTGAGTTGGCGCGTGTGATTGACAGAAGCATAAGAGAAAGCAAATTCATTGATACCGAAAAACTTTGCATAATTCCCAAGGAAAAAGTGTGGACAGTTTTCATAGACATATACACAATAAACGCCGACGGAAACTTGCTGGATGCTGCAGGCATAGCTGCTATCGCCGCGCTAAAAAACGCACGAATTCCTGTTTATGACAAAGAGAGGGGAAAAACATCCTATGGAGAATGGTCAAAAGACAAAGTTCCATTAAGAAAAGAAACTCCCTTGTCAATAACAATACACAAAATTGGAGATTATCTTGTTGTTGATCCGACACAGGAGGAAGAAGATATAAGCGAGACAAGAGTCACAATAGGGAGCCACAACAGAACAATATCCTCGATGCAAAAAGGAGGCTCAAGAGGATTAACAGAAGAGGAAATGCACAAAATATTGGAGATGAATGAAAGGGTCTGGAAAAAATTATTTTTAAAAATAGAGAAATCATTGAAATAAGATGGAACAATTTACAAAATACGAAAAAGCGCGCATTCTTGGTGCAAGAGCTTTGCAAATTGCGATGAATGCTCCTCTGCTGATAAAAATCTCAAAAGATGATTTGGAAAAGATAAAATACGACGCTCTCAAAATCGCCGAGATAGAACTTGAATCAGGAATACTGCCAATTTCCGTTAAGAAACCAATGCCTGCAAAAAAAGAAGAGAGACTAAAGAGAACAAGAGAATCAAAAATTGATGACAACAAGATCATCAACAAAGAGCTTCGTGAAGAGGAAGAGATAGCAAAAGAAGGGGAAATTATGGAACTTGCAAATCCCGAGGATGAGGGAGATTTTGGAGAAGAGGAAAGTGGCGGGGAGGAAGAGTAATGGTTAAAAAATTTTTAGATTATGTTGAGAATTTCCGAATCACTAATGGTATTTTAGGTGGATTATCTCTAGTAGTTGCAGAGTGGTATTTCATGGAGGGATATCAAGTCGAAGGGGTGGTAACAACGGCGATGGGTGTCCTATCAACACTTTATTTTGGGGATAAAAGATGTCTGGAAAAATTATCTTCAGAGAACAATATAATGGGTAAAGAAAAATGAAAAGAGAATTTTTGAATTATTTGGAAAATTTTCCGATTGAGAATATCTTTGCCGGAGATTTAATGTTATACGTAGGAATTATGGACTTCAGATATGGGCAAGAAGGTCCAGGAATTATTATGGGGATGCTGGCAGTATCAATGTTCTATTTAGGACATAAAAAATCCTTGGAAAGATTGTCTAACAATAAAAAAAGTGATTTGGAAACATTAACTCTAAAGTGAGTTTATCAGATTATACTTTATAAAATAAATTGATTTAAACTGCTTTGTACTTGAAACATCGGGAAAATGATCATCTATGACAATAACGGATTGAGCGAAAGCCAAAAAAGGAAAATCTTTGAGGCAATGGCTATTTGCGAAGGCCTTTATGATCATAACAACAGAGAAGAAACATTAAGGAAAAGCGCGGGAAGAATAGCGCGAGATTATGGGGACAACAGAAAATAACTGCCATGTTTAATTTATATGAAATCAGAAAAAGAGAATAGTAAATGGTATGATTCAAAGGGTGAAAGGTTTCTAGATTTCTACAATAAAAGTCAAGCCAACGAAATTATTCAAATTAAGAAACATCTTCTCAACCATATACCAAAGAAAGCAATTATATTAGAATGTGGTTGTGGAACAGGAAAGATAGCAAAATTCCTTAGTGAAAAAGAATTTTTAGTAACAGGGATTGACATTTCAAAACAAATGATAAAAATTGCTAAAGAAAATGCTCCTAACGCTAACTTTAAGTTAAAAAGTTTATATGACTTAAATTTTCCTGCTAAAACATTCGATGCAATCACTTCATTCTTTGTTCTTTTACATGTAGAAAAAGATAGACTTCCTTCTATTTTCAAATCATTCAATAATATATTAAAATCAAATGGATTCTTATTGTTTTCGATAAATAAAGGAAAAGGAGAAGGATACAATAATTTTCAGGGCAAGAATGTTTACTTCAGTTCGTACTCAAAAAAAGAGATTAAAGAAGTATTAAAAAAATCAGGTTTCAAGATAATTTGGCAAGAAGATTTCTTATTCAAAACGCCCGATAAAAAAACAGAACATCAAATGTATTTCTTAGTTAGAAAAAATTAACAAATTTTATATACTTCTCAGAATTTTTCAATTTATGGTTGTAATAAAAGAGGTTTCTGCGCGCTCTGTTTTGGATTCGCGCAACGAAAGCACGATTCTCGTAACATTGAAGACAAATGCCGGAAGCTTTTCCGCGAGTGCGCCAAACGGTAAATCTCGAGGGTATTATGAAGCCGAACCCTATAAGAAAAACTTATCTGGGGATATTGAGACAATAAAAAAATTCAGTGATTATTTTTTGGAAGAAAGTTTTGAAGGATTCAGGGATTTGAAAAAAATTGAGGACGTAACAGAGGGGTTTATTGGCGCAAACACTCTTTTTGCCCTTGAATCAGCGTTGCTAAAGGCAATTGCGCATGAAAGAAAAAAAGAAATCTGGCAATTGATAAACCCAAATGCCAAAAAATTTCCAAGATTGGTGGGAAACTGTGTTGGGGGTGGGAAGCATTCAACCTCTGGGAAAAAACCCGACTTTCAGGAATTTCTTCTTGTTCCAAAATCAAAATCGGTTAAGGAATCTCAAAAAGAAAACAAAATTGCAAAAGAGGAAACAAAAATTTTTTTGGGAAAAAAAGACGAAAATTTTGAAGGCAAAAAAAACGACGAAGACGCATGGGAAACTTCTCTAAACGAAAAGGAAATATTCAACATACTAAAAAATCTTAAAATCCCTTTCGGCATCGACGTGGCCGCCTCAAGTTTTTATGGTAGAAAAACGTACAAGTACAAAAATTCTCCAATAAAAAGAACTAATGAAGAGCAGTTTTCATACATCTGCAATATTATCGAGAACAACAATCTCTTTTACATAGAAGACCCTTTTCATGAAGACGATTTTGAAAGTTTCTCGAAATTGCTTAAGAAATTTTCAGACAGGTTGATCGTCGGTGATGACCTTACGGTTACCAACCCTGTACGATTAAAAAAAGCCATAAAAACAAAATCTATTAATGCAATTATTGTAAAACCGAATCAGTGCGGCTCCTTGTTAACGGTCAGCGAAATATGTGAAATCGCAAAAAAGAATAATATAAAAATTGTATTCTCACACAGGAGCGGCGAAACTGAGGAAGCAATTTTGGCAGACTTGGCTTTCAGTTTTCAGGCGGATTTTTTCAAGTGCGGAATAACTGGAAAAGAACGCGAAGCCAAAATAAATCGGCTTATTGAAATCGAGGAAAATCTGAGATGAACTTTGAAAAATTTGTGAAAAAATTCCCTCTTCTGCCAACAACAGCATTGATTTTTTACTTAGTTGCTGTTTTACTGTGGAGTCTAAACATAATACCCCCACCAACTGAAATTATAAATTTGTTGGAAAATCTTTATGAAAGATACGGACTTGTGGGATTATCCATAGCCTCATTTCTTGAAGGAATAGTTTATCTAGGACTTTATTTCCCGGGTTCATTTATAATCGCTCTCGCCGTATTCTTCTCGAACGGAAGTTTTATTTCACTGTTCTCAATAAGTCTAGTAGTTGCCTTTACTTTAACATTAACAGCCTTCATAAATTATTTTTTGGGAAGAAATGTATTTTTCAAGAGGAATGATTATTTAGAAGAACAGAAAAGAGCTAAGAAAGGTTTATTTTTTTCTATGATACATCCAAACATACTGGCTTTTTATTTTTTTAATGAAGGCATTGAAAAGAGAGGTTTGTGGAAAATTGTTTTTGTCCCTCTTATTATGACACCATACGGTTTGTTTTTGGCGTATTTATTATATTTTTTCTCTGATTTCGCAAAACAAAGATTTGAAAGCCCGTTATTTTTATTAATTTTGATTATCATGTGGTTGACTATCGCATTTATAATTGACCACAAAAGGAAAAAGAGAACGCTAGTGTGAAAGAGTTGGGTTACACAAAAGTTATAAATGCACGCAAAGATTTATTCACATGCCTCCAAGTGATGTTTTCCCTTCGAGGAAATCTGAAATAAAGAGAACGCTAGAAAAGCATTTTATAGAAGTAGAAAAATGTGAATTGGCAGGTCACGTTCCCGGGCAAATTTTATTTGATTATCAAGGTCCAGGCACAAAGGTAAAATTGCTATGTTCAAAGTGTAGAATCCTCTATGAAAGACTCCCAAATCCGGATGAAGTTGAAAAGTATGAAAGAACCTTGGAGAATGAAACAGAATAGCCTCGCAAAAGATTAAAAGCAATTTTTCTTTAGATTTTCAATGAGACTAATATTAACTTCCAACGGAATTTCTTCCAAGAAAGTTGAAAGAGAATTTCTTAAAATACTAGGTGGAGAAATAAAAGACAAAAAAATCCTGGTTTTAAGGAGTTCAAGGAGAAATCCAGACGAATATGGCGAGGAAATTCTCCGCGAATTGATAAGAGTTGGTTTCAAGGAAGAGGATATAAATTTTGGAAATCCTTTCAGGGAAGATGCAAGAAGAGAAATGGAAAATAATGATGTGATATACTCTGCCGGGGGAAACACCTTCACAATTCTTAATGCAATGCGAAACCGAGGATATCTGGAACTGATAAGAAAGATGATTAAAAAAAACAAAATCTACTTGGGAGTTTCAGCAGGAACAATTCTTCTCCAAAAATCAATAGAAATTGCAGGCATCGGCAAGTCAGGAGATCCAAATTATATAAATTTAAAAGACTTAAACGGACTTGGAATAATAAATTTCGTTATCTTCCCACATTATGAAAAGGTCAATGAAGAAGAAATAGTGGATTTTGAAAAAGAGAAGAAAACAAAAGTCTTGAGAATTGCGGACGGCGAATGTTTTGTTGTTGAAAAATGATATATCATCTAAAGGACATCTTAATGTTAAAGCAAATTTTATTTAACAAAACTTTTAGCACAAAAACCTTTAAAAATGAAAACCACGATGAATTCTCATGGCAAGAACAAAGATAGAAACTGAAAAAGTAGACAAGTCAGAGAACAAGGAAGAATTTACAGAAGAAATGAACAAAGAGGCAGAGAAAGAATCCATAGATAGCACAATCGTTGACAAAAAAAAGAAACTTCTTGAGAAAGCAAAAAAACTTGCCGAGAAGATTGAGGAAACGACAACAGAGGAATTAAAGGAAAAGGTCAAAATAAAGAAAAGAGATGACATGCTTATTCCTCTTGAAGATTACGTCAAGTCCGGAATTTACATTGGGACAAGAGTAGTTACACCTCAGATGAGACCTTTTGTATATCGTCGAAGAGCCGATGGATTGGCTATTTTCAACACCGATTTAATCGATGAAAAATTGCGCGAAGCGGTCGAGTATCTTTCAAAATTTGATTCAAAAGATGTAATCCTTGTCTGCAAGAGACAGGCGGGATGGAAAAAAGCCGAGAAATTTTCAGAATTGACAGGGATAAGAACATTCACAAAAAAATATCCTGCCGGTGTTTTGACAAACACGTCGCTTCCAAGTTTTTTTGAGAATGAGTTAACAATAGTTACTGATTCGTGGCTTGACAAAAACGCCCTGAATGACACAATCAATGTCGGGAAGAAAGTCCTTATGATATGCGACACGAACAACTTTTCCAAGGGGGCTGACAAAGTTATTATCGGAAATAACAAAAACACGCGAAGTCTGGGGGTGATGTTTTACATTCTTTCGCGCGGCTACCTTAAATCGCGTGGCTTGAGTACAGACAATATCCCTGATTTGGAATGGTGGATGAGCGAAGAATATGAAGAACCAAAAGAAGCAAAGAAAATGAGTTATTAAAATGAGTTTTATAAATACATTCATAGATTTTGAAAAAATCCCAACAAAGGCATATTTGCATAGTGCAGGAATAAATAACTATGGAGATACGAGAGGAAAACAAATTATTACTGCCATGGATTACTTGAAGGACGTGAAAAATTCCGGAGGATTCTCAGATATTATAGAAAAAGAAAATTTAGAGTATACATTGGCGGCAATTTGGGCCGATAGAGACGAGAAGGTTATAGACTTTTTTGGTTTCGGAGATGCAATTGATAATTGGCCCGGAAATCCGGAGGTAAAATCATGGGTCTTTAGAAACGGAATTTTCTTTAGGGGTGGCTCAACCTGCGGAGATACTTTGATTATGCTCGGTGAAGAAGAAAAAATCAGAAGAAAAACACAAAATTTGCAGGACTATTTTGAAAAATCATAAGCCAATCAAATAAGTTTTTATACAATCTTTATCTAAAATCTTGATGGAGTTTATAACAATCATCCTTGTTCTTTTTATTTTAATCCTCGGGATTTTTCTCGGCTATATTATTGGAAATAAAATTACGACGCTGAGAAGGGACAGATATTGGGAACTTCAAATTCCAGATTACAGAAAAGATGCTGTAACAAAGTCAAGGGCTGTTTTATCGGGACAATTTTCCGAGCAGATTGCACCGTACCTTCCAGGATTTCCATTTTTGCCTACGGAAGTTCGATTCCTCGGAAAGCCTGTTGATTTCATAGCGTTCAAAGGCATTGACAAAAAAGAAATAGACGAAGTTGTTTTTGTTGAAGTAAAAACTGGAAAATCAAATCTCTCGGGCGTTGAAAAATCGCTGAAAGAAGCGATAAGGAAAAAGAAAGTCAGGTTTGAGGAGTACAGGGTTGATGAAAATTTGACTAAGGAAAAGGAAGAAGAATAATTCTTAAGAACAGGAATAATCTAAGAAATAAATGGATTATGAAACTGCAAGCGTTAGAAAAATAGGTAAAAGATATATGGTTGAATTTAACAAAGTAAGCGGACTTTTTGAAAAAATTTTACACGTCGGTTGTGATGATTTTAATTATGTGATTGACGCACTGAAAAAATACGGACGTGGAACAATTTTAAAATTTGAAGAATTTGAAAACTTGAGCGAAGAGGAAGAGGAAAGGATAAGGATGATTTACAATAATCGTAATGGAACTACAGATGAAAAAATAAAAGAGATTTAATAAAAGGGGAGGGTGTTTATTTTATCTTCAGGCTTTGGAAATAAAATTTTTATTTTTATAAACTCATCTTGAAAAATATTTTTTATTTCCTTTATGGCATCCTGCAGTTCTTTCTGCGACCTAAAGATTATCTGCATAAGGCAGTTTGGCTGGTTGAAAAGAAAAAATACATGATTTATCTTATTGTTTCCTCTCGCGAATTTCTTTATTTTTTCTTGGATGGATGATGAAAAAGGTTTTATTTCAAGTAAAACATCTGCGAGATAATACCCTAATTTATTTGCGTCAAAAAACATTCTGGAACCAAGAATTATCCTATCCCTTTCTAATTTCCTCAATCTGTAAAGAACCGCTTCGGGTGTCAATTTAATCTTTTCCGCTATGTCAACTATTTTGACTCTTGCATCCTGAGACATCATTTTAAGAATTATTTTGTCCTTCTCATCAATTGAATATCTCTCCTTGAAAATTTCTTGCTGGTCAACAGAATAAACATTTTTCTTGCCTGTTTGCTTGCTTAAAAATCTTAATGGATAATATTCTATAAAAAAAGACTTTAGTACAAGACAATCAACCAAACAATCTTTATTTTCCTGGAACAAATTTGAGATGTAATTGTTCATCTCTTTTTCATCTTTAAAAACCATATCCATAAAAAAGTCAAAATCACCGATAATCTCTCCTTTTGAAAGACAATTTTTATCTTCCTTTAGCTTTTCTGAGAATTCTTTTGTCTTACTTGATTTTATCTTCAATAGCAAAGATACTGACGAGGTATATCCAAGCAGAGGATAATTAAAAAGCGTGAAAAACTGCTTTACTATACCTTCGGAAAAATATTTCTTTATTTTATACTCAACTTGCTCTCTGCTCAATTTTGTGGATTTCGCTACTTTTGTTGCGGGCTCTGTTCCATTATGGTAAAGATAATTCAAGAGTTTTATGTCAGATGATTTTAGATTCATTCTCATAAAGATAGTATTATTAGTTATAAATATTTCTATTAACTAAACATATAACATAATTTCTTTAGTTTTTTAGTATTTTTTGATGATAGGTTATATATAATCTGAATATTCTGTTATTACTATAATAAAACAAAAAACAATAAGAAAATGACAAGATCAAATTGGACTATCAACATTCAATCAAGTCAAGGAATAGTTACATGTAATAATTGTGAGGAACCCTCTAATGAATCTTATTTTAATGATGGGGGTTATAAACTTGTAAAGGACACAAAAACGAGAACGGCCTATATTAGTCCTAGAGACGAAAAAATAAGAAACTCTCCGGGGGCTTGGAGAAGTGGATTATTAACAAAAGATAATGGTGGATGGACTATTGCCTAATTCTCTAAACCTTAAAAAATGACAATGAAAAATGAAGATAATTTAAGAGAATTGACGCCGAAAAGCATAGCATGTGGAGTTGGCGCGTGTCCTGCAGTTTATGAATTAAAAAGACAAACACTTAATGAAATGTGTGGCATTGGGACATGTCCTGAGATATACGCCGGGCAGGAAGGTGATTATTTGGTAATTGGGAAAAAAGTCAATCCTGCAGATTTTGGACTTGAAGGAAAAGTTGGAAAAGATGAAGTTTTGATATCTGTTCCAAAAAAGCTTATTGATGAAAAACAAAAGTAAAATGACAAAAACAGAAAAAGAAAAAAATGAATTTGCAAGAACCCATATAAATCCACAAACGAGAGAGTGCTTTCGTTCTTTTGATGAATACGAAGATTTCCATAGAAGAAATTATGAGAGAACAACGAAAGAATATGATCCCACAAAATGGAGATTCATAAAACAACATCTAGAAGAAATAGATTAAGAAATGAATTATTATTTTCTAAACCTTAAAAAATCCAAAAATTCCACATGAATTTTTGCCTTTTCCAAAACTCTTATGAAGTTTTGAAAAATAACCAACTTTTCTCTGGTTTTTTTCCGTAGTTTGTTTTTACAAGAACATAATTTCCTTTCAATTTTTTTCCGTGAATGATAACTTCAATCTTCTTTGAATTTGAGGTTTTCAATTCGTAAGTTCCTTTGTCCCAAATTTCCACTTTTCCTGCACCGTATTCTCCTTTGGGGATTTCTCCGTGGAATTTTTCGTAACCAATCGGATGGTCCTCTGTCATGACGGCCAAACGCTTTATTCTCTTTTCCATTGGAGGTTCTTTTGGAATTGCCCAGGATTTCAGAACGCCATTCATTTCCAATCGTAAATCATAATGCAAATGCGAAGCGCGATGTTTCTGAATCGTGTAGATAAATTTTTTTCCGATTGATTTTTTTATTTTTCCTTTTGGCTCGGAAGTTTTTTTGAAATCGCGTTTTTTGTTGTACTCCTCTAAAACCAAATTATTTTTTTCTCCATTTTTTTCCAGATATTTTTGACATCCAAGAAGTTACAAAAAAAGCGATTAGTGTAACAAAAATGGCATACGTAAACATGGCAACCAATCCTGTCTTCGTAGGATAAATTTCCTTGAACAACTCTTGTATAGCAGTATTCCATGCCAATGCCGAAACGAATGCAAAAGCACCAGTTATCAACACATTAAATTTTTTCAATATCTCTTTTTTTACCATGAACACTCCCCGAGCATGAACTCAGGCCCATTATCTTTTAATGGAAAAGCATTTTTATATAATTTTACTCTTTGAGAAATTAAGTTAAAAGACAAAATTTTTAGTACAAAAACAAAATCTCTTTAGAATTATTTCTTTTCAACAATTTCATTTTTTGCGCCGCATTCATGACAGAACTTCTGTTTCTCGCCGAACACAGCGCCACAGTTTTTGCATTTTGTTGTTATCGGCTTCACTTCAATATGAGTTTTATATCCGGCTTTTCCTGAAACAATCTTAGAGAAAATATCCACAAATTCCTCGGATCTTTGAATGTCTTCTTGTATTGACTGCCCGTTATATATGTCGGCCATGTATTTTATAATTTATTTTTATTTAAAAATTCTTACAGGATAACAGAGGAAGCTTTCATAAATTTAAAATTTTTATCGACTACAATAATTCTTAAAAAGGACAAAGGTAAGAAATAGTTATGGGAGTTGAAGAATATTTTGGAAATGGTGCCGAAGATCCAAAGGATGAGGGGGGAGACTACGAAATTCGCCTTTTGGCAACGGTAATAAAAATAATTCAGGGAAAAGGAGAGACATACTCACTATCAATCGACGGAAACAGTAATTATTTATCTTTTGAAGACAGAGAACTTAAGACAATCCAAGAGAAGATGGATCGTTTTTTTACGAGATTAAAAGATGAATACAAAATTAATGTGCCTTATACATTAATAACAAGAGTTGTTCGCGTTACATTATCGGAAGAAAAAGATTCTGAAGACGTAGCAGATATGGAAAGTTATCTCAGGAGAAATTTACAAAAACAACCTAAAGAATTTTTATGAAAACATATTTGAAATTCATAAATTTCAAGAACCAATAACCTTAAGAGAATTGTTCTCTTTGAATAATTTTCTCAAAAAAATTCCCGAAAATCCGACGAAACATTTATAAATTAAAATTTTCATAAGTTTTTGTTTTAAAATGATTACCTTAATCAGAAAACATATCTTTAACGTTAAGGTATGAGGTATGCAGTCATAATTGTGGTTCTAGCCAATACGAAAATGAAAATTTTTGTCTAGTCAACTTTATGTTGATGGCTAAAAAAAGTAGCCTATAGTTAGGATTTGTGTGAAGTGATTTCTGTTCTTACAAAAAAGAAATCGCGCCGACGCTGTTTTTCATTTTTTGAAAATATTTCAGCGAATGAGGTTTAAATCCAGTTGATCCTGCTGGTGGCTGCGGCTCTCTGGTTTGCGCTTAGACATGCAAGTCTCTCGAAAGAGGGCGAACTGCTCAGTAACACGTAGCTAATCTGCCCTTAGGTTATGGATATCCTCGGGAAACTGAGGTTAATACATAATAGGAGATTTTCCCTGGAAAGAATTATCTCTGAAATTCGGGCCTAAGGATGAGGCTGCGGCGGATTAGGTTGTTGGTGGTGTAATGGACTACCAAGCCAATGATCCGTAAGGGCTCTTAGCGGAGAGGCCCTGAGAGGGAATCTGAGACACTATTCCCAGCCCTACGGGGTGCAGCAGTTAGGAATAATCTGCAATACACGAAAGTGTGACAGTTTGAGCCAGAGTGCTTTTCAATGAAAAGCTTTTGCCAAATGTAAAAAGTTTGGCGAATAAGGACTGGGTAAGACGAGTGCCAGCCGCCGCGGTAATACTCGCGGTCCAAGTCGCAGCCATAATTATTGGGTCTAAAACATCCGTAGCTTGCCTTGTAAGTTTCCTGTGAAATCCGGCATCTTAAGTGTCGGGCGGGCAGGAAGTACTGCAGAGCTAGAGACCGGGAGACGTAAGGAGTACGTTCAAAGTAGCAGTAAAATGCGTTAATCTAGGACGGACTCACAATAGCGAAGGCACCTTACGAGAACGGTTCTGACAGTAAGGGATGAAGGCCAGGGGCGCAAAACGGATTAGATACCCGTGTAGTCCTGGCAGTAAACACTGCACACTAAACATTGGGACCTCTTCGTGAGGTTTCAGTGCTGTAGGGAAGCCGAAGAGTGTGCTACCTGGGAAGTATAGCCGCAAGGCCGAAACTTAAAGGAATTGGCGGGGAGACACTACAATGGGTGACGCGTGCGGTTCAATTAGATTCCACACCGTGAACCTCACCAGGAGCGACAGCAGAATGAAGGTCAGTCTGAAGGGCTTACCTGACACGCTGAGAGGAGTTGCATGGCCGACGTCAGCCTGTGCCGTGAGGTGACCTGTTAAATCAGGTAACAGGCAAGACCCGCGTCTCTATTTACATTTACTATAGAGAGATTGCCATGGTAACATGGATGAAAGTGCGGGCTACGTTAGGTGAGTACGGCCCGAACCCCCTGGGCGACACGCGCGCGGCAACGGTGAATACAGCGGGACGCAACTCCGAAAGGAGAAGCTAATCCCTTAAAGTTCATCTCAGTCCAGATTGAGGTTTGAAACTCAGCCTCATGACGATGGAATCCATAGTAATCGTTTGTTAGCAACGAACGGTGAATATGTCCCTGTCTCTTGCACACACTGCCCGTCAAACCAACCGAGTTTAGTTATGATGAAACCTTTCGAGGGAGAATCTTATCTAGACAAGGTAGGTTAAGTCGTCACAAGGTAACTGTAGGGGAACCTGCAGTTGGATCACCTCCTAAAAATAAAAAGAACCGATGGTTCTTTTTGAATCTCCTTGAAACACTGCTTGGCAATGCGTTAAAGGAAATTGCCTCCGGTGAAATCGCAAGGAGAAAAGAACAACGTTAAGATTGCATACCTTTCCTAGTTAAAGATAATTTCTGGTAGTTATATTGGAAATAAAATGAAAAAAATAAATTTAGAGAAAATTGCAATTGCATCGACGACGTTAGTTGGAACGGGATTAATGGCATATGGTATTTACGACTCTAATAACATCCATGAAATGAAAGATGCGGTTCATATCGGTTATCTTTTAGCGTCATTGTCTGCAGGCATTGGATTTCTTACAAAAAGAAACAGAAATTCACAAAATTTATATTTAAATGAGAATCCTGAAATTGATAAAATGACAAAAGAGAGTTACAAAGAACTGGGCGAGGAAATTCCAGAAATTATTGAGGGGGTGATTTATAACAAACCCATCCTGCTAGGAGATGAATCCGAGATTATAACAAAACAATTTGAAGAAACATCACAATTAAGAGATAACTCTGATGGCGAGGTGAGAGAATGCATAATTTATCATAGAGGAACAGGAGAACAATTATTCCATGGAAATTACGTAGTGGGTCATCCATCATTTAGAGAGTATTTTCCCCGTGAAGAAACATATGTGATGATATCAAAAAATCATGGCGGTAAACTACTCACCGACGATCACGATTACTGATAAAAAATTCATAGAGAAAATATTAAAACAAACCTTTAAAAATAAAAACAGGCTCGCTAAAAAATAGGGGGTTAATGTAAGGGAAACCTTGTTGCCCCATGGGCCTGTAGTCTAACGGCAAAACACCTCGTTTGCACCGAGGAGCTCCGTGTTCAATTCACGGCAGGTCCATTCCCAAAAAATTGGAAATTTTTGGGCCGCAAAATTCAAACTGCGCCTTCGCGCAAAACCGATTATGAGTTTTGTCGGTTTCTGAATGGATGATGAAATAAATTTAAATACTAAGATTCCAGAATTAAAAACAATAACATGAACAAAGAATATAACATAACATCAGCAGTTGGCATCTTAGAGATACGCCTAAACGGGATTGTGGTAGATTCCGCAAGAGTTGTCGACGGCAAAAACAGAGTCAAGGTTTCTGATTCACAAATAATCCCTGATGGGTGTTACAATCACGGTGTTCAAGAATTAAAAAGACGGGCGAAAAATCGGGCTTACAGTGCATATGATCCTCTTTATCTTCGGAGATTTATTGGAAATGTCGTCGGTGAAAGATTATGGGGCATAAAAAAGATTGATGTTGTATTCCGGGACAACATATACAAAGATTGATTTTTGTTTCACAAGATTTAATCGAGGAGTCCAAGAATCACACACCACAGACTTGTCTAAGTTCACATATTAATTAATTCTGAAATCTTTGTAAAAACATTTAAAAACTCTGATTAAGAGATAACTTAAATAAAAAATAAATTTGCGTAAAATCATAGACAAAAATTCAACTGAAAATCACACTCAACCGAGAGAAAATATAAATATTTTCTTCGCCACGAAAAAAATTTCGTTGGTATTGAGAAATGGTGCGGCAAATATTTTACCGTATCATGTTGAGAACATTATGTTCAATGAAATAAGCACGGGAATTTCCCACTTATGAAACACTTCTTATGCTGTTAGATGGATAGCTTGGTTTTGGTATAATGGACGTGGCAAGCTGCGATAAGCCTCGGGGAGTTGCACGCAAACTTTGATCCGAGGATTTCCAATCTCCTAACGGAGAAATTACGTCGGGAATTGAAACATCTTAGTACCGGCAGGAAAAGAAAACAATTGTGATGCCCCTATTAGCAGCGAGCGAAAAGGGCACAGGGCAAGCTGAATCTCCTTTCGAAAGAGAGGCAGAGATGTGGTTAGGAAAGTCTAAGGAATCGAAAAAAAATTTTCTGGAACGAAATACCTCAGAGGGTGATAGTCCCGTATTTGAAGATTCTATGATGGAACTTAAAAAGAGTAGGGCTTCCTGGATTGGAGGTCTGAATACGGCAGGATTAACTGCCAACCCTAAATATAACCAAAGTCCGATAGCGCAATAGTACCGCGAGGGAAAGCTGAAAAGAACCCTTAGAAGGGTGTGAAAAGATTTGAAATCTAACAGTTACAGTTGGCTACTGCTCCCCCACTTTAGTGGAACAGGAGTTGTAGCGTACGTTTTGAAGAACGGGCCAGGGAGTTTATTTATGTGGCGAGGCTAACTTTTTATGAAAGGTAACCGAAGCGAAAGCAAGTCCTAACAGGCGCAAGTCACATGAGTATAACCTGAAGCCAGGTGATCTATCCATGAGCAAGGTGAAGTCTCTCGAAAGAGGGATGGAGGCCTGAACCGGTGTTATATACATGTACTCGAATGATTTGTGGATAGGGGTGAAAAGCCTATCTAACCTGGCAATGGCTGGTTCCTGCTGAAATATGCCTACGTATAGTCTTGTCTTGTTTGTCATCGGTGTAAAGCACGGATAAAATTTGCAGGGGCTAATGCTTACGGAATTTTTTCCAACTCAGAAGCTGATGATTGCATTAGACAGGAAACAGGGGTGGTATGTAAGATACTATTCCGAGAGTGGAACAACACAGACCAAAGTTAAGGTCCCAAAATTATGCTAAGTGTTTTGAAAGGTGTCATGAGTCTGAGACACTAGGGATGTAAGCTTAGAAGCAGCTATCATTTAAAGAAAGCGTAACAGCTCACCTACCGAGACTCAAGGCCCTGAAAATGGACGGGGCTCAAGCATAATACCGATACTTCGGCGGCATTCGCAATAAAATTAAGTGGGAAGAATTTATTTATGTAACTTAATAGTAATTACAAGGGAGAAATACTTTAATCGTTTCTAAATATTATGAAAAATAGAAGGTTAGAAAGAATCAGAGAATTTGAAAAAAGATTGCAGAATGTTGTTAATAACATGGATATCGATGAAAGTAAAGAAGCAGTTCATGTAATGGGGTTTCGTGTTGGTGGTGATTATGATGGAACTAGTATCAGTTATGTAAGAAATTTATTGAGAGAACATCGCGCTTTTTATCAAACAGCCAGCATAATCTTATTGGGTGAAGATTCAAATGTAAAAGGAATAGTTTGGCCTTATACAGGTTTTGTTGAAGGAGGAAGAGGCATGTACAATCCAATAACTAATGAACAATTGTTAAAAATATTGGATAAATATAATTGTGGAGAGGATAGGGGAATAGAAAAGTTTACAGATTTTGAAAATGAATGGAAATGGACAGAAAAAATATCATATAGAGTTATAAAAAAAGAATAATCACCAAATCATATTCAACATTTCGTTGATAAATCATACTAATAAATTCTTCCCACCTCGAACTTGAAAAAGTTTGAGGATCAGAAATTTTAATTTCTGAACTTTTTACAGAATGTTCGGGTAAGCAGGCGTGTTTGCTGCACAGAAGCATCCTTTAGAGAGGGTGTGGAGCGGCAAGCAATGAGAATCCTGGCAATAGTAGGAAGTGATTATTTTGAGAATAAATAACGTCGTAAGAGCAAGGTTTCCTTGGCAATATTCGTTAGCCAAGGGTTAGTCAGAACCTAAGTCATGCCTTAACTGCGTATGACGATGGATGACAGGTTAATATTCCTGTACTAATTAAGTTTTGCAAGATTTCGCTTTCGGATAAGCGAACATTCGGAAGAATGTTCCAAAAAAGAAATTTGTCGAGGGTAATCCATAGACACAGATGAATTTTTTGGACAAAATCGCTGATTCCAAGAGCCAGTGAAAAGTTTCTTGCTTATGAATTTAATTATCTGTACCAACAACCGGCACTGGTGCTCTAGCTGAGTAGGCTAAGACGTGAAAGGGAAAACCAATTAAGGGAATTCGGCAATTTGGCCCTGTAGCTTCGGCTGAAGGGGTGTCTATTTTTGTTTTCCAGAAATGAGAATGCATTAATAGATCTCAGTAACAAAGATGGCCCGACTGTTTACCAAAAACGTAGCCGAGTGCTAATCCGAAAGGACTTGTATACTCGGTGAGACCTGCCCAGTCACGGTGTGTCAAACTTCTTTTCAAGGGAGCTAAGCCCCGTGAAACGGCGGGGGTAACTATGACCCTCTTAAGGTAGAAAAAACTATGATAGTAAAAGCTGCCTTACGGTTTGTTGAAAAACAAAACGCTTCAAGAGTTATAGAAAAATAAAACAGCTGAAATAAAATATTAAGTTACAGAGCTAAAAACGAGTTAAACCAAACCCGGAAGTTTGAGAAACTTCTGGTCGATTAAGATTGCGACTTTATCAACAATCTTAACGTGAAGAAAATCGAGCTATATGCTGGAACATCTGAGTATCCTAAATTACTCGTCGGTAAAACGGCAGTGAAAATATTTAGGTGCAGACAATCAGCAGGAAAGATTTCTTAATCAATTTAAGAAAAATCCTCAGAGACTACACGCTCGACGCAAATTTAATTTTGTGAAGATATAGTCCGAACTTTACAGCGATGTAAAGAATTGAATTCTACTCAAGAATTCTAATTAACATAAATGAGCGTAATGCCTTGTCGTCTGAATGGCGACGTGCATGAATGGTTTAACGAGGTTGTCACTGTCCCTAATTGGTGCCTTCTGAAAATACTACGTGGTGAAAAGGCCACGGACGCCTAGTGGGAAGCGGAGACCTTGTGGAACTTTACTGCAACTTGTTGTTGTGATTTTCTCGGAAATGCATAGCATAGGTAGGAGCGTCGAAGTCGCAATTTCGGTTGCGATGGAGTGAACCTGTAATACTACCTATTTTTGATAAAATTGCTTACTCTTTAGAGGACAGCAGCAGGCGGGCAGTTTGGCTGGGGCGGCACCCTGCCGAAAAAATATCGGTAGGACCCAATGTCAAGCTCATCTAGCTTGGAAATCTAGAGTTGAGTGCGAGGGCAAAAGCTTGACTGACTGTATTTTGAAAAGCAAGAAATGCAGGTACGAAAGTAGGGCTTAGTGAACCCACGTGCTTTTTTAATAGAAGCCGTGTCTGATAGAAAAGTTACCCCAAGGATAATAAGCTGGTCGCCCCCGATAGTCCATATTGACGGGGCGGTTTGGTATTTCGCTGTCGGCTCTCCCTAACCTGGACGTGCAGAAGCGTCCAAGGGTGTCGGAGTTCACGCATTAAAAGGGATCGTTAGCTGGGTTAAGAACGTCGCGAGACAGTTTGTATGATATCTACTAGGTGTGTTATTGTCTGAGTGGAACGAGTTAGTAGTACGAGAGGAACCTGACTCGGATGCCTCTGGTGAGCAGTTGTTATGAGCAGGCTGCATAGCTACGCATTGTATGGATAAGAGCTGAATGCATCTAAGCTCGAAGCCATCCGCAAGACGAGACAATCAAGGCCGTCAAAGAAGATGACGTCGATAGAGTTGCTGTGTAAGATTCAAGCTTCGGCGAGAATTTCAGCAGACAACTACTAAAAGCTTTATTGTGTTTCATGGAAATTCCCGTGCTTATGAGTTGTTTTTTTGAGAGAGAAGATTTTTAAATGAACAAGATTCCTGGGGAATATGAAAGAAAGTAATCTTGTTCGAGAGATGGCATCTGAACAATTGAAAATGTTGTTTGTTCCCGGATTGTTTCTTAAGAAAATAAATGAAATGGTGAGAGAAGATAATAAATCTAAAATATTCTCAGATCCTGATTGTCATCCTCTTGAAGATAAAATATTTATGTACACTCTGGGTCTTTTCGGAGAGTCGATGAAACTTATGGCTTATTCCATTCCTTTACTTAAAGGTGCATCACATTATCTTTACTCATAAGAATAAATTGTTTAGTAATAATTCTAAAAATCTTTGTCAATCCTTAGTTTAAACAAATTCCCCAAAAAATTTTTAAAGACTGAAAATTGATTAAGTGTAGATTTTATGCCGAGAGAAAACGCTGACAAAAATTGTTCTGAGCAACGGGATGCATATAGAGTCAAAGCGATTATAATCAAAAGTGGGCCAACAGAATGTCATTATTGGGCGACGAGCAGAGAGGAAGCAGAAAAGAAATTTGGGGTAGATCCAAGAAATAACGGATTGGAATACACAATAATATCGACGACAAAGATAGAAATCCGAAACTAATTTAATTTCACAAACTTTAATAATACCAAGAACAAAAAAAATCATGCCAGACGAACTAGCGTATAAACTGAGAGTGGAAGATTTTGACATTTTAGAGGGATTTGTAAACTATGCCGAGAGAACAAGAGAAGAGAATCGCAGATTAAACTCTGAAGATGAAGAAGGGTTCAGGGAGTATTACAGGAAATCAAGATTAAGAGGATACTTTTTAGCCACTTATAACATTGTAATAGCCGCCTCGTTTGGTGCTGTATCGGCATTGGTTATTGCTGAGAAGTTTTTTGGTAAATAAATTAAAATGCAAAATGAAGAATATTGGGAACTGAAGGCAAGAGATTTTATACCTCTCTATGGAATATACACTTATTCGGACAGGGTCACTAAAGAATGGATAAATCTCCGGAGAGAAAGAAATAGAAGAATTGAATCAATAATAAATTCAAATACTTTCCCAAGGGCTACTTTAATCGCTCTGGCAAACGGGATATATATTGTTTCCTCATTAAGGCTGTTTGAGATTTTATCAAATTAAAAATCGGAAAAAAGATTTAAGAATAGAGGGTATTCATTTCTCCATGATAAAAACGTTACAGGATCTCGCAAGAAATGCCGATGAGATTATAATGGAAGAGTATTGTTTTGACAGCGGTAAAGGAATCTCTAATTTCAATCAATTTTTAAGGGAAATGATCTTACCCATCAGCAATCAGGATTTCATCTGGCTAAACAGGGTGTTAAATTATTCTGAACCTGACGGCATGAGTTCAAGATTTTTGCCTTGGACAACAAGTGTCTTTTTTCTCTACATGAAGTACAAAGTAATTTATTATAATCTTGGGTCAGCAGAATATTCTAATTTAAGGGATTATCTTAGCAATATCCAATTTTGATAAAGGCGGAAATTTAATCAAGCAAAACCTTAAAAACTCTAATTTCCCCTTTTCTATATAGGGTTAGCGAAAACTAATTCTTGAAAATGATAAACAAGTGTAAGGAGGAATAAGAATGAAAGTATATGTAGGTAATTTACCTTTTAACGTTGACGATGACAAGCTTTTGAAGATATTCGAAGCTTACGGCGAAGTCGAGGAAGCAACTGTCCTGAAAGATAAGTTTTCGGGAAGAAGCAAGGGCTTCGGTTTCGTGACATTCAAGAACGATGAGAACGCGCAGAAGGCAATAGGGGAAATGAATGACAAGGAAGTTGAAGGCAGAAAGCTCAAGGTTAATGAAGCTAAGCCTTTTGATCCTGACGCACCTCGTCCTGAAAGAAGAAGTTTCGGAAACAACAGGGGCGGCGGATTCAACAGACAAAGAAGATTTTAGATTTTCTAAAAAACCCTGTTTTTTATTTTTAATAGGGTAATTTTATTTTTTTGTTTTTATTCATCCGGCTTTTGCCATGACAAATTTGCATGATTTAAATGGGAAAGAATTAAAAATTACTTTTCACAAAAAAGAGAATGAAAAAAATTTCATGGGATGATTTCGAAGGTGTGGAACTGAGAGCAGGAACTGTAACAAGAGTGGAGGACTTTCCAGAGGCGAAAATTCCGGCATATAAAATATGGGTTAATTTTGGAAAAGAGATCTGTGTTAAAAAATCAAGCGCCCAGATTACGAAACTCTACAAAAAAGATGAATTGATTGGAAAACAGATAATTGGTGTTGTTAATTTTCCCCAAAAACAAATTGCAAATTTTATCTCGGAATTTTTAACAACAGGATTTGTCTCGGAAGATGGAAAAGTTGTGCTTGCACAGCCGGAGAGAAAAGTTGATAACGGTGCAAAACTCGCCTGACAATACAATAATTTAAATCTTATTATGTTTGTGTTTAAACATGAAAAAACCAGAGTCTCATTGGAGGGAAAAATTATCTCTAGAACAATATAAAATTCTAAGATTAAAAGGAACAGAAGTTCCGGGTACTGGAAAACTTCTGTACAACAAGGAGCGAGGAACTTATATGTGTGGTGCATGCGGGAATGAATTATTTAAATCCGAAAGCAAGTTTGATTCGGGTACAGGATGGCCAAGCTTCTTCAATCCACTAAAAAAAAGAAACATAAAACTTGAGAAAGATTTTTCTATGCTTATTCCAAGGACAGAGGTTATTTGTGCAAAATGCGGCTCACATCTTGGACACGTTTTTGACGAGGAAAAAACAAAAAAATGCCCTACAGGCAAGAGATATTGCATTAACTCCCTAGCATTAACGTTCAGGGAATCTAAAAATAAATAATTGCACTATATGGAAAATATTACCAAAAGTGTATAAAAAAATAAAAATAATTTAGTGGGTTACATATCTCTAAAGCCCATGTAGATTGCCCACAAGGCACCAAGTCCCACAAGGACATAAATTGTTCTGACTGCCATTGTCCATGCTCCTAGCAAAGATTCAACAAGGTTGTAATTTAACAATCCCACAAGTCCCCAGTTCAATGCACCAACAACAACAAGGACAAAAGCTATCCAGTCGATTATACTTCTTTTCATTTTGCCTCCTTTTTGTAATTTACAAAGGAGATTTAAGTATAAAAATTTAACCGAAAGAGATTGTATAATTCAAGAATCCGGCAAAAGAAACCCAAAGAAAATAAGGGACTAAAATGCATGATGAAATTTTGTTTATTCTGTAGGTGGCATAAATCATCACAATAATTGAAATCCACAAGGCAAAAAGTTCAAAAAGAGCCCATTTAGGATTTTGCATTTCAAAAAAAACAAAACTCCACAACACATTCAAAAAAAGATTTACTCCAAACACAATTACAAGAGTCTTTTTCACCGAGATATCTCTCGCAGAAATCCATGAGAAGTACAATGACAAAGCTATGAGAAAAAACAAGATATTCCAAACAATCGGAAAGATAAAATTTGGCGGCGTGAAATCTGGTTTTACCAACTCATACCATTGAGAGTTTACTGAATTAGAAGTGAAAACACTGCCTAAAAAAGCGACAGAATAAACGATTATCAGCGAAGCAACAAAAACGTTCCATCTTATCTCCGTAAATAACAAAAAAATTACAACTATAAAAACCTTGGGAAAAATTTAAATAATTCTCATCTGTGAAAATTTCATGAAACATAAAATTATTTTATATCAATTCGAAACATGTCCCTTCTGCCAGAAAGTAAGAAACAAAATTGAAGAACTTGAGTTAACAGGAATGGTTGAGAAAGTAAACATGATTCGAGACCGCAACGATCCGGAAAGAAAAAAGCTTGCAGAAAGGTCAGGAGTCTTCACTGTTCCAGTAATAAAAATTAATGGGAAATTTATCGGTGAAAGTGATGTAATAATCAAAAAACTCCAGGAAATGAAGGATAAAGGAGAATTTTGTTAACTTTATAGTAACAACATATTAGAAAGATTTATATATAATTAATCTGTCTATTTTTATGACAGAAGATGTAAGATTACAAAAGATTAGAAAGCTTGAAGAAGAACTAAAATCTATCCTCAATAATTTGGAAATTGATGAAAGTAAACAAGCAGCCATAATTGGTGGGTATCTTGTTCCAACAGGTGGTGAGGAAGTAGTTCGAATAAGTTATGTGAGGAATCTCTTTAAAGAAGCAGCTGAAAAATTCGGGATTTTTAGAATTGAAATAGAAAAAGATGTAAAATGGCCGTACACAGGGTTTATAAGTGGATTTCTTGGTCTTCCAAAGATACCACTCTCTCACCAAGAAATATTAAATTTGCTAGATAAACATCAATTAGAAAAAGAAAGGTCGTCTGAGGAATTAGCCCGTTTGACTAATAGCGGTGTTCGAGTGGTTCAAGATTCAAGATCCTATGATGTGGATGATTTAACAGATGTTGACAAATATTGGAAGTGGCGAGAAATATGGAATTATAAAAAAGATTAACTCACAAAACGTTGCACTCAACATTTCAATGTTGTTATCACACTAAACTCTCCCGACATTGCAACTCACCGAAAATTATATATAACATCAAATTTTTGAATTTTTATGATAGAAGGCAAACAAGTTCCAAATGTTATATTCAAAACCCGTGTTAAAGATAACTCTGGAGAATTTGAATGGCGCGATTTAAACAGTGATAAAATTTTCAAAGATAAGAGGGTTGTTGTTTTCGCGTTGCCCGGAGCTTTCACTCCAACATGCTCAAGCACACACCTGCCAGGATATGAAGAGTTTTACAATCAAATAAAATCGCAAGGAATTGACGAAGTTTACTGCCTCTCTGTTAACGATGCATTCGTTATGAACCAATGGGGAATTCATCAAGGAGCCAAGAGTGTAAAGCTTCTTCCCGATGGAAATGCCGAGTTCACAAGAAAAATGGGGATGCTTGTGAGAAAAGAAAATCTCGGTTTCGGCGACAGGAGCTGGAGATATTCAATGGTCATAAACAACGGAATAATTGAAAAAATATTCATAGAGCCGGGATTCAGCGATGATTGCCCAACAGACCCATTTGAGGTCTCCGATGCTGAGACAATGTTGATGTATTTGAAGGAAAAATCTTGAAGGTAAAATTATTCATCTAATTTTATAGTCGGATTTTTGACAAATAAAAATATGACCTGGATGTTGATTTTTCGATATGGTTATGAAATCCGGGTTTTCATAATGTAAAATTTGTAATTTTACTTCTGTTATCAAAGACTCTAATTCTTCTTTGGCAAAATTGTGTGTCCTAAATTTTTCCGAATCATCTTGATTTTTTACAATTACTGTTCCATATTCTCCTGTGATTTTTGCGTGTTCAAAATATTCTTCTTTATCTTCTATTAACCCAAATTCCGCTATCTGAATTACTCCTCTTGGTTCTAGTACTCTGCAACATTCTCTCAACACTTTTTTTCTATCTTCAAGAGACATACAAGCCAAAACTGCCTGTGAGACTATACCGCAAAAAAAGTCATTTGTAAAATTTGTATTTGTTGCATCTTGAACACTAAACCTAACTCTTTGTAATTCTTCATTTCTTTTTGCTTCTTCAATTGCCAAGTCATTTATATCAATACCGTAAACTTCAAAACCTCTTGCATCAAAAAATCCAGATAACCTACCAAAACCACATCCCAAATCCAATACGGCAGATTTAGGTCTTAAATATTCCAAAATTCTCTCAGATAGGTGTGATGTGGAAGGCACATTTTTCCCTTTCATCTTCTGCCATGATTTGTAAACCATATGTCTTATTCAAATTAGACATTATAAAAATATTATGTAACTCTACTTTTGGTTCATTTAGATAACATCCCCAAGAACACGACAAATTTTATAATTCCTGCACCATTGTTTAATGAATGATAAAGCTAAAAATCTTTGAATGTTTTGGAAGCGTGCAAACGTTAAGCATCATGTTCAACAATTTTTTTATTACATTAAAAAACGTTAAAATAATCTCCACAAATTCCTATTCTCAGGACGAGCATCATTATCTGTTTGTTGTTTATGAAGAAAATGATTAAGTTATGTTAACACAAATTTGACATAAATTCTACTGTTTGGGAATTGTAAAGGCATGAACAAATTTCATAAATCTCTTGCCTGAAGCGTTCTGCGTCCGTTGGCTTTCGCGCGTTTTATCGCCTGATCCAAAATATCTTCCACTTTTCTTTCCAAAGCCGTGCCTACTTCTTCTGCAACACTTGAAACTGAATTTTCTTTGTCAAGTTCCTTCACTGCTTGCTTTATGTTATTTCGGACAATAAGTTTCGCCATTTTATTTTACCTGCTCCAAGAGTTTAATTATTTTTTCCTTTCCAACTGCAAGAATCAAACTGGCAAGGCGCGGACCTTTATTTTTGTTCAGAATAACATTATAAGCCCCTTCAAAAAACTCACTGTTTTTTATTTCCAATGAGGAACACATGTTATAAAATTCGTTGAACAATTCTTCCTCGCTAAGTTTTTTGTTTTTTAATATTTCCATTAATCTTAACAGAGATTGCTTTTGCTTGTCGCTTAAATCAACGTCTTCATTTATTTTTTCTTGAATCTCAAATTTCATGTCTTCATCAGCATATTTATCCAGCCAGTTTTTCACTTTTTCAGCTCTTAACTTTTGACTGCCTTTCAAACTCTTGGCTTTTCCAGCCTGGACAAGGGTTACAAGATGCCTAAAACTTATTTTTTTCGGAGAATTCTTCCTTAAATTCAACACAGACATTTCGTATATTCTTTTTTCCTGAGGATTAAGCTCATCGCGATAATACTTCCTTTCCAATTCGTCAAATTCATCGTAGATTTTTATTACATCGTTGTCGAAGCTTATCTCAAAACCTTTATTCGGACGGGTTCCTACAAATATGTACCTTATTATTTCCGGCTCGTATATTTCTTCAACTTCATCCAAGGTAAGAATGTTTCCTCTGGAACTTGACTGCTTTCCCTCTTGTCCCTTGATGCTCACAAAATCATACATTACATAAATCGGTGGTTCATATCCATAAATTTCTTTTGATATCTCTTTGGCTGTCATGAAGCTACCCCCATAGACGCTGTGGTCATTTCCCCCAGGCTCAAAATCAACTTGCTCATAACTCCATCTGGCAGGCCAGTCTATTCTCCACTTCAATTTCACGATGCCTTTTTTTCGGTAATCTATTTTATTTTCAAATCCGCAATCACAAGAATATTTTATCGTATATTCAGAAACTTCAAGAACACTTGTAGAATCTTTCTTGCATTTTTCACAGTATACCTCTATAGGAAGCCAGTTTTTCTCAAGTGGCTCTTTTCTGTATTTGTTAAGGATTTTTTTTATCTTGTCATTATTGTCCAGAGCTTTTTTTATTAAACTAAAATATTTGCATTTTTTGTTCATTACATTTTGCCTTATGAATTCCGGTTTTATTCCAACCATCTTCAAAGAGTTCTCAAATATTTCCTCAAAGTGTCGAGCATAACTCTTATTTTTTTCAAATGGGGACGGGATCTCACTTAACGGAACCCCTAAATACCTCTCGTACTCTTTTGGAACATTTGCAGGAACTTTTCTTAGTCGATCATAGTCATCCCAAGAATAAACAAATCTTACTTTCTTCCCCATGTCTCTCAGAGCACGGACAACCAACTCTGTTGTTATTACCTCTCTGAAATTTCCAATGTGTACTGTTCCCGAAGGAGTTATCCCTGAAGCGCACACAAAAAATTTTTTTCCCGTTCTTTCCCTTGCAATTTTATTGGCGACGTCATCTGCCCAGAAAAATTTTTCTTTTGTTTTTATGTTCATGATTCAAAAAAATATAGACAATTTAAATATCTTATCAATTTTCTTCGTCCAACTCCATATTCAACAATGCATCAACCATTTTTTGAAAGGCATCGTTTCTTCTCACATGGATGTATTTTATTTTCTTAAAGTTTTCCTGGAGCTTCTGCACCTCAAGAAAAAGTTTCATTAATGTTTCATTTTTCACTCTGTAATTTCCAAGGAGTTGTTTAACTATCAATTCAGAATCAAGATAGCAAGTAATCTCATCTTTTGTGTATGTTGCCGCTAATTGTAGCGCCTTTATTAGTCCCAAATATTCTGCGACATTGTTTGTGACTTTGCCGACTTTTTCGCTGTACATCTCTACAATGCTGTCATCATTTCTTATCAAAACACCAATAGCTCCCAGGCCGGGATTTCCTCTGGCTCCTCCGTCAGAATTTGTAACTATCATCTATTTTTCATTGCAATAAAATATTTAAATTTACCCACAATTTTACCCCCATGATTGAGAAAAAACATTTAGTTGAATCTCTTGGATATATCGGAGGTCAAGACGAAGATTTAGGGGGATATTGCGAACCGCTCATAATAAGATTTAATGGAGAAGAGAATTATGTTCTTCACATAATGTCTCAATACAGGGATGAGAATGATGTAGATAACGCAACAGGGGTTGAAAAAATAAAGTCCAAACACGAAAAAGCTGAATTTAGAACTCTTAAAGAATTAACAGATGGGTTTGAAATGGTTAAGACAAGATTAAGAGTTGATAAAAAATTATCCTTAGTTGAAACCGATGAAAACTGCAGGTACAATATATCTAAAGAAGAGTTTGTCAATGCCCGCAGAATTAGCAGATTTTAACTCCACTAAAAATTCAAAACCTTGAAGTCCTTGAAGTCCTGAAACTTTTCCGGCTTTGTCTCGACGTTTTTTATCATTGCAAATTTTGGTCCTTGCTTGCAGATTTCCATTACTTTGTTGACTTCATCTATATTACCCTCAAGAAAAACCTCCACTCTCCCATCTTCAAGATTTCGCACAAAACCCCTTACATGATTTTTGTCCGCGTTTTCCTTTACAAAATTCCTGAAGAAAACCCCCTGCACATTTCCTTTTATATACAACCTTATTGATTTTTTCATATAAATCCTAAAAACCGATAGTTTTTATTTTTATTGTATTGTACATAAATAATTATAAACATAATTATAATTTTTTGTTTATGTCAATTGAAGACGATTTGAAAAAAATAAAGATTGGTGACATTGTTCTATTAGAGGGTGTTTTACATAAAAATCTGCTTGTTCCTAGAGACCCATATTCTGTTTTGGGTTATATTCTGGAATTACCGAATGAAAATAAGCAAGTGATAAGATTATCAAATATATCTCCCTTTGACGAAAGCGGCAAACAAAGAGATTTATCCTATCATGAGGGGCCTCTAGGACTACATCTATATGAATTTAATCTTAAGGAATATGATGTTAAGTCAATTACAAAAAAAGATTAAGATTTCTACAACCCAAATGTCTTTTCAAACTCCATAACCTGCTTGTACTGGGAGAAAAAATTTCTTCCTTTTTTTGTTATGATGATGGAATTTTTCTTTTCAGAATTTTTGCTTTCAAGAAGTCCGCTGTTCATCAGTTCGTTGAGATATATTTTCATTTGATTGTGAGAGAGGTTGGCCTTGTACATGAGATGCGTTTTTTTTATCTCCCCCCCCTTGTCCTGAACGCTCTTTAAAATGTCATGCATTATGTCCATTCTAGTTCTTTTTCTTTCCATTTTGTATGATTTTTATAACAAGGAAAAACAGAGTTATATAGCTTACTAATTGCACGCTTTGAGCAGTAACATACATGTAATTTATGCTGGACATCAGAAACAAAATCTGGCTTATCGCTAAGATTATGAATGCAGAAATGAGTATTTTTGTATTGGTGATTTTCTCATTTTTGTATGTTTGGTAGTAGTTGTTTATTATAAGAATTAGCAATGCAAGGGCAGTTATATGATAAATGTAAAACCACTCATTGGCTAATGTTGATATTATGAATATCAGGACTAGTGCCAGAAAAAAATCTCCGGAGAATATCTTTCTTGAAGGAATCTTATAAATTATGTAAAAACCTATCAACGAGAATAATCTGTTAAAGAAAAAACCAGTGTAATAAAATATATCTACTGATTTGACAATACTGTTCGTCACAATAACTCTCCCTATCTCTTTTGTTATTTCAGTATCGTAATAAAGCACAAGCTTTGTCGCGACAGTCGCAAGCTCCCCTATTGCAACAAGCAGAAACCCGATGCCCAGATAAAGTATACTTTTCTTTTTGTTTAAGGTGTAACTCTTTATTGCAAAAAGAAAAAACAATCCCAAAACAAAAAAGCTCACAAGATTTATCAAAACATCATTGTTGAGAAACCAGTCAGGAGTAAAAACAATTTTCACCATTTATCTTCGGGAAACTTTTTTTCATTTAAAAAGGTTGTGAAATGAAATTCCATGACTCCTTTCCGTGAGGAGTTTTCATAATTGATTTATAAGGCTAAATCCTGAAGATTCTAACAACTAACATCGTACTTCGTCCCGCCCTCTTGCTCTGCAGGAGGGCCCATACTCATAATAAAAAGATGGTGCACAGAAAACTCACTGAATTTTTCAGAAAACCAATAAGACTGAAAATTCCTAAAAGATTAGACGATGAAATTGATGATTTAAGGAAGATTGGCTTAAACGATTTGGAAATTGACTTCATAAAAAATCTAAAGGTTAAGGAATATATATCCCTAGAATTGACTAAGAAGAATTCTCCCTAAAGTCAATTTCATTATTTACAACGGCAACAACCTGGCTTGCAAAATATGTTTTTTTACCGACTGAAACAGGTGTTGAAAATTTTTTTAGCATTTTAAGCTCTTTTTTTGGCAATCCTTCGTGGTCCCCAAGAACAAAAACATTTTTCTCAGGAATATCCTGTTCTCTTATGTTTTTACCACTTTTGTCAAGGAGAAATATTTCATTGCCTTCCGCGTTTAATTCCTCAACAACATCCAACAAGCTTTTTTTCTCAATGAAACATCCAGGAAAGACCTCTGTTTTCTTGCCTTCCCGATATTTGTAAAGAATTTTTTTTATCAAATTTCCAATATCTTTTTTGCTTATTTCTAACTCATCTTCTACAGATATCTCAATATGTCTTGGAGGTGTCGGATGACCGTAAAAAACCAGATGTATATTAATGTCTTTCCTGAACCCGTGCGAGAGAAACAATCCCTGGATTATTGTGTGAATTGCAATATCCATTCTGCCTGCGCGCATTAAATTTCCTCCTGCCTTGCTGAAAACGCTTCCTGAAGTTGCCGCCTTCGAGGAAAAATAAACAAAGTGTCTCATAACAGTTTTAACACAATTAATCTTTTAAACTTTGTTTTGTTTTTTTTATTATGTACAACAAGGAAGATGAAGAGGCAGATGTATGGTATTGGAGAGAACATTCAGAAAAATTACGCTGTGGAGAAGGCCACCCACATGAAGAGGTATTAAAAATGTACAGAACATATTTGGTCAAGGAAGAATTAAGAAAGAGTTATGATAGTATTTCACTTTTCAGACTTTTGAAAGATGCTGGACTAGAATCTTTTGCTACAAAAGCATTTGATTTTGTTAACAGGGCAGAGATAAACTCCAAAATAGGTGCTATGAAAACTCTTCGAGAAATTGAAGAATCTGTCGCTATGAGAGTCCCTTACGGAAGATAATTTTCATTTTCTATAAAGTTAATATCAAACAAAATGCCGCTTGACGATTTGTCTTGTTTTACGAAAGATGGCGAAAAATTGCCCCCTTCTTCGTCACAAGGAGAGGGAAGAGAAAATCGCCCTTATCTTAAATGTACATATGCCACAGGGATGCACTCTGGCGAGTATATGATTTCTTTCTCCACTATTAAATCAAACCCTGAAGAAAACCCATTAATTGTAAAAACAGATAGTGGGCCCGTAATAAGGGCGGCCGCATTGGAGAATATCATGTTTGTTGACAGGAGTAATGTTACGGAACTCACCGAGACATCTGGAATTGTTAGGATACATGCTATCTACAAGAGAGATTTCATCAAAATGCTTGTCGGAATAAGCAATATTGACGGAATTTCAAGAGTATATGTCCCAAATTCAGAGGTGGTGTGGAGATAATTATTTCTTCAACGGCTGAAGCACAAACTTCGGCTTTGCAAAAATCTCTTTTGAATCTGAGGCTTCGTACATTCCTATGAATTCTTCCTTGAAAAAAATGCAAATTATTTCTCCTTTTTCATAATCATAATCTTTTAACAAATCTTCTTTCATTATCGGCTTTCCGGTAAAAATCTTCTTTAAATTTTCTGACTTTATTTCAGCAACAGGGTAAATCTCTGATATTATCTCCCCGGGAATCAAAATTCTCCTAAAGGATTTTTCATCTCCTTTTTTGAATTCTTCAACCGCTTTGACAAATTCGTAGAGATCAACAGAGTTTTCCTCGAGAAATATTCCTGCCCTTATCCTGCGCAACTCAAGCATGTGCATCCCCACTTTCATTTTCTCTCCCAAATCAGAAATAAGTTTTCTTATGTATGTTCCTGCTTGGACCTCTGCAATGAACAAGATATTTCTTCCTTCCTGTTCCAACAATCGGAAATCCTTAACTTCCCTTTCCCTTTGCTGTCTTTTGACCCGCGATTTTTTCGGCGGTGTTTGGAGAATTCTTCCAAGAAATTCTTTCTTTATCACTTTTTCTATATCTTCTTTTTTCAAATCTTCGTGTATCCTCATTATCCCAACATACTCTTTATCCTTGTTTAGAAAGAATCCTGTTAACTTGCACGCCCTACTTAATGCAACTGGAAGGACGCCGGTAACTTTTGGATCAAGTGTTCCGAAGTGACTTGTTTTTCCTACTTTAATTCCTGTCTCATTGAGCGTTTTTCTTATGAAGTCCGAAACGTTGAAACTCGTCGGTCCCGAGGGTTTGTTGATGTTGATTATACTAAATTCCAAAAGCTCAGGAATTGTTTTTTGTTTTTTTATTTTCTCAATGTCCATCTTACTAATCTTATTACAGAAATGTCCGACTTATTAATTTTCCTAAAAAGGAAGTCTTTCCAGATTAAAAAAGATAAATAAAATAAAAAAGAAAATAATTTATTGCTTTGTTACCACCCATTTTCCAGGCCCTGTAAGAGCTATTGTCACCAAACCAGCAACTGCGATAAGGTGAAGAAACGAATTGGATGAGGCAATTCCTGAGTTTGGTATCACCACAAGGATTTCAGCAACCAAAAGCACAAAGGCCAAAGGCCATGTTGTGTATTTGGTTTGGAACCCTAGGAATATGATAGCACCAAAAACAAGCTCTGACAATGCAAGTATCCATGCAAAGAGCAATGGAACCGGGAAGCCAAGTCCAGACAACATTCCTGTAACACCCTCTATTCCCGTGACTTTGTTGAAACCTGCAATTGCAAACATCAATCCTAATGTAACTCTAAGTAGCGTATGCCCTAAAAGATGCAGTTCTCTATCTTTCATGTTAACCTCCTTTAATGAAATTAAATCCTTACCATTCTTTATAAATTTAATTAACATAAATTTTTAACTTTAAATTTCCATAAAAATCGTGCAATAAAAGATTTTAGGCAAATCAAAAATGAACCAAAAAACAGCCCTTAAACAATTGAAGTTCATAGAAAACCACGATTCAATCAAGTCGATGCGCCTCGCTGCCGAGAATTGGACTTCGGATTTTCAGATACTTGTCTCGACTATTTTGTCTGCAAGAACCAGAGACGAGGTAACTATTCCAACTGCAGAGAATCTCTTCAGAAAATTTCCCACTGCTGAAAAACTCTCTAAGGCAAAAATTCAAGACGTGATGAAGATAGTAAAACCTGTGAATTTTTACAGGAACAAATCTCGGAATGTAATATCCTGTGCAAAAAAGATTTGTGAGGATTACAATAAAAAAATCCCTAGAGAAATTGACGAGTTAGTAAATCTTTCCGGAGTTGGAAGAAAAACCGCCAGTGTTTTCATTTCTGAATTGGGAAAAGATGCAATTGCCGTTGACACTCACGTTGCTTATATCTCCCAAAAACTTGGCTGGACGAAAAATAAAAATCCTGAAAAGATTGAAGATGATCTGAAAAAACTTTTTCCAAAAAACATGTGGAAAGTAATAAATCCTGCTTTAGTAAGATTTGGAAAAACGCACACGTCAAGAAAACAAAAAGATGAGATATTGGAGGAAATTAAGGAGATAAAATGACTGAAAATTTAATAATAAGCTTAACATCTTCAATTATAGGGGGGCTTATTGGAGGATTTGTTTCTTACTATTTTTTCAAGGAAAAAATAAAATTTTCAAAATTACATGAAGAAAGAGCAAAAGTCATAAAAGAATTATATGAAAAATTAGTTATTTTTGAAGAGAGTATGAAGTCTTTAACTAGTCCAATGAAATTTTATGGAGATATGAAAGAGAAAGAAAAATTAAAGATGTCTAGAGAGAAAGGACATGAATTTGAAGTTTATTATAGAAAAAATAAAATTTATTTTGACAAAAAAATATGTGATATTTTAGAAGAGATATTAAAAGAAATGAAATATTCTCAGATAACTTTTTCGGTTTATCCTGATGAGATTGATGCTACAAAAATAAATGAACCTAAGGAAAAGTGGGATGAAAGAGTTTCTGCTTGGAAAAGAATAGTTGATAAAGTCCCTCAACTAAAAGAAAAATTGGAAGAAGAATTTAGGATAATTCTGGGGGTAAATTAAAATAAACCTCAACATTATTAATCTTTTATAACTAAACTTATAAAACTGATTTCACATTAAAATTATCGTATATGCGAACTCATTGAGTGGGCCAATTTTAAAATGAAACAACTTATAAAACTGGTTTTGAATCTAAAAAATTCTCCAATAAAAAAACAAGTTGATGTACGTATGAGCGAATTCTCAGAACTGGGTCTCAAAAACAAAGACGAAATATTCAAAGAATTGTGCTTTTGCCTTATGACTGCCAATTTTTCGGCTCAAGGAGGAATAAAGATTCAAAATGCCGTTGGCGATGGATTCCTAAATCTGAAAATGGAAGACCTTGCAAGTGAATTGTCAAAACTGGGGCACCGATTCCCAAACGCCAGGGCGAAGTTCATTTTTCAGGCACGCGATTTTAAAGATGGCATGATGGAAATGCTAAGCAACAACAATTCCGAGGATGAGATGAGAGAATGGCTTGTAAAAAACATAAAAGGACTGGGAATGAAAGAGGCCAGTCACTTTTTGCGCAATATCGGATTCAAGAATATTGCAATAATTGACTTTCACATAATAGATTTTCTCGCCAAACATGGATTGATTGAAAAACCGAAGAACAAATCGCTTACCGCAAAGAAATATCTTGAAATAGAAAACGTCTTAAAGCAATTGGCGCTAAAGACAAATACAAATCTCGGAGAGCTGGATCTTTATCTTTGGTATGCTGAAACCGGAAAAATCTTGAAGTGAATTTTTTAGTAAGATTTAAATAAGGCAGAATTTTGCTGATTTTATGAGTGGGTTAATCTTCAATGTGTATAGTAAGAAAAGTCATTTTGATTTACAACCTTCAGTTGTTGGTGGATATAATATGGAAAATTTCTCGGGATTTTGTCCTGGTTTTCCTAAAGGTGTTGAGGGTTTCGTAGACTATGTCGAAAAAGAATTAGTAAGAAACCTGAACCCAAGTGATAAAAAGATATTTGTTACTTCAAGTCCTCCTGATGATTATGGGTGCACAAAAATTCCGATGGATGAAATGAAACTGGTTATAGGGGAACTAAAGGGAAAATTACCTCATCTAGAATTTATACTAAGGGATTGTTAGAAAGATTTTTCATCTTTTTAGTAACAATTACCTGCCTCGAGAACTCTTGTTATAATCCTTTTCTTCGCTTTTTTGTTTTTTCTTTGCCTTTGGTTTTGTAGTATGCTTTGTTTTTTTGGCAAGAGCTTCCTCAATTTTCTGTCCTTCTTCCACAACGGCGGCCTTTTTTTCTTTTTCTTCCTCTTTTTTTTCTTGTTGTTCTTTGTGAATGTGTTCGTGCTCTTCTCCTTCCTTATGAATATGGGCTTTTTCAGATTTTGTTGATGCTTGCAATTTCTTTTCTTCCTTCAATTTTTTGAATTTCAATTTTTCGGGCAATTCTGCAAGTTCCACTTTTACAATTTCACCGTCTCTGACTGCCTTGACTTTGATTTTTGCAGGAGGTTTTCTTATTCCCCTGAACCAAAGTTCTTCATTCAGATACCTGTCTATTTTTATTTTTCTCAAATCCTTGTCTCTTATCTTCATGTGCCTTACAAGGAATTCCTTCACAGTTCTCACTGCCTTGTTGGCTCTCTTGTATCTTGGCACAATTTTCCACTTGTGCCTCAACGGAATAACATATTCTCTTTCAATTTTGTTTAAAGTTTCATCTGCCATTTTTATAATTCCCTAAGTTGATTTACTAAATCCTTTTTATCTTTATAACATCTCACTATTTCGGCTTCTTTTTCAAGCGGACTTGAGATGTCTTCTCTAACAACAGCGAGCATTCTTTTACCTTTAGATCTGGCATATTCCCATTCTTTTGATAAGCCCTCACTTCTCCTTTCTGACCTTATAATCGCTAAAAATGTATCTCTTTCATCAATTCTTTGAAATGCGTATTCTAATCTTTCATCCTTTGGTCTATCTCCTAATTCTTTTGGTCCGTCTCTCAATGTGTCATAAACATCATGTCCTGCTTTCTCTAACGTAGTATAAACTTCTACTAATTCTTTCTTGATTTCTGGTATGTTCTCGCCAGTAACTGCTTGTCCAATAAATATTTTCATTTTATCCGAAGTGTGATTTCCTCATCTTCCTAGGTTTAACGTGAAGTTTTGTTCTTCTCCATGATCTTCTATGACGGGTGATTCTCGAAGGATGAATTCTCTTGCCGGTTCCAAACTTTTTCAGGACAGCCCAGACAGGAGCCCATTTTGTTCTTCTGTTGAACTTTGCAAGCTTTGCTTTTTTCTGAGGATTTTTTATTCCCATCAGTCTGTCTCTTCCAAAAATTTAATTCCTTTTTCTGTGAGTTTTCTTCCCGCGCGGATTTTACTTCCTTTTTGGGGTTTTATCATCTCTGTGAGTCCAGCAGCGTCGCATTGCTGTAATATTGTACGGATTATTTTTCCGCCGGCTTTCCTGAATTCTTCCGGCTGATAACCTCGGTTTTTTTTGCTTCCGTATTTTGTTCTTAATCTGCTTACACCCACAAGTTTTCTCTTGTAAATTTGCTTAAGAATGCTCGCTGTCCTCTTGTGCCAGAAATCCTCGTCTTCAATTGGGCGTTCCTTGCTTGGAGAAGACTTGACAAAATTGACCCACTCCGGCTTTTTAATTTCGGGAATTTTTTTCAGAGCGTCAGCTAATTTGATGTTATATTCCTGCGGATTTATGTCATAAACGCCCATTTTCTATTTTGTGCATTCCTTACGGAATTAGAATCCTCCAACTTGTGGAGTGTCCAACACAGAATAACTGGGAGATAATGGTTTATAAAA